>Ga0335074_10008408_pt1 | contig 14339 bp, 11 predicted proteins | sample Lox_Sample_23_FD_206715 | JGI IMG/M metagenome (GOLD analysis project Ga0335074, IMG submission 206715) | Soil microbial communities from Loxahatchee National Wildlife Refuge, Florida, United States - Lox_Sample_2.3 | ecosystem: Environmental > Terrestrial > Soil > Wetlands | place: USA...
GTATGTCTACGGATCGGTGGCCAACGGCACCGCACGTCCGGGGTCATCGGACGTCGACCTGCTGTCGATCGGCCTGCCGGGGACGGCCATCGTTGAGCAACGCCTGTCCGCGCGGTACGCCGACCGGTGCCGGGGCGTGGAAGTCGCCGCGGCCACGGCCGCGGACTTCGCCGGCGATGCCGACGCAGCCTACGGTTACCGGGTCTTCCTCCGTCATTACTGCGTCCACCTTGCTGGCCCCGATCCCTCCACCAGGCTGCCGGCCTTTCCTGCCGACGCCCGGGCCGCCCGCGGGTTCAACGGTGACCTCGGCCAGCATCTCCGGCTGTGGCGGCGGGCCCTGACCTCCGGGACGCTGGCCGCGGACCTGCTTGGTGTCCGTGCCGCCCGCAAGACGCTCCTGGCCGTTGCCGGGCTGGTCAGCGTGCGCGACCACACCTGGACGACCGGCCGTTCGCGTGCTGTCTGGCGCTGGAGTGAGCTCGAGCCCGGCCTGGCCGTTCAACTGAGCCAACTGCACTCCTGGGCCGAAAGACAGCACGATCCCGCGCGCGAGGAGGTCGAGCGCGCGCTCGCCGACGATGGGATCGTCGTTGCGATCGTGCAGCGCTTCGGCAGCCTGATCGGACTGTGGGCAGACGATCCCGACGGCCAATAGCACGAACTCACCGTGCAGGTGAACGGCAGGTCACGGGATCACGACGATCTTCTTGCCGGGTGAGGAGGCTTGTGCCTCCCACGCTTGGACGGCTTCGTCCAGCGAGTAGGTGGCCGTTGGCAGCGTCAGCGAGCCCGCTGCGGCCAGAGCCGCGACGTGCTGGTAGCTGGCGATGATGTCGGCTGGGTCCGCGCGTGTCGCGCTGAAGCCGATGAGCGTCAGTTGCGCGGCGCGGAGCCATTCGACCTGGAATGGTGTCCCGTCGCCGCCCGCAGCGCCGACGTTCAGGTAGCGCCCGCCTGGCTTCAGGCACGCTAGTGCCGACTGCGCCCAGGGACCCCACACCGGGTCCACGACCAGGTCCACGGGACCGCCGACGGAAGCCAGCTGCTCCGGTAGCGGCTCTTCGCCAAGCAGCGCCACGCCGTCTGCGGCGGGGGAGACCTGCGCGAGGCGCCCGGGATTGCGGCCGGCTGCGATGACGCGCTTGGCACCGGCCAGTCTGGCCAGCTGGACGGCGGCTGAGCCCAGGGGGCCAGTGGCGCCCAGCACCAGGACGCTGTCATCGGCCTGGATCCCGGCCTTGCGCAGCGACAGGTCCGCACTCGTGCCGGCGACGCCGATCGCCGCGGCCGCGACGCTGTCGAGTTCCTCCGGGACCGGGATACAGGTCGCGCGGTCGGTCAGCAGGAACTCGGCCATCCCGCCGTCAACGCCAGGGACCAGGCCTGCGGGTGCGACGGCACGCACTCGCAGGCCTTGGTCAGGTCCGGCCATGATGGTGCCGACCGTCTCGATGGCGGGAACGTACGGGAACCGCGGCGGCCCGGCCCGGTGATGCCCCGAGGCGATGTGCAGGTCGACCGCGTTCAGGGCTGCCGCCTCGACTTTGACAAGTACCTGGTTGCCGGTGACTGGCGATGGGTCGGGATGGGCGATCACGCGCGGTGCGGTGCCGGGCGCGGCGATCACTGCTGCTCTCATTGCTGCTCCTCCGTCGGGGCGGGCGGGCTGGTCGTGTGCGGGAGGTGACCGCTGCCGCGGGACTCGTATGCGACCGTCCCTGCGGGTGCCGGCAGTGTGGTCATGGACACCAAGCCTAACTGAATGACCGACCGGTCGGTCATTAAATCCGGCCTCCGGGTACGCCGGGCATATACTCCGGGCGATGGCAGAGGGAACCCGGCTGGCCAGCGCGCTGCAAACACGCGAGGCACTGCTCGATGCCGGCGCGGCACTGGCGGAGGAGCACGGCCTGGCTGGCGTCAGCGTGAACATGGTGGTCGCGCGGGCAGGGGTCGCCAAGGGAACCTTCTACGTGCACTTCAAGGACCGCGCGGCGTTCGTCGATGCCATGCACGCACGCTTCCACGCCGGGGCCGAGGCCGCGATCGGCGAGGCGACCGCCGGGCTGCCGCCCGGTGCCGAGCGGCTCTTCCGCGGTTCCGAGGCCTACCTTGACGTCTCGCTCGCGAACAGGGGAGTCAAGGCGCTGTCACTCGAGGCCCGTTCGGACCCGGCCGTGCAGGACTCGATGACCGCGCGGCGGGAACGCCTCGCCGCAGCGGGCGTGGCCGACCTGGAGGCCATGGGCTGGGATGACGCCGAAGCGGCGGCGCAACTGCTGGGAGCGATGACCCGGGAGATCTCGGTACTGGAATTCGACGCCGGCCACCGGCTGCCCGCGTCACGTCGCGCGCTGAAACGGTTCCTCGGGATCTGAACAGTCCCGGCATCGGCGATCTAGACGGCCGCCGCGAGCGCTGGTGCTGGTTACATACATGTGTGCGGATACGTGAGGCGAAGCCAGACGAGCTTGAGACGGTCGGCGAGATCAGGGTCGCTGCTTACCTGGCGGACGGATTTCTGTCGGCCGGCTCGGCCTACGTGCCGCGCCTGCGTGCGCTGGGTGCAGACGGCGATGGCGATGTTCTCGTCGCGGTCAGGCAGGGCGCCGATGGAACTGGCCGGGATCAGATCCTCGGCACGGTGATGATCTGCGGCTGGCCCGGCGGCGAACTTGTGCGGTCGGCGGATGAGGCGGAAGTGCGTGCGCTCGCGGTCGCCCCGCATAGCCGTGGTGCGGGGATTGGCCGGAAGCTCGTCAGCGCGGTTATTGAGCGCGCCCGGGGGAGCGGGGTGCGGTATCTGGTGCTGGCGAGCCTGCCGGAGATGGTGACGGCCCATCATCTTTACGGCCAGGCCGGCTTTACCCGCCTGCCCGAGCGGGACTGGGCGCCGATGCCGGGGGTCTCCCTGCTGGCCTTCGGCCTGCGCCTGGACGCCTGCAGCCAGGACGCCACGGGCACCGGCACACCAGCGCAACGTCAGCCATCCTCGCCGGGTGCCCTCCCGTGATCGCGTGACATCTTCAGCTCACCGATGCCACAGGCGCGAATGCTGGATCGATCCGTTGGCCAGGAAGAAGACGCACTCTTACCAGCCCTTAAGCCGGCAGAGCCTCGGGCTCGTGTGTTGACTATTCACCTATACATCGTGATTTAGCCATTTTACGGCTGTAGTCTCCCTTTCCTTAATGGCTCACTGAGGAGGCAAGGCCGTGCAAGACGATCCTGACAACAGCGCGGGCCGCAAGCCAGGGCTTAACCGGCGGGGGATACTGCAGGCCGGCCTCATCGCGGCGGCCGGCGCCGGCATCGGCGGCTGGGCCTCGACCGCAAGCGCCTCGGTCCGTCCCGGCTGGTGGCATCATGGCCAATTGCGCCAGCCAGGGTCGCTGCCGTACCCGGACCTGCCAGCGGGAACCGACACCATCCCGCGGATCCAGCACGTCGTCATCCTGATGCAGGAGAACCACTCCTACGACAACCGGCTCGGCATGCTCCCCCGCTTTGGCGCCGACGGGTTCCGGCTCGGCTTCGACGGGCTGCCGCTCAACACGAACCCGTACGCCAACGGCGACATCCAGCATGCGTTCCACATGCCGACGACATGCCAAAACAACAGCCCGAGCCAGGAGTGGACCCAGAGCCACACCCAGTTTGACAACGGGCGCAACGACGGTTTCGTCGAGTCCGCGAGCGGCCCGGTGGCCATGGGCTACTGGGATGGCTCTGACCAGCCGTTCTACTACTCGATGGCGGGGACGTTCCCGATCGGCGACCGGTACTTCTGCTCGGTGCTCGGCCAGACCTATCCGAACCGCCGGTACCTGATCTCGGCCACGTCGATCGGCCAGATTGACGACACAACGCCAGCGCTCACCGACTACCCGGCCAACGGGACGATCTTCGACGCGCTCGACGCCGCCGGGCTTACCTGGAAGGACTACTACACCCCGACGGCAGACACGCCGTATCCGACCATCGCGTTGTACCCGAAACTGTATCTGGAGAACGCCGGCACAAGGGCGGTGCCGATCACCGATTTCTTCAGTGACGCTGCGGCCGGCACGCTGCCGCAGGTCAGCCTGGTCGAGCCGAACTACGACATGCAATCCGAGGAGGACCCGCAGAACATCGCCGTTGGCGAGCAGTTCGCCGCGTCGGTGATCAACGCGGTGATGTCCGGGCCTGGATGGCCCAACACGATGCTGATCTGGACTTACGACGAGCACGGCGGCTACTACGACCACGTGCCGCCGCCGCCCGCGCTTGCGCCAGACGACATTCCGCCGGACGTCAGCGCGATCAGCAGCACCACCCTGCCGTACAACGGATTCCACCAGTACGGCTTCCGGGTTCCGATGGCGGTCATCTCGCCATGGGCCCGCCCCCGGTACGTCTCCCACCAGGTCATGGACCACACGAGCATCTGCGCGCTGGTCGAGGCGAAGTGGAACCTCCCCGCGATGACCTACAGGGACGCGAACGCGTGGCCAATGCTGGACATGATCGACCTGCGCCGGCCCGCGTTCCTCACTCCGCCGCCGCTGGCCCAGCCACTGCTGGACACCGACCCGAACGCGCTGGCCTGCAACTCGTCCGGGCCGGGCGTGATCCCGCCGCCGGGGTCGGTGACGCCGCCTCCAGCCTGACAGGTCGATTTGAATGCCGCGGGCGCGGGGTCGCCCGGGCGCTGATCACCGCCGGGAATCACATCGATCATGCGATGACGGCTCACCCGCCTGGGGCCGAGGCTCGCGGTAAGGATCCGCCACATCAGGAGGGCTCCATGCTGATCCCGACGATGGTGCAGCCGCCAGCCGGCGGGTCACCCTGCGGATGGTGAGCAAGTGACCGGCGCGCGCAGCGACCTGCCGCCGCACCGGTACCGCATTCGTGTCCGCGGCCGCCTGGGCGAGACGATACGCTGCGCCTTCCCGGGCCTGCAGGCCCGGGCGAGCGGCGGCGACACCGTGCTGACCGGGCCGCTGTGCGACCGCGCGGCGCTGCACGGGGTGCTCGCGCAGATCGAGGCGCTCGGGCTCGAGCTGCTCGAAGTCCGCCGCCTGCCACCGGTGTAACGCCCCGCCCCCGGGCGCCCCCATCCTCAGCCATCACCGCAGGTCCGGGTGCCGGCCGCGGATTCCCGCACCGCACTCACGTCTCCCGTCAGCCGCGCCCAAGGCCGGCAGCGCACGTGCCCGGTGCCCGCAGGCCCGCCGCACCCGTCCACCACGCTTCGCCGTCCGCCCCGCACGCGGCCTCGATCACATCAATCATGTGACGCCCGCTCACGCAGCCGGAATGCAGCCTGTCCTCAGGTCGGCCAGCCCGTACCGGAGGAGGAGATTAAGGTGCCATCTGAAACGCGGCAAACCCTGCCGGCTGCCCCGCATGCCCGGGCCGTGCCCGGCGCCCAGGCGCCGAGGCGGCTGGGCCTGATACTGGCCGTGATCGCGACGGCCCAGCTGATGGTCGTGCTCGACCTGACCATCGTCAACGTCGCCCTGCCGCACATCCAGGCCGCGCTCGGCTTCTCCGGGTCCAACCTGGAATGGGTCGCGAACGCCTACGCCGTCGCGTTCGGCGGGCTGCTGCTGCTCGGCGGCCGGGCCGGCGACCTGCTCGAGCGCCGCCGGGTCTTCATCGCCGGGCTGCTGCTGTTCGTGCTGGCCTCGCTGCTCGGCGGGTTCGCCACCGACCAGGCCTGGCTGATCACCGCCCGCGCCGTGCAGGGCGCCGGAGCGGCGATGGCCGCGCCCACCGCGCTGTCGCTGGTCGCCGTCACCTTCCCGGAGGGCCCGCCGCGCAACCGCGCCATCGCTGTCTACTCGGCGACGGCCATCGTGGGCATCGCGGTCGGGCTGCTTGTCGGCGGCCTGCTGGTCACCTACGCCAGCTGGCGCTGGGTGCTGTTCGTCAACGTGCCGATCGGGCTGATCGTCGCGGCGCTGGCCGCGCGCGTGCTGCCCGCCTCGCCGCGGCAGGCCGGGCGCTTCGACCTGCCCGGCGCCGTGACCGCCACGGCCGGGGTCGCGGCCCTGGTGTACGGGCTGTCCAACGCGGCGACCACCCCGGACGGCGTCTCGCACTGGGGCGACGCCAAGGTCGTCGTCTCGCTGGCCGCCGCGGCGGTGCTGCTGGCCGCGTTCGTGGTGATCGAGACCCGCAGCAGGTACCCGCTGCTGCCCTTGCGGCTGCTGCGCAGCCGGGACCGGTCCGGGGCGTTCCTGATCAGCTTGTGCACCGGCACCGCGGTCCTCGGCATGTTCTTCTTTCTGACCCTGTTCATCCAGGAGGTGTGGGGGTACAGCGCGCTGCGGACGGGGGCCGCCTACCTGCCGTACGTTCCGGTGATCTTGGTGATGACGGTGGTCGCGCAGCAGGGAGTGCGCCGGATCGGCGCCCGGCCGCTGCTGATCGCGGGCAGCGCCATCGCGGCCGGCGGGATGTTCTGGCTGTCCCGGATCAGCGAGCACAGCACGTACGCCGGCGGCATGCTCGGCCCGACGCTGGTCCTCGGGGCCGGCCTGGGCCTGGTTTTCGTGCCGATGTCCCTGGTCATCTTGAACAAGGTGACCGCCAGCGACGCGGGTGCGGCGTCCAGCCTGAACAACGTCGGGCAGCAGGTCGGCGGGTCGATCGGGCTGGCCGTCGTCGGCACCGTGGCCTGGAGCGCGGTGGCCAGCAGCCTGCGATCCCAGGCAGCCGCAGCGGCGAAGGCCGGCGTCCACGTCTCCGGCGCCCAGGCGGCCGCGCTGCGCACCGAGGTCTACCACCACGCGCTGGCGACCGGGTTTTCCAGGGGCTTCGTGGTCTCGGCGGGCATCCTGGCGCTGGCGGCGATCATCGCGCTGTTCATGATGCGGGTGAGCCGCCAGGACCTGTCCGGCGGGCGTCCGGCGCCGGCGCCGGACGGTGACGCCACCTGACCAGGGCTGTCGGGGCTGCCTCACGACGATGGTTCGCGCGATGACGGCGGCCCTGGCCGACGACTAGGAACTCGATCCGGTAACACAACATCTGAAGGGGCCTGCCTTGCCCAGAACGCTTGCTCTTCTCCCGCGCCCGCCGCGCCGTTCCCGCCTGAGCGGGGTCGCGGTCGGCCTGGCCGCCGTCATCGTGACGGGCTGCTCGGCCGCGGCCGCAGCCCAGGCTGCCGATACGGCTCCCGCGGGCGCCGCGTCCCGTTTGACGGTGACCACGGTGGCCAACCCGCGACCGCAGCTGATCAGCGGCAGCGAGACCCTGATCCGCGTCACGCTCCCGTCCGCCGCCAAGCGGTCTGGCGTGCGGGTAACCGAGAACGGCCGGAACATCACCGCCGCCTTCGCCGCGCAGCCCGGCGGCAGCCTGCTGGGACTGGCCACCGGCCTCCGCCTCGGCCCTGACATCATCACCGCGACCGACGGACCGCACTCTGCCAGCGTGCGCATCACCGACTACCCGATCACCGGCCCGGTGTTCTCCGGACCGCAGCAGAAGCCTTTCTTCTGCGAGACCACCGCCTTCGGGCTGGCGCCTGCCCAGCAGCCGTACTGTTCGGCACCGACCGTCGTCAGCTACGAGTACATGAGCACCTCGGGCCAGTTCGAGCCCCTGGCCGACCCGGCGCAGCACCCGGCCGACTTGGCCAGCGCCACCGTCAACGGACGCTCGGTGCCCTACATCGTGCGCCTGCAAACCGGCACCATAGACCGGGCGGTCTACCAGACCGCCGCGCTCTACGACGGCTCGGCCCCCTCGCCCCTGCACCAAGACACCAGCTGGAACGGGAAGCTCGTGTACACCTTCGGCGGCGGCTGCAACGCCGGCTTCCACCAGGGCAACGAGACCGGCGGAGTCCTCGACAACCTGATGCTCTCGCAGGGCTACGCGGTGGCCTCGTCCTCGCTCAACGTGCTGGACCTGAACTGCGACATCCCGCTGTCCGCGGAGGCCGCGATGATGGTCAAGGAGCACTTCATCGACACGTACGGCCCTGTGCGGTACACGATCGGCTGGGGCGGGTCCGGCGGGTCCATCCAGCAGTACGAAATCGCCGACTCCTACCCGGGCATCCTCAACGGCATCATCCCCGGCTACTCGTTCCCCGATGTGGTTACGGCTCTCACCAGCACGACCGCCGACTGCGAGCTGCTCGACCATTTCTTCGCCGGGTCTGGCGCCTCGTTCACCGCGGCGCAGCGGCAGGCTGTCGCGGGGTTCGAGCAGTACGAGACCTGCGTCTCCTGGGACAAGGTCTTCGGCAACCGGCTCACGCCCACCGGCAGCTGCAACAATCTGATCCTGCACACCGACGACGCGATCCCGGTCTCGGCGGAGTGGAACGCCGTCACCAACCCCCGCGGCGTCATCTGCGATCCGTTCCAGCAGATGGCCAACCAGCTCGGCATCAACCCGGCTACCGGGTTCGCCAACAACACGCTCGACAACACCGGTGTGCAATACGGGCTGCAGGCGCTCAACGACCGCCAGATCACCCCGGCCCAGTTCCTTACGCTCAACAAGGACATCGGCGGCCTCAACTACCTTGGCCAGCCCGCCGGCGCGCGGATGTCCGCCTCGCCGCAGACGCTCACCGCCGCCTACCGCGACGACCTGGTCAACAGCGCCTCGCTCGGCCTGCCCAGCACGCCGGTGATCGACCAGCGCGTGGACTACGACCTGGCCGGATACCTGTGGGACGCCCACACCACGCAATGGTCCTTCGCCACCAGGGCCCGCCTGCAGCAAGCGGCCCACGGCGCCGCCAACCAGGTCATCATCGAGAACCAGCCCACCACCGCGGAGACCGACGCGGCCAGCGCCTACGAGCTGCAGGCCATGAACCAGTGGCTCGCCAGGATCCAGGCCGACCATTCCGGCCGCAGCCTGGCCGAAAAAGTGGCCAGCGACAAGCCGGCCGGCCTGGCCGACGGCTGCTACCGGTCGGCAACCGACCGCATCACCAGCCCGCTGACCGACCCGGCCACCGGGCCGTGCGCCGCGCAGTACCCGGTCGCGAGCTCGCCGCGCCAGGTTGCCGGCGAACCAGTGGCCTCTAACGTGCTCAAGTGCCAGCTGCGGCCGGTGAACTTCGCGGCCTACGAGGTCACGTTCACCGCGGCGCAGAAGGCCGAACTGAGCGCCATCTTCCCCGGCGGCGTCTGCGATTACCGGCTGCCCGGTGTCGGCCAGGTGCCGCCGCTGGGCGCCTGGCTCAGTTACGGCGACGGATCGGCCGGCACGTTCGGCCACGCACCCGCGCCCGCCCCCATCGGCCGCCCGTAGCGCCGCGCCCCGAGCTTGGGCCACACGGCCTCAGCCTGGATCCGCCCTGATCAGGAGGGATTAGCATGCAGGGTCCCGACGATGGTGTGCACCGGTACCGCATCCGTGTCCGCGGCCGCCTGGGCGAGACGATACGCTGCGCCTTCCCGGGCCTGCAGGCCCGGGCGAGCGGCGGCGACACCGTGCTGACCGGGCCGCTGTGCGACCGCGCGGCGCTGCATGGGGTGCTCGCGGAAATCGAGGCGCTCGGGCTCGAGCTGCTCGAAGTCCGCCGCCTGCCACCGGTGTAATGCCCCGCCCCGGCCGTCCCCATCCTCAGCCATCGCCGCAGGTCCGGGTGCCAGCCGCGCCGCCCGGGCTGTCAGCCGGCCCGCGCGGCCGGGCCGGGGTGCGGGGAGGGTGCCAGCAGGCCGAGGGCACGGGCGCGCGCGACGGCCTCGGCGCGCCGGTGCGTGCCGAGCTTGGCGTACAGGTGGCGCAGATGGGTCCGGATGGTGTTGTGCGAGACGTACAGCTCGGCGGCGATCTCGGGCCCGGTCAGGTTGGTCGGCAGGAAGCGCAGCACCCGGATCTCGCTGTCGCTCAGCGCCTCCAGCGGCGGCCGCGGCCCGGCTGGCGGCGTGGGAGCCTGGCCGGCCAGCTGGCCGAGGATCTCGGCGATCAGCGCGGCATGGGCGGTGCGCTGCCGGGCGTGGCGTTCCAGCAGACCCGGCACCCGGTGCAGCAAGAACATGGTCAGCAGACCGTCGGGTTCGGCCAGGTCCAATGCGTGCTCCACGGCGTGCCCGGTGGCGGCCGGGTCGCCGAGGGCGTCGCGGGCGATCGCCTCCAGCAAGAAGGCCTGAGCCAGCCAGGCCGGCCCGGGTACCGGCGTGGAGCCGTCGAGAACCGGCGCGAGCGCGGCGATCGCTTCGTGCGGGGTGTCCTGCGCGAGCCGCAGCGACGCCAGGCCGATGCGCATCTGCCCGCTGTCGCGGTCCTGGTCGGCGAGTGCGGCCAGGGCCTGCTCGGCGCGCTCGGTCTCACCGAGGCGGACCAGGGTTTGCACCAGAAATGAGCGGTTCGCCAGCACCCCCACGCTCGGTTCGGCGAGGCACCCGGCCAGCCGCTCAGCGGCCTGGAAGGCGGCCAGCGCGTCGGCGTCCCGGCCGCGCGCTAGCTCCAGCAGCCCGCGGGCCATGCGGATCCCCAGTGCCCCTGAGGGCTCGGCTTCGGCTCTGACGGTGCGTTCGGCGCGCTGGATCCAGGGCTCTGCCTCCTCCAGCCGCCCCTGCCACGTCAGCACGCCTCCGACTGTCAGGCTCGCCAAGCCGGCGGCCGGCTCGTCGGCCCAGCCGTGCCGTTCGGCCAGCTCGGCCGCCTGCCTGCTGTGCTCCACCGCCAGGGCAGACCACCGGAAGAACTCGTTATTCGCCTCGTAGACCAGGCCGGTGAACTCCAGATACGGCCGTCCGATCCGGCGCGCTAGCGCGATGCCCTGCTCCAGATGCCGTTCGGCCTCCTCGGACCTGGCCGCCCAGAACTCGGCGTTGCCCAGGCTGATCAGCGCCAGCGCGCTCAGGTCCTGGCCCAGGCCGGGCTGCGCCGCCTCCGGAGCCTCGGCCATGGCCTGCAGCCGCCGCGCCTCCCCGGCCACCGCCGACCGGTTGCCGCGCTGGCGAGCCAGCAGCAGCCGGACGATCCCCAGCAGCAGCTGCGCCTGCCCCGGTCGGCCGTCCGATATCGGCGCCCGCTCCGCCAGCCCCAGGTACCGCTCGGCCGCCTCCAGCGACCCACTGGCCAGCTCATCGCCCGCCGACACCGCCGCCAGCTCGGCATCCGCCGCGCGGACCCCGGCGGGGAACCCGGCGAGCAGCTCATGGACGGCGGCAACCTGCCCGTCCAGGTACAGGCCCGGCCAGTGGTCGGCGAGCAGCCGGGCTGCCAGGGCCCAGTCCCCGGCGGCCTGGGCGTGCCGGATCGCCTCGGCCGGATACCCGTGCGCCGCGAACCAGGCAGAGGCAGCCTGGTGCAGCGCGGCGACCTCCTCCGGGGCGGTGCGCCGCAGCTCCAGCTGCAGCAGGTCGGCGAACAGGTGGTGGTAGCGGAACCACGACCGCGACGGGTCCAGCCCCACCACGAACGCGTTCGCCTCCTCCAGGTCCTGCAGCACCCGCTCCCCGCCGCTGCTCCCGGTCAGCAGGTCGGCCAGCTCCCCGTTCACCCGCTCCACGATGGAGGTGCGCAGCAGCAGCAGCCGCACCGGCTCGCCCTGCCGGTCCAGCACCTCGGCCAGGAGGTACTCCGCCACCGTCCGCTCGGTCCCGGAGAACTCCGCCGCCAGCCGCCCGGGATCGGGGTGCCCGGCCGCCGCCAGCGCCGCCAGCCGCAGCCCCGCTGCCCACCCCTCGGTCCGCTCCACCAGCGGCGCCGCGTCGGGCAGCTGCACCCCGGCGGCGTCGAACAGCTCGGCCGCCTCGGCCACGGTGAACCGCAGATCGGGCTCGCGGATCTCGGCCAGCTCGCCCTCCAGCCGCAGCCGGTGCAGGCCCAGCCGCACGTCGTGCCGGGCGGCCAGCACGAACCGCAGCCCCGGCGGGGCCCGCAGCACCAGCAGCTCCAGCTGCCGGAGCGCCTCCGGGCCCAGCTCGTGCACGTCATCGACCACCAGCCACACCCGCTCATCCAGCCGGGCCAGGTCCGCCAGCAGCCGCTCGGCGACTGCCCACCCGTCCAGGTCGGGCGCCGCGGTCAGCGGCTGCACCAGCACCGAGCCCGGGCCGGTCTGGCGCAGCGCCCCGGTCACCGACAGCCAGAACCGCTGCGGATCCCGCTCGCCGCGCCCGACCGGCACCCACGCAGCACGCTCGGCCACGCCCGCCTGGCCGATCCACGATCGCAGCAGCACCGTCTTGCCGCTGCCCGGCGGCGCGGACACCACGGTCACCCGGGCCGGCGCCGCGAGCCGCTCAACCAGCCGGGGACGGGACACGATGCCTCCCGCACCATGTCCAGCGACGCGACCGGCAACAGCGTCCGATCCGACGGCGGACCCCATGGTCGCCATCATCGCACCAACCGCGCAGAACACCCCAGCCACTGTGATCGGCTTGTGGCCCGTGCGCTGGCGCCCTGATCATTCATTTATGAGCGAGATGCCGGCCTTGGCGAGGCTAAGACGTGCTGCCCGGGCGATCGTCCTGGCCGATGACGACCGTATCCTGCTGTGCCGGTTCGCTTTCCCGCATCCGGCTGTGCCAGCGGGCGCAACAGGAGTATGGGCGGCCCCGGGCGGCGGCATCGAGCCTGGCGAGACGCCGCTGGTGGCCCTGCGCCGGGAGCTGCGCGAGGAGACGGGGCTCGTCATTGACGCCGACCCGCCTCACGTCTGGCACCAGAAATTCGCTGCTCCCAGCCATGCGGACGGCTACGACGGGGTGGTCAACGACTACTTTCTCGTTCGCACCACGCGCTTCGACCCCCGCGGCGCGCTGTCTGATGACGAGCTCGCCGCCGAGCACATCAGCGGAATGCGGTGGTGGCGGCACGGAGATATTGGCGGCTACCGCGGAACCGACCTGTTCTCACCTCGTGACATCGCTACACCGCTGGCGGCGCTTATCGCCGGAGACATCCCGGGCACGCCATTGACGCTCGGCCTGTGATGTCAGGGGTGGAGAACGAGACGGCCGTGCGGGCCGCGCCAGATCCTTATGGCCGGGCAGGAAGGACCCCACCGAAAAGCCGAGAACAGCCAGGTTCCCCCGCCAGATCCGGTTGCTGTCGATCTTGTGATCCCAGTCTCCGCTGGCGTTACCGACCAGGAGCAGGCGCCCCCCCGGCGCGAGCAGATCGATGCTGGCGGTCCGGACGGAACCACCGACAGGGTCAATGATGATATCGAAGCGGTGCTACGGTCTGCTGTCAGTCGTAGTGGCGCAGCAGTGGCCATGTCTGGGCCCACGGCTGGTATGGGCTGGTGCAGATGTAGACGTGGCCGCCCCATTGCTGGTTGTGGATGCCGTAAGGGTTCGACAGTGTGGCCGCCACTCGCACATGGGTGAAATACAGCCTGAGGTAGGCGCCGTAGCCGGTGCCGCCGCCGGCGGGCCCCGGCGCGACGGCCACGATGGTAGTGGCGTGCGGGTTACCGGGTCCCCACCACCACTCGCTGTTCTGGCTGCTGACGGCGGCGGGCAGCCCCATCCCCCGGCCGAGCTCGTTGATGGCCCCGGCCAAGCCGTAGTTTTCGGCGTATAGCACGGCGCTGGCGCGCTGGCGGGGTGGCAGGGATGTCCATACCGCATCGACGGTTCGGACGAGCTCGGGCCAGCCGATGGTCTCCAGCGGGGTGGGGTTCGACTTGTAGAAGGTCCGGGCGAGCTCGGCGGGCGGGAGCACCGGCAGCGCTCCCGGCAGGGTTACCGCCGTGAGAACGGCGGTGACCAGCAAGAGGTTGCGCAGCCGGCCCGGCCGTGCCTGCAGCCACCCGTCGATGGCCACCGCCCCGGCAGCGAGCAGGTACACGTACGCGGCGCCCAGGTAGTAGCCCTTCGCCCCGGCGGTGAGCGCGAACAGGACGAACAGCAGCCCGTACGCCCACGCCAGCGCCCGCCACAGCGGCCGTCCGGTCCGCCACAGGCACCACAGGCCGACCACCCAAACCCCCGCGAAGGACAGGGCTGTCACGGTCAACTGGCTGGGGAACCAGGCGACGAAACCGGCCAGGCCGCCGTTTTCCCGGTTCAGCGCCTGGGTCATGGCGATCGTCGCCCACCCGTGCTGCGACTGCCACCATAGGTCGGGAACCTCGAACGCCACCGCGATCACCGCGCCGGCCGCGAACCAGCGATTCCAGATCATCCGGCGGCCGCCGCTAAGCAGCGCGCCGATGACTAATGCGACGGCGAAGAAGATCATGCTGTGGTCGTCAGCCACCCCCAGGCCAGCGACCAGGCCCCCGGCCAGCCACCAGCGGCACTCCCCGGTCCGCCCGATCCTGACCACGACCAGCGCCAGGCCCGCCCACGCCAGCAGCGCATACGGTGTCGTGTTGGCCAGATGATCGGACCCCAGCAGCACCG
>Ga0335074_10008409_pt1 | contig 14338 bp, 15 predicted proteins | sample Lox_Sample_23_FD_206715 | JGI IMG/M metagenome (GOLD analysis project Ga0335074, IMG submission 206715) | Soil microbial communities from Loxahatchee National Wildlife Refuge, Florida, United States - Lox_Sample_2.3 | ecosystem: Environmental > Terrestrial > Soil > Wetlands | place: USA...
CACGGAAACGTCACGTGGCGTGCCCTCCTGCAGCAACAATTCAGTCGCCTGGACCATCGGTTCAGCATGGAACCGTGCGCGCATCGCGCCATCCAGCAGTGCATCGGCGATGGCCACAATCGTCATGCCCTGATGGTGCGCCATGAAAGCACGCACGATCGCGACGCTTGCGTTCTCCGGCAGCCGGCTCGGCGTATAGTCCAGTGCCTCGTAGAACCCGTAGCGACCGCAGGCGCCGATGCTGGCAAGCCTGGCAAGATTGCGTGCCGCCGCGGCCGGATTGACCATGCTGGCAAGCGCTGTTGCGTACGGCGCCACCACGGCGCTCTCGCCCAGGCCGCGTTTCAGCCCGAGGCCAGGGACGCCGAAGTTCGAGTATTGGTAGGTCAGCTCGAGGTCGCGCATGTTGTATGCCGATTCCGAGACGCCCCACGGCAGGCCAAGCGACGTGCCATAGGCCATCTGCCGCTGCACGATCAGCCGACTGGTTCGTTCCAGCAGGCTCCCCGCCGGGGCGCGCATGACCAGCGAAGGCATCAGGTATTCAAACATCGATCCGGACCACGAGATCAGCGCGGCGCCGTTTGCGATCGGTGTAACGGCACGGCCGAGATGGAACCAATGCCGCGCCGGGACATCGCCCTGGGCGATCGCGATAAAGCTGGCAAGCCGTGCTTCCGAGGCGAGAAGGTCGTAGCAACTTGGGTCAAGCGTGCCTTCGGTCACCCGGTAGCCGATCGAGAGCAGCTTGCGGACAGGATCGAGCAAAAAGTTGTAGCCCATTTGCAGCGCCATTGATCGGGCCGCCGCTTGAAGCGACGCCAGACGCTCCGCCAGGAGAGCGGCCGACTCGGGTGACTGAGATATGTCCTTGTGGTGACTCGCGATCGAGCGGCGCGCGGCCGTCATCCAGAACAGCATGTCTGCGCCGGTGTCGTCGCCGCGCTCGCTGGCGAATGCAGAGGCGATGTCGACCATGATCTCGGCCCGCGCATCGAGATCGGCCAGATGCGCTGCAATGCCCTGAAGGTGCGGCCGCGGCTGACGCACGCTGGCCATAAGCGTTGCGAGCGTGTCGTCGAGCTGATGCCAGGTCACTGTCAGCGTGCGTCGCCCGTCCCGCAACTGGTCTGCCGCCTCGCGGGCGAGATTGAGCGAGTCGGCGATGCCCGCCAGCCGCTGCACGGCCGTAGGCGCCATGACGGTCCACTCTCGGCAGGCGTTGGCCAAGGTAATCAGATGGCCGGCCAGGTTCCCGCTATCGACCGTGGAGATATAGGGCGGATCGAGTGGGCGAAGATCGCGCGTGTCGTACCAATTGTAGAGATGTCCGCGAAACCGTCCAAGTCTGGCCATGGTGGCCAGCGTCATCTCCAGCCGTTCAGCCGATTCCACCGTGCCCAGCCATCCGAAATCGCGCGCGGTCGCCACCGAGAGGAGATAGAGCCCGAGATTGGTTGGCGACGTCCGGTGGGCCAGTACTGGTGCCGGGTCCTCCTGGAAGTTGTCAGGCGGCAACATATTGTCGGCTGGCGTCACGAAGGTCTCGAAGAACCGCCAGGTTCGCCGAGCGGTCATCCGCAATGCCTGACCGTCCGCAACTGAGACGGACAGCATTTTGGTCATTCCAGGGGGCCGGCTGATCCAGCGCGCCATCGCAGGCGATGCAACCCAGAGGGTAGCGAGTGGTACCCCCAGCGGCCATGTGCCATGCCTGGTCGCCAGGGAGACCCCAAGGGCTAGGCCACCAAACGCGACACCGCTGGCCATCACGCGATAGAAGCCGAGAAGATCGAGCCGATGGCCGACCGCCGCCTGTGCCGCCGGAACCCATTCGAGGAGATGCCGGCGGGTAACGAACAGCCGCGTCAGGGTCCGCCCGATCGCGTCGCTCATCAGCCATGTCTGATGACCCAGGACGGTGACGAGGAGTGCCCATTGGCTGAGCGCGATGCGCAGCTCGCTGCCCAATGCCGCCAGGTGGCTGCGTGGTGTTATCCCGGCATGGCGGGGCATGACAGTAGCCATGACAGGGATGATGGCTGGCAGAAGGATCGTCGAGAGAATAAAGCCGATCCATACGCACGCAGCGGTCAAGGGCAAGGCCAATCCTGCCAGCAGCGCCAGCATGCATGCTGGAGCGGACAGCGTTCGCCGCAGATTATCGAGCATCTTCCAGCGACCGATTGCTGGGACACCTGGTCGGAGACCGATCAGCCATGGCAGCAACTGCCAATCGCCGCGCGCCCAACGGTGCTGGCGCCGCGCGGCGACGTCGTAGCGGGCCGGGAATTCCTCGACTACCTCGATATCAGATGCGAGGCCGGCGCGGGCAAAGATGCCTTCGAATAGGTCGTGGCTGAGCAATGTGGAATCGGGCACCCGGCCAGCAAGCGCGGCCTCGAATGCATCGACTTCGTAGATGCCCTTGCCGGCATAGGATCCCTGGTCGATCAGATCCTGGTACACATCGGACGCGGCCGCGACATAAGGGTCGATGCCGTTCATGCTGGAAAAGATGCGCTGGAACAGCGAACCCTCCCGGCCGACCGGCAATGACGGCGTGACACGTGGCTGCAGCACGGCGTAGCCCGCCAGCACCCGGCTGGCAGCGACGTCGAACTGCGGCCGATTGAGGGGGTGCGCCATCTTCCCGATCAGGCGACGCACCGCATCGCGCGGCAATCTCGTATCGGCATCGAGCGTGATGACGTAGCGGACATCGGCCGGCACGTGCGGCACTTGCCCGCCAATAGGCACAAAGCTGGTATCGCTCGCACCACGCAGCAGCCGATTCAGCTCATGCAGCTTGCCGCGCTTGCGTTCCCAGCCGATCCATCGCGCTTCGCCACCATTCCAGAGCCGCCTGCGGTGGAGCAGCAGGAAGCGGTCTCCACCTGGTGCCGGGCCATAAAGGCGATTGAGCCCGGCAATCCCGGCGGCTGCCGTTTCCAGCAGGGCTTCATCGCCATCGACATGTTGTGTCGCAGCATCGAGCCAGTCGGAAAGCAGAGCGAAATGTAGCTCGCCTTCCGGGCTTGCCAGATGGTGGACCTCGAGACGCTCGATCTGTTCCTTGATCGCGGCGGCCGTTGTCAGCAGCGTCGGCACGGCGACCAGTGTGCGCAAATGTGCGGGAATGCCAGCGCGTAACTCGAGGGCGGGCAGCGGCGTTGCGCCCAGGCCACGCGTGACACAGCGGTTCACCACGGCCACCGCCGCGTCGATGGCCGGCACCAGCCCCAGAACCCCGAGCATGCTGAGCCAGACCGGGCCGAGACCCTGAGCGTACAGCACGAACAGCGGTATTGCGAGGAGGAGGCCGGCCATAATGGTCCCGGCACCGACGTAGCCGCCGATGCCGAACGTCCGGCTCAGACGTCCGGGCCATGCACGGACAGGCGGCCGGAAGCCGATGGCGGCCTCCAGTGCACGGCGTCCGCCGGTGAGCAGGTGATAGCCGGGATCGCCGTGTCGATCTGTCTCGACACTGACGGGTGAACAAGGCGGGCGCTCCGCGGCCTGGACGGCCGCTCGCGTGACGTCGAGTTCTTCGCGGTCGGCGCCGCGCGACAGTTCCTCGATGGCACTGCGGTAGAGATTGCGTGTCGGAAAATCCATATCCCGAAACGCGCTGCCACCGGCAAGCACCTCGTCCACCAGGCTGATGCGCTCGAGCAACTCGGGCCAATCAACGTCGGAAATCATGCGCATGCTGGTGATGATGTTGCGCACAGTGACGACGCCCGCGCCTTGTCTCTGATGCTCGTTGCGTACCACCGCGTCCGCCGTCGATCCTTGCGCGGCTAGGTGCTGGTCGAGCCAGGTCAGCGCGGGGGTGATTCTGGGATCCTGATCGCGCAGGCGATGTAGGAGTTGCACTGCGAATGCTTCGGGCAGGGCGGTGCCGGCAAACTCGGTGAGTACAATCGATGCCGGTTCGGCGGCATGTCCACCGGCGCCCAGCAGCCGATCGGCAAGGGCGTTCGCCCCCTGGCGCGCGTTGCTGCTGTGCATGACCAGTTCGGCGAGTCGCCTGAGGTTTTCGACCAGCACGATCCTGAGCGTGATGGCGACCGCCCAGAGTTCGCCGATGGTCAGCGGCTGAACCCCTTGATAGGCCCGCAGGAAACGACACAGCAGCTCGGTTTCGAAGTGACTATCGGTGTGGGCGACGAAGGCCCAGACCACGCCGAACACCCGCGGATATCCGACGAACGGACCGTCAACCAGCTTTGGCAGTTGCCGGTAGTAGCCGGGCGGGAGTGCCGCGCGGATCTCGTGAACCTCGCGCTCGACGAGATAGTAGTTATCTGCCAGCCACTCGGCTGCCGGCGTGATGGCGCGGCCTTCGCCGATCGATTTGCAGATCGTGCGATAGGCGTTGAGCAGGACAGCACTGTTGTCGGCGAGCCGACCGGACAGCCGACGACCTTTGGTTGGCCTGGGTGCAACCGTTTGCGCGACCGCCAGGCTTCGCGCGTGCTCTTCGAGGCGTTCGGCGCTGAACAGCTCTTCGCGAATGGGTCGCGGATTGACCCAGGGCGAGTCCGACGACGCACGACCGAACATGCGATGAACAATAGCGGTCAATCGGGCGCCCCTATGCTGCGCCTTCATGCCTCCTCGAACGGTGACGGCAGGAGGCCGGTCTTGAAGATGATGGTGGGTTCTTCGTCGTACTCGCCTAGCTCAGCATCGCCAGATGTGGCAAATGCAACGGCACCTGCCTTGGCTGTGGCGAGGTTCTCCGCTGTCCTGCGTGCGGTGTCCGACGACTTACAGCGTATCGGCGTGTCTGCGATCAGCCGTGCACCCTTGTCGGTCTTGAAAGCTTGGACGAGGTAAATGGTCTCACGCGCCATACGCGATTATTCCTGCCGCTTCGGCGGCTTCGGTTTAGGCGTTGCTTCGGCATGGCCTGGTTGCTGAGCAGCAGCGGCATGCTTGTAGGCCGCCTCTTCGGTGACCTCGGTCGAGATCCGAGCCAGGGCGTTCTCCAGCCCTGGCCCGGTCATGGTGCTCAACTCCTCGGCGGCACGACGCAATGCCTCACGCCGCAACAGTCGCGCAGTCATCGCGTCGAACTGCGGATCGGGCGGGTCCTGATCCACCATTGGATGTCTCCCGGAGGGTTTGTACGCGTGGTCGCTTCGCTCAGTAGCCCGCCTCGTTCGCTGACCCGTCGCCGGCGGAGGGCTTCTCCTGCCGCTCAGCCACCATCGCCTCCGTGGTGATCATCAGCGAGCCGATCGAGGCCGCATGTTGCAGCGCGGATCGCACGACCTTGGTCGGATCGATGATCCCGGCCTTGACCATGTCCTTGAACTCGCCGGTCTGTGCATCGAAGCCCCAGTTGTACTCGTCCTTGTCGAGCACCTTGCCGGAAATGACCGCGCCATCTTCCCCCGCATTCTCGGCAATCTGCCGCAATGGCATTTGCGCGGCCTTGCGAACGATCTCGATGCCGACGCGCTGGTCGTTATTTTCCGCGTTCAGTTTGGTCAGGATCAACGAGGCGCGAGCCAACGCGACACCGCCGCCCGGCACGATACCTTCTTCCACGGCTGCCCGCGTGGCATGCAGGCTGTCATCGACCCTATCCTTCCGCTCCTTCACCTCGACTTCGGTGGAACCTCCGACACGGATGACCGCAACGCCGCCGGCCAGTTTCGCCAGCCGCTCCTGCAGCTTCTCCCGATCGTAGTCCGACGTGGTCTCCTCGATCTGCGCGCGGATCTGATTGCAGCGGGCCGTGATGTCGGCCTTCCTGCCGGTGCCTTCGACGATGGTGGTGTTCTCCTTGTCGATCAGCACCGTCTTCGCGCGGCCCAGCATGCCCAGCGTCACATTCTCCAGCTTGATGCCCAGGTCTTCGCTGATCACCTGGCCGTTGGTGAGCGCTGCGATATCATCGAGCATCGCCTTGCGTCGGTCGCCGAAGCCGGGTGCCTTGACCGCGGCAACCTTCAGGCCACCGCGCAACTTGTTCACCACCAGGGTCGCGAGGGCTTCGCCTTCGACATCCTCGGCGATCACGAGCAGCGGACGGCCCGATTGCGCCACTGCTTCCAGCAACGGCAGCAAGGGCTGCAGCCCCGAAAGCTTCTTTTCGTGGATCAGGATGTAGGGCTGATCCAGCTCAATGGTCATCTTCTCGACGTTGGTGACGAAATAGGGTGACATATAGCCGCGGTCGAACTGCATGCCCTCGACAATGTCGAGTTCCGTCAGCATGCCCTTCGCTTCTTCGACCGTGATGACGCCCTCGTTGCCAACCTTCTGCATCGCCTCGGCGATCATCTCGCCGATTTCCATCTCGCCATTGGCCGAGATTGTGCCGACCTGAGCCGTTTCAGCCTGGGTGGTGATCTTCTTGCTGCGTTTCTTCAGCTCCTCAACCAACGCAACAACCGCCTTGTCGACGCCGCGCTTCACATCCATCGGATTCATGCCGGCGGAGACCGCCTTGCCTCCCTCACGTACGATGGCCTGCGCCAGGACGACAGCGGTGGTCGTGCCGTCCCCGGCGACATCGTTGGTCTTCGAGGCGGCCTCGCGCACCATCTGCGCACCCATATTCTCGAATTTGTCGGAGAGTTCGATCTCTCTAGCGACGGTCACGCCATCCTTGGTGATGCGCGGCGCGCCATAGCTCTTGTCGAGGATAACGTTACGACCCTTCGGACCGAGTGTGACATTCACCGCCTGGGCAAGTATGTCAACGCCGCGCAACATACGATGACGAGCGTTGTCACCGAACCGAACGTCTTTTGCTGCCATTTGCTGATCTTTCCTGAAATCGGTGCGACCGCGTGGTTACGCGGCGTTGCGCTTTGTCGCCGGTCTGCCTTCGATGATGCCCATGATGTCCGACTCCTTCATGATCAGGAGTTCCTCGCCATCGAGCTTGACCTCAGTGCCGGACCACTTGCCGAACACGATGCGATCGCCCGCCTTCACCTCGAGGGCAACGATCTGGCCGAGCTCATTGCGGCCACCCGGACCGGCAGCGATGACCTCGCCCTGCATGGGCTTTTCCTGTGCAGTGTCGGGAATGATGATACCGCCCGCGGTTTTCTCTTCGGCATCGAGGCGACGGATCACCACTCGATCGTGCAAGGGGCGAAATTTCATGAGATTCTGACTAACCTGGTGCCAGCCGATGAAGGCTGGTGGACTTGCCCCGTGCCGTACCTGCACATTTCAGGTGCAGCACATCTGGCACTCTGGTCGCGGGAGTGCTAGGCATGTGGGGTGCTGGATGTTCGCATTCAAGCCGCTGGTACAACTCTTCAGGCGGCAGCGCTTGCGGGTAAGGCTCGATACGGCGCGAAGGAACTCGATACGGGAGGAAGGAAGTGGCGATCACGAGGAGGTAGCATGTCTGCGGAAGTGACTGTCCGACAGGAGAGCAGCGCTTCTCGCACATGGGCGAACATGTCGGCGGGATTTTGGCTCGACGGCATCGCGCGGGCATTTGCCAAGGCCGATGTTCCCTTCGAGATGTCTTTTCCTGATGGTGCACTGCGACGCTTCGGTCAGGGCGCACCCAGCTTCAGTGTCAGGCTGCACAACAGGAACGCCGTGCGTGCCATCACCAGCCTTAATCAGATAAAGTTCGCTGATGCGTATCTGGCGGGCGACGTCGACATCGAAGGCGACATGCTGCGGCCGTTCGAGCTTCGGCGGACGATGGGTGATCGGCACCCGCTCATGACAGTGTGGCGCTTCCTGCAGCCGCTTCTGCTAGGCTAGGTGCGGACCAATCAGGCGGCGATCACCTCGCATTATGACGTCGATCCCGAATTCTTCCTGAGCTTCCTGGATCCCAAGACCCCTTGCTACACCCCTACGGGAGTCACCCAACTGCGGAACGATTTGCCAGGTGCCAGCCGACCAGTATCTGGTCGATCCGGATCAAGCCGTGATGCATGGTTTTGGGACCCGGTGGCTTGTAGCCGCGCGAGGTATAGCCCGACCACCCACCGAGACGTGCGACGATCCAGACGTACCATGCGAGCAGGCCGGGATCATACGGATTGCGGAGCTTGGCGGTCCGTCCCTCCAGCGTCTGATTGATCTGACGCAGGGCCGAGATGTCGGCTTGAGCCACCGCATCGGTGAGTGGCTGATCGGTACTGCCATCACGCGCCAGCACGAGTTGCATCGCACGCACCGCGGCAATCAGCGCGACCACCGCCAGTTTGATGAAGCCGGGCGCCGCCTCCATCTGCGAATCCTCGATCCGCAGGCAGTGCGATTTCAGCGACCGGAACACCTGTTCGATGGTCCAACGCATGCGGTACCACGCCACCATCTTGGCGGGCCTCGTGACCGGATGCGTGGTCAGCAGCCGCCAATGCACCGGCTTGGCACCCGCCGGCGAATCGATCTCGCGCACATCGACCAAACGGTGCAGGCACATCGTCCGCTTGCTTTGCATCGCAGCCAACAAGGCGCCGCCCACGCATTCCACCCGACTTCGCCGCTATGGGATCTTTATCTCGCCTCTCCCCGCTTTCCGCCGAAGCTCCAGTCTACGCTGCCACCAAGCGCCATCACGCCGCCGACCCGGCGGCCGAGGTGCTGTTCCAGCGCCGGCCGCCAGGGCACGGTTTGAACCCCATACCACCGTCGATCATACCGCAATGGCCGGACCAGATCGTGACCCGCTGGCTGTAGACGCCCGGGACGTGCTTGCCCTCGGTGGAAGGGCGATAAGCGAGCCCCGCCTCGGCTGAGAGCTTGGACGCGGCGTTCTCGAGATCGGGCCGGCGCAGGGTGTTGATGAGATCGCTCGCGAAGACACCCGCTCGCCCCGTCGCAGTGCGAGGCCCTCCTCGACCAGATGATCGACCCGGCGGTCCATCGCCACGCGGACCTCGGCGCTGAAGCCGCCGCCGCTGACCGGCACGTCCTTGGCGAGAAGCTGGCGATCGATCCAGGTCGCGCCATGCGCTGTGATCTGCGCCTCGATCGGGAGGTCGGACTTGGTGGCGAGCGACAGCTGCCGCCGACCGGCGCGGTCCTCGTAGGACCGGCTCTCGACGATAGCGCCTGGCTTCGCGTCGCCGGTCAGCTCCAGGTCGGGGAAGGTGAGATGGTGGGTGCGGCCGTCAACGCCTTCGACGACGACATAGGCGGACCCTTGGAGCTCGTCATGCAGCCCGCGCGCGACCAGGCGACCGAGCACTGGCTCGGCAGGCTGATCCCCGTGTAGAGCGAAGCCGGTGATGTCCGGCTCGTGACCTGCGTCCATCATCGCCCGGTGCATCGTCTTGATGATGTCGCCGCGAACGCCGAGATCGCGTAGCGCCGGCTCGAGGCCCGGCTTCAACTCCCATCGTGCCGAACCGATCTGCTCCGCGAGCCCAAGGCGTTCGAGCTTGGCCGCTCGCCCGATCATCAGCCGCTTCAGTTCGGGGTCTTCTCCGGCGCCGCCGGGGCGGAGGTCCACCACGCCACCGCCCTCATCGGAGATATTGCGCAGCGAGCGATCGAGGCTGGTCCAGCGGTCGGCCTCGACCTCCTTCTCCAGGGCGGTCCGGATTTCCTACTCGGAGCGCGGGCCGAGCTCCAAAGTAACCCGCTCGGCGGCCCGGTCGCGGAATCCCTGCTTGATGTAGTCGCGGCTGATGACGAGCTCCGCGCCGTCGTCCGCGCGCCCGCGCACCAGCACATGGATGTGCGGATTGTCCGTGTTCCAGTGATCGACAGCGACCCAGTCGAGTTTCGTGCCGAGATCACCTTCGGCGTCGGCCATCAGCTCGCGGGTGAAGGCGCGAAGGTCAGCCATCTCGGCCGCGTCCTCGGGGGACACCGTGAACCGGAAGTGATGGAGATCGTCCTCGCAACGCTCGGCGAACGCCCTGGTGTCGGCGTCGTCGGACAGGGCGTCGAACATCCTGGCGTCCGCGCCGTCCCGGGTGACGCCTTCGCACTTGAGATACGCGACGTGCTTCGACAGCTGCGCCGAGCGGAACTTCGATCCCTGATGGCGGACGATCCGCGTCATGATGACGACGCGCCGACCGCGAGGCTGGGTCGACAGAGACAGGGCTGCGCTCCGGCCGCGCCGAACGTGGAGCGCCCCGCAGAGCTGCCGCTCCGCCCGAAGGTCTTGCCTCGATGACCGGCCTTCTTCGCGGCCCGCATCACCTCGCCAACGAACGTCTTCGGGCGCTTGGCGGCCTGATTGCCGTGGCGAATGCGGCCGGGCCGGACATGCAGGTCGTCATCGCGCGTCGTCATGGCTGCACGCGTCTCGGAAAATTGCGGCGACGGCCCTCGGATCGTTGAAATCGTTGACCTTTACGGCAAGAGCGCCAGCAGGCGCGGATCGCCGATGTGCCGAAAAACCCAACCCAACCAACCACTTGCGCCCGACCGAGGGCGGCGCTTTTATCTTGCCGTCCGTTGGTCGGGTTCCTGGGCTTTCTCCCTCCGACACTCAAACGTCCGCCAGGGCCCGCCAGCCTACGATCAAGCGCGACCGGGTTCACGGCCGCCGATTTCCATGAGACATGCCGATGAACAGGCCCTGCGATTGCGGCGCGAGTCCGGTCCAATCCTGCGCTGGACTGTGGGTCGATCGCTGGCCCGAACGCGGATCGGATGACGCCGGAGACTTCGTCGGGCTGCTCTCCGCAGGCACGACGAACAGCGGCGCTTCGGTCCACGAACGCACGACCGCATTGACAACCGTGGCGTCGTCGATCGCCCCGCCGCCGATCACTGGAGCGAGGGCGGCCACGTAAGCCTGTGTCTCCGCAGGCAGCTCGCGACCTGCCGCGAGATGATCTTCGTAGCGCGCCGGCCCGGCATTGTAGGCAGCCAGAAAGCCAGGAGACCCATAGCGTTCCAACAGCTCCCGGAGATAAGCAGCACCGGCAATGATGTTGTCGTGCGCATCAAATGGATCGGCACCGAGGCCGTAGCGGGAACGCAGAGCAACCCACGCCTCCGGCATGATTTGCATCAGGCCCATGGCCCCCTTGGGCGACAGAGCTCGCACGTCGCCGAAGCTTTCGACCTGCATGACGGCGCGTATCCACGACGCCGGAATGCCAAAGCGCTGCGACGCTTCTGCGACGACGGCGATGATTGGATCGGCCGCCGTGGCGACGTTGCGCTGCTCGGTGACGACAGGTTCGGCATGAGCAACGCCGACGACAACCAGCAGTACCGACGCGACGCTGACCCAAAGGGAGGAGCGCGAGCGGCGCCGGCGCCGTGGCGTCGCTGCGGTGCGCGCGGCGGGGGACGGGACCGGGAAGGAGAAGGGATGGAGCCGAGGTGGTTGCGGCGTAGCGCCTCGCCGGAAGCAGGATTGTGGCATGGTCAGTGCTCCTGGTCGGTCCAGAGTGGATCGGCCCGGCCGACGACGGCGGTGGTAGGAAGCGGGCCGAAATAACGGCCGTCGAGGGGTCCTCGGATTGCCGGTTCATTAGGAAGACATCGCCGCCGGTAACGACGCGGCAGCCGTGCCAGACGGGCAGCGGACGGCTCAGATGGTCGCGGTCGAGCGCGTCGCCCATCGCGACGCCGTCGACAGTGATCGTGCGGTCCGACCGGCAGACGGTCTGGCCTGGAAGGGCAAGGACGTGCTTCAGCAGCGGCACGCCATTCGGCAGGTAGCGGCGCTCGTTGAGAAACGTCGCGAGCGGCTCCGGCGGCATGACCACCAGCAGCTCGTTGACATGCAGCGTGCCCGCGGGAAGCACGGCGTACAGGCCGATGGGCACGCTCGCGCTGGCATTCCAGATCAGCTTGGGTGCGGGACGGAGCAGCGCCGACAGCCCGAGGCCGACCGCCGCGATGCAAGTCGAGGCAATTCGGCCGGAGCGCGTCATGCTTCGATCCTGCGGAGCAGAAGCCAGGCGCGATGCCGGTCCAGCGTGTAGATGCGCGGCGGTTCGCCGGACGTGAGCCGGTTGTGGAGTTGCCGCCAATGATCGGGAAACGCATCGACAGGATCGACACCGAGCTGCTCGACGGCGTCGATGGTTTGGAGCACGCGCTCGACCTTGGGCCAGCCGGAAAGGCGGAGCAAAATCTCGCCGCCCGGCCGCACAAATGGCACGGTCGAGAAGGCCTCGCCGGGCACGACAGCGCGCAGGATGTCGATCCGCGAGACCACCGTGCCGAAGTCGTTCGCCGCCCACCGGACATAGGTGAAGACGCTGCCGGGCGCGAAGCTCAAGATACGACGCCGGCGGTCGAGTATCTGCTCGGCGACATCGTGGCCGAAGCGGATCCACTGCTCGATCCGCTTCTCAAACCAGATCAGCTCGACATGCGTGAGGGTGTCGGACGCCGGCGCGGTCATGACGCGGCTCTGCCATCGGCGGGATACTCGCGGTCGGGCAATGCGCGGAGCATGTCGGCGACGGTGAGGCCGCGCTGAAACGCGGCGATCTTGATCCGGCCGCGCAGCGCCGGCGTCACATCGATCGTCAGCCGCGCGGTGAACTCGATGTTCGGCGTGCGGCCGGTTGATAGCTCGGGCGCACGGACCCAGGATTCCGGATCACCGGGGCGAGCCGCGAAACCGCGCTTCGGCGACCGCTCCGTCATGGCACCAGGCCCGCCACTTCGAGGGCGAATGCGCTGATCTCGCAGGCGGCCGGGCCGACCGGGTCGAGCTCAGCGACGAGCCGGCCGGACTGCGCGACATCGGCAAAGCTCACGCGCTGGCCGATGCGCGCGGCGAGCACCGGCGGCTCGTGCTCGGCGAGCGCCTCGGCCGTCTCACGGGCGATCACGGTGCGCGCGGCGCAGCGGTTGAGTACGAAGCGGGCGACGAGTTTCGGGCGGAAGATGCGCGCGTCGTCGATCAGCTTGAGCATCTCGCCCGATGCCCAGCCGTCGAACGGTGACGGTTGCGCGGGTATCAGCACCAGGTTCGCGGCGAGCAATGCCGAGCGCATCAGCCCGGCGATGCGAGGCGGGCCGTCGATGACCACGTGATCGGCATCGCGGGCGAGTTCCGGCGCCTCGCGATGGAGCGTGTCGCGGGCAAGCCCGATGACGCCGAACAACCGGCGAAACCCCTCCTTCGCGCGCTGCTCGGACCAGTCAAGGGCAGAGCCTTGCGGATCGGCGTCGATCAGCACGACGCGCTTTCCTTCCCGGGCCCATTCGCCAGCGAGATGCAACGCGAGCGTCGTCTTGCCGACGCCGCCCTTCTGGTTGAGGAGCGCCACGATCATCGCGGCCGCCTCGGGGTTTTCCACCGACCGCGGTGGTCACCAACAACAGAAGAGTTAGATTCTTGTAGGTTAGAGTCTAAGTTAGGCGGCTCGGAAGTGATTGGACTGCTTGAGGAAAACCGGGCTTCCGGTTCCTGATAGCACGTGGGTCCGGTTCCTGATGGCACGTGCCCATTGGTTCCCGATAGCACGTGCGGTTCCACAGATTGTCCACAGGCTCCTGTGGATAACTGTGCGGGCGCGAACGCCAGCAACTCGCGCCCGCCGCTCGCCCGTTCGACCGAGAGCCGGTAGCCCGGCAGGGGCTGGCGGCGCACGATGTCGCGCAACTCAAATGCGAAGCGCTTGAACGGCGAGAGGCTCGCAGACTTGACGTGGAGATGGCGAAAATCGAACCGCCAACCGCCGCGCTGATGGCCGGCGTGCTTGCGGACGAGGCGATACAGCCAGCGTTCCAGTCCGCCCGTCAGGCCGAAATATGCAGGGTCGATGGTGAGCACCAGCGCGTCGTCGAGGACCGCGCGGTAGAACCAATCCGGCATGATGAGATCGATGCCGTCGGCGCTGCCGTGCGCATCGGCGCGCTCGGTCCACTCGTTGATCCACGAGAAGCGGTGCATGCGCCGCTCGGTGATCTGGCGCAGCGAGGTCGCCACGGTGGTCGATTGGAGCCGATCGAGCGCTGCCTTCAATCTGTGATAATCGCGGGCGCTCGTGCCGCGGCGGGTGAAGGTGAGAATTTCGCGGGGCGTGGTCACCATCAGGCGCGACGTGCGCAGGCCGGCGTCGCGCGCTTCGACAATCTGGCTCGCGGCCCAGATCAGCACATCGGCATCCCAGATGGTCGCCATGCCGTGCTCGGGGACCGCCTCGACGCGGATGGCGATCTCGTTCATCCGGAAATCGATCGGCGTCGTGCGATGGGTCTTCGCGAGGCTGAAGAATGGATAGGCCATGAGGTCCTGCGCGTCTCTGGGCGCCAGATCACCCGGAAGAGCCCTGAAGAGTTCGAGCTGCTCGCGCTCGTGGCGGGTGCGATGGCGCATGGAACTGCCAGCCGGCGTTCAGCGGCGCGCTTGGCCGGCAGGAGCCGGAATGTCAGGGCTATGGCGCTTGGCCGGCAG
>Ga0335074_10008411_pt1 | contig 14337 bp, 11 predicted proteins | sample Lox_Sample_23_FD_206715 | JGI IMG/M metagenome (GOLD analysis project Ga0335074, IMG submission 206715) | Soil microbial communities from Loxahatchee National Wildlife Refuge, Florida, United States - Lox_Sample_2.3 | ecosystem: Environmental > Terrestrial > Soil > Wetlands | place: USA...
CCGGAGCGTGACGATCTGGTCCCACCTCGCCAACGTCGGCGACGCGAAGAGCCTGATCATCCATCCGGCGAGCACGACGCACCGCCAGCTGGGCGATGCCGAACTTGAGGCGGCGGGTGTCCGGCCCGGAACGGTCAGACTGTCGGTTGGGACCGAGTCGGTCGAGGATCTGATCTGGGACCTGGAGCAGGCATTCGGTCGCCTGAAATGATCGAACTCGAGCGCTACCAGGACCCGCTGACGATCCAACGCGTGCTCCACACGGCGAGCACGATCGCGATCGTCGGCCTCTCCGCCAACGAGCTGCGGCCCAGCAACTTCGTCGGCTACTACCTCAAGCGGCACGGCTACCGAGTAATCCCGGTCAATCCCCGCGAGACCGAGATCCTGGGAGAGACCAGCTATCGGAGCCTGCTCGATGTGCCCGTGGCGGTGGACATCGTCAACGTCTTTCGCGCTCCCGATGCGCTGCCGGCGATCGCTCGGGAGGCCGTCGCGATCCACGCCGGCGCCCTCTGGTGCCAGTTCGGCGTGATCAACGAGGAGGGCGCGAGGATCGCCGAGGACGGCGGCCTGACCGTCATCATGGATCGCTGCCTGAAGGTCGAGCATGCGCGCTATGTCGGCCGGATGCACTGGCTAGGCTTCAACACCGAGCGGATCACGTCCGTCCGCAGCGGCCTTCAATAGCCGACTTTGTCCGTCCCCGAGCCCCAGCCGATTCTCAGCAGGCCGACCGAGGCAGCCGTCTTCCTCGTGCTGCTGGCGCTCCCGGGGTCCGAGGCAGAGATTGCGGAGTTGTTGGCCGACGTCTCGGGGCTGAAGCGCTCGGTGGGATTCCGGGTGCCCGAGGCAGAGCTGTCGTGCGTGGTGGGCATCGGGGCGGGACTATGGGAGCGCCTGACCGCCAGCCCTCCTCCGACTGGGCTGCACCCGTTCCGCGAGCTCGCCGGCCCTCGCCACACCGCCGTCTCGACACCAGGTGACCTGCTGTTCCACATCAGGGCGAACCGGTTCGACATGTGCTTTGAGCTGGCCCAGCGGCTGACCGACCGGCTGCGCGGCCGCGCCGAGGTCGTCGACGAGGTGCACGGGTTTCGCTCCTTCGACGAACGCGACTTGCTCGGGTTCGTCGACGGAACGGAGAATCCCGAGGGAGCAGCCGCCGCCGAGGCCGTGCTGATCGGCGAGGAGGATCCCGCCTTCGCGGGCGGCAGCTACGTGATCGTCCAGAAATACCACCACGATCTTCGGCGCTGGGATGCCCTGCCCACCGAGGAGCAGGAGCTGATCGTCGGCCGCACCAAACTGGCAGACATAGAGTTGCCCGACGAGCTCAAGCCCCCTGACTCGCACCTGGCACTCAACGTGATCACCGGACCCGATGGCGAGGAGCGTCAGATCATGCGCTTCAACATGCCGTTCGGTCGCGTCGGCGCCGCGGAGTTCGGCACGTACTACATCGCCTATGCGCGCACCTCGGAGCTGATCGAGCAGATGCTGACCAACATGTTCATTGGAAATCCTCCCGGGACCACCGATCGCATCCTCGACTTCTCCACCGCGGTCACCGGCTCCCTTTTCTTCGCCCCGTCGGCCGCCCTACTCGAGGATCTGCCGCCCGCCGCTCCGCCCGGGGTCAAGAGCACCGGAACGCCCAGATCGGCGCCGGAGACCGGCGATAGCTCGCTGGGCATCGGCAGCCTGCGTGGGCAGCCGCACGTTTGAGCGGGTACCGGGTAGAGACGTTCCCCGGGCCCTCGACGTCGACGGCTGGCGTTCAGGTTCAGGCGAACAGGCGGCGCGCGTACCAGTCGGCGCTGTCGGCAACGCCGGGTAGGGCGTAAAAGTACCCACCGCCGATCGGCGAGATGTAGTCGACCATGGGTTCGCCGATCAGCCGCGTCTGGGTGGCGACGAACTGGCGGTCGAGGTCCTGCTGGAAGCTCGAGAAGACCAGCCCCATGTCGAGGTTGCCGTTGAGGTCGACGCCCCGGTCGTAGTTGTAGCCGCGGCGGTAGATGCGGCTCAGCTCGGTGGCCGCAGTGCGCGGGTTGGCCAGGCGGATGTGGGCGGTCAGCGGGATGATCGCCCCTTGCGGGTCGTCCTGGAAGTTGGGGACGTCGGTTTCGCTGGTCCCGTCGAGCGGCGCGCCGCTGTCGCGGAAGCGGCCGATCATCTGCTGCTGCTCGGCCAGCGACACGCGATCCCAGAACTCGATGAACTGCTGGATGATCCGGATCACGTGGTAGGTCCCGCCGGTCGCCCAAGCCGGCTCGCCGATTCCGGCGGTGACCCACAAGAGCCGGTTCGCGACCGCCCCGTCCTGGACGTCGGGGTTGGCGATCCCGTCCTTGAACGCGAAGTTGTTGCGGGGAACTCCCTGCGGCCGCGACGGCGGCACGAACCCGTCGATCCTCCAGTTGACCTGCATCGCGCCACGGGTCGCCTTGGTGATCTGGCGCAGCGCGTGGATCGCGGTGTCCTGGCTGCCGGCGCAGAGCTGGAGCAGCAGGTCGCCGCCGGTCTGGGCCGGATCGAGGTTGTCGTTGGGGAACGGCGGCATCGTGATCAGGCGGACGGGCTTGCGGTCGGCGATCCCGAACCGGTGGTCGAACAGCGAGGCGCCGACGCCGACGGTGACCGTCAGGCCGTCGGCCGGTACGAGCGGGCCTAGCATGCCGCTGTCGGATGGGGGCGCGTCGGTGCCGAGGTCGGGCGGACTGCCGCCGGCGGTCAGGAAACCGGCGGTGCTCGTCAGCGTGCGCAGCAGCTCGATCAACTCGCCACGACCGGCGGCGACAACGTCGAAGCTGGCGAAGCAGGCCGCCGGCGGCTTAGGGGTGATGATTCCCGCCTGATGAGGGCCGTGGAACGGTACCGGCGGCAGCGTCGCGGCGGGATCGGCGACGGTCGGGTTCGCAGGCGAGCCGTCGGCCAGCAGGGCGTCTGCCTCGCCACCGCTGGCCTGTGTGCCAGCGGTGGCGACATCGGTGGCGCTGGACGCGGTGGCGGCACCTGCTGCCAGCGCGCCGGCCGCTCCTAGTCCGGCGCGCCGCAGGAAGCCTCGGCGGTCCTCGAGCGAGCTCACGAGTTACCCACCTGCATCAGTTCGGAGACCGGCGCGAGCGTCTCGAGCGCGGCATCGGTGGTGGCGTCAATCCGCTGGCGGGCGCGCAGCGATAGCGTCGCTACCCCCGTCGTCGTGGCCCGGGGGACGGCCGCGACGGCCCCGTCGATCGCGGCGAGCTGCCGGATCGCGGTCGGCACCAACGGCGGGCGCCGAGGGGCGATCAGCGGCGCCAGCATCCGCAGCATCTCGCGGGTCGCAGTGACGTCGGCGATCAGCGCTGCCAGGTCACTGTTGGAGCCGTAGTCGTCGTTTCCGGTGAGCGAGTCGCGCAGCGCGTCCTCGAGGATCTCGTGACAGCGCAGCACCCAGCCGTCGATGCCGAGGGTCGTGCCCGGCAGGTCGGCCGCCACTGTCCGTGGGGTCAGCTCATCGACCAAGCGCGTCAGGACCGCCGCGTCGTGGGATGCGGCGGTCAGGTTGTGGGATCGCCAGAGGTCGAGCTCGACCCGGTGGAACCCGGTGAACTGGGGGCTCGCGCTCCCGCCGGGGATGCCGGCGGCGGTGCCATCGATCTCGCCGCCGAGCCCGCCGAAGGCACCGTAGGCCCCGTCGTCCTGTCCGAGCTCCAGCCAGGTCAGGTGTGCCGTTCGCCAGGACGCCTCGGCGCCGGCCGGCGATCCGTCGGCGAGCTGTGCGCGCAAGGACTCCAGCTGCACCCGCAGCCGCCCGAGCAGGTTCTCGACGTACGAGCGGTAGGCGCTCAGCGGTCGCAGCAGCTCCACGGTGGCCGGCGGCTGGGGCTCCGGCGGGGCTGCAGCCGCGCTCGCCCTTGACCATGGGATCTGAATCGCGGCGGAGAAGCGTGGCGCCGAGCCGGACAGCGTGCAGCTGAAGCGGTACGCGCCACCGGCCCGCAGCCGCGCTCCCAGCGCCTGCACGGTCCCGGGCGAGGCCTGGCCGAGCCGTGCGACGACGATCCCGCTGAGCGCCTGCTCGAGCGCAACTGAGGCCACCTGACTGGCGCTGTCCGCGATCTCGAAGCGGTAGCTGCCGGCGCTGGGAGCGCGCCAGCCGGGCGCGCAGGCGTCGGCCGTGAGCGAGATCCGCTCGGCCAGGCCGGCGCCCACGGAGCCGCCCCTCGCCGCGCCACCGCAGGCGGCGACGATCAGCGCGGCGCCCATCCCGACAGCAACGGTCCGCGCCGCGACTCCAGGCTTCACCGCCGCAAGGGTACGTGCTCTGAGGGCCGGCGCTGGGGGCCCGTTGCACCCGTTCTTCACCCGATCACATCAAGGTAACGCTGGGGTCACATTGGCGGCGCGCGCAACGTGGAGAGTGCCGCGCGGACGCATTCCAAGGCAGATCGAAAGGGGAAGTGCACGCATGACTAGTCCGTTCGGCGGCAACCGCGCCGCCTCCGGGAGTCACAGGCCGAAGGTGGCACGGCGCTGGATCGTGGCGGCTGGTGTCGCGATCGCGTGCGCCGGCGGCGGGCTGGCGAGCGCCCTCGCCGGAACCGCCAGCGCCTCGAGCTCCACCAGCACCACCGGCACGATCGCGACGATCACGACGACGACGACCCCGCCCGACTCGCCGACGATCGCTCCGTCGGACTACCACGCGCCGGCCAACGATGGCCTCGGCATCAAGCCGGGTCTGATCAAGCACGTGTGGCTGATCGTGCTCGAGAACAAGGCGTACGACGCCTCCTTCACCGGCCTCAACCCCGACAGCTACCTTTCCCAGACGCTGCCTTCCCAGGGCGCGCTGCTCCAGAACTACTTCGGCACCGGTCACTCCAGCCTCGACAACTACCTCTCGCTGGTCAGCGGCCAGGCACCGGTGACCGACGACCAGGACGACTGCCCTGCCTACGACGCGCTGTCTGGCTCGATTGACACGAGCGGCTCGCTCACGACCAACCCCGACTACGGTCAGTTCACCTCCTCCGCGGGTCCGGACGCCCCGGCCGGTGCCAACGGCTGCGTGTACCCGTCGAGCGTGCCGACGATCTTCAACCAGCTCGACGCCGCCCACGTCAGCTGGAAGGTCTACGCGCAGGACCTCGGCAACCCCGAGACCCCGACGGGCAGCACGACCCACGATGCGGGCACGCAGTATTGCGGCGCCCCGGACGCGACAGTCGGTCCGACCGGCGGAAACTCCACGGATTACCCGAACCCGAGCAGCGCCAACGCCACCGACCAGTACGTCGCCAAGCACAACCCGCTGCCCTGGTTCGAGTCGATCCTGACCTCGGGCGACTGCAACTCCGCGCACCTGGTCAACCTGCTGGACGCCAGCCACGGTCTCTACCACGACGTTCAGAGCGCCAGCACTACGCCGGCGTTCAGCCTGGTCATCCCCAACAACTGCTCAAACGGCCACGACGCCGTCTGCGCGGGCAACAACCTGTCCGGGGGCTGGGCAAACCCCACGACCCCCAACGCACCGGTCAACTACACCGGCGGGCTGTACTCGACCAACCTGTTCCTCGAGCACATCATCCCCGAGATCGAGCAGTCGCCGGCGTTCAAGCAGGACGGCCTGATCGACATCACGTGGGATGAGGCCTATCCGGCGTTCACCTACAGCAACAGCTTCGCCAACTCGACATTGGCGTTGCCGACTGCCGCCGGCTCGGTCAGCGAGACCGACTCGGCTGGAGAGACGCTGTTCGGCCGCTCGGTCAACTGGGAGCCGGCCGGACCGAACACGCCGATCGTGGTCGGGCAGAACGGCGAGCAGCTGTCGGCGGGCCCGGGCTTCAACGAGAACCTCGACCGGCCCAATGCCACCACCGCCGCGGGCACCGATCTCGAAGCGTGCTCGAGCACCGGCATCGTCGCGGACGGTGGCTGCTACCTCGGCGGTGGCGGCACCACTCCGGGCACGCGCACCGACTCCGGCGCGACGGCGCCGTCGGGAAGCTCGACGATCGAGGACAACTCGATCAACATCACCGACGAGGGCCGCTCAGTGAGCGGCGGCGGGATTCCCGCCGGTGCGTTTGTCGGGCAGGTGACCGACACCCCGGCGACCGCGACGGCTGCCTCGGGGGCGTCGCCGCCCGGGGTCGCCCACACCGGGTCGTTCGAGCTGGTCGACGCCGACGGCAACCCGCTGGACACCACTGGCGTGGTGAGCGGCATCACGCTCGGCGCCGAGAGCGCGGCAGACGATCCGTTCTACGACGCCTACGACCCGACGCTCGGCGGCGGTGACTCAGGCGACCTGCTGATCAGCCCGTACATCAGGCCGGGTACCGTCAGCACCCGCTACTACAACCACTACGGCACGCTGCGCACCCTGGAGGACATCTTCCAGGTGGGCAGCGCGTCCCCCGGGCTCGACGGCACGGGCCACATCGGCTACGCGGCACAGCCGGGGTTGGCACCGTTCGGCCCAGACGTGTTCACCAACGCGTACGGGTCGGGGCGTCACTCGGGGCACTAGCGAGTCCACCACGATGCCGACGAGGAAGAAGTAGATGGCGGGCGACGCTGCAAGCACGCTGCCGCGCCGCGAGGGTGGGGCCTTCCGGCCCCACCCTCCTCGCCGTTTCATAGTGGGGCTGGTGGTGGCCGTGCTGGTCTGCGCCGTCACCGTGGCCATTCTCACCGGCGGCGGGAGGCGTACGGTCCGAGCGAGCAGCTCGTCCTACGGCGGCTACCCGTCGTGGCTGCCACACACGAAGCTGCCGCCGGCCGATCCGATCGTGGCGGCGAGCCTCACCCACCCCGCGCTGGACGCAGTCGAGGGCACCACGATCGACACCCACCTACGCAGCGCCTCGGCGCTCATCACCGGCGTCGGGCCGGCCTTCCCGGCATGGGTGTCGGCGGCGGCCCAGGGCGGCCACCTGACCTCCGGCAGCGCGGTGCCGGTGTCGTTCACCGTCACCGTGGTGGTACGCCAGGGCTCGGTGCCGCTGCAGGCGGGGGAGTTCTCGATCCTGACCGCACAGGGCCAGCTGGTCCATCCGGCGGTAACCAGTCCGGGGGGCGGACCGTTGCCGGCCGGGCTGACAGCCGGCCAGCACATGAACCTGACGCTCACGACCGACTTGCCCGAGGGCGACGGGGCGCTCCGGTGGGCGCCGTCTGGGCCGCGAGTGGTGGCCGCCTGGCTGTACCAGCTCGAGCTTGACTGACGCGCCGCCGGTCATCAGCGCCGGTCGATCAGCGGTCGCCCCATTTCGTGTCCCCGTTGGCGTTGACCTCGAACCACCGCCGGTGGGTCATTCCCTGATCGCGAACCTCGAGGCGAGTCGTGCCGTTGTCATCAGGTGCTCGGAGCAGCCGGACCGCCGCGACGATGCTCTCCTCGTCGGTGTCGAGGCTGGCGGCTGAGATCGTCAGCAGAGCACGTTCGAGAGCCGTCTCGGCTCGGTGAGCGTCGCCCGCTTTGCGTCCGTCCTGCAGCGCCTTGAGCGCGTCTCGCAGTTCGGCGCCCTCGTCGGCTGGCATCTCGCTCTCCTGTCGCTGGTGTGCAGCTCAAGCCTACAGGCAGTTCTTGCGAGACTCTGTCTCGCAGATGGGCAATGCAAGATCGCCTTTTCACTACAGCGTCGTTCGGAAAACGGGCGGCTCTGGCTACGCAGACGTGGCACTGGTGCGCTTCGCCTCGCCTCACGGCGTCCTGAGCCACCTACTTGATCACGACCGTCGCGACGCCTTTGTGATCCACCACCGGTCGTTTCGCCCGCTGTTCGATCTGGCCGCGTTGGAAGCCTATGCCGGGCAGCTGGAACAGGTCGCTGCGCACGCGAACCAGGGCACCCTCGGGTGTTTTGTCGACATCTCGGATCACACGGACGGGATCGTGCGGGTCGCTCTGTACGAGCGCTGGTTCGACGGTGAGCATCTCCGCTGCGACGAACTCGCTGCCCGTGAGTTCGACGCGACCGAAGACCACGCGGTGGTCGACAGCGCTGAGTTCCTGGCCGAGCTCAGGTCGTGGGCCGAGGAGCGCAACGAGGAACGTGAAGCCAACGAGCGACATGCCCGGGCCGATGCGATTACCTTGAGCCAACGCGCCATGGACAGCGCCGACGCAGCCAGGCAGCTCGCGCAGATCCTCAAGACGGTCGGCTAGTTTGTAGCTCGCGAGAGGGACCTCCGCCTCGGCATCCGCGCAACTTCGCCTAGGAGCGGACGTTCTTGGTCTGGGATGGTTGGGTCCGCGGCGTGGTAGCTGTCTCACAAGCTGACGCGGAGCGCGCGGTTTCGGTTTCCGACGCTCGGCACTCCGATCACCGGCGGTTCTGGGTGCTGAGCGCGATCGTGCTGGTCGGGATCGCGATCCGGGTGGCGTTCCTGGGTGAGCCGATGCGTTACGACGAGGCCTACACCTTCGATGCCTACGCGATCCATTCGATCCGGTACATCGTCTCGACCTACCCCTATCCCAACAACCAGATCTTCTCGACGCTGCTCACCCACCTGGCGTGGAAGCTATTCGGCAACCATCTGTGGACGGTCAGATTCTCGGCCGACGTCGCCGGTCCCGCAATCGTCCCAGCGTCATACGCAGTCGCCAACGAGCTCTACGACGCCCGGGCCGGTCTCTGGGCAGCCGCCCTCACCGCAGTCTCGGCGCCGCTGATCGACTACTCGGTGGACGGCCGCGGTTATGCGCTCGGCGCGCTGCTGATCCTCGTCCTGCTCTGGATCGCGGCTCGGGTGCTGGCGCGCGACCGGTGGCTGCTGTGGGGCTGCTTCAGTGTGTGCGCGGCGCTCGCCCTTTACACGATCCCGACCATGGCCTATGGCGTGGCGACGGTGGCCGTATGGCTCGCCGCCAACGCCGTGCTGAGGGCGGAGCTTCGTACCTGGCGCTTCTTCGGGAGGCTGCTCTGCAGCCTGCTCATCGCCGCCGGTCTGGCGTTGATCCTGTACATCCCCGTCCTGGGACAGCCGGGCTGGACCTTCATCAAGCCGCTCTCCCCCACCTGGGCCAACCTCAGTCAGCTGAGCACCTCGACGTGGGATAACTGGAACCGGGCCTGGCCGCACCCGCTGGACTGGCTGGTCGCCCTTGGCTTCCTGCTCTCCTTGCTGGTCCACCGACGAACCGCCCGACATCCGGTTCCGGTTGCGCTCGCGGCGCTCCTGGCGCTGGTGGGGATCGCCGTCGCCGTCCCGATCTCCCCGTTTGTTCGCAGCTGGCTGTACCTGGTCCCGCTGTACCTGATCACGGCCGGCGCCGGCTTCGCCTGGCTGTTCGCTGAGCTGGGCGGCCATATCGAGCACCGGCGGCTACGCTGGATCCTCCAGGCGACCGGGTCGCTTCTCGTCCTCGGGTGCCTCGGCTTGGGCGTTATCAGCCACGGTCAGCGCGGCGCCGAGCAGGCCCCGTCGACTGACAACCACATGGTCGCGCTGATCCGTACGCGCGGAGCAGCGCACGAGCAGGTCGATCTCGATGGCGGGCTAATCTTCTACCCCGCGCTCTATTACTTCCAGCGCTACCACTACACCCCGCCGCTGTTTGCCCGCCCCCCACGATTCGCGCGCAAGCCTGGCACCCGTCTCCCGAACCGGCTGCTCGTACTCATGGTGCGGCCGGCAACCAGCGGGTCAGTGCTGGCCTTCCTCACCGCCCAGGGAGTCGAGACCGGCCGCTGCCGGATCACGCTGATCAAACGGATGCAGTTCATCTCGGCCTACGAGGTGACACGCGACTAGCCCTCGGAGCAACGGCTTGACGGGTCGAGGGAGGGGAAGGCAGCAATGAAGCCAGCGGGTCCCTGTGACGTGCTCATTCGCGCAATCCGGACGCCGATCGCGAGATTTGCGCCAATTCGCACGGCGACCAGAGGTTTGACCGTTTCAGCAGGTCGCGGCGCCTGCGACCCTCCCCATGCGACCCTCCCCATGCGACCTTCCCCTGCGACCCTCCCATGCGAACCGGGCCCGCTGCCTTCACTGCCGTCCTTCCCAAGCGCAGTGCCTGCCCGGAGAACCGTGAAATCAACTATCTAGACTAAGACTAGGTGCCCTGAGGCACGAATCCCGACTGCGTTTTCTGGCCGGTTGGCCATAGTCGTTGCGGCGGGATGGGTTGAGCATGCCCGGAATGCCGCGGTGGTCCGCGAATGCAGCGTTCCCAAACGGCGGGCCCGCTCGTCCAACGCCGACCGTAGCCGCCGTTCTACCCGGCGGCGGCGCGCGCGGCGCCTACGAGATCGGCGCGATGTCCGTGCTGCTTCCCGCACTCGAGGCACGCGGCGAGCGCGTAACGGTGTGGTGTGGGACCAGCGTCGGAGCGATCAACGCCGCGCTGCTGGCTTCGCTGGCCCATCGCTCCGTCCCGGAGCAGGTCGAACACGCCATCGCGCTCTGGCTCGACATGCGAAAGCAGGATGTGATCGCTCGGATCGCCGGCCGTGGCGGCGCGCGGACACTCGTGCGCCTGGCGGGTCACGCACTCGGTATTCGCAGCGCGGGACTGGCCGGCCTGCTCGACCCCTCCCCGCTCCAGGGGAGCCTGGATCGCTGGATCGACTGGGCACGACTGGGGCGCAACGTCCACAAGGAGATCGTCGATGCCGTCTGCGTGGTCGCCACGTCCCTGTCCACCGGTGACCCTGTCGCGTTCATCTCCACCCGCGGCGCCGCGCCCGGGAATGCCGATGATGGCCTGCGCTACGTCGCCACCCGACTGCGCGGCGAGCACGTCCGTGCCTCGGCCGCGATCCCGATGCTGTTCCCGACGGTAGAGATCACCACGCCACGGGCCGCACGGGGCCACTACATCGACGGGGGCACACGACTTAACAGCCCGATCAAGCCCGCCCTCCACCTCGGGGCCGACAGAGTCATTGTGATCGGGCTCGAGCCGTTCGCCCAGGCGCCTGCGCGACCCTCCTCGCCGCGCCCTCCCGGGATCGCGGATGTCGCTGCCAACGTCCTCGACGGCCTGCTCGTCGACCAGGTGGCCCACGACATGCGACGGCTGGCGGCGATCAACTCGTTCTTCGTCGAGAGCGCCACCACCGGCACGATGCGTTCCCCCCGCGCGTACCGGCTCGCCCGCGGACGCGAACCGTACCGGCCGATCTCCTACGCGCTGGTCGCACCTCGGCGTCGAGGAGCGATCGGCCGCCTTGCCGACACGGTGTTCGAGCGCCGGTTCGGTGGACTCCGCGGCCTCCGCGACCCCGATTACGCGGTTATCTCGCGGGTTCTCGGTGGGCGAGTCCAGACCCGGGGCGAGTTGTTGTCCTTCCTCATGTTCGACCACGTGTTCGTGTCCGAACTGATCGACATGGGGCGCCGCGACGCCACGCGCTGGTTACGCCGCCACCCCGGCTTCTGGTGCAAGGACGCCGCTCACGACCTGTCGGACATCGGGACCGTCGATCGCAGCCGGCTCAGCGAACAGGACGTCCTCGACGAGTTCCGCACGATCCGCCGCAGCTGAGCCCCTCCGCGCGCCGTCAGGGCAGCGCGCAGGTCCCGTTCCACCCCCCGGCGAAGTACGGCGGCCCGGCCAGCCGGCCTCCGGTGCTCAGCTGCTGGGCTGGATCGGTCACGTCGCCGTTCACCCCGGTGATCAGCCCGTTCAGGTCGAAGAACGCGCCCTTCTGGTCCTGGGCCGCGCACGAGCGTCGGGGCGCCTCGTGGGGGTCCTGGTTCTTGGCGGTGTCCGGTGGGGGCACGTCGGAGGGTGGCGGGGGATCGGTGCCGTACGGGGAGGCACCGTCAGGCCCCGAGTCGAAGATCACGATCGCCGAGCCGTTGAAGGGGTAGTGGGTGATCGGCGCGATGTCCCACAGCGGCGCGTCGGGGTTGTAGCAGTAGTTCCCGTCGACCGGGTCGTTGGCATTGTCCCCGGGCTCGTCGCTGCACAGCCGGCTGGCCAGCAACGCCTCGCCGCCGCCGAGCCGGTTCGAGGTCGCCGGGCCGCCGACCGCTCGGGCCCCGATCGTGCGCGCCTCGTCGAACGCGGTGATGTTCGCGACCTGGTGGTCACCCCAGGCGACCTGCATGAGCACGTGGTGATCCGGCGTGGCGACCGGGCATCGGCTCTTCTCCTGCGCCGCCGGCACCACCCCCTCTCCGGTGCAGTCAGGAAGCAGTCCACCGATCGCGGTCGAGGTCATGTGCCCGGCGTAGCCGTCCGGGTCAGCTCGGTCCCACAGGGTCGAGAGCAGGTCGATGATCAGCTGGCGCTGCCCCTGGTCGGGGTAGAAGAAGTCGAGCAGGTTGGAGTAGCCAATGTCGTTGTAGGCGTTCGTCGGGTCATAGGCCGACGGGTCCGCGGCGAGCTGCTCGAGCTCCTCCTCCACGACCTGCGTCATCGTGTCGTCGGCGACATAGTCGACCGAGCGGGGAAGCAGGATCGGGTAGTCCATCCCCGGGACGCCGAGGGCGCATCGGCGCACGTCGATCGAGACCGCGCAGACAGTCCCGCCGTAGATCCCACCCTGGCTGTTGCCGTCGTAGTCGACGCCATCGCGCAGATTGATGAACGACTTGCCATCCGAGTACTGGAAGGCCGCGTTGGTCGCAAAGCCGCGCGGGCTGATCATCAGCCGCTGCAGATAGAGGAAGTTCAGCTCACCCTGCTCGGTGCGGTCGATCAGGATCGGAAACAGCGAGAGATTGGAAAGAGCCAGGACGGCATTCGGAACGTCCGCGTTGGCAAAGCCGAACCAGTCGGTCGCGCAGTACATCATCCCTTCGCGGTTCGCCATCTCCTCCTGCGGGGAGACGGTGACCTCGGAGTCGCTACCGAACAGCCCATGCCCGTACTCCACTGGGCGCAGCGTCTGCTGGTTCTCGAACCCGGTCCGGCCCACCACGCAGATGTAGCCGGCCTGGTAGGTCTGGCCGGGCACCTGGGATGGGTCGGCGTCCGGGTCAGTGGGGTCGGTGTAGTAGAACTGGCCCGGCGACGGGCAGTCGTCGAACGGACTCTCGCTGCTGATCTGGTCGCACTTCACCGGCGGCGAGCAGGTCGGGGCGATGTAGCAGGGGACGTTGAAGGTGCCGGTGATCTCGCGCGCCACGTTGGAGTTCTGGGCGGTGGTGAAGTTCGTCACCGACGAGACGGTGAACGACGGCGCCCGGCCGACATCCTCGCCGGCGTCGATCTGCGCCTTGGTCTCACCAAGCTGCTCAAACGCGTTGTCCCGGATCGCGAGCAGGCGGCCGGTGACGTTCTGTGTCGACGCCGTCGTGAAGTCCCAGGCCAGGAACAGGTCCTTCGGGTTGGTTGAGATGGTCCAGCCGGCTTCCTTGAGGTCAGCGAACACTCGGTCCATGTGGCTGGCCCGCGGATCCCCACCGGTGGTGTGGTCCAGGTAGTCCCGAACGTAGCTCGCAAAGGCCGCCGACTGGGGCGCGTCGGTTCCATTGTTGGTGACCAGGTGACGCAGGGCCACGATGTAGCGCTGGCCGTCGAGAAGGTTCTTCGCCGGGTGGATGATCAGGTCCTGCTGAACTGGCGAGGTGGTGCCTGCGGGGACTACGCCCGCCTCGGAGGTGTACTGGTCGATCTCAGTCCAGGTTGGCCAGACCTTGCCGGTGGTCGCGTCGAGGAGCACCACCCCGAGGTTCGACGCGCTGTTGGTCTCGATGTTCAGGTCCGTGGGCAGCCGGGAAGCGTTGAGGTCGGAGTTCTTGGTCATCCCCGGGACGACGGTGAGGATCTCCGAACCAGCGCTGAACCCATCGCTGTCATTCCACGCGGAAGGGTCGATCGGCGTGCCCGCGATGTTGCGCGGCATGGCCAGGACATTCAGGTCGAGCCGGCGTCCGGTCGCGCTCGTCGGGTCGGGTCGCGTGAACCAGTCATTGGGGTAGGGCAGCATGCACTGCGCCGGGTCGATCGGGTCGCAACCTTCCACGTTGGCCGCATAGCCGGGGTTGGCCGGGTCCGACCAACCGCCCCACTGGTCGGTGTCGTAGTTGACCCACCGGTGAGCGGCGTGCTTCGCCGGGCTGTTCGCCGCGAGGGCGGGGACACCGAGCCACAGGAGGGCGAGCACGGGGGCGACGAGCAGAGCCGCCCGGCCGCCACGCAGCGAAATGCGGGTTCTCAAGAACGTCACAAACCGCATAACGATGGGCCGGAGCAAAACTTGCGCCGACCGAAGCGCCGCGGGCTCTGTTCTCGACCGTCGTGTTCGAGTCTCCGGCGTTCTGGCCCGGTTCACGGAGAATGACGTCATGCCCGATCCCTCCGCGCTCGGTCTCGTCCGTTCGCTGTTGCGGACGAAGAGGACGCTGCTGGCGGATGTCGATCACCGTCCC
>Ga0335074_10008412_pt1 | contig 14336 bp, 13 predicted proteins | sample Lox_Sample_23_FD_206715 | JGI IMG/M metagenome (GOLD analysis project Ga0335074, IMG submission 206715) | Soil microbial communities from Loxahatchee National Wildlife Refuge, Florida, United States - Lox_Sample_2.3 | ecosystem: Environmental > Terrestrial > Soil > Wetlands | place: USA...
GCGTGGACAATGTGCTGGCGGAAGCTGCGCTGGCCGCCCGCCTGTTCCCGCAAATGAAGGAGTTGTTCTTCGACGACGACACCTTCACCGATGACCGGCCCCGAGCCGAGGCCGTCGCCAAGGGCCTGGCCCGTCTCGGAATCACATGGTCGTGCAACGCCAAGGCCAACGTCCCGCGAGAGACGCTGAAAGTCCTCAGGGACAACGGGCTGCGGCTCTTGCTCGTGGGCTATGAATCCGGGAACCAGCAGGTCCTGAACAACGTCAAGAAGGGCTTGCGAGTCGATCGAGCCCGCCGCTTCGCCGCTGACTGCCGGGAGCTCGGCATCACGGTCCACGGAACGTTCATCCTGGGACTGCCAGGAGAGACGCGCGAGACGATTCAGGAGACGATCAGATTCGCCAGGGAGGTAAACCCCCACACGCTTCAGGTCTCCGTGGCGGCTCCGTATCCAGGCACCGAGCTCTATCAGCGCGCAAAGGAACAAGGCTGGCTGCCCGAGGACGACGACACTGCGCTAGTCAGCGAGCGCGGCACGCAGGTGGCAGCCCTTTCCTACGCTCACCTCGGCCACACCGAGATCCTCGAGTCGGTCGATGCCTTTTACAAGCGGTTCTACTTCCGGGCCGGCAAGCTGGCCGAAATGTCAGCCGAGCTGATCCGCAGGCCGGAGATGGCCGGCCGAAGACTGCGGGAGGGCAGCGAATTCGTCCGGTTCCTGGGGCGGCGGACACGCGCCCAGGCCGGGCGATGACGGGCCTGCCGGAGCGAGCATCACGCCGGCGCGACGACGACAGGAGGCTCGCCTGATGCGGGTCCTGCTAGTCCATCCCAGCGCCTTGATGTACTCGGAGATCTTCTTGCGGCTCGAGCCGCTCGGCTTGGAACGGGTGGCCGCGGCAGCGCTTGCGGACAGGCATGACGTCCGGCTGATCGACTTGCAGGTTTACCGCAGAGCAGACCTGGAGCGCCAGGTAGCGGAGTTCCGGCCGCAGGCGGTTGGCTTCAGCCTCAACTACCTGGCGAACGTGCCTGAAGTCGTGGACCTAGCCAAATGGATCAAGGCCGTCCTGCCTGGCACCGTCATCTTCGCCGGCGGACACAGTGTGTCATTCGTCGCCGAGCAAGTCCTCGCCCACGCCGACGGCGCCATCGACGTCATACTGAAAGGCGAGGGCGAGACAGGCGCTCCTGCCCTGCTGGCAGCAATACCCGATAAGTCGATGGCTGACGTGCCCGGCGCGGTCACGCTTGACGGAGCAGGCCTCCCGCCGCGGATGGTGCACAGCCTGGACGATCACCTACCTGCGCGGCACCTCGGGGGCCGCCGCCGTAAGTACTTCATCGGCGTGCTGGACCCGGCCGCCTCCATCGAGTTCACGCGAGGCTGTCCCTGGGACTGCTCGTTCTGCAGTGCTTGGACCTTCTATGGCCGCAGCTACCGGAGGCTGTCGCCGCAAGCCGCCGTCGAGGACATGAGCCGCATCGCCGAACCGGGCGTGTTCATCGTCGACGACGTGGCATTCATCAAGGCTGAGGAGGGCGACGAGATAGCACGCCAGCTCGAGCGCCGCAAGATCCGCAAGGAGTATTACCTTGAGACCCGCTGCGACGTGCTCATCCGCAACGAAGAGGTATTCCGGCGGTGGAAGCGGCTCGGGCTGAACTATATGTTTCTCGGCCTGGAAGCGCTCGACGAGGAAGGCCTAGTGGCGTTCCGCAAGCGGAGCACGCCGGCTGTCAACAGCAAGGCACTGGAGATAGCGCGGTCGATCGGGCTTTCGGTGGCCATCAACATCATTGCCGACCCGGACTGGGATGAGGCGCGCTTTGAGTTCGTCAGGCAATGGGCCATGAGCGTGCCTGAGATCGTCAATGTGACCGTTCAGACTCCTTACCCGGGAACCGAGACCTGGCTGACCGAGTCCCGGCGTCTGACCACCCTTGATTACCGTCTCTTCGACGTCCAGCACGCGGTCCTTCCGACCCGCCTGCCACTGCACCGCTTCTACGCCCAGCTGGTTAAGACTCAGGCGGTGCTCGCGCGCAAGCACCTGGGCGTCGCGGCTCTGACAAAGACCACTGGCATCGTTGGAAGGCAGCTACTCCGCGGCCAGACCAACTTTGCCCGGATGATCTGGAAGTTCAACAAGGTCTACAACGCCGACCGGCAGTACTCAGACCACTTGCGAGACGTCGAGTACCTGCTGCCGCCGCCGGAAGAGCACCCAAATGGAAGGGTCGACCGCAAGGACCTGTACATTCACGCGCCGGTACGACGAAGGTCATGAGCGCCATGGTTCGGACTTCGGGCTTGCCCGACGTTGGTGCCGTTCGGCGGCCAGGGTCAGCTGAGCTGACGGGCCTGCGCGCGCTCATCACCGGGGGCTCGAGCGGCATCGGTGCCGCCACGGCGAGGGCGTTTGCCGCGCACGGCGGACACGTCGCGATCGCCGGGCGCGACCCGGTTGCCCTCCATCAAGTTGCCGCTGACATCAAGGCGGTCGTGATCCCTGGCGATCTACGGGAACCAGGATGTGCCCGCCGGAGTGTCGAATCCGCCATCCGCGGCCTCGGCGGGCTCGACGTCCTGGTTTCCAACGCCGGGATCGGCTGGGCTGGCCAGTTCAGTGCCATGAGCGAAGCAGATATCGATTCACTGCTCGACGTGAACCTCCGAGCCGCCGCTCACCTGGCCCGTGCGGCGATACCACACCTGCATCAGGGAGTCGGCCGGCTCGTGTTCGTCGGCTCCATCGCCGGACTAGTCGGCGCACCCGGCGAAGCCTGGTACTCCGCCACTAAGGCGGGCCTGGGTTCCCTGGCCCAGGCACTTCGCGACGAGCTGCGACCCGCCGGCGTCGCTGTCAGCCTGGTCAGCCCTGGTGTGGTCGACACCGCCTTCTTCGACCGGCGCCAGGTGCCCTACCGGCGCAAGCACCCGCAGATGCTCAGCCCTCAGGTAGCCGCAGACGCCATCATCGATGCCATCGCCCACCGCCGGGACGACGTCATCATTCCGCTCTGGCTCTCTGTTCCGGCCCGCCTGAAGGTCAGTTTCCCGAAGCTGTACGGCATGCTCGCCGCACGGTTCGGCTGACCCGCGTACTTCCGGTACCGAGCTCAGGTCTCGCCGGCGCGGCGCTGGACGAACTCAAAACCGAACCGGCCTTTGACGCACAGGTGACCATGACCGACGTCGTGATCGACCGGCGAGGTTACCTTGACGATCCGGTTGTCCTGCACGTGCAGATCGAGGTTGCAGCCCACGCCGCAGTACGGGCAGATGGTTGTCGTCACGGTCTGGCGTGACTCGTCCCACTCGCCGGCTTGCCGCATCTTGTATTCGCTGGCGAACATAAGCGCACCGGTCGGGCAGACTCCAATGCAGTTCCCGCAGTAGACGCAGGCCGAGTCGGGCAGGCCCACGTCGAACTCGGTGGAGATGCGGGCATCGAAGCCCCGGCCGGCGACGGCGATCGCGAAGGTGTTCTGGGCGACCTCGCCGCAGGCCTCGACGCACTTGTAGCAGAGGATGCAGCGCGAGTAGTCGCGGATATAGCTGTCGTTGTCGTACTTGACCGGCTGAGCCACGGTCTCCGCCAGCGAGCCGTCGGTGGCATCATGTTCGCCGGCCTTGGCTGCGTCCCGCTCCCCGGCGGGATGCTGGGGCGCCGACGGGCCGTACCGAGCCGGATCGGCGTCGTAGCGTTCCATCCATCGGCGCACCTCGGGCGCAGCGTACTCCAGGTCGACCGAGGACCCGAGGAACTCCAGCACCATGCGCCGGCTGGTGCGCACACGCTCGGAGTCAGTATGCACGACCATGCCCGGCTCGGCCCGCCGCGAGCACGATGGCACCAGCGTCCGCGAGCCCTCGACCTCGACCACGCACACCCGGCATACATTCACCGGGTCGAGGTTCTCCAGATAGCACAGCGTCGGCGTGTCGATGCCCTGCTGCCGACAGGCGTCCAGCAGCGTGGAGCCCTCAGGCACCCGGACGGTCTGGCCGTCGATAGTAACGTCGACAAGGCGCCGCGGCGCCTCGAGGAACACGCCGGTCATGTCGGCTCCCTCGCGCTCTGCCCGGCGCCTGCCGCGCCGATCAGTCCCAGCTTGACCGCAGAGGCGGCCGCGCCGATGGCGGTCTGGCCCAGTCCACAGATAGAGGCGTCCCTCGCCACCGAGCCGATATCGGCCAGCAGTGCCAGTTCCTGCTCAGCCGAGCCCAGCGGCGCGCCGCGTGCGAGCCGGCCGATCAGCTCCTCTTGGCGCACCGTCCCGAGCCGGCACGGCACGCACTGGCCGCAGGACTCGTCACGGAAGAACCTGGCAATCCGCTCCAGCAGCCCGGTCACGTCCACGGTGTCATCGAGCACCAGGATGACGCCCGATCCGAGCGTGGCGCCGATCGTGCGCACGCCTTCGAATGTGAGTGGAGTGTCCAGTGCGTCCGGTCCGACGAACGCACCAGCGGCGCCGCCGAGGAGCACCGCCTGCAGCGGCCGTCCACCCCGCACCCCGCCCGCGGCGTCAATTACCTGGCGCAGCGTGACGCCGAACTCATATTCGTAAAGGCCCGGCTGGGTGACGCAGCCGGACAGGCAGAACAGCCGGGTACCCGTCGAACCCTCGGTGCCGATCTGAGCGAAGGCGGGCCCGCCGATCCGCAGGATCTCTGGCACGCACAGCAGCGTCTCCACGTTGTTCACCGCCGTCGGCTTGCCGAAGAGCCCGACCTGCGCGGGAAACGGCGGTTTGTTGCGCGGCTCAGCCCGCTTCCCCTCGATGGAGTTGATTAGCGCGGTCTCCTCGCCGGCGATGTATGCGCCGGCGCCGCGCCTGACCTCGATGTCGAAGGCGAAGCCCTCGCCCATGACGTCAGGCCCGAGCAAGCCGCGCAGACGTGCCTGCTCCACGGCGTGCTGTAGCCGGGACTCCGCTAGCGGGTACTCGCCCCGGATGTAGATGTAGCCCTGCTCGGCCGCGCAGACGTACCCCATGATGGTCAGGGCCTCGATCAGGGCGAACGGGTCGTGCTCCATCAGCACCCGGTCCTTGAAAGTGCCGGGTTCAGATTCGTCAGCGTTGCAGACGACATAGTGCGGCCGGACGGGGCTAGAGCTCACTGCCTCCCACTTCACGGCGGTCGGGAACGCGGCGCCGCCCCGGCCGAGCAGCCTGGCGTCCTTCACCTCCCGTAGCACCGCCTGGGGTCCGACGGACACGGCACGCCGGAGCATCTCGTACCCGCCCGCCGCGCGGTAGCTGTCGAGCGAGGCCGCGTCCACCCGGCCGACACGCCGCAGCAGCCGGAGCGACGCCGGGTCGCTCTTGGCCTGCGGGACCAGCTCGCTGATGGCCGGTGCCGAGCCAGCCGGTGCTCCGGTCAGGTGCGGCCGTAGATCGGAAGGGTCGGCCGGGGCGAGCACCACCCTGGCCGGATGCGGCCCGGCCTGCTGAATCATCGCGGCCGAGCCGCGGTCGCACTGGCCCAGGCACGGGCTGCGCTGCCAGGTCACGCCCGTACCGTTGCTCCCTGAGCCGCTACCCTCTGGCCCGAGCCGGCGCTCAGCTTCCTCGCAGACCTGCTCGGCGCCGTTGACCCGGCAGGCAATGTCATCGCACACGTGGACGACCGTGAGCGGTGTCGGCGTAGTGCGGAACAGCGCGTAGAACGACGCCACCCCGTACGCCTCAGCAGGCGGCACGGTGAGCCGGGCACAGATGTGGTCAAGCGCGCCCGGGCTGATCCAGCCGATCTGGTCCTGGACGGCGTGCAATACCGGCAGCAGCAGGTGCCTTCTGGCCCTCGCGGCGTGCCCGCCGTGTGCGACATGGGCGTCGGCCGCCGAGCGCTCCCCGCCGTCCCAGCCGCCCCCCGCCGGACCTAGGACAGAGGACACGGCAGCGCGCTCGGCGTCCGTCGCTGGCGTCGCCACCCCGAGCCGCAGGTCCACTAGCTGCCCACCCTTGCCTGCTCGGCCTCGCCGGGCTGCGCGGATCCGTTGCCGTTGGCCTTCTCCACCCTGATGGCAGTCGCCTTGAACTCGGCGGTGCCGGACTTCGGATCCCAGGCGTCCAGCGTGAGCAGGTTGGTCTGCACCTGCTCAGGGAAGTGCAGGGTCATGAACGCGAGGCCCTCCCGCAGCGACTCGTCGATATGCACCGGCGCCTCAAGCCACGCCCGCCGCGAGGACACTAGCGCGAGGTCGCCTTCGGCCAGGTCCAGGCGACTCGCGTCCTCCGGGGACAGGTTCAAACTCTCCGGCTTCCGAATCGGCGTTGAGTACTGGCCAGTCTGCACGCCAGTGTTAAAGGAGTCGAGACGCCGTCCGGTGGTGAGCCTGATCGGGTATTCCTCCGATAGCTCGTCCAGTGGATCCTCCTGCTCGACCGCCGTGAACGGCGCGGGATTACCACGCTTGGCCGGGTCCTTCTCCCACAGCCGGGCATGCAAAAACATCTCGCCAGGATGCTGTTCGTCGTAACACGGCCACTGGATGCCACCGAGCTCCTCCAGCCGCCGGTAGCTCATGCCCGCGTGCATAGGCGACAGCGTCCGCAGCTCGTTCCACAGGTCCTCGGCGGACGGATGTCCCCAGTCGACCCCGAGACGGCGGGCAATCTCGCCGATGATCTCGATGTCGTCTCGCACCCCCGGCGGCGGGTCGAGCGCCTTGCGGACCCGCTGGACCCGCCTCTCGCTGCTGGTAACGGTGCCCTCGGACTCGCACCAGGTGGCAGTCGCTGGCAGGACGACGTGGGCCAGCTTCGCGGTGTCGGTGAGGAACATGTCCTGCACCACGAGGTGCTCAAGACCACCCAGCAGTTTCCCCGCCCGACCGGTGTCCGCCTCGGAACGCATCGGGTTCTCGCCAATAATGTAGGCGGCGGTCAGCTTGCCGTCCTCCATGGCCTCAAACATCTGCGAGAGGTGCCAGCCGCGCTTGGGCGGCAGCGTGACGCCGTAGGCAGCCTCGAACTTGGCCCTGGCCGCAATGTCGGTCTCGATGTCTTGGAATCCGGTGAACTTGTTGGGGATGGCGCCCATATCGCCGCCGCCCTGTACGTTGTTCTGCCCGCGTAGCGGGACCAGCCCGGAACCGAATCGGCCGACGTGGCCGGCCAGCAGAGCGAGGTTGATGAGGGCGAACACATTGTCGGCGGCGTTGTGATGCTCGGTGATACCCAGCGTCCAGCACAGCTGCGCTCGGTCGGCTCGCGCATAATCGTGCGCTAGCTGCCTGATCAGGCTGGAAGGTACGCCAGAGTCGCGCTCGGCTCGCTCGAGGGTGTATTGCTCCACGGCTGCGGCGTAAGCATCGAAGCCGGTTGTCGCACGGCGCACGAATTCCTCGTTGACGAGGCCGGCGTGGATGATCTCCCTGGCGATCGCGTTGGCCAGCGAGATGTCGGACCCGACGTGGATGCCGAGCCACGCGTCCGCCCACTGGGCCGACGTGGTGCGCCGTGGATCGACCACGTAGAGCCTCGCGCCGTTCCTGATCCCCTTGAGAACATGGTGGAAAAAGATCGGGTGCGCTTCGCGCGCGTTAGAGCCCCAGAGGACAATCAGGTCGGCGTCTTCCGCCTCCCGGTACGAGCTGGTGCCGCCACCAGCCCCGAACACAGCCGCCAGACCGACGACGCTAGGAGCGTGTCAAGTTCGGTTGCAGCTGTCGATGTTGTTACTGAGCATGACCGCGCGGGCGAACTTCTGCGCCGCGTAGTTCATCTCGTTGGTGGCCTTGGAGCAGCTGAACATCCCGAAGGATGTCGTCGCGCCCTGCTGGCGCGCCGCCGCGAGTCCCGCGGCTGCACGGTCCAGCGCCTCGTCCCAAGAGGCGGGCCGCAACTCGCCGTTGTCCCGGACCAGCGGTTCGGTCAGCCGTACCTGCTTAGCCATCAAGCGCACCTTTCCGGCGAAATAAGGCAGTGCAAAAATCCTATCGCCGCACGACCCAGCGCGTAAGTGGTGGCGAGTTACGGATGTGGGGCCAGCGATCTCGCAAATGCCTCTGCCATGCGATGGCAAGGGTCGCGCGACTAGCTTCGCAGTTACGCTGGTTCACAGCAGGCAGGACGAGGCCGGAAGGATTGTGCAAGTGGCCGGGCGGACGGTACGACGGCGAGTACAGCGAGTCACGCTGCCCGAGAATGGCCACCCCGGCGGCACATCAGACCGCGGCGATGTGCTCGCGGCCGAGGAGCCGCTCGGCATCAGGGTCGACGGCACGGCGCTGTCCATGACCATGCGCACGCCCGGAGACGACATCGAGCTCGCGGCAGGCTTCCTGGTCAGCGAGGCGGTCGTTAGCTCGCCCTCCGAGATTGCCGGGATGAAGGTCTGCGACGGCACCACCTGCGGCCACTCCGATCACGACGGGCTCGGCAACATCGTTGATGTTGCCCTGGCCCCAGGCGTCACCGTTGCCCCCGGCGCCCGGCGCAGCTTCCTCACTACCAGCGCCTGCGGCGTCTGCGGCAAGGCCAGCATTCAGGACATCTGCGTACTGCCGCAGGCGGCCGTCGCCGCCGATCCGGTGCGCGTCCATCCGGAGGTGCTCGCCGCGCTCCCGGACCGGCTGCGCGCCGGGCAGCGAGTGTTCGCCAATACCGGCGGGCTGCACGCAGCTGGGCTCTTCACCTGCGCCGGGGAGCTGATCGCCGTTCGCGAGGACGTCGGCAGGCATAACGCGGTCGACAAAGTCGTTGGCTGGGCACTTCTGGCCGACCGGCTGCCGCTGACCGGATGCGTATTGCTCGTCAGCGGCCGGGCCTCGTTCGAGCTGGTCCAGAAGGCGGTCCTGGCCGGCATCCCGGTACTCGCCGCAGTGTCCGCGCCGTCCTCCCTCGCAGTCGACCTGGCCGACGAAGCAGGCCTCACGCTGGTGGGGTTCCTGCGCGGCCCGTCGATGAACGTCTACACCGGAGGCCACCGCGTCGCCGTGGCGACTGAGGCAGCGGCAAGCGGTGGCTGAGCCCGCGCACACGCCGGTACCAGACGCGCCACGGACTGGCGAGCGGCCGCCTTCCAGCGCCGCCTACGCGCGCTGGATCGACGCATGCGCGCTCGCCGGGTGGCGCAGCCGGACCCAGCCGGTGCCCGTCCGGCTGGCGGATTGCCTCGGCCGGGTGACGGCTAGCCCTGTCCGGGCCGCCCGGCCATCTCCCGCGTTCGACTGCGCCGCTATGGATGGCATCGCCGTCCGTGCCGGGGCGGCAGTGCCCCGCGATCATGAGGGTGTCTCCAGTCGCTCTGGCCCGTGGCGGCTCGGACCTGCTGACTTCGTCTGGATCGATACCGGCGAGCCCATGCCGCCCGGCACGGATACCGTGGTGGAGTCCGAGCGGGTGCACATCGGAGCCGACGGCAGCGCCCGGATCAGTGGGCCGGCACCGCGCGGGCTGAATGTGCGGCCGGTAGGCGAGGACTTCGCGACCGGTCAGCTGCTGATCCCGGCGGGACACAGGCTTCGCCCGGTCGACCTAGCCGCCGCGGCGGCGGCCGGCCACGTCACGCTGGACGTCGTCCATCGGCCCGTCGTGGCGATCATCCCGACCGGAGACGAGATCCGACCGATCGGATCGGCGTTGCATCCCGGTCAGGTGACCGACAGCAACTCGCCGATGCTGGCCGCCCAGGTCACCGAGTCTGGCGGCACTCCGGTGGTCGGTGATGTGCAGCCGGATGATCCCGCGGCAATCGCAGCGGCTGTTACTCACGCCGCTCGCGATGCCGACCTAGTGTTGCTCATCGCGGGCTCCAGCAGCGGTCACCGGGACCACGCGCCGGGCGTCCTGGCCGAGATCGGCGGTCTTGTGGTGCGAGGTGTCGCGGTCCGCCCAGGACATCCAGCCCTGCTCGGATACGCCCGCCCGCCGGAGCCGCGTGGGCGCCAGGCAGCCAGAGCGGTCCCTGTCATCGGCATTCCCGGCTATCCGCTGGCCGCCGTGGTGATCTTCGAACTGTTCGCGGTCCCGCTGCTCGCGGCCCTGCAAGGGTGTAAGCCGCCGGTCCGCCCGCGCCACCGAGCTCAGCTCGCGTGTGACTGGACGTCTTCCCCCGACGTCGAGGACTGGGTGCCAGTGTCGCTGGCCCCGCGGCCGGCCGGCCCAGAACCCGCGGTCGCGGCTCTGGCGACGCCGGGGAGGCGCGGCGCCGGCGCTATCAGCCGACTCGTCCGCGCCGACGCGTGGTGGCCTATCCCGATCGGGCAGGCAACGTTCAGCGCCGGCGAGCAGATCGACGTTCAGCCGATCCCTGGCGCGCCCACGGTACTCGGTGGCCTGACGGGTGCCTGATCAGGCGGGCGTGGGCCGCACGCCTCACTCCGTCTTGGCCCGGCCGCGGGCGAGCTGCACGATCCGGGCGGCTGTCGCGTCCAGCAGGTCGCCGCGGCCGACCGCCATGCCTAGCAGGAATGCCGTCAGCGGCGCGGCCGGACGATCAACCGTATGTGCCACGACCCTGGCCAGGTCGAGCACTGTCTTGCGGACCGCGGCATCGCGCTCAATGCCAAGCTCACCGCACACTGCGTCCATCCAGTCATCAAGCGCGTCCATGCCACTGTCTTCTCGCATCATCGGACCGCTCCATTTGCGTAGCTGCTCGTCACCTTTTAGTCGTTAATGCGCCGTGCCGCCGACGCCGGCAGCCGATCGGCCAAACCTACGACATGCGGCCACGGTAGGCCGAGGGAGTTGAGATGAAGATCACGGTCGTCGGCCAAGCGAGCAAGTGACTGGGCACCTACTTGTGGATATCTCGGCTGGCCAACTGGGCGCTGGCAGTGATTCGCTGAACAGCATTTGTGCCATGCGGGCCGGGTTGCGCGACCCACGTTCTATGGGCAGGGTTGCGCGTGTCTGATTCTGCTCTGACGGCCGGTTACATGAAGTTGCGGGTGTGAAGGGCGGAGAGCTCGGCGGCTTCACGGGCTGGGAACCCGATGTATGCCAGCCGTCGGCGGCGGCCCTCGTCCATTGTCTGCTGCAGGAGTTGCACCGCTCGCCAGCCACGGCTGATGGCCTGGGGTTCCCACGAGCCCGCTGCGAGCAGGACCAGCGCGTCGAATACCTCGCTGCCCAGTCCAGCAGTGTCCAGCAGGGCGGCGTGCCGCCGCTCCACGGCCTGCCGGAGTGCGCCGAGGTAGGCGGGATTAGCGCGGGCCGCGTGTGCGGTGTGGGCTACCCCGAACGCGACGTGCCGCGCCTCGTCGCGCAGCGCGAGCCTGGTCACGTCCGCGGTGACTGGATCGGGGGCGTGTCGGTGCAAGAAGCGCAGCAGATCGACAAAGGTGCCCTCGCCGAGCACTGACAGCAGGAAGCTGGCGGTGGTGAAGTCTGGTTCGCTGAGCAGGGTCTGCAGCGAGGCGCGGCCGCCTGCGCTTGACGTGCCGAGTGGTCCGCCGCTGAGCAGTGCGCGGCGGGTGAATACCTCGACATGACGCGCTTCATCCGCAGCCTGGGTCGCGAGCAGCTGCATCACTTCGCGGAAGTGCGGGTGGATCTGGCTGAGAAGCCGTGCTGGGATAATCAGCGCTGCCTGCTCGTTTTCGACGAGGTAGGTCATGATCTGCACCACCGCGTGCTCCACCTCCGCCGGCAGGGCGATCGCGGCCGACCAGTCGGTAGCGGTTGCCGGGTCCCACTGGGTGGCCGCCGCGGCGGCGTAGAGTTTCGGCGCGATGTCGGCCCAGAGGTGATCCCGGTCTGCCCACTGGGCTCCGATCGGCGGGCCGCCAGCCTCCACCAGCGCACCCCGCGCCGCGAGCCCCCACTGCGGGTCGGCGCTGCGGCGTGGGGGGCCGGCCGCCTCGCCGGCCCGGACGGCGCCGTGCCAGCGCTGCTTCCCGGCCTCTCCCTTAGTGATTCTCGGTGGATCGCCGCCGTCGAAGCGATGTCCTTGCGCGCGGCACCAGGCCGCGAGATGAATGGATAGCGCCGGATCCCGCCCGGTGACCTTCAGCTGGTCACCGGGCGGCAGTGGCGCGAGCGCGTGCTCGACGAGCAGGTGGCCGCCGGTGTCGAGACCGAGCCCGTCAAGGTCTGTAGTTGGCATCGACATTGCCTTCGGCATCGTAGAAGCCGGACTCATCAACCGCGTGCTCAAGCTGCCGGTAGCCTTCAAGCCGCGGCGGCTGCCACTGCTTGAGCCCTTCCAGATCGAGCAGCGGCCGAAGCCGCGGGTCGGCGTAGGACATCCCGAGCAGCAGCCCGCGGAACTCCTCGACCAGGGCGGCATTGGCGGCCGGCCCAGCGGTCATCATGCAGTGGTCATAAGGCGCGGTCTGCGCGATGACGCGAGCCGTACCAGACGGCAGGACGCCCTCACGAGCGAACAGCAGCAAGCTGGCGTCGATCATGCAGGCGGCGTCGGCCTCACCAGCGGCGAGGGCGCGAGCTGCGTCACGCTCCCCCCCGATGTGATCACCGTGCAGGCCAATTCCGACGTCGAACCTCCGCACGTGCACGTCGGTGCCGGGCTGCAAGCCTGCGCCGCGCAGCAGCGACAGCGGCAGCAGCGTCGCCTGCGGCGAGTCGACCGCGCCGGTCGCGACGACCCGGCCACGCAGGTCCTGGGCCGTCTGCACCGGCGAGCCGCTTCGGGTGACAACGAGCGACCTCAGGTCACAGTCGGTGTCGCGCATCGTGACCGGCGACACGGTCACCCCAGCTGCCCGGGCGAGCCGCGTAGCCCGCACCCAGGCGAGCGGCGAGTTCCACGCCAGCTGGATCCGTCCGGCGACGAGCTCCTCAACCTGCCGTTCATAGTTCGAATACAAGACGTAATCGAACGCCAGCCCCTGCTCGCGCAGCCACACCCGAAAGCCATCCCAGATAGTGACCACCTTGGGGTCGTACGCCACCGCGCCCAGCAGCAGCCCGCTCACGCGGCATCACCCAGCAGCGGCAGGCCACACAACGCCCGCCCGACAAAGTCGTGCAGTGCCTCGGTGGTCGGTGCCATCACGCGCGCGGCGCGCGAGTCGCGGAACAGCCGCTCGACCACCGACTCCCTGCGGAACGCCGCACCGCCGCACGTTCGCAGGGCCAGATCGGCCGCGTCGGCGGCGGCCTCACCGGCTGCCGCCTTGACCTCAAGCACCAGCAGCTGGGCGTCGGCACGCCCCAGTTCGACCGCGGTGAGCGTGTCCTCGATCAGGCCGCGGGCGCGGTCAGCCTCGATGCGCAGTTTCGCCAGCTGGGCGCGCGGCTGGATCTGCTGGGCCAGCGACTGGCCAAGGTGCTGCAGGTAAGTGTGCTGCAGATGCGCGGCGGTCTCGTCAGCGAGGCGGCGCATCAGGCCCGCGCTCATGGACGCGTTGCAGATCAAAAACATCGGTAGCACGGCGGCCAGCGCCAGATCCAGGCCCGCGCCATCAGTACCTATCATCGCGCTGCGCGGCACGCGCACTTCCTGCGCTGTCATCGGCGAGGAAGCGTTGCCGCGCAGCCCCAGCCCATCGAACTTCCCCGCTACGGTCAGCCCGTCCGCGCCGCCCGGCACCAGCCACAGCGTCATAGGGCCCCCGGCAGCCACCGGCAGGCTCGACCAGACATAGCTGTCCGCCTCGCCTGCCGCAGTCACCCAGCTCTTCCGCGCATCCAGCCGCACGTCGTCACCATCAGCCGCCGCGGTGCTGAGCGGTGCCCAGAAATGGCTACGGGACCCAACCTCGGAAAACGCTAGCGTGGACAGATGCCGCCCGACCGAGATCGCCGCCAGCATATCTTCCCCGCCGCCCGCCACCAGCGCGGCAGTCGCTGCGTAGTGCATCGTGACGACCATCGCGGTAGACCCGCACACCGCACCAAGCTCACCCACCACGTGCGACGCGGCACGCAACCCCTCGCCGCCGCCGCCCAAGCGGGCAGGCACGGTAAGAGCCAGCAGTCCCGCACCGGCTAGCGCCTCGATCTGCCGCCTCGGGAAGACCGCCCGCGCGTCCACTTCAGCGGCGCCCGGAGCGATGACATCTTCGATAATGCGCGCGAGCGCATCCTGATACTGCATTGCTCCTCCTGCAGAAACGACATGGCCAGAATTGCCGCAGGAGAACGTCAGGTCAGCCTCGGCGCAAGCTCCTGCGGATATGCCTCCCGCCCGACCGGGCGAGACAGGTACGGCGCAGTCATCGACGGACTGTCATGGGCCGAACCTCCTCTCTCCGCGAAGGCCGCCGTGCCGAGCGCGCCGAAGCGCACAAGCACGCAAGCATCATCATCCATCATGAACACGCGCTACCTCCGGCACCACCTGATGGATGCCGGCGAGCCCAGCTCACTGCTCACATCTCGCGTCGTGCCAGCAGGAGGCAGATGA
>Ga0335074_10008413_pt1 | contig 14336 bp, 12 predicted proteins | sample Lox_Sample_23_FD_206715 | JGI IMG/M metagenome (GOLD analysis project Ga0335074, IMG submission 206715) | Soil microbial communities from Loxahatchee National Wildlife Refuge, Florida, United States - Lox_Sample_2.3 | ecosystem: Environmental > Terrestrial > Soil > Wetlands | place: USA...
AAACTTGCAAAACTGCAAAAATGACAAAACCTAAACGCCCATTACGGACTGCAGCCATCACGCGCTACTCTTGGATCCGAAGTTACGGGTGTGAATTCATTGCAATAGTATTTAGGGGTATCGAGCTTACTCTCCCGAAAATGCCATTCTTTAATCTGTTTTTCAAAGACGGTAGCGCTCGCCATCTTCGCCAGTGAAAATCAGTGACAAAGTCGAGCCGAAGGCATCGATACTGGACGCCCTAGCGAGCTCGCGGACGCGATCTGAGCCGACATGTGGAGCGAAAGGGCGTAGAGCATACGAATCCTTGAGTGTCTGAAACAAAATGTGCCACAGAAGGCGGGATGATCAAGCTTACGAAGTATGTTGCAAACTGTCGATCAAATACTTCTTGAAAATCCTGAGGTCAGGGGCTAGGATGCTGGCGTCCTTGCTCGATCCCGCCTTTGGTGCTGTTTTTGGGCCCCAGTACACCATCCCAAACGGAGGCCACCCATGATTTTGCACCGACGACCGAGTTTCAATGCAACTCGCTTTAAATGCAATTCCTCCTCACTACTTAATGTAGCGCTATTTATATTTCTTGGAGCGGCCTGTGCTGTGACAGCAGCAAATGCGCAAGTTAGTTTATCCAGCAACAGCTTGTTATTTCCCAGCGAAGCTGTGGGGAAGAAAAGTCCGCCTCAAACGGTCACTTTGACAAATACGGGAAGTGCGTCCCTATCAATAAAGAGCATCACCCTGAGCAACAGCAATTTTCAACAATCCAACAATTGCCCCGTCAGCCTTGGTCCAAGCGGAAACTGCAGTATTACAGTGACTTTTGCGCCGCAGTCCTCTGGCCACCAAATAGGTTCGGTCTCGATTATCGACAACGCAGTTGATAGCCCGCAGAGCATCTCGGTGGCTGACAGCACCGCTGTCGTCCTATCCACGAGCAAGCTAAATTTTGGCACGCAACAAGTAGGCGCGACGGGTGCACCCCTGAATATCACGCTCACGAATTCGTCATCAACAGCGATAACAATAACGTCATTCAAGTTCACTGGTGCTGATAAGGGAGATTTCGCTCAAATCAACGATTGCGGAGCCCTCCCGGCCAGTATAGCTGGAGGGGCTAGTTGCATCATTAGCGCAACGTTTGCTCCCGGCGCGAGTGGGAGCCGCAGTGGCAACCTTTCTATCGGCGACACCAGCGGCGGGTCGCAGAGTATTTCCCTCTCGGGCGCGGGAGCTATACTTGCGGCAGGAACTCTACAGGTGACTATCAGCGGTTTGCCCTCGGGGACGAAAGCGTACGTCACTGTGTACGGGCCGGATGGTTACAATTCGGGAACGCTCACTGCAACAACTTCGCTCTCGAATTTGTCGCTCGGTACGTACAACGTCGTTGGGACGATTGTGCCTTCTTCTACCGCTACGAACACAGTTTACGTTCCATCGGTCACGGGACGCTATGTCATTGTTAGCGAGACAGGAGGCGCTGAGGCAAGTGTTGCCTATTATATTTGCGGCAATCCGTGCAGGCCTCTTCTATTTCCATTACTAGCGCATCGTCAGCCCTCGCTAATCTCCAAGAAAGTCTGCTTGAGATAGACAAATCCTTCGTCGGCGATTGTCTTAACATTGAGACCGCAAGTGCGTAGGACAAATCAAAACACCGACGAGATTGAGGTCTTGTACCGCCAGCACGGGGCGGCTCTGCTGCTGTTCGCTTCGACGATTTCGGGCGACCGGGGTCGTGCTCAAGATGCGCTTCACCAAGTGTTCCTGAAGTTGATCGAGAACGGGGATCTTAGCCACGCGATAGACAAGAAGGCGTATCTTTTCGCATGTGTACGCAACGCCGTTCTCAACGACTCCAAGCTTGAGAGACGACACACGGCTCTTGCGGTGGAGTCAGTATGGTTTAGTCCTCCAGACCGGGACTACGCGGCAGAGCAAAACCTGAGACGTGCGCTCAGTGCTCTTCCTAATGATCAGCGAGAAGTCATCGTTCTGCACGTATGGGGCGAACTCACATTCTCGCAGATCGGCGCTTTACTGGGATTCAGCGCAAACACGGCGGCATCGCGATACCGCTATGCGCTCGCCAAACTACGCGGCTCAATGTTCGCGAAGGAGGATTCCTGTGCAAACTCCCGATGATGAGCAGTTCGAGTTGTATCTGAAGCGGTTCGATCCGATTGCTCCTGACCCTATCCCGATGCTCAGAATCGAAGTTGCCTCTCGGCGTCCGTTCAGAGTTGGTACGGGGTTTGCCGCATTCGCCGCCATCCTCACTGTAGGGATCATCCTTGTTTGGCATGTCCGCAGCAGCAGCCGAGTTATTGTTTCAAGTACGGTTCGTGATGCGGTATCTGCCGACCAGCATGCACCGTTGGAGCCACTAACAATGCGCAGCGCAAGTGCTTGGCTGACCGCAGCACCATCATTTAAGACTGCGATTGACGACCTCGCGTTCCGTTCCCTGAGCAACCCGATGCCGCAGGATCAACAGAGCGCTGTCGCTGTGTTAAGCAAGGAGAAAATCAAGCTATGAAGCTTTCCAACACGATTCCTTCGATGATTCTGCTTGCGCTATTGTCGGTGGGTTCCGCCTTGGCTCAGCGGAACTCGCCTATCGCCGAGAATGCAGCTTTGCGTTATTGGTCGGCGTTTTCCGTGATTCAGGATGCCGGTATTAGCGACCAGCAAGCCAAGGAACTCAACGCCATCCTCGACGGCGTAGCACCATACGACGATTCGAAATATAAAGACCTGATTGAGAAAAACGCATTGGCTCTTGAAATTATGGCACGGGCAACCTCTCTTCCGTACTGTGACTGGGGATTGGATTACGGACTTGGGCATGATCTACCAGTGGAATATGCAAGAAAGGCACTGGTTCTCGGACGCCTCAACGTGCTGTATGCCTTTCATCTCCTCAAGACAGGGAATAAAGACGGAGCGGTTCGTGCGCTTGCAGCCGGACTGCGGTTTTCGCATGACGTTGGGAATGGTGGATCGCTCTTTGCCACGCTGATCGCGAAAGACCTTTTGGTCAGTCATCTGAAGACTATCGCAGGGGCACTCCACCTAGAACAGCTATCCGCAACCCAGCGGACCCAACTGCAAGCCGCCGTTGCACGAGTAGCGGAGGGGCTTGATTGGTCAATGGCGGCAAAGCGCGATCTGGAAGCTCTCCACGCAGACTACGCAGGCAACTCGCAGACATCGGCGGCTCTAACTCGGATTATCTCGTCGTACGTTGATGTCATGAACGACGACTCCAAACTGCCTGCACTGAACCAAGCCGTTGAAGGCGTACCGCAGGCACTTGCAACCGTGATTCCGAATGCAAAACGGGTTCTGGAGCAAAAGCAAGACTTGAACAACACACTTCTCCAGATACGCTCACTGCTTCAATGACCGGGGCGAATAGCCCGTCTCAAGGTTTCCTTCGTATTTGGTGTAACGTCTAGCCAGAATCAGGCACGCTTGCGTCTATTCCGAGATGGCGAACGGCGTGCCGCGTCGGCGGTCACAAACTTGTGAGCCATGCCGAGCAAGTCGCGCAGGACATCGGGTGTGACGCGGGACAGGCGAACCAGCACGGATGTGTAGTTCAGATAGTGGTCGGTCACGTAGTAAGCATCGGGAGCCGCTGCAAGCAGTTCGGCGCGGTCGTCGAAGTCAACGCGAACCGCAAGCGAACCCGGCTCAGCCGAGCGATGAGAAGGTACACATGCCAAAAGTTTTCCATGAACCTTGAGCGCGGGTGACCCGTAGGCTGTGCTCTCCTCCACGCCCGGCAACGCCAAACCGATATTCCTTATGGTGTCGAAGTTAATCGTGGTTCTTGGCATGGGCGAATGCGATTATCAGCAAGAGCAGAAATGTTTGCAAGATGACGTAGAATCTTCGACATGATTCCGAACCTACCGATTACATGGAATGTGGCACCCTTCTTCATCGTGGAGGATGTGGCAATCACCGCCAATTTTTATAGAGACAAGCTTGGTTTTCATTTCGACCGCTTTTGGGGCGAACCACCTTGTTTTTGTATGGTCAAGCGCAACGGCATTGTCATCATGCTAAGCCAGATTGACAATCCGGGTTCGGTGCGCCCAAACCGCTTGGCTGACCCTAATGGCGAAGCATGGGACGCGTATGTCTGGGTCGATAATGCTGACAGTTTATGCAGCGAATTCAAGCTAAAGGGCGTGAAGGTCGTACGGGACATCTGCGATAAACCCTACGGTTGCCGCGATTTCGACATCGAGGATTGCAACGGATATAGGTTATGTTTTGGGCACGACAACGGGAGCTAGCTGCGAATGTGTGGTGATCAAAAGAGCTACTGCAACGTCGCGTATTCCGCCTTGGCTTGCTTCAGAATGGGGATGTCGGGGTCGGCATCTTTCCAGAGGGTGAGGAAGTCTTTGTAGGCGGCGAGCGGTTCTCACGGGAAGGTTGTCCGTGACCGAAGCACGCGCCCGTTTTGAAGGCGAATTTGAGGATTAGCGAGGAATGCCGACCTGCGCCAGAAGCTTTGCAAATCGAGGGTCAGACCTAAGACTGTCGAGCTTCGAATCAACACCAATCACTGCCATATACCATGATCGCGCTTCGTACGCTTTGTCTAGTTCAGCGAAAGCTCGATCTTTGTCTCCGAGTCCGGTGTAAATCATGGCGTAAAAATATGGTTCGACCCAATGTTTCTTGGCACGGGCATCGAGTTCCGCGAGCATGTCTTGTGCGATTTTGCGGTCTCCCTTGAGCGCCGCAGCCCAGCCGAGTGAGGCGACCGCCTCCGTGAAATCCGGCTCCGCTTTGCGAGCTTCTTGGATGGCTTGAATTGCCTCGTCGAGTTGACCTTTGGCGGCGTAGCTCCATCCCAACACGTCTCCGGCAATCGAGACAAAGCCAGTGCTGGGAAACTGCTGTATGGTCTTTCGCTCCTGCCGAATGGCGTCGTCGTAGCGGTGGGCGTAGTAGTCGGTTTGCCCAAGCACGTGATTGTGTTCAGCCGAAAGTGGATCGAGCCTGAGGCTTTCGGCATTCTGCGCTACGCCCTCGTCGTATCGCTTTAAATCGGCAAGGCACCAGCCATACATTGCGCGAATCTCAGCGTCATTGGGATCAAGTTCGAGTGCGTGCTGAAATTCCTGAAGCGCCTTAGCCTGATTGTAGTTGTAGAAATGATCCGTGTATGCCAGCCATCCTTCGGCGTCGCCTAGTGTCGGGTCAAGTTCGAAAGCCTTCTTCGCTGCCGCTTCAGCTTCGGGCATGACTTCTCGCGGCGGTACGTACCAGTCTTCGACGACGCTGTAGTTGTATGCAATGGTTGAATAGGCGAGAGCGTAATTGGGATCGAGCGACACTGCCCGTCGAAGAAGAGTCATTCCCTGCTTCAGGCTCTCAGGCGTGAATTGACGCGTGTAATACAGCCCTTTCAGGAAAGTGTCGTAAGCTTCAGTGTTTTCGGTCGAATGGGCAAGCAAGCGATCCTGTTGTTCTCCCGTGAGGCGCAATCGCAGGGCGTGCGCGATTTCTTCCGACATATTGTCTTCAAGGGAAAAAATATCGGACACCTTCTCGCGGTAATGACTGCCCCAGAGTTCGGCATCGTCGGTCGTGTCCACGAGATTCGTATTTACTTCGAGCGTGTCTCCGACTTTCGCGACGCTGCCTTCGAGAACGCTCGAAACATTCAGTTCGCGCCCGATTTGCCTCGCATCCATGTGACGCCCTTTGTAAGCGTAGACGGAATCGGACGCCATTACGCGAAGCCCATTCAACTGCGAGAGGCTCGCCGTCACCGTGCTTGCGATCCCATCTCCCAGATATTCCAGCTTTGGGTCTCCGCTCGCGTTGGCGAAGGGAATCACGGCAATGGACTGGATTGGATAATTGCCACTTGTGCCCCTCAGCTTGCGCCGCAACCCGCCGAGGTCGAGCGCGAAAACTATTGCAATGATGACAATGATCCCTAGCGCACATCCTGCCCAGAGCCATCGCTGATTCACCCGCAATTGTGCAGCATGTCCTTTGAAGGTTTGACCTGACTCGATTTGGTGGGTGGAAGTAGATGCTGGCGATGGCGGTTGGGCGTGCCTTGATTGCGTAACACCGGAACCGCCTTCAGGTCCGCTCACATCCGTACCAGAACTGGCAGCCCGCCCTGTTCCCGTATCACGCTTCAGCCGTTGCAAATCTGCTCGCATATCTGCTGCGTGCTGGTAACGCAGGTTGCGATCTTTCTCCAATGCTTTGCCGATCACGTCTTCGAGCTTGGGAGGAATGTCGCGATTGAAGCGAATCGCCGGAGGTGGATCAGTGTGCAGTATGGCGTCGAAAATAAGCGCAGAGGTGTCGCCGTGAAACGGCAGCGCCCCGGTTACCATCTCGTACAGCACCGCACCGAAAGAAAAAATGTCGGTGCGGGCATCTAGTTCCTTCCCCTTCGCTTGCTCTGGCGACATATAGGCGACGGTTCCGAGCGTGGAGCCGGGGCTGGTCAAGTGCTCCTCATCAACCGTTTGTGTGTTCGCAGCCGCAATCTGGCTCGAAGAAGATGCCGGAGCCATCACCTTAGCCAATCCGAAATCCAGAACCTTCGGGTGCCCGCGCTTTGTGACGAAGATGTTCGCAGGCTTGATGTCTCGATGGACGATGCCAGCGGAGTGGGCGGCATCGAGTGCGTCGGCAATTTCAATTCCGAGCGACAGTACCTCCTCGATCTCCATCGGCTTGCCGCCAATGCGATGTTTCAGCGTCACTCCGTCCAGATACTCCATGACGATGAACGGCTGACCATGCTGGTCGTCGATCTCATGGATGGTGCAGATATTGGGATGGTTCAACGCGGACGCAGCTTGGGCTTCTCGCTCGAAACGGGCGAGGGCTTGCGCATCCTTGGCTACGTCATCAGGCAGGAACTTGAGTGCTACGAAGCGATGCAGCTTCACGTCCTCGGCTTTATAGACGACACCCATCCCCCCGCCGCCCAGCTTCTCGACGATGCGGTAATGAGAGATGGTCTGACCCAAAAGCTGAGAGGAAGTCCCCATTTGCGGGAATGTTAGGACGGACTGCAAGTCAACGTCAATCACACCGTATAAAGAAGATGGGCGGCTACTGCAACTTAGCGTACTCGGCTTTGGCTTGCTTCAGGATGGGGATGTCGGAGTCGGCGTCTTTCCAGAGGGTGCAGAGAAGTGGATTACAGTTCGCCCCGCTTCTCAGTTTGTGTTTGCCGACCCGTGGCTCAAGTTTTCCATCAGCCATACATCAGATGCCTCTGCTGCAACACTCACGATGATCTGTCGCCCGTCAGGACTTACGGTGGCACTCTCATAATCGACGATACTACCGGGCAGAGCTGCCACTGAACTAATTTCGTTCGGAGCGGCGGATTGAACTCTGATAATTTCGCTGCGCTGTCGCCCTGCATAAACATATTTTCCATCCGGCGACCAACTGAATGGCGCGATGTCGTCTGCCAGCACAAAGGCTTCGGAGTACGGCTCAAGCGAGATGATCCAAAGACCGTATTGTGGTTGTCGATTCCAATAGACAGCCACTTTGTTGCCGTCCGGCGAGAATATCGGCTTGCCGGGAACCCATCCTACCGATTCTTGTGGAAGTATGGCAGTCTGTGCGCTCCCGTTGATCCGCAGGTAGTTTCGCATCCCGGGCTTTTGGTAGACAATCTCGCGACTCGGCCACCAAGCAAGTTCGCTATTGGTGTTTGCAGCATTGGTTTCTGCTAACGGCTGAGGAGCACCACCGTTGGCGCTAATCGTCCACACTCGGAGCGTGCCGTTCTGGTCGCTCACAAAGGCGATTCGCTGTCCATCTGGTGACCACGCTGGGCTCCAAGGATTAGCGTGCTCGAAGTAAGTGAGTTGTATGGGCTCGCCGCCTGCTGTCTGCATTTTGAAGATGTTTGTCTCTGCCTCATTTGCGCCCAGCGCAAAGGCGATCCACCTTCCGTCCGGAGAGAAGCTGGGTACGGCATAATAAGATGTCCCAGAAGTGATTTGGCGGGGTTCCGCTTTTTCCTTCGCCGTGGGCTGCAGTCGAACCTGCCAGAGGTTCGAATAGTCATGCTCCCTTGTGTACGCCAGCCGAGTCCCGTCCGCAGACAGCGTAAAGAATCCACCTGTTTCCAGACCAGTAGCAATGGCAACAGGTTCGGCCTTACCGTTGATTGCAATTCGTGAAATTTCGGATGTACTCCCCGTACCGTGCAGAAAATAGATTGAGTCACCCGACGGCGACCATCGCGCCGAGTAGATTTGTTCGTTCTTTTCAATTAGCTTGCGTTCTGCGCTGCCATCACGCTTGAAGATTCGAATTTGGTATTTTTCGGAGGCTCGTGTCACCGCCAAAATCAAACCTGCTCGCGGAGAACAGTCGAGACCCACCAGATATGTGTATTCCGATAGACGGACTTCCTGCGTCTCGCCCGTCAATTTGTTCACTAATCTGAAGCCCTTAAAACCCGATTCTTCCGCTTGTCTAGCCGTCACAACCTCAGACCCGTCCGCCCTGAGCCAGCAGGCATACTCCGGAAGGTGACTCCCTTTGTCAATCAGGCGCTCGGTTCCGCCCAGCCTTGAAACGACAGAAATCCCCGTATCCTCCTTTGGAGTTCCCGATTCAGATGCAGGGTGCCTGACAAAATTGAACAGCACTTCGGAACCGTCTGGCGACCACAAAGGGTTGTATATGCGTTCGGCTTGAGCAATTTCGATCGAGGAACCGTTCGACGCCTGCACTATGAGTTTTTGTTGCTCGCCAAATTTCTTTCTCACATATGCGATAAACAGGCCATCTGGCGAGATGGCTGGCGAAAACGCATTGCCCACGAACGTGAATTGCCTGTGCGTAACTTTAACTTGGGAAAAGTTTTCAGAACGCGATTTTGAGTACAGAATCGCCCCTACCACCAACCCAGCGAAGACAAGACCCGCTGCCAATGTCAACTTGTGTTCTTTGATGGCTGTGACCAACCCGAAACCGCCAGCGGGACGCATAGCTGTCGAGACCCCACTCGACGCACTTAGAATTTCGCCAGACGGGAGCACTCGGTGACCGGATTCTGTATCTCGTTTCAGCCGTTGCAAATCCGTGCGAATGTCAGCCGCGTGCTGATAGCGGAGAGTACGATCCTTTTCCAAACACTTGCTGATGATGTCTTCTAGCTTTGGGGGAAGGTCGGGATTCAACCGCACCGCTGGCGTGGGTGTCCCATCCAGAATCGCTTTGAAGATCAGGCCCGAACTCTCGCCTCGGAACGGCAACGTGCCAGTACACATCTCATAAAGCACTGCGCCGAACGAGAACAGGTCGGTGCGAGCATCAAGCTCCTTGGCACGCACCTGCTCCGGCGACATATAAGCCACAGTTCCAACCGCTTGACCGGGACTAGTCAGGTTTTCCTCCAGTGTCACGGTCGAAGCGGCAGTCGCCACAGCTTCGCCCAACTTGCTTGGGGCGAGTGTGACCTTCGCCAAACCAAAATCCAGAACCTTCACGTCCCCGCGCTTTGTGACGAAGATGTTCGCGGGCTTGATGTCCCTGTGAATGATCCCCGCTGTATGCGCTGCATCGAGCGCGTCCGCGATTTGGATGCCCATGGAGAGAATCAAATCCGTGTCCAGCGGACGATTCCCAATGCGATGCTTCAGCGTCAGCCCTTCGAGATGTTCCATCGCAATGAAGGACTGGTCGCCATACTTGCCGATCTCGTAGATCGTGCAGATGTTCGGGTGGTTCAGAGCGGAAGCAGCACGAGCTTCGCGGCGGAAACGCTCTAGCGCTTGCGGGTCTTGAGCCAAGTCTTCAGGGAGGAATTTCAATGCGACGAATCGACCAAGCTCGGTGTCTTCGGCCTTATAGACGACACCCATTCCGCCGCCGCCCAATTTCTCGACGACGCGGTAATGCGAGATGGTCTGCCCAATGAGTTGGGACGATGAAGCCATTGGCGGAAATCTTAGGACGGCACGCGGCGATGGTCAAACTCAACTGGTTAAGAAGGTGCCGAGTGGTCAACGTTTTGTTTTCTTCGACTTGGAGGTGTGGTCAAGAAGGCTTCTTTTCGCAGCCACGTTTTTCGCGGCCTTTCGCCCCCTGTTTTCGCCAAATCTGTCGGTGGTCAGGGGAATACCTTTTTGACTACCTTTACTGCGGCAGCCCAATTCGGCTCAGCAGGTCGGCGTAGCGAGGGTCGGAACGAATGTTATCGAGTTCGGGATCAACCTTGATTGTGTCGATATGATTGCCAGCAGCGACGGCTTTCTCCAGAGACGCGAACGCAGCATCCTTTTCGCCGAGCATGGCGTAGCTCGTAGCTGCGCCATAGGGGTAGCTTGCGGCTTCGCTACTCTTGGCAAGTTCTCTCAAAACTCCCGCATACCCAGACCTTTCGAAAATCTCTCTGATTTTGTCAGCACGCGAATCGTTGTTTTGTAAGTGCTGAGACTTTGCCCATTGCTCTACCGCGAGCTTGTAGTTCCCCATCTGTTCATATGCCTGCCCAATACACCAAATTGCTCCAAAATGGTTAGGGTCGATCTCCAGCGTTTTGTTCTGCTGCTCGATGGCGTGGTTGTAATCGCGCTGGTAGTAATAGGTGTACCCGAGCATGGAGTTGTAAAACGGCGAGAGTGGATCGAGTTCCACAGCTTTGCGACCCTCAGTGACAGCCTCTTGAATCCTGCCCATCTCCATGTTGAACCAGCTTGCCACTTGGTGGGCGTAAGGTGAACTGGGATCAAGTGCGATACCTTTCTGAATCTCCGCTTCGGCTTCGGAGAAGTTGCGAAAAAATAACATATTAACCGTTGCCAACGAGATGTGAGCCTCGGAATTCTGCGGATCAAGTTCCAATGCTCGGCGCGCCATGCTTCGCGCTTTGTCGTAGGCCTCGCTGCCAGAGAGGCCGTTGTAAGCTTGATTCGCATAGACATCCGCCAGCCCAGCATAGGCTGCGGCGTAATTCGGATCACGGGAAACCGCCTGTTCGAAAAACTGCGCGGCTGCCTTGAAGTCTTCGGGCGCGTATTTCTTGAAGCGATACCGTCCCTTCAAGTACGACTGGTAGGCTTCGGCATCTTTCGTGCCGACTTTCACGAGGATGGCTTGTTCGGCTCCGCTGATCTGCGGACGCAGTTGGCTGGCTACGTCACGGCTGATAGCGGCTTGCAGCAGAGAGGCATCGTTGGTGCTTCGGGTGTATCGTTCGCCCCACAGTTGCGCTCCAGTTGTGACATTAACCAACTCGGTTTCGACATTGAGTTCGTTGCCATGCTCCACCACACGTCCCGTCAACACGACATCGACATGCAGGTCGTGCCCGACCCCTTGCGGATCGTCTTGCCGCGATTTGTAGTGAGACACGATGCTTCGAGCCATCACTTGCAAATTCGGAAGCCGGGAAAGAGAGTTGGTGATCTCCTCGGAAATCCCCTCACCGAGATAGTCCATCTCGGGGTCTTTGCTCGCATTCGCAAAGGGCAGTACGGCTATCGAATGGATCGGTGTCGCATCGGAAGTACGGGAGTGAAGGGAACGCCACGCCAGAAATGCAGTAGCGGCGATTAGGAGTGCCACAGCGCCCGCGACTACTGCCCACACCCTTCGGCGCGAATGCGTTCGCGTTCCCGCCCTTATCGTAGCTGCGCTCTTCCCGCTGTCTGTATCTCGCTTCAGCCGCTTCAGGTCGGCTCTTAGCTCGGCAGCGGACTGGCACCGAACGTCGCGATCTTTCTCAAGCGTCTTGTTGATGACGTGCTCAAGCCCCACTGTCACGTCGGGATTCAAGCGAACCACTGACGCAGGCGCACGATTCAAAATCGCATCAAACATTGCTCCCGAAGTGTCACCCCGGAACGGCAACGTGCCTGTACACATTTCGTAGAGCACCGCGCCGAACGAGAACAAGTCGGTGCGAGGATCGAGTTCCTTTCCCCGAACCTGTTCCGGTGACATGTACGCGACGGTTCCGACCGCGCTGCCGGGACTTGTTAGGTGTTCCTCCAACTCGATGGTCGCTGCGCTCATAGCAATGCTCTCTGGCTTGAGCGTGACCTTCGCCAGCCCGAAATCGAGAATCTTCGCCTGACCTCGATTCGTGACGAAGATGTTCGCTGGCTTGATGTCCCGGTGGACGATTCCTTTGGAATGCGCAGCATCCAGTGCGTCCGCGATCTGGATGCCAAGATCGAGCACCGTCTCGATCTCCAGCGGCTTGCCAGCGATCCGGTGCCGGAGCGTCTGCCCCTCCAGCAGTTCCATAGCGATGAAGGTTCGCCCATCGGATTCGTCAATCTCGTAGATCGTGCAGATGTTCGGGTGGTTCAAAGAGGAAGCAGCTTTGGCTTCCCGCTGGAAACGGCTGAGAGCCTGCGCATCGTTGGCAAGTTCGTCAGGAAGGAACTTCAGGGCGACGTGGCGACCCAGCTTCAGGTCTTCCGCCTCGTACACCACACCCATTCCCCCGCCGCCGACCCTGCTGAGGATGCGGTAATGGGAGACGGTTTGACCTACGGGTTGGGACGGAGTAGCCACTTGGCTGACATGTTAGGTGGGGACAAGTGGAAGGTCAACGTTGCTGTCCTTTGCTACAACGTGGGTTCTTCTCATTCGACAGTTGTCCCACTGTACGTGAGAAACCGATCTTCCACAATGATGCTTTTTTCCAAGTCTCCACACGCCTAAACATTAGGTGTACGTTGACAAGCAGGTAGGTACGGATCACGATTCACCAAAGGTCCGATCTAATGGTGCTCACTGTAAAACCTGTGCAATTGAACTCGAAGACCTTGGAAGCGTTTGATGCTTACATTCACAATGCTGAAACGGAGATGGAGCAGAGTTTGCACGGAAGCGGGTCATTCCTCTGGTCTCAGCAGGTGCCAGAGCGAGCTCAGGTCATCGAGCAGGGGCAAGTGGTCGCGCAATTTTGGTCTGACGAAGAACCTGTCAAAGTTCCGCAGGGTTTGATCCACGACTGGATCGCGGCTGTGTTCATTCCTCAATCGAGCATCAAGGATGTGTTCGCCGTAATCCAGGATTACAACAATCACAAGACCACCTACAAACCTGAGGTGATTGATTCGAAACTCATCAGTCGTGACGGTAACGATTTCCGGGTCTATCTGCGGCTTCTGAAAAAGAAAATCATCACCGTTGTTCTCGATACTGATCACGAGGTGCATTATTGCCCTGTGGCGGAAAGGCGCTGGGTGTGCCGGTCGTACACAACCAAGATTGCAGAAGTGGAAAAAGCCGGATACCCGGACGAGCGAGCCTTGGAACCGGATACCGGTTACGGATTCCTATGGCGCCTGTATTCCTATTGGCGCTTCGAAGAGCTTAATGCCGGCGTAGTCGTCGAATGCCGAGCCATCTCGCTGACGCGTGATGTGCCATTTGGACTAGGATGGGCCATAGAACCCATTATCGAAAAGCTCCCCAAGGAGTCACTCATCAACACCCTCGAAGCTACCTGCCAGGCGCTCCATGACAAGGCAGGATAGTTCCCGTCCGCCGAATAGAGCTCTGCACTTTCTCGCCATTGGGTTAGCATTTGGCTACGTCAGGATGCTCTCGCGGCAGCAGGGGGCACAGTCCTGCCTGAAGAGCGTAACGCGCCCGTGCTTTGCAGACCCCAATTCTCAGCACTCAATCAGCAAATTCTCTTGGTCTCATGATTTAGGACTGTGGTACAGCTGAATTTTTTCCTCTGCGAGACGACGTTTGGGATCTTAGCGAATAGTCCGCGAGCGGCCACCATCGGAGATCCGGGGCCGCGGCAATCAATGCAGATTTCGGCTGGCGCCCGTCAAGCCCAAAGTGGCAAGCGCGACTGAGGGCGCAGCACCGAATAGCCCTGCAAAGCTTTTTGGTTTTAGCAGATCGCCCACGATTGCGAAGACAGATACGACCGCAGCGCCGACGAGGAAGCGGACGAGAATCTGGCTCATCGCTTTCGCATTCCTGATTTTACCCGTTTTCGAGCTTGACTCAGCCCCTTCACTCCCAGTACCCGGTACTGCTCCCCAGAGAGCTTGTGGTAATTCACAAAGAACTCTTCCAGTTCTCGGCAGAATTCCTTCCCAAGATCGTCAATCTTTTTTATGTCTGCCCAACTGTGTGCGTCCTTCTCAACTGCCACTACCCGGTCATTCCGCACCTTGTCTTTCTTGTCGCCTTGCTCACCCTCGATGACGCCGATAGCTCGGCAGGTCAGCACGCAACCGGGAAATGCAGGCTCGTCCATCAGAACCAAAACGTCCACGGGATCACCATCATCGGCTTTGGTTGAGGGAACAAATCCG
>Ga0335074_10008414_pt1 | contig 14335 bp, 12 predicted proteins | sample Lox_Sample_23_FD_206715 | JGI IMG/M metagenome (GOLD analysis project Ga0335074, IMG submission 206715) | Soil microbial communities from Loxahatchee National Wildlife Refuge, Florida, United States - Lox_Sample_2.3 | ecosystem: Environmental > Terrestrial > Soil > Wetlands | place: USA...
GCGGCGGCATCGAGAAGAACTCTCCCTCGTAGCCGGCGAAGGGCTGCTCGGCGAACATCCGCGTCACCGCGTCCAGGGTCTCCGCCCACATCGCGCGCTTGGCCTCGCGGGGGACACCGAACCCGCCCAGCTCAGCCGCTGAGCTGGCTTCCCCGGTCCCGAAGTCGACCCGCCCGTCCGACACCAGGTCGAGAGTGGCTACCCGTTCTGCGATCCGGGCTGGGTGGTTGACCGGCGAGGGGGCCTGAACGATGCCGTGGCCGAGCCGGATGCGCCGGGTGCGCTGGCTCGCGGCGGCCAGGAATACCTCGGGCGCCGACGAGTGCGAGTACTCCTCGAGGAAGTGGTGCTCGACCGCCCAGACGTAGTCGATCCCCGACCGGTCGGCCAGCTCGATCTGCTCGAGCGCCTCGCCGAGCAGCCGGTGCTCGGAGTCGGGGCCCCACGGCCTGGGCAGTTGGTGCTCATAGAAGATGCCGAACCGCATGTGGTCCTCCTTGACCAGGGCACCGCGGCGGCGCGGCCGATGAGCCGAGGGCCGCCGCTATCCGGTTTCCCTGCCCTAGATGGGGAGTTTGTATCCCTGGAACCAGTGGATCTGCAACCAGGTGATCGCCGTCATCCAGGCGCCGGTCACCTCGAGCACCCCGACCAGTACCAGCAGGCCACCGCCGATGCCGGCGATCAGGGGCGCGTGCCGGCGGGCGAAACCGAACGCGCGCATGCCGCGCTGGAACGCCATGGCCACGATCAGGAACGGGATGCCGAGGCCGAGGCAGTAGACAAAGGCCAGGAACGCACCGCGGCCCGCGGTGCCCGAGGTTTCCGCCAGCACCAGCACGGCGGTCAGGGTCGGGCCGATGCAGGGCGACCAGCCCAGCCCGAACAGCACGCCCAGCAGCGGCGCGCCCGCCAGCCCGGCCCGGGGCCGCAGTGACGGCTTCAGGATCCGCCCGGCGAGCGTGAACCGGTCGAGCGCCCCGGCGAACAGCAGGCCGAGCACGATCGTGAGCGCGCCGAGCACCTGGGTCATGATCTGCTGGTGCAGCCTCAGCGCCGTGCCGAGCCCACCGAACGCCAGCCCGTAGGAGGTGTAGAGCGCCGAGAACCCGAGCACGAACAGCGCGGTGCCGGCGACCACCCGGCTGCGGGGCGGGGCCAGCGCGGCGGCGGGCGCGGCGGGCAGGCCGCCGCTGGCCGGGCCGGCCGGCGCCGGCTGAGCCCCGGCTGGCCGGGCACCGCCCGGCTGCGTGCTGGCCAGCCGGGCCCCGGCGGGCTCGACGTCGGCGGGCTCTGTTTCGGCGGGCTGGGTTTCGGCAGACTCGGTTTCGGCAGACTCGGTGACGGTCCCGGACATGCCGGTCACGTACGAGAGGTAGCCGGGCACCAGGGGCAGGCAGCACGGGGACAGGAACGTGACCGCCCCGGCGGCCGCCGCGACCGGAACGGCCAGGATGAGCGGCCCGGAACTGACCAGGCTGCCGATACTCACGATCCTCCCATCGGGCGCCGACGATGGGCCCCAACCTACCTGCCGCCCTGGTGTCGGTCGTGACCGAGTGGCCTGCCTGCGGCCCGTGCTGGCGGTCAGCGCTGGTTTTCCGGCATGCTGGCCAGCAAGCGGGCCCGGCTGGCTGGTGGCTGACCGCGATGCATGGCCCTCGCCCGGGCCGTTGAGGGGGAGATCGGCTGTGACTGACGAGACCATCCTCACGACCTGCCCGCGGGACTGCTACGACGCGTGCGGCATCGAGGTGTCGAAACGTGACGGCGCGATCCGCCGGGTGCGCGGTGACCGTAACCATCCGGTCAGCCGCGGGCGGCTGTGCCGCAAGTGCGCCACGGCTTACAACGGTGTCCTGCTGGATCCGCAGGCCCGGCTGCTGACGCCGCTCCGGCGCGACGGGCCCAAGGGCAGCGGCCGCTTCCAGCCGGTGTCCTGGGACGACGCGCTGGCCGAGATCGCCGGGCGCCTGGCTGAGGTGGTCGCGGGCCCGGGCGCGCACACGATCCTGGGTGCTCACTACACCGGCACGTTCGCGCTGCTGGGCTACCACTTCCCGAACCGTTTCCTGCGCCGGCTCGGCGCCCGCGAGGTCGATCCCGACACAATCTGCAACAAGGCGGGCCACGTCGCGCTGGAGTACCTGTACGGGACCTCGCTCGATGGCTTCGACCCGCGAGGCGCCGCGGACGCGGCTTGCATCATGGTCTGGGGCGCGAACCCCTCGGCCTCCGCGCCGCACCAGCACGAGCACTGGCTGGCGGAAGCTCCCGGCCGGGTGATCGTCGTCGACTCGATCCGGACGCCCACCGCCCGGCAAGCCGATCTGCACCTGCAGCCGTTTCCCGGCAGCGACGCCGCGCTCGCGTTCGCGATCGCGCACGTGATCCGCCGTGATGACCTGCTCGACCGCGGGCTGCTGGGCACGCACGCGATCGGCTGGGAGGAACTCGAGCCGCTGCTGGAGCGCTGCACCCCGGCGTGGGGCGAGCGCGTCACCGGCGTGCGGGCGGACGTGATCGAGCAAGCCGCCCGCTGGTATGGCACCGGGCCGTCGCTGCTGTGGATCGGCCAGGGCTTCCAGCGCCAGCCGCGCGGCGGCAACGCCGTCCGCGCCGTAGCGCAACTGGCGGCGCTGAGCGGAAACGTGGGCAAGCCGGGCACCGGCTTCTTGTACCTCAACGGAGCCGCCAACCGGCTGCTGGACGAGGACTACATCGCCGGCGCGCACCTGCCTGGCTCACCGCCCGATCCGATCAGCCACATGGACCTGGCCAGCTGCCTCGAGGACCGGCAGCGCTCACGGGCGCTGCTGTGCTGGAACATCAACATCGCTGCCTCGAACCCAGATCAGGCGCGGCTGCGCCAGGCGCTCACCCGTACTGACCTGTTCACCGTCGCGATCGACCTGTTCGCGACCGACACAACCGACCTGGCCGATGTCGTGCTGCCCGCCGCCAGCTTCCTCGAGTCAGACGATCTTGTCGCCTCCTATTTTCACCTCAGCCTGTCCGCGCAGGTGAAAGCGATCGAGCCGCTGGGCCAGTCGCTGCCCAACACCGAGATCTTCCGCAGGCTGGCCACCGCGGCCGGGTTCGGCGACGACGCGCTGCACGAACCAGACGAGCAGATCATCGCCGAGGTGCTGTGCCGCACCGGACTCGGGATCGACTTCGCCTCGTTGGCGCGGCAAGGGACGATCTGGACCCACGACCAGCCACGCGTGCAGTTCCCCGACCTTCGCTTCCCGACACCGAGCGGGAAGATCGAGCTCGCCAGCTCCCGCGCCGAAGCCGACGGACATCCACGCCTCCCGCAGCCGCATGCCGACCCCCGCCCGGCAGACGAGCGGCTGCGGCTGCTCACCCCCGCCTCGCCATGGATGCTCAACCACAGCTTCGCCAACGAGCCGAGGCTTGCCCGCCGTATCGGCGAGCCGACGATCGCGCTCAATCCCGCCGACGCCGCTGAGCGCGGGTTTGCCGCCGGAGACCGCGTCCGGGCGCGCAGCTCAGCCGGAGAGCTGGACCTCACCGTGGCGCTCTCCGAGGACCTCCCGCGCGGCGTTGCGTTCTCCCCCAAGGGCCGCTGGCCGAAGCTGGAGGCCGGGCAGGCGAATGTCAATGCCCTCAACCCGGGGACGGCCAGCGACATGGGAGACAGCACGGCCGTGCATGGAGTCGAGATCACGCTCACGCCTGCGGGGTAGGACTCCCGTAGGTCACCGGCAGGTGGCCGGCAGGCGCGGGAAAATTAGCCACGTTGACGATGTCGCTGGCCCCGCGGCCACCGCGATAATGAGCGTGCCTGCGGCCATGCAGCATCCGCCCGGCAGGAAGGAGCTGACCACCCATGACGAGCCCAATTTCACGGGGCTTTCACCGCCGGAACCGGCCGGCCGGCGATGGCAGCAAACTCCCGCCCGGTCAGTACCTGACCCACGACTTCCCGGTGCTGTCGGCCGGCCCGACACCACATACGCGCCTGCAGGACTGGACTTTCTCCATCCGGCGCGGCGGTGAGACGCTTCGGTCCTGGACGTGGCCGGAAGTCCAGGCGCTGCCCGCCGAGAACGTCACCGTAGACATCCACTGCGTGACGCGGTGGTCCAAGCTCGGCACCGCGTGGCGGGGTGTGCCCATCCGCGCCGTGCTGGACGAGGTTGAATACGACGCCCAGTACGTGCTGGCCTTCAGCGACGGCGGCTACACCACGAATCTCCCGGTCAAGGATCTGACCGGCGGACAGGCTTGGCTCGCCTTCGACTACGACGGGCAGCCGCTCGCGCCCGAGCACGGCGGCCCGGCCCGCTTGCTCGTCCCGCACCTGTACTTCTGGAAGAGCGCCAAGTGGGTTCGCGGGCTGGAACTGCTAGATCACGATCAGCCCGGATTCTGGGAAAGCTACGGCTATAACAACTACGGGGACCCATGGCGGGAACAGCGGTACGCGGGCGACTGACCTGGCAGGTCGCGACCGTCGCCTCGGTGGCGGCGGAGACGGACTCCGTCCGGACCATCCGGCTCGAACTGCCCGGCTGGCCGGGGCACCACGCCGGGCAGCATCTGGACGTCCGGCTGACCGCCGAGGACGGCTACAGCGCAGAGCGGTCCTATTCCGTCGCGGCCGCCGACGGTGAGCCTGTTGCCATCACCGTAGAGCGGCTCGACGACGGCGAGGTATCGCCCTACCTGACCGAGGAACTGCGCACCGGCGACCAGCTAGAGGTGCGCGGGCCGATCGGGGACTGGTTTACCTGGGACACCGCCGACGGCGGGCCATTGCTCCTGATAGCGGGCGGATCGGGCATCGTGCCGCTGCGCGCCATCCTCCGCCACCGCCTGCGCAGCGGCAGCGACGTCCCCGTGCGCCTGCTGTACTCCTCGCGCACGCTCGCTGACGTCATCTACCGCAGCGAGCTGGACCAGCCGGCGGATGGCGCCGAGGTGAGCTACACGCTGACCCGCAGTCAGCCGCCGGGCTGGACCGGCTTTTCCGGCCGCGTGAACGAAGCGATGCTGGCCAAGGTGGCCTGGCCGGCCAGTGAGAATCCGCTCGCCTTCGTCTGCGGGCCCACCCGCTTCGTCGAGACGGTCGCGGAGTTGCTGGTCGCCCGGGACTACCCGGCCCGCCGGGTCAAGACCGAGCGATTTGGAGGCGCCTGATCATGGAATTGGACGGCAACGCCATCGGCGGCCTGCTCGGGGACGTCTTCGGAACGGACATGACCAGTGCCGGGGCGACCTGCGCCTCCTGCGGCGCAACCGGCCCGGTCGCCGAGACCATGGTTTACCTGCGCGGGCCGGGAACAGTGGTCCGCTGCAGGAACTGCACGAGCTTGCTCATGGTCATCTCGCAGGTCCGCGGCCTGAACTGCGTAGACCTGGGCGGCATCGCGGCGCTCGAGGTGAGCCAGAGCCGGTGACAGACCGGCGCGGTCCCGGCCTCCGGTCACCAGCGCCCGGCCCGGTTGTGGCGTGGCCCCACCCGTCCGGCCCGGCGTTTGGTCCACCGGGCATTGACGTACCCGGCCGGGCCGCACCACGATGACCGCTATGCGAAGCACACCCCCCTTCCGGGCCGACCACGTCGGCAGCCTGCTCCGCCCCCCGCAGGTGCACGCGGCCCGCGACGATTTCGCGGCCGGGCGCATCGACGCGGCGCAGCTCAGAGCCATCGAGGACGACGCGATCGCCCAGGTCGTGGCGATGCAGGAAGGGCTCGGCCTGCAGTCGGCCACCGACGGCGAGTTCCGGCGCGCAACCTGGCACATGGACTTCATCTACCAGCTCGGCGGCATCAGCCAGGCCCCCGGCCACCTGGCCGTGCAGTTCCGCAATGCCGCGGGCACGATCGAGTGGACCCCGGCCGCGCTGCACGTGGGCAGCAAGCTCCACCTGGACCACACGATCTTCGAGGATGACTTCCGGTACCTGCAGTCGGTGGCGGCGGGCGGGCAGACGCCGAAGCTGACCATCCCCTCGCCGAACATGGTGCACTACCGCGGCGGCCCGGCGTCCCTCGATCCCGCCGTGTACCCGGACGTCGAGGAGTTCTGGTCCGACCTGGCCGCGGCCTACGCCGACGAGGTGCGGCGGCTGGCCGGCCTGGGCTGCAGCTACCTGCAGCTCGACGACACCAGCCTGGCCTACCTGAACGACCCGGCCCAGCGGGCCCAGATCGCCGGCCGGGGCGAGGACGCCGAGCACCTGCACCTGCGCTACATCCGGCAGGTCAACGCCGCGATCGCGGGCCGCCCCGAGGGCATGGCCGCGACCACGCACCTGTGCCGGGGGAACTTCCGCTCGTCGTGGGCGGCCGAGGGCGGCTACGACTTCGTGGCCGAGGCGCTGTTCGGCGAGCTGGCCGTCGACGGGTTCTTCCTGGAGTACGACGACGAGCGCTCCGGCACCTTCGAGCCGCTCCGGTTCATCCCCCCGGGCAAGATGGTGGTACTCGGCCTGGTCACCACCAAGCGCGGCGAGCTGGAGAGCAAGGACGCGCTCAAGCGGCGGATCGACGAGGCGGCCAAGTACGTGCCGCTCGACCAGCTGTGCCTGTCGCCGCAGTGCGGCTTCTCCTCCACGGTCGAGGGCAACGTGCTGACCCAAGACGAGCAGGCGGCCAAGCTCCGCCTGGTGGTGGAGACCGCGGCCGAAGTCTGGGGCTGACCGTCCCGGCGCGGCCATGCCCGTAAAGCAGCGCGGTCACGCCCCAAAACGGGTTGTCTGCGCTGATATCGTGATCGCGTGTTCACCGACTGGTCGACCACCGCGGGCCTCCGGCGTCTGAGTGCCGGGCTGCAGGCGGCCGGGCCGGGGGTCGAGCTCATCGTCCCGGGGCCACCGTGGGGTGGCTTGACCGGCGATCTGCAGTAACCAGGCACGCCCGCCGCAGGCCGGCGTGGGCGTCTGTCCCAGCCGTCCGTAACCCCGGCTGATCTCGCTGTCTATCGCCACTCCTCGGTCTTCGCAGCGTTTTCGCACGCCTGCTACCCGTCGAGGAGACCGAGATGACCGGGAAGAATCAGGGCCGTCAGGGCCGGGCACGCTCTGGCTGGATGCGCCGGCTGGGCGCGGATCTCAGGCCGCTGCGCACCTCGCGCGACTTCCGGCTGATATTCACCAGCCGCACGGTCACGCTGTTCGGCAGCCAGGCCACCGAGGTCGCGCTGCTGGTGCAGGCCAGGCAGCTGACCGGGTCGGCCGTGGCCGTAGGGCTGCTGGGCGCGGCCGAGCTGGTGCCGCTCGTGGTGTTCGGCCTGTACGGCGGCGCGCTGGCCGACCGCGTCGACCGGAGGCGGCTGATCCGGTGGTGCGAGGCTGGCCTGGGCGGCTGCGCCGCGCTCCTGGTGGCCAACGCATCGCTGCCGCATCCCGCGGTGTGGCCGCTGTACGTCGTGGCCGCGTCGATGATGGCGCTGGCTGCGCTGCAGCGGCCATCGCTCGACGCGTCCGTGCCCCGGGTGGTCGCCAGCGGCCAGCTGACCGCCGCATCGGCGCTGCTTGGGCTGTCGTCGAACGCGAGCTTCATCGCCGGTTCCGCGCTCGGCGGGGTGCTGGCCGCCACGCCGGGCCCGCAAGCCGTGTACCTGCTGGACGCCGCGAGCTTCGCCGTCTCGCTCGGCTTCCTGGGCTGGCTCGGGCCGTTGCCCGCTCCTGCCGCGCCCGCCGGCGATGCGCCTGCCGGGGATGCTCCGGGCGGCGATGTGCTTGGCGGCGATGCTCCTGGCGCGCTATCCCCGGCGCCATCGCCAGCGTCATCCCCGGCCCCAACCCCAGGCCAGAGCGGCCTTGGAGGCGTGCTGGCCGGCGTCAGGTACGCGTGCGGCAGGCCCGAACTCCTCGGCTCCTACCTGGTTGACCTGTCGGGGATGACCCTCGCCTACCCCAATGCGCTGTTTCCGTTCCTGGCCGTAGGGCTGCACGCGCCGTGGGCGGTCGGGCTGATGTTCGCCGCGCCGTCGGCCGGGGCGGCCTGCGCGTCGGCGCTCAGCGGCTGGGCCGGGCGGGTCCGCCGCTACGGCCGGGCGATCGCCCTGGCCGCGGCCGCGTGGGGGCTGGCCATCACCGGGCTCGGCTTCGCGCCCGATCTCGCCGCTGCGCTGGCGTTTCTGGTCCTGGCCGGAGGCGCCGACATGCTGAGCGGCGTGTTCCGGGACACGCTGTGGAACCAGACCATCCCCGATCAGCTGCGCGGCCGCCTGGCCGGGGTTGAGCTGCTCAGCTATGGGCTCGGCCCGTCGGCCGGGCAGATTCGGGCGGGCGCGGTGGCCAGCATCACCACGCCGCGGTTCTCGTTGTGGTCCGGCGGGCTGGCCTGCGTGGCCGCGGTCGCGGTCTCCTGCGCGGTGCTCCCGCGTTTCGTGCACTACCGCGCGGACACGCCTCAGAGCGCGGTCATGTGATCGGCTAGCCAGAGCCGTTGCTCGCCTCTTCAGTCCCACGGGCCCCGGAAACCCCGCCAGCCTCGCAGCCGGCGGCCCGACCAGGCTGCGGACCACGACGCCCGCCTAGCCGGACCGCGCCTAGCCCAGGTCGCGCAGTGCGTCCTCGACGGCCCGGTGAAAGGTCGGGTAGGCGTAGATCATCTCGCGCAGGCGCCTGGTCGGCACGGCGGCGTGCACGGCGAGCGTCAGCATGCTCAGCACCTCCCCGCCACAGGGCCCGGCCGACGTCGCCCCGACCAGCACCCCGCGCCCGCGGTCCTCGACCAGCTTGATGAAGCCGTCGTTGCCCGCCTTGTGGATCCAGCCCCGGGTGGAGGCCGGGACCTGCGTCATCCCGGTCCGGACGTCGAGTCCCTGCTCCCTGGCCTGGGCCTCGGTCAGCCCGACCGAGCCGATCTCGGGATCGGTGAACGTAACCCGGGGCACCGCGTGATGCTCGGCGGGGTGGTGCTCGTGGCCGAGGATGTCGGCCACCACGATCTGCGCGTGATACATGGACATGTGCGTGAACGCGCCCTGGCCGACCACATCGCCAAGCGCCCATACCCCGGGCGCCGCGCGCATGTGATCGTCGACCGGCACCGCCCGCTGGTCCTCGTCGATGCCGACGCTCCCGGTGCCGGCCGCGGCCAGGTCGGCGCGCCGGCCAGTGGCCACGAGCAGCGCGGATCCGGCGAGTTCGGCGCCGTCCGCGAGCGTCACCGTGAACCGGCCGCGGTCATCCGCGCCGCGGTCGTGGCTCACTCGCTCCGCCTTTGTGCCGGTCCGCACCCGGATGCCCGCACGGCCGAACACCTCGGCGAGCAGCGCCCCGGCCTCCGGCTCCTCCGGAGGGAGCAGGCGGCCGAGCGCCTCGACCACCGTGACCTGGGCACCGAAGCGGGAGAAGACCTGGGCCAGTTCGGCCCCGATCGCGCCGCCGCCGAGCACGATCAGCGAGTCCGGCACCTGCTCGGCCTCGATCGCCTGGTGGTTGGTCCAGTACGGCGTGCCGGCCAGGCCGGGGATCGGCGGTATCGCGGGCGCGGTGCCGGTATTGATCACGATCGCGCGCCGGGCGTGCAGCACGTCGTCACCGACCGCGACCCGGCCCGGGGCGATGATCCTTCCCTGCCCGCGGAAGAGCAGGCCGCCCAGGCGGGTGAACCGGTCGGCCGCCACCTTGTCATCCCAGTTGTCGGTGGCCTCGTCCCGGATCCGGCCCGCCACCGGCGCCCAGTCCGGCCGCACCGTGGCCGAGCCCGCCATGCCCGGGATCCGGCGGCCCTCGGTGACCAGGCCGGCGGCGCGGATCATCATCTTGGACGGCACGCAGCCCCAGTACGGGCACTCGCCACCGACCAGGCCGTTTTCCACCCCGGCCACCAGCAGCCCGGCCTGGGCGAGCTGGCCAGCGGCGTACTCGCCGCCGGGGCCCATGCCGATGACGGCGACGTCCACCTCATGCTCGCTCAACGGGCCTCCGGTCCGTGACGTGTGCTCGAAGGCCCATCAAAGCGCGAATCGGCACGCCCGCGCGAGTCACCCGCCCGCTCCGGCCGGGCATTCCGCGGGCAGTCCGTGGTCAGCCTGCGTCGGTCCGCTTGACCAGCACCACCGGGCAGTGCGCCGTCCCCGCGGCTCCCTGGCTCACCGAGCCGAGCAGCAGCCCGGCGAACGGCGAACGGCCGCGGATACCGAGCACCAGCAGCTTGGCGTCCTTCGACGCCTCGACCAGCGACTCGGTCGGGTCACCCTCGGCCACCACGGTCTCCAGCGGCACGGCCGGCGTGGGCGCGATCGCGCTCACCGTCTCGATCAGGAAGTTCTTGTACGTCTTGTCCAGCTCTTCCCGGTCGAACCCGCCGGGGAACGAAAGGAACGGCATCTGCCAGGACAGCACGGCGGTGACCAGGCCGTCGGGATGCGCCTCGGCCTCGGCCAGCGCCCAGCGCAGCGCCGCGTTGCTGTGCTCCGACCCGTCCACGCCAACTACGATGCGGTACGTCACCGGATTCGCGGCATGTGCCGCTTCACCTCCTCGGCGATAGCAAGTTCGCCGGGCTCTTGGGCCCGGGCGGGGGTCAGGCGGTCTGAACCCGGAGTTCTCCCGGCTCGGCCGCGTAGGCGTCCGCCTCCAGCTCCTCGAGGCTCTTACCGCGCGTTTCGGGCAGCGTGAAGAAGGTCAGGGCCAGGCCGACGATCGCGACGATCCCAGCGATGACCATCGCGCCCCTGATGCCCAGGGACGAGTTGAGGAAGTCGGGGAACAGGAATGCGCCGATGAACGCGCCCATCTTCCCGGCCCCGGCGGAGATGCCGTGACCGGTTGTTCGCACCTCGGTCGGGAACAGCTCGGCCGGGTAGATGAACGTCGTCATGTTCGGCCCGAACTCGGTAAAGAAGTAGCTGATGCCGTAGAGAATGATGAACGGCGCCAGGTTCTTCACTACCGCTGGGATGAAGCCGATGAGCAGGAACATCACCGCCATCATGGCGAAGCCGATGAGCTGGATGGTCCGTCGCCCGACCCGGTCGAGCAGCAAGATCGCGACGATGTAGCCGGGCACGGCGAACACGCCGACGATGGCCAGCTGGAGCAGCACGGTGGTCAGTTCGCTGGCGTGCTTGTCGGCCAGCTTCAGGATCTCCGGCTGCGAGATCGTGTTGCCGTAGTAGCAGAAGTCCAGCAGCATCCAGCAGCCCGCGGTGCCGATCAGCCAGGTCAGCATCCGCCGGTTCCTGAGCAGCTGGAAGAACCCGTCGGCGACGCTCTGCGGGTGCTTCGCGGTGGACTCCCCGGCGGCCACCTTGCCGGCCCCGGTGCCCATGGCGTCCGCGATCGCGGCCTGGGCTTCCTCATGGGCGCCACCGGCCATGGCGAACCGTGGCGTCTCGTGGATCTGGCGGCGCAGGTAGAACACGGCCAGGCCGGGAATCGCGCCGAGGCCGAGCAGGAGCCGCCAGGTGAGGTTGCCGCTCATGCCCGAGCCCAGGAAGATCGAGGCCACCAGCGGGCCGACGACCAGGCCGGCACCCTGCATGGCGAACACGAGCCCCACCATCCGGCCCCGGGACTGCTTGCCCGAGTACTCGCTCATGATCGTCGCGGACACCGGGTAGTCGCCGCCGATGCCGATGCCCAGGACGATCCGGCTCACCAGCAGGAACGTGTAGTTCGGGGCGAACGCCGACGCGATCGCGCCGGCCGCCAGGATGAGCACCTCATAGCCGTAGATCCGTTTGCGCCCGAGCATGTCGGCGATCCGGCCGAAGATGATCGCGCCCACCGCCGAGGCCAGCAGGGTGGCCGAGTTCAGCCACGACACCTGGCTGGTCGACATGACCCACTGGGTCTTCAGCAGCGACACCACGATCCCGATGACGAACAGGTCGTAGGCGTCCGTGAAGAAGCCCATGCCCGAGACGAACATGGTCTTGATCTGGAACTTGCTGATCTTGGAGTCGTCGAGCTGCTGGAAAACGCTCGGGCTCGCTGCGGCCGCGGAGTCAGCACTCATAGCTTTTATGAGCGCAGCGCCACCTTGCGACCGCTATACGTCAATACGGCGGGTCGGGGTACTCGGTGTGAACACTGGGTTGCGGACGTCCGCCGGGCAGCGAGCCCCGGTACGGGCCCGGAACCTTTTATGAACGCCTGGTTCGGGGGCCGGGAAGTCAGTCCTGGTCGGTCACCTTGACCAGGACGACGGGGCAGTGGGCGGTGGCCGCGGCGCCCTGGCTCACCGACCCGAGCAGCAGGCCGGTGAACGGCGACCGCCCGCGGATGCCGAGCACCAGCAGGTCGGCGTCCTTGGACGCCTCGACCAGCGACTCGGTCGGGTCGCCCTCGGCCACGATCGTGCGCAGCGGCACGGCCGGGGTGGGGACGATCTCGCTGACCGTCTCGACCAGGAAATCCTTGGCGATCTTCTCCAGTTCTTCCCGGTCGAACGCGCCGGGGAAGGACAGGAACGGCACCTGCCAGGCGAACAGCGCGGTCACCTCGCCGGAATGACCCTGGGCCTCGGCCAGGGACCACAGCAGCGCGGAGCGGCTGTGCTTCGAGCCGTCCACTCCGACCACGATCCGGTACGTCATGACGCGGCCTCCAGCTTCAGCGGTTTCGAGGGAGCGTAGGCATCGGCCGAAAGCTGTTCCAGGGTCTTCCCCTTCGGTTCGGGCAGCACGGCGATCGTGAGCAGCAGCCCGGCCGTGGCCACCACGGCGGCCACGATCTCGGACCCGCGCAGGCCCAGCGAGGAGGCGAGCATGTCGGGGAACAGGAACGCCCCGGCGAACGCGCCCATCTTGCCCGCCCCGGCCGAGATGCCGTGCCCGGTGGTGCGGACCTCGACCGGAAAGATCTCGGCCGGGTAGATGAACGTGGTCGTGTTGGGCCCGAACTCGGTGAAGAAGTAGCTGATCCCGTAGAGCAGGACAAACTGCCAGGCCACGGTGGTGGCTGTCGGGATGATCCCGATGAGCAGGAACATCAGCGCCATCATGGCGAACCCGAGTATCTGGATGCTGCGGCGCCCGGTCTTGTCGAGCAGCAGGATCGCGACGATGTAGCCGGGCACGGCGAACACCACGAAGATCGCCAGCTGGATCAGGGTGTTGTGCAGCAGCGACGCGTGCGGGTTGAGCAGCTTGAGGATCTCGGGCGTGGAGATCGTGTTGCCGTAGTAGCAGAAGTCGAGCAGCGCCCAGCAGCCGGCCGTACCGGTCAGCCACAGCAGCATCCGCCGGCTCCTGACCAGGATCAGGAAGCCCGACAGCGCGGTCTGCTTCGACTGCCTGGCCCTGGACTCCGCTGCCGACCGCGGGGCCGGCGCGGCTCCGGTCGCGGCGCCGATCGCGGCCTTGGCTTCGTCGGCCGCGCCGCCGGCCATCGCGAACCGGGGCGTCTCGTGTATCTGCCGCCGCAGGTAGAAGACGGCCAGCCCGGGGATGGCGCCCAGGGCGAGCAGGATCCGCCAGGTGAAGTCGTTGGACAGCCCCGATGCGAGCAGGATCGAGGCCACCAGCGGGCCGACGATCAGGCCGGCTCCCTGCATGGCGAAGACCAGGCCAACCATCCGGCCGCGGGTGTTCCGGCCGGAGTACTCGCTCATGATCGTCGCGGATACCGGATAGTCTCCGCCGATCCCGATCCCCAGGATGACCCGGCAGATCAGCAGGAACGTGTAGTTCGGGGCGAATGCCGACGCCAGCGCGCCGATGGCCAGGATCAGAACCTCGTACCCGTAGATCCGCTTGCGGCCGAGGATGTCGGCGATCCGCCCGAAGACGATCGCGCCCACCGCCGAGGCGAGCAGGGTGGCCGAGTTGACCCACGAGACCTGGCTCGTCGACAGGTGCCACTCGGTTTCGAGCAGCGCGACCACGATGCCGATCACGAACAGGTCGTAGGCGTCGGTGAAGAACCCCATGCCCGACACGAACATGATCTTCAGCTGGAACCGGTTGATCCCGGCGTCATCGAGAGTGTCGAAGCTGCCCGGCTCGGATGCCGGTCCAGTCTGGGCGCCCATGTCGCTGTGTTACCCAGAGTGATATTACCAACACATTACGTAAAATACAGTTGAGAGTACTCAGGGTGAACAGAAGGTTACAAAGATCGCCCGGCCGCGCCCGGCCCCAGGCCCCGGCGCAATGTCCGGACCGACACGTCCTTCAGCCGCAGCGAGCGGGTCAGCTCGGAGATCACGGCCTCGCCGTCGATCGCGCCGCAGCTGAACAGGTCGATCGCGATCAGGTTCTCTTCCGGCCAGGTGTGAACGGACAGGTGCGACTCGGCCAGGATGAGCACCAGCGTGATCGCGCCGTTCGGGAAGATCACGTGGCTGGTGTCCAGCACGTGGCCGTTGCCCGCCGTGACCGCGGCCGCGGTGAGCGAG
>Ga0335074_10008415_pt1 | contig 14335 bp, 14 predicted proteins | sample Lox_Sample_23_FD_206715 | JGI IMG/M metagenome (GOLD analysis project Ga0335074, IMG submission 206715) | Soil microbial communities from Loxahatchee National Wildlife Refuge, Florida, United States - Lox_Sample_2.3 | ecosystem: Environmental > Terrestrial > Soil > Wetlands | place: USA...
CGCGTTCCGCTCGTCCCAATCGAACTCGGTTCCCCCGAACAGCAGGCTGACCGACACCGGGCGGCAGACCTGGCTGAGGACTGACCAGAACCGGGGCCAGCCCGACCCGTCGCCCGGATCGTCGTTGATCGTGTAGTAGAAGTCGGCCGGGACATAATCCCACTGCGGGATCGTCACTTCCTCGTGCCGGCGCAGTTCCAGGACGATCAGGTGTCTCGTCGGGTCACACGTTCGCACGTCATCCCGGGGTACGTCCCAGTCGAATCCCTGCGGGAGAGCCGCGCAGGCCGCCTCGACCGCGGCTTCCGCGATGACCGGGGCGCGGTCCCTGGTCTTGGCCGTCACGAACATGCGGACCCGGGTCGGGCCGTCGGTGCCGGGGACCGCCAGGTATCGGAGTTCAAGGGCGTCACAGCCGGGCATCAGGGCGGCGCCCGACAGCATGCCCAGGGCCGCCTGGTACATGGCCTCGGTCATCGTCGCGGCGCCCGCTATGTCGATCTCGCCCGAGCCCGCGATGCTCGCGACCTCCCTGGTCGCGAGCACATGGGACACGTCCTGCGAGAACGTGCCCCAGCCGGCCTTGTCCCAGTACAGCGCGGGCCCCACGCTGACCTGGACGGCGGCTCGCCGCTCCGATGGAACCGCGATGCCCTTCTCCATGCTCAGTGCCAGCGCCAATGCGGGTGGTCCGGCGCGAGCCACGAGAACATCGGGACGTTGCGGACAACGGTCCAGGCCACGCAGGCGCCCAGCGCGAGCCACCACTTCCGCCGGCCGGCGAACGACCTCGCCAGGCGTTCCGGCATCCGCCAGCCCAGTGCCGTCAGGCCCAGGTAGGAGACGGCGGCGGCGCCCATGATCACGGCCACGGCATTGTCGTGCAGGGCCGTCAGCAGGTTGCCGTGGACCAGGCTCAGGCACGCGCGAGTAGCCCCGCAGCCCGGGCAGTCCAGCCCGGTCAGGTCGCGGAACGGGCAGCCGAGGCCGAGCGCATGGGCAACTATCATCTCGAGGCCGACCGGGACGCCGCACAGAACCACATAGTGTCCCGGCAGTCTCCTGACCGAGGAGCAGGCGGCCTGCCGGACGGCACGGCTGGCCAGTACGGCCACTGCTAATACTCGAACGGGTTGCGGGGGGGAGCCTCGTCGAACGGGTTGCGGGGGGGAGCCTGCTCGAACGGGTTGCGGGGGGGAGCCTGCTCGAACGCGTTGCGGGGCGGAGCCTGCTCGAACGCGTTGCGGGGCGGGATCTGCTCGAACGCGCTACGGGGAGCCTCGTCAAAGGGATTCGGCTCAGCCGACGGGCCCGGCCTGCCATGCCGGGCCGGCCGCCGCCCTCCGGAATTGTCATAGGCGGGATTCGGCGCAACCGGCCGCCCGGGCCCCCCGCGCCGCTGCGGCGGCCCGCTTTCGAAATCCTCATAGGAGAGCGCGGCCTGCGCGGATGACTGGCGCTGGCGGAACCGGCCAAGTTTGGTCCGGTACATACCGAGGTAGATGAGCTGAACGATCAGGGCAATGCCCAGGCACGGGACAAACCCCATGATGATTGCCAGGCTCCTGTACTTCTCCGTGCTGCTGGGGAGGCCCGGGACTTTCGGGCACTTGGCGATAACGGCTACGGAGATCCCAACCCCGACGAGCCAGCCTATAACCCAAACCGCAACTACCACGATTGCTCCAATTCCTGCCGTGCCATCTTTTTGCCGTGCCGCCGCCGGGCGGCCCTTATCTAGGTGCCGAAGAAACCGCCCTGGCCCTGGCTCTGCCTCGCGTGTGCTCTTTCCGTGGCATCGGCGAGCTGCTGGAGCACGGGCACGAAGACCAGCTCGTGGAAGGCCCGCAAGATACCGCTGAGCCGGTTCACGTGCTCTGACTCGGCGTCGATCTGGTTCACGCCCGCCTCGAGGTTCTGGAAGAACGTGGTACCCGACAACATGCCCGTGTTGACTTGCACGGTCGTCTGCCAGCCCACATGCAGGGCCCGGCCCGTCGGATCGGCGAAGACCTCCAGCCGGCGCGGGCGGGCTCCGGCCGGTACGCTGCCCACCAGGATGACGCGGTCCTTCTTGCGTTCGGGCTTGGTCGGCACGAGGTCAATACCGATGCCCTCCGCCTGACAGCGCTTCTGCACTACCCCGAGGAACTGGCCGGCCCGGTCTGCTGCGTTCGGGATCAGACGATCGAAGTTCTCGTCGATGCTGTGGCTGATCATTGCCCACGTCCCATGCTTAGCCTCCCGGTACTGCGACGGCCCACGGCCGACACCGCACCCCATTGTTACAATGGACGTCCACGCTGCGCGGCCGGTTTACAATCTTTCCGGAAGAGAAGGATTCAGTTCAGTCGGCCTGGTCGCAGCTGTCCGGGCCGCCGTTGCCCAGCCCATGCTGTGCTCGCCCTCGTCGCCACCGCCGCGGTAGGCACCTCCAGCATCGATAGCCGCGCAAGAGCCGACGTTGCCGGGACCCGGCTCCAATCCAGTTTGTAACCCGCCAGGATCCCGCGCGGGGTCCGCCAGGAGCAGACCGCGACAGGAAAGTAGCGTCTGGGAAGCTTCCCGGCCCGTCAAAGACTGCAGCGCGCACTCATGCCAATAAGAGAAAGATGGCCCTGGCTTCTGGAAGGCAAAGTAAACCTGCGCGGTTTAGCGCTTGGTGGCGTACCTATATCTGCTCTATAAGCCGCATTCGTTCGTAATGGTCGTGGTTAAGTGGCCCCCATGGCTCCACATTCGCCTTGCGGGCAAAGTCGATAGCTGTAGCTGCAAGCTGACGGTCGCCTGACCGCGCTATCTCCTCAACTCGATCGAGCCACCACGTCCACAAGTCATCAGGATCCGCCATCCTGGAGTAGATGCGATGCAGGTCCTGGACTGCGCCATAATTCATATCTACCGTGGCCATGTGCAGGAGACTTCTAATCTGAGGACTCCCCAATTGCGGGACAGTCGGCTTTCTGGCGAATATTGCCACGCCTACCTTCTTCCTTTAACATGAGAGCTGACGCTTGTCTTCTTCGGCATCAATACTGGCGTCAACTAATCGCTATTTCCAGTCGTTCTCAAAACGTACTAACGGAAAGAGCCAGAGATCTCGATCGGCCTGCGCTTTCTTTCGCTGCTCCTACCCTGAAGAACAGACGCCTGAGTCGGCAGGCTGGTTGACGGCTGAAGCCCCGTCGTGGTGACAGCCGCGATGGTGCGCCGCGATGGGCGGCTGCAGGCCGCCGACCATCCGACTGATCGCGCCCGCGCCGTATGTCTATACATCGCCGTCCATGGGCTGAATATCCGCTTCTGCCGCCTGTCGTGTGTGTTGCCGTGCAACGCTTGTGGCTCAGGCAGGGATCTATCCTGGTCCCGTGCTTGAGCTGAGCAGCCTGGAGCTTTCCGCCGGTTCAAAGACGAGCTCCACGAGGAGCACCCGGACCTGCTGCCGGCCTGGTACGCCTTCCGTGATGCCCGCGCTACGCGGCGCGCGGTGCAGTGGCTGGCTGACAACTCGCTCATCGATGACGAGGCCGCCGACCGCTTCTTGGCCAGCCACCCAGATCCAGGCCTGCCCTGAGCAGCGGGTGCGCCTCCCGCTGCTGAGACTCTGTGGACGCCCGGCATTGCCGAATAGAGCGTGCCTCCGTCCGACGTCACATCGGCGAGTCCGGTCCAGCTTCGGCGTAATCAAGCGCTGATGAGCCTACGGTGTGCCTGCTGGAGGCGGTGGCCGGGCCGCTGGCTGGGGAGGAGCAGGAGACCGCTCACGTCGCGGGGATGCGGCTTGTCGCGATCGACGGCCTGTGCCTGGACGTGCCGGCCACCGCCGGGAACGGCGCGGAGTTCGGCTGCCCGGGCAACGACGCCGGCCCGGGGCCGTTCCCGCAGGTCCGGGTCGTCGGCTTTGACGACCGCTATGCCATGCCGCGGGGAGAGCGTGCCGATCTGCGGCCCAGCGCGGTCCTATCGCGCGAGCAGCCGCTCGAGCGTGGCCGGATCCGCGCCCGCCACGTCGAGGATCTTCTCCCGGCTTCGCGCCCCTGCCACCACCGTGACCGAGCTGCGGCTGACTCCGAACGCCGCAGCCACCAAGGCCAGCGCAGCTGCAGTGGCCTTACCCTGTACGGCTCGCTCGCTGACCCGGACCACCAGGGCCTCACCGTGGTGCCCGCCCACGCCGGGACGGGGAGATCCGGGCCGGACCCGGACAACGATACGCACCCCACCAGTGTGCGCCCGCACGCCGCCTGGTGGTCGGGTGCCGCGGCGAGGACGGGACCGGGGAACCGGCGATTGCCCGCCTGCGGAGTGTTGGGCTGGTCGTGTCCTGGCCGTGCCGGTTATGCGTCGAACCAGATCGAGTGCCAGATCGCGTCATCGGCAGGTCCAGTTCGGGCGCGGAATCGCTCCACGCAATTGCGTCGGGCGTAGTAAACGCCTGACGTCGTGCCGCATGTAGGTGGTCGTGGTGGTTGCGGCAGGGTCAGTGGGCGGTCCAGCCGCCGTCGACGGGCAGGATGACGCCGGTGAGGTAGCTGGAGGCGGGGTCGGTGAGGAGCAGGGCGGCGCCGACGAGCTCGGCGGGTTCGGCCCAACGACCGGCCAGGACCTCGGCGTCCAGGAAGCGCCGGACCTGGGGGTCGTCGTCCAGGCCGGCGTTCAGCGGGGTACGGAACGGGCCCGGGGCGAGCGCATTGACGGTGATCCCGGTGCCGGCCAGTTCCACGGCCAGGCTGCGGGTGAGCTGGACGACCGCGCCCTTGCTGGCGGCGTACCCGGACCGGGCGGCCGCGCCGACTAGGCCCAGCGCGCTGGCCATGGTCAGGATGCGGCCGTACCCGGCGGCGCGCATCGGGGCGGCGGCCGCGCGGCAGGCCAGCCAGGTGCCCACCACGTTGACCTCCAGGCAGGCCCGCAGCGCCGCCACGCTGAGCTCCTCCAGGGTGCCGCGTGCCTGGATCCCGGCGCTGGTCACCAGCACGTCGATCCGGCCGCAGTCGGCCAGCACCCGGTCGATGAGGCCGCCGACGGCGTGTTCGCTGGTGACATCGCAGGCCTGGCCGCGGACCGCGGCCCCGGTCCGGGCCGACAGCCGGGCCGCCTCGGCGGCGCAGCGCTCGGCGGACCGGCTGGCCAGCACGACCGCCGAGCCGGCCTGAGCCAGCGCGGCGGCGATGGCCAGGCCGAGGCCGGCCGAGCCGCCGGTGACCACGGCGACTTGCCCGGCCCGGGACGTCCCCGGCCTGGCGGCCGCCGGGCCGGGGGGCTGGGCGTGACCAGGCTCGCCGCGCATACCTGGCATGATCGCAGAACGGGCCGCCCCGGGCCCACGGGTACCCGGTACCCCGCCCGGCCACCCGATTGGTGGCCGAGGTCAGGTTATGAGCCCACGGTGTCAGGGAGCTTGCCTGTGGCGCCGAGTTTGTAGGCGATGATCGCGTTCCGCTGCTTGCTCGATAGCGCGGCGCCGGCGCCGGTGATGACGTAGTCGCCGTCGACGGCGACCGTGGCGTTGCTCCCGGCGGACATCGGCGTCTTGAACAAGATGGCGCCGGTGGTCGCGTCTAGCGCGTACAGGTAGCCCTTGAAGGTGGTGGTGAACACGACGTCGTTGGTCACCGTCGCAGCGCCGTACGGCGAGGACGGCAGCGGGGTGTCCCAGATGACGGCGCCGGTGTCCTGGTTGACCGCGACCATCTCGCCGGGGGCGTTCTCGATTTTCTCGAATGTGGCGAGCTCCGACGCGGTATTGCCGGCCGGGGTCGCCACTAGCGCGAGGTCGGTGACGGCGGCGAAGGCGGTGGAGCCGTTGCTGGCCAGCGGGGTCACGATGCCGCCATAAATGCTCGGCTCGAGGCAGGACTCCGCGGGCAGGAGGCCGCGGGAGGCGGGCGTCGCGTGCTCGGTGAGCAGCCCCTCGTTCTCGCGCCCTTGGTGCGCGCCGACCGGGCGCTGCCACAGCAGCGTGCCGGTCTGCGCGTCCAGTTCGATCAGGATGCCGGCCTTGCCGCCGCCGATCACCACCGGCCGCCCGTTCGCGGTGGTCAGCACCGGCGGGTCCTGCAGGTCCCAGTCGTACAGGTCGTGCGGGGTGAGCTGGTAGTACCACAGCAGCTTCCCGGCCGGGCTCAGCTTGACCACCGAGTCGGTGTACAGGTCCGGGCCGGGCCGGCTGCTCCCCATCGGGTAGCTCTTGGTGCCGAAGACCGGGCCGGGATTGCCGATACCGAGGTAGATGTTGCCCTGGGCGTCGAACGACGGCGAGTACCACAGCCCGCCGCCGGAGTTGACGCCCGGGTTGCCCCACAGGTTCTGCACCGAGTCCCAGGACCACTCCGGAGCGCCGGTCTGCGCGTTCAGCGCCCACAAGATCCCCTTGCCGCCGCCGCCGTACTCGGCGACGAGCGGGTTGACCGGCACGGTGGACACGTACACGGTGCCGTGGTCGTAGCCGGGAGCCATATCGATGCCCTCGTGATCGTTGGCGATCAGCGTCCGGCTCCACAACTGCGCACCGGTCGCGGCGTCCAGGGCCACCGCGGCGTGGTTGGTGGCCGCGTACACCACCCCGCCGGCCACCGTGACACCATCCGGTCCGCCGTTGGGCGAGTTGTAGTCGTGCGTCCACAAGACCTTTCCGGTGGCCATGCTGATCGCGTACACGTTGGAGTCCAAGTCCTGGACGTACACCACCCCGTTCACGATCACCGGCGTGGTCGCGATGGCCCCGTCGGTATGGGCCGTGGAGATCGTCAGCGGCACCGTCCACGCCACCCCGAGCGTCGAGACGTCCGTGCTGGTGATGGCACTAGCCACGTACCGAGTGTTCGCCAGGTCCGCGCCCGGCAGGGTCCAGCCCGCCGCGGGCCGGCCCGTTGCGGCCGGGGCGGTCCCGGTGACCGCCGTGCCGTGCTTGGACAGGCACGCCAGGGTACTTGAGCTGCTACTACTGCTGCTCGAGCAGCCGCCGGCGATCAGGCCCGCCGCAACCACCAGAGCCGCGCCCGCCACCACCGGCCGGCGGACGCCGATCGCACTGGCTTCCTTGCTCATCGCTCACTGCTCCCGCTGCTCACGCCCCTTCAACGGCTCAGGCGCCAGGCTAGTACGGCCGACCTGTCTACGGCAGGGGTGGAACCACCCACACCGGCCCGCGGCGACGTGGTGAGGCGGGGTCGATGGCGGAGTTAGACCAGGCCTGCGCGGAGGGCCAGCCGGGTGAGATCGGCGCGGCGGCGGCAGCCGGTCTTGTCCCGGACCCGGTCCAGGTGCGAGCTGACCGTCCGCGTGGTGATGTACAGCTCGACCGCGATCTGCGCGTCGGTGCGGCCCCGCGCGACCAGGGTGACCAGTTCACGTTCCCGCGGGCTGAGCTGGGCTAGTCCCGCCACCTGGTCCGGCGTCGGCTGGTGCCCCGCCGCGGCCTGCTCAGCCGGCGGCGCTGGCTCCGCGGCGAGCATGAAGGCGTACTCGGTGGCGGTGGCCAGGGTCATCGCCGCGCCGCGTTCCTCGGCCACCCCGGCCCGGGCCCGGCCGAGCAGCTCCCGGGTCTGCCGCAGCAGCTCGTCACGGGAGCCCGGATTCAGCCCCCCGTGCCAGGGCGGCCAGGGGCCGGACAGCGCGGACATCGCCGCCCACGCCGTGACCGCCTTGGCCGGACGGCCGGTGGTCGCACACAGGAGGCCGCAGCAATCCAGGCCGGCGGCCACGACCGCCCGCATCCCGGCCCGGGTGGCGACCTGGAGCAGCTCGCGCACGTGCGCCGCCGCGTCACCGGTGCGGCCGGTCCGCAGGTCCAGCATCGTCAGGTACCACAGCGCGGCGCACAGGTTCCCCTGATCGCCCACCTCCCGGCACGAGGCCAGCGCGGCCGTGCAGACCCGCTCGGCGGCGGCCAGGTCCCCGGCCTCGATCAGGACACCCGTCACGATCTGGCTGAGACCCCGGTCCAGGCCGCCGGCATACTCGTCCGCGATTTGCTGCGCCTGGCGTGCGAGCCGCAGAGCGCCGACCAGGTCGCCGTCCTTCCAGATGGCCACGCTGAGGCAGCCCAAGCCCATCGCCTCCAGCCCTCCGAGGCCGGTCTGGCGGGCCAGGTCCAGGGTCCGGCGGCCATCCTCGACGGCCTCGGCGACCCGGCGCATCACGAGCAGGGCCATTGCCCGGGCGCTCAGGCACATCGGCAGCAGCGCTTGCCCTCCCGGTGTGGCGGGTCGGCACGGGTCCTGGAGGGCATCCCGTACCGCCGTGAAATGTTCCAGCATCGCGGGCGGATCGCCGACTTGGCCGGCTACCTGGCCCAGCAGCAGTCGCGCCGCGCACCACTCGTCGCTGCCGGGGTCGGCATACTCGGCCGCCGCAGCCAGCAGCGGCGCCTGACTGGCCAGCCGTCCCCGGAGCTGCCACCACTGCGCCAGAGCCAGCGTGAGCCGCGTGGCCATGGCGGGATCGTGCCCGACGGCCCAGGCCAAGGCGTGCCGCAAGGTGGCGTCCTCGGCGTCCAGGTGCCGCAGACTGTCTGCCTCCCGGCTGCGCGTGTACAGCCCGAGGGCGGCCTGGCCGGCCATCTCGGCCGCGTACCCGGACAGCGCGGCGCTGACCTCGTCTTCCTCGCCGACCTCGGCCAGCAGAACAGCCCCGTAGGCCCGCAGCGTCTCCAGCATCACGTACCGGGACCGGCCATCCGGCCCGGTTCGCGGCGGTAGCAGCAGCGAGCAATCCACCAGCCGCAGCACGGCCCGGCCGGCCCCAGCACCCGCTACCGCCTCGGCCCCGTCCAAGGTGAACGGTCCCGGGAACACCGACACCGCACGGAACACCCGCCGCTCGGCGTCATTCAGCAGCTCATAACTCCACTGCACGGCGGCGGCCAGTGACCGCTGCCGGTCCTCGGCCAGCCGGTCGCCGTCGGCCAGCAGCCCGAACCGGTCGTCGATCCGGTCCAGCAGCTGCGCCACGCCCAGCACATCGACCCGCGCCGCAGCCAGCTCGATCGCGAGCGGCATCCCGTCCAGCCGTGCCACCAGCCGCGCCACCGTGGGCGTGGTCTTCTCGTCCAGCGCGAATCCCGGCTCCACCTGGCGGGCCCGGTCGGCGAACAGCGTGACCGCCTCGGATTGCGCGGCGGCGGCCGGGTCACCGGGATCGGGTAGGGTCAGCGGACCCAGCCGGTACCGGACTTCCCCGGCGATCCGCAGTGGCTCCCGGCTGGTGGCCAGCACCCGTACGTCGTCGGCGCCGAACAGGAGCCTGCCGCACAGCTCGGCGGCCGCGCCGATCACGTGCTCACAGTTGTCCAGCACCAGCAGCAGCTGCCGCCGCGCCAGCGCCTGGGCCAGCGCATCGGCGGCCGCCACTGAAGGTAGGTCACCGATCCCGAGCGCCGTCCCCACCACGGCGGCTATCTGTGCCGGGTCCGACACCGTAGCCAGCTCCGCCAGCCACACCCCGTCCGCGAACCGGGCCGTCACCCGTCCGGCTACCTCACCGGCCAGCCGGGTCTTCCCGGCGCCGCCCGGCCCGGTCACCGTCACCATACGGTGGTCCGCCAGCAGGCCCTCGACCTCACCGACCGTCTCGACCCGGCCGACGAAGCTGGTCATCGCAGCCGGGAACCCGCGCACGCCACCTGAGGCCACAGGCGCATCCCGCGCCGCACGCCGCCCGACGGCCAGCACCTCCGCCGCCGCGCCACGGCCCCTGGCCGCCGCCACGAACAAGTCGCTCACCGGCTCAGCCAGGCCCAGCGCCCCGGCCAGCAGCACCGCGGTGCCCTCGCGGGCCGTCGGGTTAATGCCCCGCTCCAGGTCACTGACCGACCGCGGGCTCAGCCCCGCCGCCTCCGCCAGCTCCTGCTGCGTCAGCCCGGCCCGGACCCGCAGCTGCCGCAGCAGCCCGGCGAACTCCAGCACAGACGGCTCTGCCAGCATCTGGGCATCCCTCCGCAGACCCTCACCCCGCCACCCGGCAATCCGGCAGCGCGCCAAGCCGCCAGCACCAACCCTACGCAGGCCCAGGCCATCCGGCCACATCCAGCCACGGGCCGCGGTTCCCCGGTCGCATGGAGGAGTACCCCCGGGACCAGAATGCTGCTGTCCGACCTGTGTCCTGAGCCGCCCGGGCGCACTCCTTGCCTGTCGCGAGCGACTATGCGCTTAGCCGCTCCACGGGCTGGCCGGTGACTGCGGCGATTACCTCAAAGTCTTTGTCGAGATGCAAGACCGTTAGCCCGGCCAGCTCAGCAGTTGCCGCGATGATCAGGTCAGGGAGGGACGGAGCGCGACGTTGGCTGCGGTCGGCCAGCAGGGCCAGGACTTCCACCGCCCGGTCCTCGATAGCAGGTGTCAGGTATTCGACCGGCATTGACGACATGGGAGGCTGCCGCAGCCCGGCGCGCAGCTCAGGCCCGGAGCGGGCTGAGTAACCGACTTCCAGGCGGGTGACGGTGGCGATCCGCACCAGCCCGCGCTCGACCCGCTCTGCCCATTCGGCGGCGTCAGGGCTAGAGGCCAGGCGGGCCAGGGCTGACTTGTCGATCAGCCAGGGGCTCACCGCCAGGCCTGCGACATGACATCCGGGTCGGCCAGGTCAACGAAGGTCTCGGCGAACTGGACCAGGTCCTGGACGCTGACCGCAGAGCCGGGCCGCGCCGCGTCCTGGGCCAGCCGACGGCGCACATACTCGCTGCGCGATAGGCCCAGCCGCCCTGCGTGCGCATCCAGGCCGGCGATGACCTCATCGGGGATGCCCCGGATTAGCATGTCCGTCATCTCCGCCTCCTTGATATCCCATGATAGCGCGACTTCAGAGCCCGACATTCCAGTCCGACCCAGGTCGGGCAGCAGGTCAGGCGGACCATGACCGAAGCGGCCGTCGAGGGGGCCGTGCCCACCCTGGTCGCCTACGACATCCCGGCCGTGGTCGGATGGCCAGTGCGACTCGGCCGACGGCGTCCGGGCCTGGAACTACAGCGACTACACCCAGCCCGGCTGGCCGACCACCGCCTCGGCCCAGGCCTTGTTCGACCCGCTGTGGGGTATCGACGACCCCGCCGCGGGCGACTGGTTCGGCCAGGAAGCCCTCCAGCTCCCCGGGCTCGCTAACCCGGCCCTCCCCGCCTTCCCCGTCCTCTGACCGGCCCCTAGCATGGCCGTTGGCAGGCTCACGCTTGCACGGGCACGCCGACCGGGAGTCGGCGGCCCCGGACAGGAGGGCTAGGACTAATGGCCGATGCCGGAGAAGCCGTTCAGTATCTGCGGTGGAGGAAGGACGTGGCCGACCACGACTATGCCGCTGCCTCCAGCTACCTCAGTATCCGGTTCGGGGAGAAACGGGCGCAGGAGGTGTCGGAGAAGCTGCGGAAGCTACCGGTCATCCAACGTCGCGCCAACGACATCCTGCGGGCTACCCGGCGCGACCCGCTGCCGCTATCAGACCCGGGCGTGCTGAGGGACCTGCAGAAGGTGCTGGCCGGGGAGAAGCTGTCTCCGGTTCTCGTCGCGGACGGGGATATCGCGGACGGCTACCACCGTGTCTCCCTCGCCTATGCGCTCGATCCTTACGCGGACGTGCCGCTCAAGCTCGGCTGAGAGCTGGTTCCAGCTGGTCGGCGCGGCGCCGGGCTATTGCCCGCTCCGCGGCGTACCGCTGTCGGCCACGCCCGGGGGGACGACCCGCCCCTGGGCGATCTCCTCCGACAGTTCGGCCTTGGCGGCCAGGGCCCCCTCGTCCAGCACGCCGGAGCCGGCCGCCCGCGAGATGACGTCGCCGCCACGGCCGCGCAGCACCAGCGCGAAGCCGACGGCGATCAGCGCGCCGGCGATCGGCCCCACGAGGTACACCCAGTAGCTGGTCCAGTCACCGCTGACCAGGGCGGGGCCGAACGAGCGGGCCGGGTTCATCGAGACGCCGCTGACCGGCGCGGCCCACAGGCCGGCCAGGGCAATATAGCCGCCGACGCCGAGCGCGGCGATCGCGCCGACGTTCTGCGCGGCCGATGCGGTGCCGAGAATCACGCTGACCAGGAGCGTGGTAAGCACGATCTCCATGAGCAGGGCCTGCCAGCTCTGGTACCCGGGGCCCGGCAGCGTCGCCCCGAGGTGCTCGATGTTGCCGAACACCAGGCGGAGAAACAGGCACGCCAGCGTCGCGCCGATGAGCTGGATGAGGATGTAGCCGGGGACCCGCCGCCACGGGAAGTCCCCGCGCAGCGCGAAGGCCAGCGACACGGCCGGGTTCAGGTGCGCGCCTGAGACCGCGCCCATGAACAAGATGATCGCCGTCACCATCAGGCCCGGGGCGACGACCGCCGCGGCGAGGCTGATCTGCCCCTTCGCGTGCAGGAGCCCTCCGCCCGCGGCGGCCAGTACCAGCGCGAAGGTGCCCAGCAGCTCCGAGAACAGCCGCCGCCATTCCTTGCGCGGGTCGTCGAAGTCCTCGCGGTTCCCGAACTCAAGCCAGAGCACGTGGTGCGTGCGCGCGAAATCCGACCCTAGCCTGGCCGAGTCGATCTTCTGCGCCGTCGCGTCGCTCACAGCATCTGCCTCCTCTGCGGTCCCCGCAGGAAACACCTACGGGTCGAGGATGTCAAGCAGCGTCGGTCTGGGGTTTAGCCGACTGGGCCGCCAGGCGGAGCGCCGCGAGGATGGCGGCCTGTTTCGTAGACCGAGGCGGACAGCTGGCCCCAGGGCTGGCGGGTCAGGCTAGCGACGAGGGCGGTGGCTTGCTGCGGCAGTGATCGCTCTGGCGGGTATCCCGCGCGGGCCCGACGTGAGGAAGGCCCCGAGTGTGTTCGTTCGGAGTCAGGGTTGTGCATTGTCCAGGTCCGGACGTCGATAACGTCCATGCCCAGGGCGTGGGCCTGCTCCAGGAGCCGCAGCAGCTCGGCCTGCGCGCCGGCCGGCAGCTGGGCCGGGTCGATCCCGGCCAGGTAGCCGAGCCCGGCACGGCCGGCCGCGGCGGCTTGGGCCTGGCTGGCGAATTCCGGGCTGGCGGTCATCGGGGTGTTCACCTCCCCGCGGGCGTGCGGAACTAGGGTCGGGACGTGCTTGCGGGCTGTTCCGCCTGGCTCTTACGGGATCTTGACCGGACACTCGTACCCAGCACCGCAGACGTTTGGCGGCGGCAGTCAACCAGCCGTCTGCCCGTCGCGTCTGCATCATGTGCCTCATACGAACTTCCGGAAAGGGATGGCCATGAGATTGCCTCGTTTCGCCGTGATCGCCCTATCGGCCACCGCGCTGGTAGCGGTCAGCGCGCCGTTCGCCGCGCACGCGGCCACCGCGCAGCACGCGACGCACGCGTCCGCGGTGCCGTCCGTGGCCGTGTACGACTGCCTGAACAAGCCGGTGGTCCGGCCAGGCACGTTCGAGTTGTTCTGCGACGGCAGCGGCTACTTCACGAGGCTGCGGTGGAGCACCTGGAACGCCTCGACGGCCACCGCCACCGGCAGGCTGTACGTCGACAACTGCGAGCCCAACTGCGCGGCAGGCACGTGGTCGCACCGGACCGTGGACCTGATCTTCTGGCGCAGCCTGCCGGTCAAGGGACACCCCGGCGAGCGGGGCTACAGCCAGATGACCGTGCTGTATCCCGGCCAGGCCATCGGCGGCCGGAACACCTACACCCAAGCCCCGCCCGGCCTGTTCCCCGGCGAGTTCTGATCCTCATGTTGCCCCGAGCGGACCCCGCGCTTGTCCGGTGATGGTGTTTAATGGGCGGTGGTTGTAGTCGAAATTCGTCACGTGTACCTGCGCCTGCGAACTTCGTACAACGGGCGCCGCGAGTACACGGCCAGGTCTTCCCGGCGGGCTGGCGGTCGCGATAACCCGGGATGCACGCACGTGCCTCCCGAATGATCGTCTCTACAGGAGAAGTACATGGCTGAAGGCACCGTCAAGTGGTTCAACGCCGACAAGGGCTACGGGTTCATCGCCCCTGACGACGGATCCGCCGACGTGTTCGTTCATTTCTCTGCCATCCAGGCTGACGGCTTCCGCAGCCTGCAGGAAAACCAGCGGGTCACCTACACGGCCGGACGCGGGCAGAAGGGCCCCCAGGCCGAGGAAGTCCGCCCGATCTGACCGCCAGCGGACCGGGCCGGGCGCCTTCTGGCTGCCCGGCCCAGTCCGCAAGCTGGCCCCGCTCGGCGTGGCCGAGGAGCCTTTATATCCCGAACGAACCATGGCGGCGTGTCCCGGAACACCCCGGCCGCCTGGTTCGTGAAGGTCGACGGTCGGCACGCTCCGGTCAGCGGGCTGGAATCAAGACCATAGCCAGTTCGGCTGATGCTCCAGCGACACTTCGTTCCGTTCTGGATGGCTGCGGTCTGGTCCGCAAC
>Ga0335074_10008416_pt1 | contig 14334 bp, 13 predicted proteins | sample Lox_Sample_23_FD_206715 | JGI IMG/M metagenome (GOLD analysis project Ga0335074, IMG submission 206715) | Soil microbial communities from Loxahatchee National Wildlife Refuge, Florida, United States - Lox_Sample_2.3 | ecosystem: Environmental > Terrestrial > Soil > Wetlands | place: USA...
TCGAACGCGACGGCGACAGTCTGGATATTGGCGGACGCCAACGCATCGAAAATCGCAGCCTTGTTACGCGGCAGAATGTCGGCCGTGAGCGCGTCGACAGCGGCGCGCTGCGCCAGGTAAACTTCGTAGTCAGGGCTCGTGGTCATGTCCTGCTCCTTGCTGAATCAGGTTACCCCCGGGACATCCTGTTGTTCCGGACGCAGAGGGTGTCGGTTGGTGATGATTCGTTGCTACTCCGCCGGCCAAGCCTTCTGGGTTCAGCGGACTGTTCAAGTACGATGGCACGCACCGGGTACGAGTACAAGCTCTCTGTTCCGTGAGGTGCCGAGCGCCGTGGGAGCTTGTGCGGACGGATTACCTGTCCTGTGCGGGCACGGTGCTCGCCTGGTCGGACAAGAAGCCTGGTGCCGCCACGATCGCGTAGAGAACGAACGCCATGAGGGCGCTCATCAGTGCGACCTTTGCAAGTCTGGTCATCATGCGTTCCGTTTTCCTGGGTGGGTCTTTTCTTGAAGACCCCCGTCAGCCAGCCGCATCGCGTAGGTGGGGCAAGGGCGGAGCCGGCGAAGCCGGGCCGTTGCGCCCTCTGTGGGTGCAACGGACCCTTGCGGCGCCGCACGCGCATGCGGCACGCCCTCTGTCTATTTTCCTTCGGTCAGCGACATCAGTCGCGTTCCAAGGCGACACGCCGAGCGGAATGAAGGGGTTCTCAGGGGCCGGTTGATGGTGAACGCCGCGAACTCTGTGCGGGCACCACGACGTGTCGCGCCCTCAGCCGTTTCATAAGTTCATCAAACTCGATATCACCCTGGATGAAGGCATCGAAGATTGCCTCGCTCTCGGCGGACCTCTATCGCTTTGCGATCACAGGAGGCTTCCTTGGAAGACCTCTGCAACTGGCTGGACCCTGTGCTTGGTCAGCTGCCTTTCCACGTCGTCGCGATGGAGCGCGCAGGCCCAGATTGTGACGCCGGCTCGGGTGAGCCGCGGGCCGAACCCAAATGGTGGATAACGGGACTGGCAGATGTGGCACCGGCGAGCGTCGTATTCTTCGACCACGCTGTTAGCCGCCGGACGCGTTTCCCGGTCTCGCCGGGACGATTCGTCATCTGCCGGGATGTGCTGTGTTGTCAGCTGCATTTCGACCATCCGCAGTGAACACAGGTCAGGCAGCCGCTTTCCTTGACGAGGCCGGGCTGGCTGCAGCGGGGACACAGCGGTCCGAGCCGCGCCGGCGTCGCCGTTGTCGAAGCCGCAGCTTTCGAGGCGAGGCCCGCGTGCTCAGCGGGGAGGAATCCGGTGCCGATCATGTGCCGTTCCAGAATGTCGCCGATCGCGGCAACCAGCGATGGAACATAGCGGCCGTTGCTCCACTGACCGCCGCGCGGATCGAACACCTGTTTCAACTCCTCGGCCACGAACGACACATCCCCTCCCCGCCTGAACACGGCGCTGATCATGCGCGTCAGGGCAACGACCCAGGAATAATGCTCGAGGTTCTTCGAGTTGACGAAGATCTCGAGCGGCCGCACCACGCCCTCATGTTCCACGTCGTTGATGGTCACATAGAGGGCGTGTTCGCTGTCTGGCCAACGCAGCTTGTAGGTGGCGCCGGTCAGCTTCTCGGACCGGACCAGGAGCTCTGGCTGCGAAGCGGCACTGGGGGCGGGCGGCGCGATCTTCGCCTCCGGCTTTACCTCCAGGACAGACCCGGTGACGGAGTTGGGCCGGTAGGTCGTGCAACCCTTGCAACCACTCCGGTAGGCACTCCAGTAGACGTCCTGAAACGCCTCGAAGCTGATGTTTTCGGGGACGTTGACGGTTTTGCTGATCGCGCTGTCGACCTGTCGCTGCACCGCAGCTTGCATTCGTATGTGCTCCGGCGGCGCCAGATCCTGCGCGGTGACGAAGTGTTCGGGTAAGGGCGCGTCGTCGCCGAACTGTTCTCGGAACCGTCGTACGGCGTAGTCCGTGACTTCTTCTTCTCGGCGGGAGCCATCGCGCTGCAACACCTTGCGGGTGTAGCTTAACGCGAAGACGGGCTCGATGCCGCTCGAGACATTATCGGCGACGAGCGAGATGGTGCCGGTGGGTGCGATGGAGGTCAGCAGTCCGTTGCGGATGCCGTCGCGTGTGATCTGCTCGCGGACGTCTTCGGGGAGTGACCGCACTGTTTCGCCCGCGAGATAGGCGTCCCGGTCGAAGAGTGGGAAGGCTCCCTTTTCGACCGCCAGCTCGCAGGAAGAACGGTAGGCGGCGTGGTTGACAATCCGCGCCCAGCCTTCGGCCTGGGCGGCGGCTTCCGGTGAGCCATATCGCAGGCCGGTCATCATTAGCGCATCGGCGAGTCCGGTCAGTCCGAGCCCGATGCGGCGCTTGGCGAGTGCCTCCTGTCGTTGCTCCTCGAGCGGGTAGCCGGAGACGTCGATGGTGTTGTCCACCATGCGCACCGCAATGCGCGTCAATGTGGCCAGCTCGCGAGGGTCGATTTCAGCCTGCGGAGTAAAGGGATCGCGTACCAGGCGGGCGAGATTGATGGAGCCGAGCAGGCAGGCGCCATAGGGAGGCAACGGCTGTTCACCGCATGGGTTGGTGGCGTGAATCGTCTCGCAGTAGGCGAGGTTGTTCCGGGCGTTGATGCGATCGATGAAGATGACCCCCGGTTCGGCGTAGTCGTAGGTAGCACGCGTGATGCCGTCCCAGAGGGCACGGGCGCGAACGGTCCGGAAGACTTCTTCGTCAAAACTCAGCTGCCATTCCTGGTCGGTCTCGACCGCCTCCATGAAGGCATCCGTGACCCGCACGGAGAGATTGAAGTTGGTGAGCCGCCCCGGCTCGCGCTTGGCGGCGATGAACGCCTCGATGTCGGGATGGTCGCAGCGGAGCGTTGCCATCATGGCACCGCGGCGCGCGCCGGCGGACATGATGGTGCGGCACATCGCATCCCACACATCCATGAAGGAGAGTGGCCCGGATGCGTCGGCAGCGACGCCACGGACTGGTGCGCCCTTCGGGCGGATCGAAGAGAAGTCGTAGCCGATGCCGCCGCCCTGTTGCATCGTCAGCGCCGCTTCCCGCAGATGCTGGAAAATGCTGCCGAGGTCGTCGCCGATGTTGCCCATGACGAAGCAGTTGAACAGTGTGACGCGCCGATCCGTGCCGGCGCCGGCGAGGATCCGGCCTGCTGGCAGGAAGCGGAAGTCCTCGAGCGCCTGGGTGAAGCGCGGTTCCCAAACAAGCGGATGATCTTCGACCGCGGCCAGGGCCCGTGCAACGCGCCGCCAGGTATCCTCGATGGTGACATCGACGGTTGTTCCGTCCTGCGCCTTGAGCCGATATTTGGCGTCCCACACCTGTCGCGCGATCGGCGCGATGCGATCGGTGATGCTGACTGGCATCGACATCATCGTGTCCATGGTTCTCTCCTTGTCCGCTTCCCTTACGGACTGCTTAGTGATGGTCGCCGAAAGCCGCATCGCCGGCGTCGCGGCAAGGGCGCGGGCTCGCGGGAGACTTGCGACGGACCCTTGCCGTGACGGCGCCGCATGCGGCACCGCGTCTCCTCATTCTCGTTCCGTTTATTCACTGGTCTTATCATGCTCATCTTGGGGTGGGTTTGCGGAGACGACGGTTTGTGGCCGTGCGATCGACAGACTTGCCTTGGCCTTGCGCACGTCCGCCACGCTCGGCTGGCGTCGCCACGTCTTGATGACGTCGCCCCACTCGATACGCCGCGGGTGCTTTGTCCACCCCGTCATATCGCTGCGCATGACATAGCCCCTCAGTGCGACTGAGCGACGGTTCATCCCCACGATGGTATCTATGAGATACGCCATGCGCGTGGAGAGGCGCTTGCCGATCGTGTCACCGTTGCGGCGGATCAGTGCCCACGGCGCGTGATGAGTGGTGGCAGGGTGCATTCTCGTGAGGCTCCGGTGATGTGAGCTGGCGGTACCGGTCTCCGGGAGTTGGGAGACTTCTCAGAAACGTTGCAGCAATTCAGCGGCGTCGAGGCGGTCGATCGGTACTGGGGCTTTCCCCGGAGATGCGCGGAGCTGATGCAGCCAGCCGAGCGAGCAGTCCTGTGGAGGAATGTCGTCGATGAACTGCGACGGGCCGGCGACGCCGCGGCGGTAGTCGCAGAACGAGATCGTGACCCGGCGCATGCCGCGGGTGAGCGCGACATACGCCAGCCGTCTTTCTTCCGCCGCATCGCCGTAATCGGGTGGAAATACACCCACCTCCCAGGCGGGCAGAAACACATGCGGGAATTCCAGGCCCTTTGCCTTGTGCAGTGTCATCAGCCACACGCGGTCCGTCTTGTCGTCGTCAGGGCCGCCTGTAGAGAGGGCTGCGTGGTCGAGCAGTTCGCGCGCTGTATGGAAGCCGCCGGCGAGCCCGATCAGTTCCTGCAGGTTCTCGAGCCGGCCTTCCGTGGTTTCGGCGCGGCTCGCACGCAGCATGGCACGATAGCCGGTGGCGTCGAGCAGCAGGGATAGCTGGTCGGCCAGGGTTGCCTCGGAATCGCGGCCGATGCCACGAACCGCATCGACGAAGGCGAGTCCGGCCGACCGCGCCCGGGGTGGCAGCGGCGCGGTCTCGATCGCAACCAGCAGGGGAACATGCCGCCAGGCGGCTTCTGTCTCAAGGATGTCCATGGCCTTTGCGCCAAAGCCGCGCGCAGGGGTGTTGATGACGCGCCGGAATGCCTCGTCGGATTGCGCATCGTCGGGCGTCGCCGCAAGCCGTAGCAAGGCGAGCGCGTCCTTGATCTCGGCCCGCTGATAGAAGCCCACGTCGCCGATGAGGGCGTACGGTACGCGAGCGCGCATCAACGCCTCTTCGAACCCGCGGGACAGGGCGTTGCTGCGATAGAGAACTGCCATGTCGTCCCAGGCGAGACCCTCGGCGTGGCGGCGCTGGATCTCGGCCACGATGCCGGAGGCCTCGGCATCGGCATTCCGGAAAGCGATGATCTCAACTGGATCGCCGGCGGGCTTTCGGGTGTAGAGGGTCTTGCCCAGCCGGGCAGGGTCTTGCGCAATCACCGCATTGGCGGCCGCCAGGATGTGTCCGGTCGAGCGGAAGTTTTCCTCGAGCCGGAAGACAGAGGCGCCCGGGAAGTCGCGCGTGAAACGGCGAATGAAGCCGACATTGGCGCCGCGCCAACCGTAAACGCTCTGGTCATCGTCACCGACGCAGAAGATCTGGCCATGCTCCGCGGCCAGGAGACGGAGCCAGGTGAACTGGGCGAAGTTGACGTCCTGGAACTCGTCGGCGAGTACGCAATCCAAGCGTTCCGCCCAGCGGGAGCAATAGCTTTCGTTCACCTGCATCGCGCGCGTCGGCCACAACAAGAGGTCACCGAAATCGGCGGCATTCGCTTCACCAAGACGTCGTTGGTATTCCTGATAGACCCGCGTGCTGGCGCGCAGTCCCGGCGCATCGACTGGGAGTCCGCTGCGGTTCGCTTCGGCGATCATCGCCTCGACGCGGGTGGGAGCCTCCGCTGGCGTGATGAGGCTGTCCTTGAACTTGGAAAGCCGGTTGCACATGGTCTTCAGCGGATCGCGCCCGATGTCCACGCCGTCCTCCCCGCCGGCGAGGTTGAGTGCCTTGAGGGTGCGTTTGACGATGCGGCGGCTGTCATCCGCATCGAGGATGTCGAACCCTGGGCGGAGCCCGGCCACCTCCGGCTCGATGCGAAGTTGGCGTGCGGCGAGGCCGTGAAATGTGCCGAGCCAGGATGGCGCTGGACCATCATCGAGTGCCGCCTGGATCCGCGCATTCATTTCAGCCGCCGCCTTGTTGGTGAATGTGACGGCGAGGATCCGGCTCGGCGCGAACCCACCGACGGCGATCCGATGTACGACCGCTGCGGTGAGTGTCTTTGTCTTGCCGGTCCCGGCGCCCGCGAGCACGAGCACCGAACCATACTGCGCGGCGGCCCGGGCCTGGTCCGGCGTCAGGTTGCCGGCCAGGGCGTCCCTGCCCATGTCAAGCGGCATATCCATCGCAATTTCCTTCCACGGCGTGGTCGTCAGAGGCGAGCGTTTGCAGCTCGCCCATGCGAACGAGAAACCGCCCGGCGGCGAGCCGCGGCGGGCCAGGGCTCCCAGGGGCGCAAGCCCGCGGGCCGCGACAGCGGATCGTGTTCGAGCGGGGTGAGCGGGATCTCGAGGTCGTCGCGGGTGGCCGCGTGCGAACGGATGCGTCGTTCGCCGCGTCAAAACTTTCCGCGATAGCCGCGGACGCCCTGATTGCAGGCGCCCCCAGGCGCGCTCCGGCCTCATCCCCCCCTCCCCTGCACCAGCACGTCGTTCCAGTCCCGGTCCTCCGGCGGTCGCGCCCGCTCAAAGGCGACGCCAGACTCGGTCGCCAGGGCGGCGTGTCGCTCGGCGTAGTGGTCGCCCGCCGCGTTGGCGTCCGTTCCACTCACCAGCACGCCGCCGGCCTTACGCAGTCTCACCAGCAGGGCCTGGATCGCCGCGATCGTGCCCGGTCCCATGCCGCCGCCGGTTGCGACGTAAAGCGTGTCGGCCGGCATCTCCTCCATCGCCGCCAGGCTGAGCGCGTCGATCGGCGCCTCGAGTACGGCCACCCGCCGCGGCGATCGGGCCGCTCCACCGAAACGGAACAGGGTCTTGCGGCCACCCCGGAGCGAGCCTTTGAAGTCGGGCCCACGGATCTCGACGTGGCTGACGGCGCCGCCGTCATCGCGATGTGCGAACCAAGCGCTGCCATAGGCGCCCTGCCGGATGCAGTCCCGCCGTGCGGCTGCGGCGAGCACCGGAACAGGCAGGGCGCGTGTGCTGGCGAGATAGCTCCAGGCGGCGGACCAGGGCACGATCGGCTTGCGTTTCGCCCAGCGCTCCGCCGGAGGGTGCTTGCCGTCCGTAGCGGCTGGCTTCCGGGTGAAGGGCGGGTAGCTCGGCGACAGACCTGTCAGCCTGCGCAGGACCTTGCGGACCTCCCCGAAGTTCAGCGACGGGTCGAGATGCTGCACCAGGCTGAAGACGTCGCCCTTGGCCGAGCCCGTGGCATCCCACCAGCCGCGGCCGTCGTGGTTGACGATGATGATTTCGCCAGCGCCGCGCCGGTATTTCGGGGCGTGCTCGGTGCTTTCGCGCGCGTCGAGCTTCCAGCCACCCTGCTCGAGGACGGTGGCGCAGTTCACACTCTGTCGAAACAGCTCCAGTTCGGGATCGTCGGGCATCGCTCGGCTCCGGGATTCGGCCGAGCGGGTTGGCGGGGCCCCTGCCCTGCCCTTTCCATTCTCGGCATCTCCCGTCCGCACGGCCGCGAAGCCGGAGGGGGGCAAGGGCGAAGCCGGCGCAGCCGGACCCCGCGCCCGCGCGGGGGCCCTTGCGGCCCGCCAGGAGCAAGCGGCAGCGGTTTTCGCTTTGTTCCTGATCCTCATGCGCCGAGCTTGGCGCGGTGGTGTGCGAACGGATGCGCTGTTCGCCGCCCTCAGAACCTCGCGCGATAGCCGCGCCGGCGCAGGTGGTCGCGGAAATGGCCCGGCCGCGCCTGGTGCTTTTGCAGACATCGAGCTTCCTGCCACCCTGCATTCGCTCGAAGACGGCGGCGCAGTTTCACGCTCTGTTGGGACAGCTCCAGTGCGGCATCGTCGCGGGTTGGCTGCCCTGCCCTTTTCAGCCTGAGCATCTCCCGTCCCTGCGCCGGCGCTCGGGCGTTGTGGCCCTCCCGCCAGGACAGCGCGATCTGCGAACGGGATCGCTGTTCTCCGTCTCTCCCGGCGCTTCCCGACAAGTCCGCGTCAGGGTTGAATCACGCTGTCTTTAGGGGCCGGGGAAGCGGCGTGCTGGACCTGATCCGGGATCGAGATGCAGGCCTGCGAGTTGGCGCTGAACTGTGCCGCACGCGTGGTGGATCGAGGCGGGCCCGGACTTGTTCGCGGGCACCTCCAGGCTATTTTCATGGTAGGTTGCGGCAACGGCGTTCGTACGCCGGGGCCGGTGGCGGCGACAGCAGATCTCAGGGACAGGCGCTATACTTCGACCCGCCTCATCCCCCGGAGCGCACTTTGACCAATCCAAACCGCCTGATACCCAGTCTCGACGACGATGACCCCGAGGTTCCGGAGCCGGGCGGCCCCGAGCGCCACGAGCCGGGCGACAACAGGACGTTGTTGTCACCGATCAACGAGCTCGAGAGCCGGCTGTTCAACCTGCGGAAGGTACTGGTGTTCGGCGCGATCACCGACAAGGTAGCGCGTGACGTCACCGGTCGGCTGCTGGCCCTCGCCGGTGACTCTGACAAGCCGATCGATGTTTACGTCAACTCGCCCGGCGGTCACGTCGAAAGTGGTGACACCATCCACGACATGATCCGCTTCGTCGACGCCGCTGCTCCGGTGCGTGTTATTGGTACCGGCTGGGTGGCAAGCGCCGGGGCGCTCATCTTCTTGGCAGGTGTCAGGGAGCGACGGTTCTGCCTGCCCAACACCCGCTTCCTCCTGCACCAACCGATGGGTGGGGTTAGCGGCCCGGCGACAGACATCGACATCGAGGCCCGTGAAATCCTCAAGATGCGCGAGCGCATCAACCACATTATTGCCCGCGAGACTGGACAGCCGTACGAGAAGGTCGAGCGCGACACCGACCGCAACTACTGGATGAGCACCGAAGAAGCGGTCACCTACGGCATGGTTAGCCGGGTAATCACGAGCGCGAGGGATCTGTAGCTCCGGCGCATCGGATAGCGCATGTCGCGAGCCACCAGCAAGGTTCGAGAGCGTCCCTCCCTTCGCGGGCCGGCATCAGCACGGTCCGCCGCTTGTCTGCTTCGCCCCTGACCGTTGCGCGATAGTGGCGGCGAAGACACCCTGGGGGGGCTTGGTCCTCGACGCGGCAGTGGCTCGACCGAGTTCGTCCCCGATCCAGCGTCGGCCTTATGCCCGCGCGGCCCGCCGTGGACGCGCGTAAGCCTCATAGAACGCAAAAGGGAAACATGGGCTAGGCTAGAGCGGGATGACTTTGGCCTGAATCGGGGCTTCCCCGACGCGAGCCTGATCTGGTTCAAGATGCTGGCTGGACAGGAGGCCAGCATCGATGGCCGGAGCTTATTCGATGGACCTGCGTCAGCGCGTGGTGGCGGCGGTCGAGGGTGGGATGTCCTGTCGGGCGGTTGCCGCGCGCTTCGGGGTGGCGGTGAGCACCGCAGTGAAATGGATGCAGCGGCATCGCCGCACCGGCAGTGTTGCTCCTGGGCAGATGGGCGGGCACAAGCCCAAGAAGCTTGTGGGAGCGCATCGAGACTGGCTGCTGCTGCGCTGTCAGGGCGGTGCCTTCACGCTGCGCGGCCTGGTCGCCGAGCTGGCCGAGCGCGGGCTGAAGGTCGACTATCGATCGGTCTGGGCCTTTGTTCATGCCGAGAGGCTCAGCTTCAAAAAAAACCGTGTTCGCCCGGGAGCAGGATCGTCCCGACATCGCCCGGCGGCGCGCGCAATGGCGGATCTATCAGCGGCGGATTGATCCCAAGCGCCTGGTGTTTATCGACGAGACCTGGACCAAGACCAATATGGCGCCGTTGCGTGGTTGGTCGCCGCGAGGTCAGCGGTTGCTCGCCAAGGTGCCCTACGGCCACTGGAACACCATGACCTTCCTTGCCGCGTTGCGGCACGATCGGATCGAGGCGCCCTGGTTGCTCGATTGCCCGATCAACGGCGACCGTTTCCTGCTCTACGTCGAACAGGTGCTGGTGCCGACCTTGCATCCCGACGATCTGGTCATCGTGGACAACCTGCAAAGCCATAAACGCCGCGAGGTTCGTGATGCGCTCCGCCGGGCCGGTGCCAAGCTGCTGTTCCTGCCGAAATATTCGCCAGATCTCAACCCGATCGAGCAGGTCTTCGCCAAGCTTAAGCACCTGCTGCGCAAGGCTGCCGCACGCACCCAACGAGCGGTCAGCCTGGCGATCGGCAACCTCCTCGACAGCTTCACCGCAGCGGAATGCGCCAACTACTTCAGAAACTCAGGATATGTTTCTATCTAAAATCATCATGCTCTAGACTAGAAGATGGCGCCGCGAGGGCGCCCTGGCCGGATGGGCGCGACCGGGTGGGCAGTCACGCTGGTCGGAGGCGGCGGAGAGACCAGTCCACAGCGGTAGAGTTCAGCGGCGCGCCGGCGCATAGGATGACCAGATAATGCCCGCCATACCAGCAGCTTCGCGCCGGCGCCGTTCAGTGCGTCGCGCCGGTCCGATAACCGGACTGCCCGACTGGATTGCGCCGCAGCTCACGAAGCTCGCGGAGACCGTGCCGGAAGGCGATCACTGGGTGCATGAGATTAAACTGGATGGATATCGCATGCACGCCCGCCTGGATCGCGGACAGGTCAAGCTGCTCACCCGCACCGGGTTGGACTGGTCGGATAAGTACCCGACCACGGCGAAAGCGCTGAAGGCAATCAGAGCTCAACAAGCGTACATCGATGGCGAGCTCTGCGCTGTTGATGAAACCGGCATCACGTCCTTCAGCCTCCTGCAAGCCGCCACGGACAATCGCCTCACTGCATCGCTGATCTTCTTCGCCTTCGATCTCCTTTACTTCAATGGCGAGAATCTGATGTCAATCCCTCTTACTGGCCGGAAGCAACAGCTTCAGCAATTGCTCGAAGATCATGTAAGGGCGATCCGTTACTGTGACCACCAAGTGGGGCTCGGCCCTCAATTTTACCAAAGCGTCTGCAAGCTCGGACTCGAAGGCGTCGTATCGAAGCGGCTGGACGCTCTCTATGTACCAGGCAACCGTGGTTTGTGGCTGAAGACGAAGTGCCTTAACCGTGAGGAGTTCATTGTGGTTGGGTGGACCGACCCAGAAGGCAGTCGCCCACGCCTCGGTGCACTCTTGCTCGCCTACTACGATCCCAATGGCCGACTGACGTATGCGGGGCGAGCTGGCACGGGCATGAGCGAGGAAGAGCTTGAGCGGGTATGGCGCCGGTTGCAGCCGCTCGCCACTCCGACGATGCCGCTTGACGTCCCGCCGCCGCGTGCGAGCCGCTTCGGCTCGCCGCTTGAGTTGTCGCGGGTGCATTGGGCGCGCCCGGAACTGGTTGTCGAGGTAAACTATCTCATCTGGACGCTCGACAATCTCCTGCGCCAGGTCGTCTATGTGGGGCTACGCGAGGACAGGCCGGCGCGCGACGTGCGGCGACCAGTTCCGCATCCCAAGTTGGCCTCTTGAAGAAGTGCATTACTTGCGGCCCTGCCCGCAGAGAGATGAAATCAGGGTGGCGCTCGAGCGGGCAGGTCGATTGGCTCCAACAGCTCCGGGCCGTTATTCTTCGGGCTATTCACCCGCCGGTCCACCCGCCAGACCCGCAGCGTGCCCGCGGGTGGCGAGTGCAGCAGAGATCCTGGGTCGCCCTCCACCTCGCCAAGCCACACCGGCCAGTCCGCCGGTTCCAGGATCACCGGCATGCGGTCGTGCAGCTCGGCGACGTCAGCATTGGCCGCCGTGGTGATGATGGCGAAGCTCCGCGTCACCGTCCCGTCGGCCCAGCGGAAGCCTTCCCACAGGCCTGCGAAAGCCATCGGCTGTCTGTCCTGGCGCGCGATCGCATAAGGCTGCTTGCCGTTTTCGACTACTTTCCATTCATAAAAAGTATCAGCCGGTACAATCGCGCGGCGCAGCTCGAACGCGCGGCGGAACATGCCGGAGGTGGCGACCGTCTCGGCGCGCGCGTTGATCGGTCGGCGGGCGTGTATCGGGTCCTTCGTGAAATACGGCAGCAGGCCCCACTGCAACAAGTCGAGATGCCGCTCACCCGTCTCAGGATGCCGGCGCACTACGGGTGCCAATTGCGTCGGCGCCACGTTCCACGACGGCTCAAGATTCGGAAGCTGATTGACCGTGCGGAACGTCCGGCGCATGGCCTCAGTGGGAAGAAGAGAAGCGTAACGACCGCACATTCGGCCCATGAGGTGGGGCCGGCGTGGCCAGCAGGGAAGCGGTGCAGGTCAGCTATTCGTTTGCCATCCTCGCGCCCACGCTTTCGCATCACCGTCGATGCCGGCGCCGGCCTCGATCACCACCTCAGCGGGGAACGCACACGATATTTCTGGCGAGCTCGTTCAGCGGCACGGCACTCGGCCTCGGCTGCCAGCTCGGTCAGTCGCGGCAAGACGGCGCGAAGCGTCTCAGTGGCTCGCACCGGCACGATCCACCGTTTTACGCCGGCATCCCACCTGGCGCCTGGCAGGCCGCGCAACAGCTCCGTCAGCGCCGGGTCGTAGGGCGTTCGCACGGCCCAGCCTTCCGGGACGCGAGCCACGCGGGGATGCTCAATTTCGTTGCTCTCGGCGGCCCGCTCCGCGGCCTCATCCGCCTCTCGCTCCTGCCGGCGCCGGTCAGCGATCCAGCGGTTGACCCCATCGGCTGCGCCGGGATCCGTCACAAACCACGTCCCGCTGTCCTTCTGCCATCGGGCGTTCGGAAACATGTCCCGGAAGGCGGCCAGGCGCTCCCGGTCGAAGCGAAACCTCACGTTCACTCCACCTGGGGCCGCCTCGCACATGAACTCGTCCATAGTCGTCCCTTCTCCCGCGACCCGAGGTGGCCCTAGCAAAGGCCGTTGCCGCCCGATTCCTGAACTGGCGGACATGGCACCGAACCATACGAACAGAACACGCAGCAATCACCCTGCTTAGGGCGCAGGAGCGTGCCGCATCCGGTACATTCGTAGAAATACTGGCATGCGTTGGTCGGCATCGTCTCGATCTTCGATGTGCCGCACGCCGGACAGATGATCGTGGATTCCGTGATCACATTGGCCTCAAGCATAGGTGTCGCCGAGATACAAGAGCGCGAGCCCCACCAGCACACCAATAATGGCCGCGCCGCAGAAGGCGAAGTCAGTGCAGATCCCGCCGGGCGAGCGGGTCATCGTGCGCCCCCGCCGCCAGAGAAATACGACGGCGCCGAACAGGCAGACTGCGACCGCAAGCAGGACCAAACGATGTGGAGCTGCCAGTGACGCCAACCTCTCGAGCCATGCGGCCCCCAGCCCGAACGACGCCATCATACGCCATTTACCAGGGGTTTTCGCGCTAGCGTGCAGTTTTGAATCGTGCAGTGACCCCAGTGGGGCCGCATCGGCACAGAAGACCACATCCGCCTCGACCCGCATCCCGACGAAGGTGCCACGATCAACGCGTTGGCCGAACTCGCCCAGGCCAAGCGCCGCCGCGGCTATCAGGATCGCCCGGCATGACACGACGGCTTTCCCGTCCGGCTACCAAATGCGCCGGCGTCCCCTCGCCTTTCGCCGCCACGCCAGCCATCGCCCAAGTTCGCGCAAGCCATTCGGAGGGAGTGGCGCGAATACGTCCTTGGAATTCTACGTGATGAGGCCGTCTGGTTCGGTCGCCGGGCGATTTGTAAAAATCGCACGGGAATGGTTCTCGTCTCCAACGTGGCAAAAGATTCTATGCGGGTGGACGGCAACCGGGAGGGAGGCAGGCTGCAGGCCTGCCGCGTGGCAGCGGCTTAAACTTTAGGTTTGTACATTTCTCGGTCTTTGGATTCTTATCCTCAGGCGCGCTCTTTCTTCTACTGAAATGCCACTTCGGCAAAGCTTCTCAGCTTGCGGGAATGGAGCCGTTCGAGTGCGTGAGACTTCAGCTTCTTGAGGGCCGTCAGGCCGATCTCAAGATGCTGGTCGACACGCTGCCGGTAGAATTCCCCGGCCATGCCGGCGAGCTTGATCTCTCCATGCAGCGGTTTATCCGAGACGCAAAGTAACGTGCCGTATGGCACACGGAAACGAAAGCCATTGGCGGCAACAGCGGCCGATTCCATGTCCAGCGCGATAGCGCGTGATTGAGAAAGGCGCCGTATGATCGCCGCGTGATCGCCGAGCTCCCAGTTGCGGTTATCGACACTTGCCACAGTGCCGGTGCGCATTAGCCGTTTCAACTCATAGCCTGTGCATCCTGTTACTTCGCCGACTGCTTGTTCGAGTGCCACCTGCATCTCGGCAAGCGCCGGGATCGGTACCCAGAGCGGCAGCTCCTCGTCGAGAACGTGATCCTCACGTACGTAACCATGAGCCAGAACATAGTCACCGAGTTTCTGGGTGTTCCTGAGACCTGCACAATGGCCGAGCATAAGCCAGGCATGGGGGCGCATCACCGCGACATGGTCGGTGATGTTTCGCGCGTTCGACGGCCCTGTGCCAATATTGATCATTGTGATCCCGCCATCATCGGGTGCGATCAGATGAAAGGCTGGCATCTGTGGCATGCGCTCGGGCGGTGCGTTGGTTGCTGCGATGCTGCCGAAACGCACATTGTGTCTCACAACGT
>Ga0335074_10008417_pt1 | contig 14334 bp, 13 predicted proteins | sample Lox_Sample_23_FD_206715 | JGI IMG/M metagenome (GOLD analysis project Ga0335074, IMG submission 206715) | Soil microbial communities from Loxahatchee National Wildlife Refuge, Florida, United States - Lox_Sample_2.3 | ecosystem: Environmental > Terrestrial > Soil > Wetlands | place: USA...
CGAGAGCTTTGAATACACCTCCGGCACGCCGCTCGATACGCCGTCCGGCTTCATGGTCGGCGCGTATCACATGGTAATACCGTCATCGGGCGAGAACTTTGACGCCTCCATTCCGGCCTTCAGCCTGGACAGCCCGCATCAGGGCGGTAGGGTGCACTAGGGAGGTCGGCCCACAGGGTTGTGAGGTTGGCCAGCATGCCAACATTCGACAGGCGGTCGCCGCAGGCGTCGCTCAGGGGCCGCCGGTTTTTGTCCGGCGCGCCATAACTCACCGGAGGAGCCAGGCGATGAACGTCGCCACGCCGAAACTCAATTACACGCAAACCGAAGCGGCCTCGGCCGTGGAACGGCCGGCGCGCGAGGAAGCCGAGGAAGCTGTGCGCGTTCTGCTGCGCTGGGCTGGCGATGATCCATCACGCGAAGGATTGCGCGGTACCCCCGATCGCGTGGTGCGGTCCTACGAAGAGTTCTTCGCGGGCTACGCGGTCGATCCGGTCGCGCTGCTGGCGCGCACCTTCGAGGAAACCGACGGCTACGACGAAATCGTGCTGCTGCGCGATATCAGGCTGGAAAGCTATTGCGAGCACCACATGGTGCCGATCATCGGCCGCGCGCACGTGGCGTACCTGCCGCACCGCCGCGTGGTGGGCATCAGCAAACTCGCGCGCCTGGTGGAGGCCTATTCCAAGCGCTTCCAGATCCAGGAAAAGATGACGGCGCAGATCGCCAATACGATCCAGGACGTGCTGGAACCGCGCGGCGTCGCCGTGGTGATCGAGGCGGCACATCAGTGCATGACCACGCGCGGCGTGCACAAGCCCGGGGTGACGATGGTCACCAGCCGCATGTTGGGCGCGTTCCGTGACGACCCGAGCACGCGGCGCGAGCTGCTGGCAATGATTGGGAACCGGGGCACGGCGATCATGGGCGATTGAGAAATCGTGCCAACGAGGAGCCGTTCGTGCCCCAGAGGACACTGCTCGATCGGTTCCGCGCCGCCCGCGTCGTGCCCGTGGTGCGCACCCATACCACACAGCATGCCGCCACTGTGGTTCAGTGGCTGCATGACGCGGGGCTGCGCATTTTCGAAATCACCATGACGGTGCCCGACGCGCCGGCCCTGATACGGGAACTGGCGTCTGACCCGAAATTGCTGGTCGGCGCCGGCACCGTGCCGGACAGGGAAACGGCCGAACGGTGCCTCACGGCGGGGGCACGCTTCATCGTCACGCCGTGGGTCGATGCGGCGTTGGCGGCGCCTTGCGCGGCGGCCGGGGCGGTGCTGATGCTTGGTGCGCTGACGCCCACCGAGGTGCGGGCGGCGTTGGCATCGGGCGCCGACGTCGTGAAAATGTTTCCCGCATCGTCTGCAGGCGGGCCGGCCCATATCCGCGCGCTGGCGAGCGTGTTCCCGAATGCAGCGTTCTGTCCCACCGGCGGCGTCGGACCGGGCGATGTCGGCAGCTATCTGGCGGCCGGCGCGGCGTTCGTCGGCATTGGCGGCGCGCTGGTGGACGAAAAGCGGATCGCGGCGGGTGACCGCACGGCGATCGAAGCGGCAGCGCGGCAGGTCCTCGGTTAAGGGCTCGAGGCGAAATAAGCGCTCCACTGACGCCGCGACATTGCACACCGCGACAGGCCGGCCATGACGGGGAAAGTGCAGCCATCCTCTCAAGGATAGCGCGCATGGGCCTTCGCCCGCCATGACGTGGTACGCGCGGTCCCGGCTGCATCCGTTAGAGTCAAGAAACCAGGATATCGCACACCGTTACGACGGGACATGATCCCGAATGGGTGCTCCGCTCGCTTGCCCAGCCTGGATGGCGGTTAGCGCAATCGTGTAAACGATACATCCACCAGCGCCCCGCGCGACAGGTCATTCACCGGCTTGCGCAGCCCCTGCAGCATCGGCCCGACACTGACCACGTGCGCGGAGCGCTGCACCGCCTTGTAGGTGGTGTTGCCGGTATTGAGGTCGGGAAAGACGAAGACGGTCGCGCGCCCCGCAACCTGACTTCCCGGCGCCTTCTGACGGCCCACGCTCTCCACACTCACCGCATCGAAGGCTCGAGCAGAGTCGGCGGACTGGATGGCGATGTCGCGGGCGATCATCCATTCCTCGTTGGTGTTAATAACGGCAGCGACGGGCCTCTCGCCCCTGGTGATAACGCCAGCGGTGCTCCCGACCATGCGAAGATTGGCGTCTTCATCGAGCACGAGGCCAAGCGGTTTCAGGCGGCACGCCGTCATGGCGCGGATCCGCGCCGAGTTCTCCGCTGCTACGTAGCGATGGCTTGTGCCGTGAAAGCCGTAACGGCGCACGCCATGGTCCCGATACAGCGACATGGGCACGGCGTAGAGGTAAGCCAAGGGTGGCATGGTCTGGTAGAAGGCGGGTCCAACACGGCGACCTGCGGGACCGCCAGGCGTGCGAGCGCGACGCGCATCCCTAGTACCGCAACCGGATTATGTAATGGTGCAAGCTGGCTGATGGACTCTAGCTCGACCAATACCTCCGGTGTCACCAGGACAGCGGAGGAGAAACGCTCGTCACCATGCACGACCCGATGCCCGACAGCGGCAAGGTCGTTGAGCAAGCCACGCTCTGCAAGCCCCTCCAGCACGGCATCCAGTGCCGCGGCATGGGTCGGTGCGTTCAGGTCTCGTACGGTCTTGCCGGATTCGTCCTTGAAGGAGATCGTCGCTCCGCAATGACATTGGGCGGATGGTGGATGGAATCGGCCGGCGCCCCTCCGGCAACGTCTATTGGGGCGCGATTATGCGTGCCGCGCGATCTGCCGCTCCTCCAATCTTTCCAGCAACTCCCATATGCGCGCCATGTGGCTGTCCCGGTCGTAGAGTTGGCACAGCGTGCCAGCCAGCCGCACCGGGTCGCCGGAATAATACTTTTCGTACAACTGCTGCCGCCCGGAAAACGACGACACCGCGGCATCGAACGCCAGGCGGAAAAGTTTGATGCGGGACCGTGAGTCGGCGTTGGCGGCCTGGAAATAGGTGGCGATGTCCGGCCACGCAGCGCTCTCGGTTTCGGCGTAGGACGGCACCGCGACCAGCCCGCCTGCGCCTAGGGTCTGGATGATCTCGCAGGAGCGGCGGAACATCGAGGCGTACATCATCCGCACCGTCCAAAGCGGCATGGCGGCCGGCGTGATCACGCCTTGCGCGTTCGGCGCCGCGTCGGCTTCGGATGCACGCAGGCAGGCGCGGTTGAATTCGGTGAACTCGATCAGCTCGGCCAGCATGTTCTGCACATGGAGATGCTGGTCGATGTTGGTGGTTTTCGCGATGGTAAAGCCCAGCCCCATCATGAATTCCGCTTTCGCCAGATTCTTCGTAGCGAACTGGTGCATTACCTGCGGATAGACCCCTGTCGTGTTGTAGAGGTGGTTGCACAGCTCGGGGTCGCGGTGGATGAACACGCGTTCCCACGGCACATAGACGTGGTCGAACACCACCATCGCGTCGGTCTCGTCCAGCCGCGACGACAGGGGAAAATCCATTGGCGAGGCCGCCTGCTGGTGGGTCACCGCCGGACGGCAGATGAAGCGCAGGCCTTGGGTTGCCACGGGAACGCAGAAGCCGAATGCATATGGCTCGCCCTCTTTGTTGTTGGTGACGGCGGTAGAGGGCATCACCATCAGGTCGTTGGCGAAGGCGCACAGCGTAGAAACCATGCGCGCCCCCTGAATGACGATGCCGGCATCGGTTTCCTTCACGATGCGCGCCGCCAGGTCCTTCTGCTGTTGCTCGACAGGCCGCGAGCGGTCCACCTGTGGATTGACGAAGGTGTGCGTCATCGTCAGGTCGGTCTCGCGCGCATGTTCGTAGTAGGCGCGGATATTGTCGGCGAAGCGGCGCTCGCGATGGCCGAAGGCGTCGCTGGCGGCGGCGTAGCCGGCGGTCATGACGTTCATGTAGTCGGGGCTGCGGCCGAACATGCCGGCTGTGGCGTCTGCCCAGACCTTCACCATGCCGCGGCGGCGCACCAGGTCGTCCACGCATCCGGGCTGGATGAAGGACAGCCCAACCGGTGCCCCGCTGGCTGGGGATTTGTACGTCATGGTGGCATGCAGTGCCGGGTCGTGCTGCATGTCGTACAACTCGGCGACCGTCCGCGCGGCTGCGGCGAAGCGCGGGTCGCGCGTCACGTCGGCGATACGTTCGCCGTCGATCCAGATCTGGCGTTCGTCGCGGAGTGAGTCGAGAAACGAAGCGCCGGTACGAATGGGCATGGATGCTCCCTTGCTCCCTCTCCCGCGAAGCGGGAGAGGTCAGGTGAGGGTGGAACGTGCGGCACGCTGCACCCTCACCCTAACCCTCTCCCGCGCAAAGCGCGGGAGAGGGGATTCAGCTACTTCAAATGCCGATCCCACATCGCGAAGATCTTCGCCCACGTGTTTTCCGCGGCCAGTGTGTCGTACACCACGCGTTCCGGGAAGCAGAACCCGTGATGCGTCCCCGGGAAGACTTCCACTGTCGCCTTCACATCGGTCTTCTGCAGTTCATCTTTGAGTGCGCCAGGGATATGCGCCGGCACCGACTGGTCCGTCTCGGCGAACGCATAGTACAGCTCGCCCTTGATCTGTGGCAGCAGGTTGTGCGGCGAATCGTCCTTGTCGGTGATGATCCCCACGCCATACAGCGACGCGGCGGCCGCCATCCGATGCGGGAACTTCGCCGACACCGTGGTGATGTACTGCCCGCTCATGCAATGCCCGACGCAGCCCAGCGGGCCCGGCTTCGCCTTGTCCTGCGCATCGAACCACGCGATCATCGCCGACGTATCATCCGTGACCAGCGCATTGTTGATGCTGAGCATGGATGCGCGGATCACCGCCGACATCCCATCATCGCGCCGCGGAATGTCGAAGCGCACGGTGCCCAGCCGGTAGTACATGTCCGGCAGCAGGCAGAAATAGCCATGCCGCGCGATACGGCGCGCCATGTTGCGCAGCTCCTCGCGGATGCCCGGTGCATCCATGTAAAAGATGATGGGCGGGAACGGCCCCGCCCCGTCGGGACACGCGGCGAAGCTCGGCATCCGGCCATGTTTGGTTGTCACGATCACGTCTTGCTCGATCATCCTGCTTCCTCCCGCCGCTTGCGCGCAACAACAGACGGCGCGCATCTTCGCGCGGTGCGGACGCGATTGGCAACGGGGAAGGGCGGGGAAAATGGGCGCGATCGACCAGGTGCTGCGGCAGGCAGTGGATGCGGGCGAGGTGCCCGGCGTGGTGGCGATGGCCGCAGACGACAAGGGCATGATCTACCAGGGTGCCTTCGGCCGCCGCAGCCTGGCGAGCGGTGCGCCGATGACGCTGGACACAGTGTTCCGCATCGCCTCGATGACCAAGGCGATCACCGCCACGGCCGCGATGCAGATGGTGGAGCAAGGCAAGCTGGCGCTCGACCAGCCGGCGGGCGAGGTGGTTCCGGAACTCGCCGAACCGATGGTGCTGGAAGGGTTTGACGGGGCTGGTGAACCCAAACTGCGTCCCGCCAAGGAAAAGATTACGCTGCGCCGCTTGCTCACCCATACGGCGGGTTTCGTCTACGACACATGGAACGAGAATCAAGCGCGTTATGCCCAGGTGACCGGGCTGCCAGCAGCGCGCACCGGCAAGCTGGCTGCGTTGAACGCGCCTTTGGGCTTCGAGCCCGGCGAGCGCTGGGAATACGGCATCAACATTGACTGGGCCGGCCGTATGGTCGAAGCGGTCAGCGGCCAGAATTTGGAAGCCTACATGCAGGCCGATATTTTCGGCCCGCTGGCCATGCGCGACAGCAGCTTCGATCCGAAGCCGGATTGGACCGCACGGACTGTCCAGGTGCATGCACGCCAGGCCGGCGACTCTCTGGTTCCGATCGAAAGCGACCCGCCGCCGCCCGATCGCGAATTCTATCCCGGAGGCGGCGGACTGTTCTCCACCGCGCCTGACTACATCGCCTTCCTGCGCATGATGCTGAACAACGGACGCGCCGACAGCGGCGCGCGCGTGCTGCAGCCGGAGACCGTGACGACGATGGCGGAAAACCACATGGGGCCGCTCGACGTTCAGCCACTGAAGACATTCAACCCGCCCTTTTCCAACGACGCGGAGTTCTTCCCCGGCATGAAGAAGAAATGGGGATTGAGCTTCCTGATCAACACAGAAGAAACGCCTGCCGGCCGCAGCGCCGGCAGCCTGGCTTGGGCAGGGATCAACAACACCTATTTCTGGCTGGACCCAAAGAAGCGCATCGCCGGCGTATTGATGACGCAGATCCTGCCATTCGCGGATCCGAAAGTACTCGGATTGCTCGACAGGTTTGAAGCCGCAATCTATCAGGCCCTGAAAACCTCTCCCGCGTAAGCGGGAGAGGTCAAGGCGCGGTAGCACCGAGGGTGAGGGCGATCGGGCCGCTACGTCCGCCAACAACCGGACGCGACAGGCGGCGACGACATTGCTGGCCCGGCCAATAGCGGCAACCTACACCGGCACGCGCGGTAACGATCCCGCCCGCGCACATCCTACGTTGCCAACCCCTCCGCCGCGTCTCTCTGCCGGGCCGCGGGATTGCGCTCGGCCGGTGGCCCCCACCCGCCGCCGCCGCCCGAAAGCACATGGATCACGCTGCCGGACGGCACCGCGACGCCCACCTCTTTGCTTCGCAGCTTGCGAGGCGCAGCACCGGGCGCATGCAGCGTATAATCGTGCGGCGCGCCGTCGCATCCACCCAGGACGCCGCGCGCGCCATGCACCACACCTTCGCCCGCGGTATTCGCCACCGCCGGGCCGCTGGTTTCCACGCGCAGCCGCATGTCGCCGCCATACCCGCCACGATGGCGCCCATCACCCGCGGACCCAGGCCGATATTCGTGCGTCTCGAAGAACAGTGGAAAGCGCTCTTCGGCGACCTCGATCGAACCGAATTTGATTCCGCCAGCCGAATGCCACTCGCCGATGGTGGAGAAGCCGTCGCCCGCCGCCGAGCCGCCGCCGCCCGGACGCGCCTGGAACATGTGCCAGATGAAGCGGCGGCGATTGCGGGGGTCCACGCCGTTCAGGGCGATGCGCAGGCGGCGGCCCCAGCCACCCATCGCGCGCTCCGGGCAGGCGGGGGCGATCGCGACGATGATCGCCTCGATGATCTCGTTCGAGCAATGGCTGGTGCACATCGTGACCGGAGCGCCCTCGCGGGCCCAGACGATGGTGCCTTCGCGCAGCACGACCTTAAGCGGTCGGAACGCGCCTTCGTTCTTGGTAATTTCGGGATCGAGCAGGAAAGCGAAGGCCATCGCGACGGCGGATTGCGTATTGGCGAAGGAAGAGTTGATGAAGCCGGTGACCTGCGGATCGGAGTCCGACAGGTCCACCGTGACGCCGCTGCCCTGCTTGGTGACGCGCGCGCGGATCACGATGTTGGTGCGATCGAAGCCATCGTCGTCCAGCACCGCCTCGCCTTGATAAATCCCGTCGGCCCAGGATGTGACGATCGTGCGGGCATGGCGTTCGGCGGCATCGAGCATCGCTTCGACCGCATCGCCCAGCGTGGCCGCGCCGAATTCAGCGATCACCGCGTTCAGGCGTTGCTCGCCCAGCTTCGCCGCGCCGATCTGCGCCGCCAGGTCGCCGCGGAAGTCGCGCGGGTGGCGCACGTTCAGCGCCAGCATCTCCAGCAGGTCCTCGCGGAGCGCGCCATTTTCCGTCAGGCGCATCGGCGGGATGCGCAGGCCCTCGTGCCAGATTTCTGTGGCGGCGGGATTGTAGGCACCATGCGTGGCACCGCCGATATCGGAGTGATGGGCCCGCACCACAGACCAGAACATCAAGGCGTCATCGGAAAACACCGGCACGAAAGCAGTCAGGTCCGGCAAATGCGATCCGCCGCGATAGGGATCGTTCAGCAGGTAAACGTCCCCCGGTGACGGGTTCGGGAAACGTTCGGCGAGCGCCTTTGCGGCCCAGGGCATGGCGCCGACATGCACCGGGATATGGTCCGCCTGCGCCACCAGCCGGCAACGCGCGTCGATCAGCGCGACGGAGAAATCGCGGGAGGAGTTCAGGATTTGCGAATAGGACGTGCGTAGCATCGCCTCGCCCATTTCCTCGGCGATGGCGTTCAGCCGGTTCTGCAGCACGGCGACGGTGACAGGATCGATCATGATCGGGATGGTGGCAGGTTCGCGGGCGACCGAAAAGATTGAAAGCATGTGACAAATGTCACTTCCTGCGGCCCTTTTCGATGCCGTAAGGTGCCACCCGCGGCAGCAAAGGCGGTCGGCCAAGATCCATCGGGAGCGGGACGCAATGCGCGGTCGGGCTCACACCGATTCTGGATGCGGGTGCGGCGCGTGGCCGTCAGGCTGCGGCCGTACGTCGCGGCGCCCGGCGCGCCGAGGATAAAAGTTGTCACGGCATGCAGCTTCACCTGACAACCGACGACCTGCCGGAGCAAGACCGCATCGCGGCCTGGAATGCGGCAATCTTCGACACGCTTGCCATCACCGCGCGCCCGCTGCCCCATGGGACTGGCGCCTTCCGCGCGCGGTTCGCGGCATGCTCCCGCGGTCCGCTCCTGCATTGCAGTTTCGATTCGGATGGCTTCCAGGCCACCCGCAAGAGCCGCGAGATCGCGCACCGCCAATGGCACGGCTATCGCGTCTATCGCGAATACGGTCCCGGTGTGCGCTTCACCATCGCAGGCCAGGAAATAACAACCATCACCGGCGACCTGCTGGTCGCAGACGCCGATGCATTATTCGAAGCCGTCCCGCAGGGGCGCTACAGCGATGAATCCTGCCTGCTGCCCAAAACGTTGCTGACGCCACACCTCTCCCCGCGCGGCCAGCCGAGCGCGATACGTCTGTCCGGCCTGCGCGGCCCCGAAGCCTTGGCGGCCCGGTACCTGGATGCGCTGACACAGAACTGGGACGCGATCCCTGAATCCTCGATGCTCCCGGTCGCCGAGACATTGGCGCGGCTGATCGCGATTGCTTGCGGCGCGACAGCGGAGGACCAGCCGGATGCGGTACGCGCGGCACGGCTGGTGCAGGCAAAGCAACACATCGCCAGCCGGCTCGCCGATCCCAACCTCTCGCCTGCGGGCGTCGCCGCCGCGCTGGGTATTTCCGTGCGCGCGTTGCATCTCTTGTTTGAATCGAGCAGTACAAGCTTTTCTCGCTATGTACTCGATCGGCGGCTCAGGGCGTGTCATGCCGCGCTTGTTGGTGACCCTCATCGTGCCGTGACCGATATTGCATTCGGCTGGGGATTCGGCAGCCTGTCTGGATTCTATCGTGCCTTCCATAGCGCGTTCGGTGTCCCGCCGAGCGACGTGCGTGCGGGGAAGCCTACGCACCATGAAGGGCTTGACTAGGCCACTCACGCCACGTCGACCGGGTCACACTGGCAACATGGCCGGCCTTCGAGCCGCCAACTATGTGTCTGCTTGCTTTGTTGGCCCCACCGGCGCAACGCCTTTGCGCAGCGCACGCCACCGATCCTCGCCCAGCGCAGTATAGCCTCCGATCATGTGCCCCTCGCGTCCCGCTCACCGCGCCGCCATCCGCAACCCTCCATCCAGCCGGATCACCTCACCATTCAAATATCTGTTCTTTACAATATGCGCGACCAGCGCGGCGTATTCCGACGGATCTCCCAACCGCACCGGATAGGGCACGCTGGCACCCAGGCTCTGCTTCACCTCCGGCGGCAGGCCGGCCACCATCGGTGTTTCAAACAATCCCGGCGCGATCGTCACCACGCGCACGCCAAAGCGCGCGAGCTCGCGCGCAGCCGGCAGCGTCAGGCTCGCCACGCCGCCTTTCGACGCCGCATAGGCGGCCTGCCCCACCTGCCCATCGTACGCCGCGATCGATGCGGTATTGACGATCACGCCGCGCTCGCCGTCCTCCACCGGATCCAGCGCGCACATCGCCGCCGCCGACAGACGCAGCAGGTTGAAGGTGCCGATCAGATTGATCCGGATGACATGCTCGAACGCGTCCAGATTCAGCGGCCCGTCGCGCCCCACGACGCGTCCGGCAGTGCCAACCCCGGCGCAATTTACCAGCACCCGTTCGATCCCGTGCGCGGCGCGCAGTTCCGCCAACGCCGCTTCGGCCGAAGCGGCATCGGCCACGTCGCACATAGCCGCAGCACCGCCTATGCGGGCCGCCGTCGCCTGCGCTGCGTCACGATTGATGTCGAGCACGCCGACGCGGCAGCCCGCCTCTGCCAGCATTGCCGCGGTGGCCGCGCCCAGGCCTGAGCCGCCGCCGGTCACCACCCCCGCCACGCCCTGCAGCAACATCTGCATCCTCCGTGTTGTCGTCGCGATTTTCCTGTCATTGCCGGCGCTGCGGGGCAACCCCCTTCACGCAGCGCACACCGGCCGCCCTCGACACTGGTTTGCCGCGAAACCAGCTTGCATGCGGCGCGCCGGTGCGGCATCGTTCCGGTCATGTCCATGCTTAAGCTGCCCCCGGCGCAGCTCGGCCGGTTCACCGACAATGTCTGCTTCCATTTGCGGCGCACCCACGAGGCGACGTTGCAGCACGCGGTTGACGCGCTTGCGGACACCGGGCTGCTGCCGATTCACGTCGAGGTGCTCGCGTTCATCAATGACAATCCCGGGACGATACCCTCGGTTGTCGCCGATGCACTGGGGCGTGACCGTTCCAGCATTACCGGCATCCTGCGCACCTTGTCCGAGCAAGGCCTGATCGACCGCGCCCGCACGATTCGCGACCGCCGTGCCGCGCTGCTGACGATCTCGTCCGATGGCCAGGCGGCCCTGGAGCAAGCGCTGGCCCGCACGGCGGCCAGTGAGGCGGTGCTTGACCGCGTGCTGGGCCAGGACAAGCCTGCGTTCCTCGATCAGTTGCATCGCATCATCGCGGCACTGACGCAGGGGGATCGTTCGGATGACACAGGCGATGACCTATGACGACGCCTATGCGGCGTGGCAGCGCGATTCGGACGGATGGTGGGCAGAGAAGGCCGAAGGCATCACCTGGGAGAAACGCTGGGACCGGGTCTTCGATCCGTCTCTCGGTCCGTACGGGCAGTGGTTCGCCGGCGGGAGGCTGAACACCTGCTACAACTGCATCGACCGTCACGTCTCGGCCGGTCGTGGCGAACAAGCCGCGCTGATCTGGGACAGCGCGATGACCGGCCGGATCGAGACTTTTTCCTATGCCCAGATGCAGACGCGCACGGCGAAATTCGCCGGCGCGCTGGCGAAACTGGGAGTGGGGCGCGGCGATCGCGTGGTGATCTACCTGCCGATGGTGCCGGAAGCGGCGGTGGCCATGCTCGCCTGTGCGCGGCTGGGCGCCATCCATTCGGTGGTGTTCGGCGGGTTCGCCGCGGCGGAGCTGGCGAGCCGCATCGCCGATGCGCGGCCGAAGGTGATTGTCTCGGCGTCGTGTGGCCTCGAACCGGGCCGCGTCGTGCATTACAAGCCATTGCTCGATGCGGCCATCGCGCTGTCGCCGCACAAGCCGGATGCGTGCCTGATCCTGCAACGCCAGCAAGCGCCCTGTGCGCTGACGCCGGGGCGCGATGTCGATCTGGCGGAAGCGGAAGCAGCGGGCGAACCGCAGGATTGCGTGCCGGTGATGGCCACGGATCCCTTGTACATCCTGTACACATCAGGCACGACTGGACGGCCCAAAGGCGTGGTGCGTGACAATGGCGGCCATGCGGTGGCGCTGTGGAATTCGATGCGCATGCTGTACGGCATTGAAGCGGGCGACATCTACTGGGCGGCGTCGGATGTCGGTTGGGTGGTGGGCCACAGCTATATTGTCTATGCGCCGCTGCTGCGTGGCTGCACCTCCGTCATGTATGAGGGCAAGCCGGTCGGCACTCCGGACGCCGGCGCGTTCTGGCGCGTGATCGCGCAGCACGAGGTGGACGTGTTGTTCACGGCACCCACCGCGATGCGCGCGATCAAGCAGCAGGATCCGGACGGCAGATTCCTCTCCAAATACGATCTGAGCAAATTCGAAGCCCTGTTCCTGGCCGGCGAACGCTGCGATCCGCCCACGGCAGAATGGGCAGCGGCACTATTACAGCGGCCCGTGGTGGATCACTGGTGGCAGACCGAAACCGGTTGGGCGATCACCAGCGGCTTCCGCGAATTCGGTCTCTTTTCCTTTCATCCCGGTTCAGGCGGACGGCCGTGCCCGGGCTACGATCTGCAGGTGCTGGACGACGATGGTCACCTGATGCGGCGCGGCGATACCGGCAATTTGTGCGTCAAGCTGCCATTGCCGCCCGGCTGCGCGCCGACGCTATGGCAGAACGACGATGGGTATCGTGCGGCGTACCTGTCCGATTTCCCCGGCTGGTATCGCACCGGCGACGCCGGCGTGATCGATCCGAACGGCGATGTTTCGGTGATGGGGCGCACCGATGACGTGATCAACGTCGCGGGACATCGTCTCTCGACCGGGCAGATCGAGGAAGTGCTTGCCTCACATATCGACGTGGCGGAATGCGCCGTGGTTGGCGCGAAGGACGCGCTGAAGGGCCAGGCGCCGATCGGCCTGGTGGTGTTGAAGGCTGGGGTGAACCGGCCGGAAGCGGAGATTTGCGCCGAGCTGGTGGCACTGGTGCGGGAACGGATCGGGCCGGTGGCGTCGTTTCGCGATGCACGGGTGGTAGTACGGTTGCCGAAGACACGCTCCGGCAAAATCCTGCGCGGCAGCATCCGCCGGATTGCCGACGGCGAGAGCGTGCCGGTGCCGCCGACGATCGAAGACCCGGCCGCGCTGGACGAAATCGGCCGGGCGCTGGTGGGTGGCGGAGCTTGATAACAAACGAGAGGGGACCAATGAGTCACACGGAAGCCGCGGCACTCAGCCCGGAAAATGTGCTGCAGCAGATGAAGCAGAACGGCGTCACCGACATCGTCTGGCTGCCCGACAGCGAAACCAACTGGCTGTATTTGCTCATGCAGGCCGATCCTGATCTGCGCCTGGTCGGCGTTACGCGCGAGGGCCACGCTTGCTCCATCGCCGCCGGATTGTTTGCCGGCGGGCGCAGGCCGATGATCCTGATCCAGAATACCGGCATGATGGAGTCGGGCGATTCGATCCGCGGCTGGTTGATCGGGCTGCACGTCCCTGTCGTGCTGATGGTCGGCTATCGCGGCTACACACGCCACGGCGTCAACACGGACACGGCGGCGACGTACACCGAGCGGTTCCTGATGGCATTCAACATTCCCTTCTACCTGGTGGAAGGGGATGCGGATGCCGATCGCATCTCGGTCGCGTTTACCGAGGCGCAGAAGACGCAGCGGCCGGTGGTGGTGCTGGTCGGCGACGAGTACCACGGCTTCAACCGATAAGGAGGCAGCGCAATGATGCACATGGCAGACGTGGTGCGCGCCTTTGCGGAGCATCGTGGCGATGCGATCGTGATCCCGGGCCGCAGCGGGCGCTATTGGGCGCAGATCAGCGAGGGACCGTTCGACCTGCCGCTCGGCGATCCGGCGATGGGCGGGCACGCCGGGTTCGCACTTGGTGTTGCGCTGGCGCGGCCGGGCCGGCGTGTGGTGCTATTCGATTCGGAAGGCGACCTGCTGATGAGCCTGGGCATGCTGGCGACGATCGCCGAGCAAGCGCCGTCGAACTTCTACCATTTCGTGCTGGATAACGAGTGCTACGCGACGACCGGCGGGCAGCCGGTGCCGAACGCGAAGAACGTTGCCTATGACGTGCTGGCACGCGGCGCCGGGTATCGGCGGGCTTTTGCCTTCACCGAGCTGGATGCGTTCACACGGGAACTGCCTGGGATCTTGCGTGCGCCCGGGCCGGTGTTCGTCGCGGCGAAAGTGTTGCCCGAGGTCGAGAACGAACCGATCGGCAAGCGCGTGCGCTGGCGCAAGCGGACGGCGGACAAGGTGGTAGCGGATCTGCGCGACGCCTTGAGAGACTAGTACCCAGAATCACAGAAACGCGATACGCACCGCCCATGTCATTGCGAGGAGCGAAGCGACGAAGCAACCGCGGTCGTGTAGGCGCAGGGCGATCGGAGGCTTCTTCGAACCAGGTTGCTTCGTCGCTTTGCTCCTCGCAATGACATGGGGTGCGTGACTCACGCTTCTCTGAGTCAAAATCCTCGCGCAGCTTCCACTGCGGGCTCGTGAAGCTCCGTGCGCCGCTCCGTTGCGTCGGTTCGCGCGGCGAGTCTGGACCGGGAGCCACCAGATCTCATGTGCTGCGTTCCGGACCGGCCAAACGGGAGAGCACCATGAGCCAACCGACGCGACGGACGATCGCCACCGCGCCCTGTCGACGTTCGTCGCCGCCCCTAC
>Ga0335074_10008420_pt1 | contig 14331 bp, 13 predicted proteins | sample Lox_Sample_23_FD_206715 | JGI IMG/M metagenome (GOLD analysis project Ga0335074, IMG submission 206715) | Soil microbial communities from Loxahatchee National Wildlife Refuge, Florida, United States - Lox_Sample_2.3 | ecosystem: Environmental > Terrestrial > Soil > Wetlands | place: USA...
GCCAAATGAAAGTCGGGGCTCACGCTGGCCGCTACCGCCCATAGAAAGAACCTCTTCTCCCATAATGCGCGAATCGGAACGCCCGCCCGCTTTCTAGCTTGCGAGTCGAGGACGGGAGAGGTCGTCAGGGACGCCCTCTTCGTAGTGCGTCCGAACTGATTCCAAATCCACCGATAACTTGATTCGTCACTCAGGTCAGACAGCTTGCTTACGCATCCGCGGCATCTGAAACAACATTAGCGAGAACAACTCGGCAGGGAAATTCCATCTTCCCGCAATTCTTCATCTTTCCCGTATCTGTGGTGCGGACGTTGTCGCGTGTCACGGGCTTGTCCGAACACGCATCGCGGCCGAAATGCGATCGAGACCAGAACACATTTCGATGCCGGCCATTATCTGTCGGCGGCAGATGATCGGGAGCAAGCCAACAACTACAAAGCGGGATCCGCGTCTTCTATGGCTTTGACCGGAGAGTCAAAGTGATGGGATCCATCGAACCGCTGCGCATTCACGAAGGACGTGGGGGTTCCATTTACGCCGTTGCGGACTCCTCCCGAAAAGTCTGACTTGATCTTCTGGCGCAACTGATGCTTTTGGAGTGCTTCGGCAAATTCGCTCGCGGGCAACTTCAGCATTCTTGCGAGGTCGAACAAAGTCTCATCAAGTGCGCGCTGGTTCTCGAAGATCAGGTGAGCAGCGTGCTCGTCATGCTTTTTCTCCGCGCGGTTTAAGGGGATTGAACGCCGCGGTCACGATAAGACGTCACCAGAGTAGATGCCGGGAAAAGGGCTGTCCATTCCATGAATATGGAGACGCAGTGGTCTGCGAAACGCGCGGCCACCGCCATTTAGACATTCAAGAAAAATGGAATTGTGCGATCACACGAGCGCTCACAATACTAACGGCATGAGCATCAGAGAGTATCTGCCGAGTGGTCCTTTGGGATTCGGAGCGGCGCCTCTGGGAAACATGTTCCGAAACATTCCCGACTCCGAGGCGGACGCGACCGTTGAGGCGGCATGGCTCGCCGGGACGCGATATTTCGATACGGCCCCGTTCTATGGAGCGGGTCTTGCCGAGATTCGACTGGGGAGGGAGCTCTCGAAGCACAAACGATCCGAATATCGCCTGAGCAGCAAAGTGGGCCGTCTCATTCTCAATGACATCGAGCAGGAAGTTCAGACTTTTGGCGAGAAGGGCGATCTCTTCCGGCACGGGCTTAAGAACAGGGTGGTATACGACTACACGGCAGAAGGGGCGGTTCGCTCCATCGAAGACAGCCTGAAGAGGATGGGTGTGGAATATCTCGATTTCGTATGGATCCACGATATTGCACGAGACTTCCACGGAGACAACTGGATTGCCCAATTCGAGATCGCTCATCGTGGCGCCATGGTTGCGTTAGCCAAACTACGCGACCAGAAGGTCATTAAAGGATGGGGTCTCGGTGTAAATCGGGTGGAGCCCTGCGAGCTGACGATTGACATGACGGAGTTACAACCGGACGCGTTCCTGCTCGCCGGCCGTTACACCCTCCTCGATCATGTTCAGGCGCTGCAGCGTCTTATGCCGGCGTGCGAAGCCAAAAAGGTGGACATTGTCGTCGGCGGACCCTATTCGTCCGGTGTACTGGCTGGAGGCACAAATTTCGAATATGCGCCGGCCAGTGCGGAGATCAGGGCGAGGGTTGAGAGGATCAAAAGCCTGTGTGATCGTTTCAACGTTACAACTAAGGCAGCAGCCCTGCATTTCGCTCTGGCCCACCCCGCGACTGCAGCCGTCATCCCCGGTGCCAGCCGGCCTGAACGCATCGCCGAAGACCATGCCGCGATCAATGAAAAGGTGCCCGCTGAGTTTTGGCATGCATTGCGCGAACAAGCGCTTGTCTCGCCGGTCGCGCCTCTTCCCATCGATCGAGAACGAGAGGGTTCAGGAGATCTCAAGAAGAAATCCCGGGTGGAGCAAGCTGGAAGGGCTGCCCGGCAACCCGCGTAACCGTCAGAAGGAGAATCCAGTGATGGCAAAAGAGTCGAAGTCCGAAATTGAAGCACGCAGATCCGCAGCGCACAATCAGCGCACAGACATTGCACCAGAATCCGTGAAGGAAATTTCAGCTGCCCTCACTGCGCTTCTGGCGGATGTCTTTACTCTCTATGTGAAGACGAAGAATTTTCACTGGCACATGAGCGGTCGGCATTTCCGCGATTACCACCTCCTCCTGGACGAGCAAGGAGATCAGCTCTTCTCGATGACAGACGACATCGCGGAGCGAGTGCGCAAAATTGGCGGCACGACCCTGCGCTCGATCGGCCACGTTGCCCGGATCAAACGCATCGCTGACAACGACGCTGATTATGTCACCCCGGAAGACATGCTCAGTGAGCTGTGGGAGGACAATAGGTCCCTGGTCCAGTCGATGCGGAGCGCACATGATCTTTGCGACGAGGCCGGCGATGTCGCCTCTACAAGTGTGCTCGAGAACTGGATCGACGAGACTCAACGCCGCGCATGGTTTCTGTATGAGCTAAGCAGGGATCGAGCATGAGCGGCGGCTCGGGACCCTCAACCGGCCTGCATTCCATTCCCGCGACCAGTGGGGTCCAACACAAAAGAGCCCATTGCAGGCACGACTGCAATGGGCATCCATTTTCCACTTTCCCTTGATCCGCTCTAGATCCCAACCATTCTCTCCAACCGCTCCGGATAGCGATCGCCCTGGGCGGTTAACCGCGCCGTCTCGTCGTCAATCTCCTTCATGTCTTCCGGGGTCAGTTCTACCGCCAATGCATTCAGGTTTTCTTCCAATCGGGCGAGCTTCGTCGTTCCTGGAATTGGAACAATCCAGGGCTTTCGGGCAAGCAGCCAGGCCAGCGCGATTTGCGCTGCCGTCGCGTCCTTCTGCTTCGCCTTCGCTTCCAGAAGATTGACGAACGCTCGATTGGCCTGCATCGCTTCAGGCTTGAACCGGGGCAGGTTGTGACGGAAATCTCCATCTCCGAAAGACATGTTTTCGTCCACTTTTCCGGTCAGGAATCCCCGTCCCAGGGGACTGTAGGGAACAAGTCCGATGCCGAGTTCTTCAAGCGAAGGGAGGATCTCCTTCTCCAATTCCCGGTACCACAGCGAATATTCACTCTGTAGAGCAGTCACGGGCTGCACAGCGTGAGCTCTACGGATCGTTTGGGCGCCCGCCTCGGAGAGGCCGAAATGCTTCACCTTCCCCGCCTCGATCAGATCCTTTACCGCTCCTGCCACATCTTCAATGGGTACCGCGGGGTCCACCCGATGCTGATAAAAGAGGTCGATCACATCCGTTCTCAGCCGCTTCAACGATGCCTCGGCCACCTGTCTGATGTGGTCTGGATGGCTGTTCAATCCCTGATAGCCTGGACTCCCGTCGGCCTTCGGAATGAATCCGAACTTTGTCGCAATCACTACCTGTTCGCGCACAGGCTCGAGCCCCTCGCCCAGCAGGTTTTCATTCGCGTACGGCCCATAGATTTCGGCCGTGTCAAAGAAGGTGACTCCACGGTCCACCGCCGCCCGCAGCAGCGCAATCATCTCCTGCTTGTCCTTGCCCCCTTCGTACGCGTTGCTCATTCCCCAGCATCCAAGACCGAGAGCCGAGACTCTCAGGCCACTGTTTCCCAGTGTGCGTTGTAGCATAAGTCACCTCTCTGCCGGGTGTGTTCTGAGAGTTGCCGTCGCCTCTATGGCCGGAAGTCATTCGGATCTGAGAGACGCGATGTCAATTGAGAACCGGTATTTCACATCCGACCTCAGCAACCGCTCATACGCCTCGTTGATCTTTTGGATCGGAATCACCTCCACATCGGCCGTGATGTTGTGCTTTCCGCAAAAGTCCAGCATCTCCTGGGTCTCAGCGATGCCTCCGATTGGGGAGCCGGACAGACTGCGCCGCCCAAATATCAGATTGAACGCAGAGATCGGCAATGGCTTCTCCGGTATGCCCACCAGCGTCAGATCACCGTCCTGTTTCAGCAGTTGCAGATACTCATTCAGATCGTGCTGAGCTGAAATGGTGTCGAGGATAAAGTCAAAACTCGTCCTGTGTTTCTGCATCTGATTCGCGTCGCGGCTCATTACCACCTCGTCGGCACCCAACCGGAGGGCATCTTCCCTTTTGTTTTCAGAGGTTGTGAACACGACCGTATGAGCCCCCAGCGCATGTGCAAACTTCACACCCATATGGCCCAAACCGCCCAAGCCCATGACTCCAACCTTTGCTCCGCGGGCGACGTGGTGGTGTTTCATGGGCGAGTAAGTTGTGATTCCTGCGCACAGCAGCGGCGCCGCTCCCGCCGGATTCAGGTTCTCGGGAACATGCAGCGCAAAATTTTCCGCGACCACCACACTCTCCGAATATCCACCGTACGTCACGCCGCCGAGATATTTGTCAGGAGAGTTGTAGGTCCAAATGACATTGGGGCAAAACTGCTCCTCCCCATGCTTACAGGCCTGGCAGGTTCCATCTGAATCAACCATGCATCCTACTGCCGCCAGGTCACCGGCCTTGAAATTCCTTACCGCCGATCCGACTTTCGTCACGCGCCCCACAATCTCATGCCCGGGGACACAGGGATATACGGCAGGCACTGCCTCTTTCCACTCGTCACGAACCAGGTGAAGGTCCGAGTGGCACACGCCGCAGAACAGGATCTCGATCTGTACGTCATGTTCGCTGAGGTCGCGCCGCACGATCGAAGCGAGAGCAAGCGGCGATGTTGGGCTGACAGCAGAGAATGCCTTTGCCTTGTACATGAGTTTTTAGCCTCCATTCGAGAAACGTTGCCTCGGGCGTGATGGGTGGACGGGTGCCAGCTGAATCGCCGCAATTTGAGCCTTCCAGATGCGGCTCCCGCAAATGTCACGATTGATCAGGGCCATTACGCCGAAAGTGGTATCGATCTTTCGACTACCCGGAGAAACCAGCTTCTGATCAGACTCGAGCGAGCCGAAGCCGTGGCTGGGCGGGCGACCGGCCCTTGAAACTGGCCATATCCTCGATTCCGCCGGATGCGCGATTTCTACTCGTGTCTGGAAACGACGGAACGATTCGAGACACTGGGTTCGCTTCCCCAAAAGTTCCTTCCGGCCTCTTGACAAGAAGGGCTGTCACGGCTTGTGCTGACCATTCGCCTTTCTTCTCGAGGCAGTCCATCGATTCGAGCCGCGTCGACATTCGTACCAAGGCAGCCAGGGAATCGGCCCTCATCTTTCGCATCACACGGCCACGATGCACCTGAAATGTGTTTTCTGTGATCCCGAGCTCGGCGGCTGCCTGCTTGTTGAGAAATCCGGCTACGGTGAATTGGAATACGTCCTGCTCTCGTGGCGTAAGGGAATCCCATCTCCTCAGCAGAGACAATCGTTCGACATTGTCGCGACGATGCGTACGCTCCATGGCAAAAGCTAACTCAACAGCGAAGAGCAGCCTTTGAAAGTCAATGGGCTCGCTCATGAAATCAACAGCTCCGTTCTTCATGGCCCGCACACCAGTGTTCAGATCACCGCTTGCGGTCACGAATATCACGGGCGGCCCATCTCTCTCCGCGAGCCTGCTCTGTGCCTCAAGACCGCTAATATCGGCCAGATTCAAATCGAGGATCACGCACGCGACTCGCTCAGAGCGAGGCTTGTCAATGTATTCCCTTGCCGTCACAAACACATCGGCGTCGATAGAGCGTGAAAGGAAAAACTCTGCCAAACTGGCGGCGCGCGTCGCATCGTTGGAAATGACATGAACGATTGGGGCTGAAATTGTTGGGGAGTCGATCGGGATCATGTGTGAGGCGCCGGGAGGACGCGACGGCTGAGTCGCAGGGTATCCGGGCCGCAGACGGGGAAAATGAACTGCTGGGGAAGACGCGAACATCTCTCTCTCCTGCCGGGTTAGCCACGCGACATCAGCATTGCGTGGTCTGCCGATGTTGTGCAGACTCCATGCGATCAGGCTGCGTTGTTCCTCCAGGAATTCGGCGGAACTGTTCGGCCGTCAGACTGCCCGAACCGAACGTTTCACTTTCCCGTCTCAATCGTTCGTTCTTGATGAGCAATTCGCACAACAGTAATTCCAGATTCATCAATCGAGCCTGCCAATATGCCCTTTCCGCTTCGCGGTCGGCATCAAACAATTCAGCTGACATGATGAGCTCCATCTGATGAATGCGTCGATAAACTGTGCCGGTTGTCATCTGATGGAATTCGTCAAGGGAAACGAGAGCGAATTCCTGACGAATGGAGCGTAGCTGTTTCCACTCTGAGAAAACAGACCCGATTGACTAGCTGGAAGCTAGCCCTTTAGAAGTAGCGGCAGAGTGCACATTGGCTCTTCACTCATTCCGGCGGCAGGATGAGGCGCCTTCCAAACATTTTCGAGTCGATCGAATACGCTCCGGGCCCCAGAACGAAGAGTGCAACGATGACGACCGCCTGGAGGGAGAATTCGAAGGAACGGATCCCGCCCCATGCTGGCCAGCAAATGGCGTCAAAAATTAACGAGAGGAAACTTGCGACAGGAGTGAATGCACCGAACATGAGCAGGAGGCTTACCAGCGCCAGGGCCGCAATTTTCCATGGGCTTATGTTCCCGCTCGACGAGATCTCGAAGATCGAGTCGAACAGCATTCCCATCACACCAAACCGCAACAGGAACAATGCTGCGCCGGGCAGTCCGGTCGGGAACATTGTAAAGAGTCGTTGCACCGCTTCATGATATTGCTGGCCCCGCCAGGCCCGATGGTCCGGTAGGGCTGGGATCGACTAGCCCTTTTGAGCCATCCAATGCCACCCGCTTCGTCGTATGATGAGGTTTGCCATGTGCGGACCGATTTGATCACCGCAGGGAGCACCCATGGATCCATCCCATAAGATCCGAGTCCTCGTGGTCGACGATCATCCCTTAATGGTCGCGGGAATCGTGGGAGAGATCAATGCACAGCCGGATATGACAGTCGCGGCTCAGGCAGCCGACGGTGAAGAGGCGTTGTCTCTATTCAGGAGCCATCGGCCCGACGTGACCATCATGGACGTTCGTATGCCAAAAATGAACGGCATCGAGGCGTTAGCTTCAATTCGCAGGGAGTTTCCAAAGGCACGGATTATTGTGCTTACGACCGCGATAGGCGATGTTCAGGTGCTTCGCGCTTTCAAGGAGGGTGCTGTCGGTTATCTGTTGAAAAGCTTAGTTCGGCGGGAATTGACTGAGACCATCAGAGCGGCCCACTCGGGTCTGAGACGAATTCCGCCCGATATAGCACAGCAACTTGCCGAGCACCTGGAAGACGATGTGCTCACCGCCAGAGAGCTTGATGTGCTGCGCATGGTTGCACAAGGAAAAGCAAACAAGACCATCGCCTCAGATCTCCAGCTCGCAGAGCATACAGTCAAGAATCATATAAAGAGCATACTGGCTAAGTTAAGAGTCGACGACAGGACCGGAGCAGTGATGACTGCTGCCCGTCGGGGTTACATCGACATCTGATCATACCGGCATTGCCGTTTTGCGATGGACGCTCGATTCCGCGACAACCAGATCGCGGTCTGCTTCATCTCCCGCGCCATGAGCTCAGAAAAGCCCACTTCTTGCCTGTCGAGATATAGGCACGTTGCGCGGAAAGAGTGACTTCCAGTTCGGTCCCGCCACCTAAACGGCTCCAGAGTTGGAATTCTGCGCCCAGTTTCTCCGCTCGTCTGCTCATGTTTTTGAGGCCAAGGTGTGAGCGAGGCGCATCCCCATGAAGGAGCGCCGGCTCGAAACCCTGTCCGTTATCCCGGACGCGGAACTGCATCTCGCTTCGGCCATAAGTTATTTCAACTTCAATCACAGTAGCCTTTGAATGGCGGAAGGCGTTGTAGATTGCCTCGCGCGCGATCTTGCAGAACTCCTCCGCGACAAGGGGATTAAGGCTCCGAGCCTGACCATCAGCCTGTACCCGATATTCAATTGGATACGCTGCCGCAAACTCTGCACAATAACCGGCAACCACTTTTTCAAAGTCTCGCTCTTTAGGCACCTTTCCTGGAGCGTCCAGGAACGTCTCCCGGCCTTCCGACATCACCTGATCGGAATCGTCCAGCACTTCATCCAGCGCGCGTCGGGTCGGGCTGTCTTCCGGAAGCCGGCGTGAAGCTGTGTGGAGACGGAGGAAGAGGCTTTGAACGGCCTGAAAGAACGTGTCGTGCAGATCCCGGGCAATCTCTTCTCGTTCCAACAGCCGTTCCTGATGACGAATTTGGAGGAGCGTTGTCAGATGTCGGACTCGGAATGCGTAGGCCGCCCATAAGGCGCCCAAAAGGAGGGCAAGAGACAACAGCCGGAACCACCAGGTTTGCCAGAATGCAGGCTCGATCGTGAAGGAGAAATCGGACTCCGGACCGTTCCAGAGACCGAGCGCGTTGGAAGCCATGATGCGAAACGTATACTTCCCGGGAGACAGGTTGCTGTAGACGATCTCGCGTTGTGATGCAGCATTGCTCCAGGTGTGAGCGGCCCCCGCCATGAAGTATCGGAGATGCGTACGTTGCGGCATCGAGAGGCTTGTTCCCGAACAACGGAACGCGATGTTGCGCGTCGTGGAAGGCAAATCGGCACTCCGTCCCAACACGGGAGTTTCGCCATCGATGACCACTGAATCAATCCGAACGCGAACCGGCATGCGATACGCATCGGCCATTCCAACGTCTGCGACGGCGAGGGAATGCGGCAGGGAGAGCCAGATGCGACCGGCCGAATCAGAAACGAGTGAGCGGTCCCGCCTGACCCCGTCAGTCTCAGTCAAGCCATCATCGGCACCATAACTCTGTACGTCGTCTTTCCCAAGACTCCCAGAAAGCAGCTTCGAACGATCGACCCGAAGAACCTGCTGGGTTGTTACGATCCACAAAAACCCGAGCTTATCCTGGCCAATGCCCAAAACTTCTTCTTCGAGTGCCGGGGGCAAGTCGCTTAAAAGGTCAATCTCTCCCTGGCTGAGGCGCGCAAGACCGCGAGATGTACCGATCCAGAGCAGATGGCCGGAATCCTCGAACGCGGTCCTTATGTTAAGGGGCTCGGTACGCGTATCCTTCGCAGTGTAGACAGTCCAATGCTGCCCATCAAAGCACAGCAGGCCGCTGGGCGAAGCAAACCACATCTTTCCGTCGGCGGTCTCCAGTGAGGAGAAAATAGCATTTGACTGAAGGCCATTGGCCAGGGTGTACGACTCAAAATTCCCGTGGCGCAAGACAGCCACACCTGAGCTAACGGTGCCTGCCCAGACACTCCCGTCCCGGGCTACTGTGACCGTGAAAACGCTGTCCTGCGGCAAACCGTCCTTTTGGGTATATGTGCGGGCCTGCCATTCAGGGCCGTGTCTTGTGAGTTCAGTCAGTCCGCCTCTCTGCCGTCCCAGCCAAAGCTCATCCCTGGTCCCATCCTTGGTTCCATCAATCGAATAGATCACGTCGTCGTTGAGGCCGGGGACCGCAACACGCCGGGTGATACCGTTTTCCAGATAAAAGAGCCCACCTGAAGTTGGGCCAAACCACGCGCGCCCCGAGTCATCGACAAAAATTGGACCACCGATCTCTTTGAGCGAAGTCTCCCGTTGCGAATAGGATGCAAACATCCCATCGCGCGAGCGTTCAATTTCTTTGGAGCCACCGAACCAGATATCGCCATCGGGGTCTTCAAAAATGGCGGAGACTCCCGGATCGTCTCTGTTCCGATAAAACCCGGTCACGACTCGAAGTCTGGAATCGATTCTATAAAGACCATTGTCCGTCCCCACCCAGAGGTTATGGTTGTGGTCGCGGACGAGCGCCAGAACCTGCGCCTTGCGCAACCGGTCGGGAAGCCCCAAATTGATCGAAGCGCCATGCTCCCAAAGATAGAGCCCGCTTTCAGACCCAATCCAGACTCCACCCCCGTCCGACGGGGCGAGGGCATTAACTCCGTGCAATTCCGCGTCGGATAACACCTTCGCGAAATTTCCCTTCTCCACTCGATATAGACCCGCGTCCCGCGTGCCGAGCCAGAAGATCCCCCCCGGCGATTCAACGACGGAAACGACAATCCCCCCGTTTCGCTCCGGAGGGAAGATGGGTCGGAACTGGCCATCCCGAAAGCGCAGCAATCTGTTGCGCGGTCCCCACAGAAGGAAATCTCCAGTCGTGTCGCGCGACGCAGCGGTGAAAGAGACATCCGAGAGTCCGAATTGCGAGGTTGCGTCGATGAAAGCACCGTCACGGTATTCCAATACGCGAGGACCGTCCAGCCGGACCCAGAGGCTTCCATCTGCGCCTTCCACAAGTCCTCGGACCGCCCCTATGCGCCTGTGATCCGTTGGGAACGTTGAAATCGAGGTGAAGTTGAACCCGTCGAACCGCACCAATCCACGGTCCGTGCCCAGCCATAAATATCCGTCCTTCGATTGAGCTATGGCATAAATCGTTCCACCGGGATATCCCTGATCGGGACCCCAGACAGTATGGACATACTGAGCGAGGGTTCGTTCGCTACTCAGGGCGAACGTGGGTCTTGCGCACAGGACGATCAAGAGAGCTGCAAGGCTCAACGTCGCGATCTTGCAGTCCGCCCTGATCAAGGTACGTATTCAAACCTCCTCACCAGAATCTCGACAGGGTGCCGCAGTCCGCTCCGTGAATGCTGGAAATCATAAAGAGCGAGGTGGACCGTTTCGTCGGCAGGAACGGGTATTCCTGAAGTGAACACATGGTCCATCACATCCGCGCCAGGTGACATCATGGCTCCTTTGGTGGCCCGGAACTCCGCTGTTCCGGGCTCCCACTGAAGTACGTAGGTCATCAGTCCCGCCGGCACATTAAAAGTGACGGTGTTTTGGGGAATGTAGTAGGGCTGCACAACGAAATCAGCATTCGAATGGCTTGCCTTGCCCCAGCGGCTCAATTCTATATCCATGTCAATTCGATCATCGCTGTCCTGGCGATCGTCACGGATAAACATAACCAGCGCAGCCGAAGGAGGCAGGGGTGTGCTTTCAGAGATTACAAATCGATATGTTCCATAGCCGAGGCTTCGCGGCAGTGCGACACCTGCACAGTGCCATTGATCCCCGTCCGGGCCCATAACGAGATGGAGGTATCCCTGTTTGTCGACCCATGAATTCGAAGCGCTGTTATCACACAATTCTCCTCCATTGAAGCTGGCTGAAGAGAGAACGCGCCATTGATAGCCACTGAACTGAAGCGTGTGAGGTTCGATTCGCGGCCCCGAAGAACCATGAGTCATCGCTACCGCCAATATGTTGTTGCCTACCGCCGGCAACGTCGTTAACTTCGCCGGCGGCCGATAGCCCGGCCCCACAAGGAGAGCAGCATAGTCGGTACCGAGATGGGTTGCCGTCTCCCAGCTTCCATCACTCCCAACGTCTGTGAATTCATGGCTCCGAAAGGGCTGGACCCACCACAGATTGTCGCCATGTGCATAGACGACAATTCTCATTCCCGGCTTTCCGGCAAGAACTGTCCCTTTAATTTGATCGAGCAGAGCTGGACCTCCGGCCTGGGCCGGAGGCACTTGTTCAAAGCGGATGGAAGGTCTGGGAGAGCTGTTTGAGGATCTGCATCCGGAGGAGAGGCCAACGGCACTAAAGAAAATCGCACATGAGAGTGCACTGTGAACCGTCCCGCGGAACGTCGCTCTCAGAGCTTTTTGTCGGGATGCTCGGCTTGTCTTCAGTGCCTGCATGAATTCTCGTTCGGGCTCGAATAACGAGGTGTGCCGAATCGTGTTCGGAGCCTGACCGTGCATGATCTTCGTTCTGCCTGGTGCAGAGCGTCGCGGTTGGCTTACCATTTCCACACCACAGTGAATTTCATTTAAACAGAACCACCATCCGTATCAGCGGATCAGCAGAGTGGTTTCTCTCGCGCCTCCATCGGGTTCTCCGAGGGCGGAACCAGACGAATTGACCCTGCATCTGCACTTGGTTTGGTACAACCGCGTCCGCTCGAATGCGCCTGCCGGCGGTCACCTGACCATTTGCTTGCTATTGAGTGGAGCCGGCTTCGAACGAGTCGACCTGATCCCATGGAGCAGGGATCCGGCGAGAACACTCCGCAGCCGACTTAGTGTGCCCCAGGCAATCTGGCCAGCCCCGTCGGGCTTTATGGTCCGCATAAATAACCGCTTCAATTCGTTGATCGAATTCATCGAGGGTCGCTCGCCGGGCTTGTCTTCGCCTTTCCTTTGCTCAGATTTCGTTTTCTGAGATGGCTCAGGAGTACGGCGGCATTGTACTTTAGGGTAGTAGCGCGGTAATCCTAAAGAGATTTCGAGAGGTTTTCCTGACCGGGCCAAAGGCAGATTTTCCCCAGCGAATTTTTGAAGTTCAGAACCGAATCTCCCCTTCCAGCCCGGAGCTGATTCGCAAAAAGGGCCGGCACATTTTGAATCCTGCGCCCACTGGTCAACAAAGATGACCGAAACCAAGATTAAGGTCCTCACCGTGGATGATCACCCCTTCCTCCGCGAGGGCATTATTGCAATCATCCGCGAGGAAGCGGACATGATGGTTGTCGGGGAGGCTTCAAATGGCCGTGACGCCGTTGAAGTTTTTGGCAAGTGTCGGCCCGATGTGACCCTCATGGACTTGCAATTGCCAGAATTGAACGGCATCGATGCTACCATTGCGATTCGTGCAAAGCACCCGAGCGCCCGAATCATTGTGTTGACCACTTACAACGGTGACGTTCGCGTTCGCCGTGCCTTGATGGCGGGGGCTGCTGGCTATGTCCTCAAGAACATGATCCGGAAGGAACTCATCGAGGCCATTCGCGCGGTGCATGCCGGCAGGAAGTACATACCTCAGCAAATCGCTCTGGAACTCGCTCAAAACTTCGAAAAGGATGATCTTTCGGCACGCGAGATTGAGGTTCTCAGGGCAGTTGCTGAGGGTAAATCGAACAAGATCATTGCCGATCAGCTTTCCATCACAGAGACAACAGTCAAGGCTCACATGAAGAGCATCCTCTTCAAACTGGGCGCCTCAGATCGCACACACGCTGTCGTGCTCGCGACAAACCGGGGCTTTCTGCCTTAGCGGCCAAATTGAGCGGCAGTCCTGTGCTTTCTTCGGTTGCAGACCTCGAGCTACGTCTCACAGGGGCTTAACGCAGTAAACGTCGAAATTGGCGGCCGGCTCATCTGATGCTGAATGCCGCCGTTCGAGTTCTGGCCGTAGGCATCGCGAGCGGTCTTCGGTGCAGGTTGATCTACAGACCGCTTAAGATGGTTCCTGATCAAACCGCGCGACCGCTCATGAGCGCCATCGCCAAATCGGCAATCCCGGTTGCAATAATGTTTGGCAGGAACAGGAACGATGCGACGGCAAGTATTGGGACTCCTACTCTGGTGGCCGCTGTTTCTTACATGGCAAGCCGGCGCGTCTGGCCCGGACCCCAATCGACCCATTAAACAAATGCGCCACGCTTCTTGGAGCGAGGCGGATGGCCTCGTCGGCTCCGTATTGTCCCTCGCCCAAACCAGCGATGGATTTCTCTGGGTCGGCACCTCCACAGGTCTCTATTACTTCGATGGCATAAAATTTGTCCTCTACCCAGGGTCGACCGGAGACAATACCATCCTTGAAGCTCGATCGCTCCTTCCCACCAGCGATGGAGGCCTCTGGGTCGGCTACCGACACGGCGTTGCCTTTTTGAAGCAGGGCAAGGCCTTCTTCTACAGTGAGCGCCAGGGATTGCCGTACGGGTCGGTGACCAATCTCGCGCAAACTCGGGACGGCGCCATCTGGGCCGCGGTTACATTGTCCGGTGGAGGCAAAGCGGAAGGCGGCGAAAATTCTCTGGCTGGGCTGGCTCGTTTTTCCAACGGCCGGTGGGAAAAGATCGGATCCAACTGGAACTATCCCGCCAACTCCGCTGAAAAAGTAGTAGTGGATGGCGCCGGAACGTTGTGGGTCACTGGCGGAGAGTCCATTTATTTCCTTCTTCCCGGAAGTCGAAGATTTCAGCCGACCGGGGTCAGGGTAAGCGCCTGGACCCAGGTCTGCGTGGGTCCTGATGGGTCAATATGGATAGTGGATTCGATCGCACACAAACTCTTCAATTTTCGCGAGTCACCTGTGGGGATTTACGTTTCCTTCACCGCGGATCGTCTGCAGGATATAAACGGAATCCGTTTTGACAGCGCCCACGCGCTGTGGCTTGCAGCAGGTCGCGGCTTATACCGCATTCCCGCCGGTTCCATCAGTGCCCTGCCGAGGCAAACCAACCAGGAAACAGAGAAGGATCACTTTCTGCTCGCCGACGGTCTCTCCGGCCGCGAGG
>Ga0335074_10008421_pt1 | contig 14331 bp, 9 predicted proteins | sample Lox_Sample_23_FD_206715 | JGI IMG/M metagenome (GOLD analysis project Ga0335074, IMG submission 206715) | Soil microbial communities from Loxahatchee National Wildlife Refuge, Florida, United States - Lox_Sample_2.3 | ecosystem: Environmental > Terrestrial > Soil > Wetlands | place: USA: Florida...
GAATCACCCGCAGATCTTCGGCATGCGACGCGCGGTCGGTCTTGATGCCGAACATGCGCGCGCCGGCCACGCGGGCAGCGATGCCGCCGACGGCCCCGGACGTGCGCGCCATGCGGCGGATTTCGCCGAGGAGGTTGCTGCCCTCGGCCATCTAAGCGGTTCCGCCGCAGCGTCCGAGTCCCGCATGCAGCAAGAAAAAATTACCACGAAGGCACGAAGGCACGAAGCTTAATCTAGACCTTCGAGTCTTCGTGCCTTCGTAGTGAATTTTACAGACCGCCCCACCGCTCCCGCGCCGGGAGCGAGCGCACGGTCCTTCAGGCGTCATCACGCCGCCTCCAGCTCGTCGATGAAGCCGGCGATCACGTCCAGGCCCTTCTTCCAGAACGCGGGGTCCGATGCGTCCAGGCCGAAGGGCGCCAGCAGTTCCTTGTGCCGCTTCGATCCGCCCGCGCGCAGCATGTCCAGGTATTTCGCCTGGAATCCCGGATGCCCGTTCTGGAACACCGAATACAGCGCATTCACCAGGCAATCGCCAAAGGCGTACGCATACACGTAGAACGGCGAGTGAATGAAATGCGGAACATAGGCCCAGAACACGCTGTATTCCGGCGTGAACTCGAAGGCCGGTCCCAGGCTCTCGGTCTGCACCTGCAGCCACAATTCGCCGATCCGCTCGGGCAGCAACTCGCCGGTGCGGCGTTCGTCATGCAGCAGCGTTTCGAAGCGGTAGAATGCGATCTGGCGCACCACCGTATTCAGCATGTCCTCGACCTTGGACGCCAGCATGATGCGACGCTGCTTCGCGTTCGCCGAGTCCAGCAACGCGCGGAAGGTGAGCATCTCGCCGAACACCGAGGCCGTCTCCGCCAAGGTCAGCGGCGTGCCGGACATCAGGTAGCCCTGGGCGTCGCCTGCCAGCACCTGGTGCACGCCGTGTCCCAGTTCGTGCGCCAAGGTCATCACGTCGCGCGTGCGGCCGTGATAGTTCAGCAGCAGATACGGGTGCGCGGCCGGCACCGTGGGATGGGCGAAGGCACCGCTGGACTTGCCGGGACTCAGCCGCGCGTCGATCCACGGCGCATCGAAAAAGCGCTTGCCGACGGATGCGAGTTCCGGGCTGAATGCGCCGTAAGCGGACAGCACCCGCTCGCGCGCCTCGGGCCAGTCGATCTGGCGGTCGTCGTCATCGGGCAGCGGCGCATTGCGGTCCCAATGCATCAGCTTCGGCAAGCCCAGCCACTTTGCCTTCATCAGGTAATAGCGATGTGCCAGGCGCGGATAATCATTGCGCACCGCGGTCACGAGCGCATCGACCACCTCATCTTCCACCATGTTCGCGCGGTTGCGCGAACTGCCGGGACGCGGGTAGTGGCGCCAGGTGTCGACGATCTCCTTGTCCTTGGCCAGCGTGTTGGTGATCAGCGAGAACAGCTTCACCCGTTCGCCAAAGGCGGCGCCGATCGCACGGCCAGCGGCTTCACGCACGCCCCGGTCCTTGTCGGACAGGCGATTCAGCGTGTCGGTGACCGTCAGCTCCTCATCCCCCACAGGGACGTGCATGCCGGCCATGGTCTCGTCGAACAAGCGGTTCCAGGCGGAATGGCCGGTCACTTCTTTTTCGTGCAGCAGTTTTTCCAGCTCATCGGAAAGCTGGTGCGGACGGAACACCCGCAGGTCGCGAAGCCAGGGGCGCCAGTGCGCAAGCGCCGGGTCGGCCAGCTTCGCCTCCAGCACAGCCTCGTCGAGCCGGTTCAGTTCCAGGGAAAAGAACAGAAGCTGGGAGCTGATGGTCGTCGCGCGCTCGTTGACCGATTGGTAGAAGCGGCCGATCGCCGCGTCGGTCGAATTACCGGCGAACAGGAGCTGAGCGTAGGAGAGCAAGCGGCCGAGCACCTCTTCCTGGCGCTCGTATTCCGCAATGGCGGCGGCCAGCGCGGCGCCGGACAGCTCGGCCAGCTTGCCGGCATAGGACGCCGCGAAGGCGCGCGCCTGCTTGTCCACGCGGGCGAAGTCAGCCTCCACCTGCGGCGAGTCCGGCGTGGGGTAGAGGTCGGACAAATCCCAGGCCGGCAGTGCGTCCGTGCTCACGGTGGCGGCATGTGCGTCGGGCATGACTGTCCTCGGATGGCTGCGTTCCGGGTGGATGTAGGCTAGTAGGGGCCGCCGTCAAAGGGTTGCGGCGCGCCGTGGAGGAGACGTGGAGACCTACCCGACCTGGCCGAACCTGGCCGCGATGATGTTCGGCCTCGCCCGAACCTGGCCCGACAAGCCACTGCTCCGCGCCTTTCGGGACGGGCAGTGGCACAGCATCGCGTGGGGGGAATTCGGCCGCATGGCGGCATCCTGCGCCCGCCGGCTTCGCGCCGCCGGGGTCGCGGCCGGTGATCGCGTCGCGATCGTTTCGGAGAACCGCCCCGAATACCCGGTCGCCGAGACCGCCCTGATGGCGATCCGCGCGGTTCCGGTGCCGACCTACACCACCAACACCGTCGCCGATCACGGCCATATCCTGCGCGACAGTGGCGCGCGGGTGGCGATCGTATCGTCCGCCACGCTGGCGGTGCGATTGCAGGAGGCGGCGCGGCTGGCGGGCGGGCTCGACCTGCTTGTGGCGATGGACGGGCCTGTCGACGCGGCGGACGGGGAGGCCCGGGTGCTGCCGTGGTCGGCCCTGGTGGGCGACACCGAGCCGGCAGACGACATCGCGCGCGAAGCTGCCGGCATTTCATCAAGCACGCTGGCGTGCCTGATCTACACCTCCGGCACCGGCGGCGCACCGAAGGGGGTGATGCTGCCGCACCGCTCCATCCTGTCGAACTGCCGGGGTGCGTTCGAGCTGCTGCGCCCGCTGCATCTGCATAACGAAACCTATCTGTCCTACCTGCCATGCTCGCACAGCTACGAGCACACCGTGGGCCAGTTCTTCCTGCCCAGCATCGGAACGGAAATCGTCTATGCCCGTGGCGTGGAGCACCTGGCGGCGGACATGCTGGCGGTGCGGCCCACGATCATGACGGTGGTGCCGCGCGTGCTGGAGGTGATCCGCAACCGTATTTTGACTCAGGTGGCGCGTGAATCCCCGTTCCGGCAGCGCCTGTTCCAGCGGGCGATGGAGACCGGTTTGAAGCGGCTGGACGGCGCACCGCTCTCCGTGGCCGAGAAATTGCTCGATCCGCTGCTGGATCGGCTGGTGCGCGCCAAGGTGCGCGCGCGATTCGGCGGGCGGCTGGTTGCCGCATGCTCTGGCGGCGCGCGGCTGGAACCGGATGTGGGGCGATTCTTCCTGGCGCTGGGGTTGAAGATTCTGCAAGGCTATGGCCAGACCGAGGCTGGCCCGATCATCAGCGCCAATCCGCCGGATGCGATCCGTATCGACACCGTTGGCCACGTGTTGGACGGCGTGGCGCTGCGAATCGCCGAGGATGGCGAGATCCTGGTGCAGGGCGACCTGGTGATGGATGGCTACTGGCGGCGTGCGGACGACAGCGCGGCGGCGATTCGCGACGGGTGGCTGCACACCGGCGATATCGGCACGTTGGACGCGGACGGCTATCTGCGCATCACCGACCGGAAGAAAGACCTGATCGTGCTGTCGGGCGGCGAGAACGTGTCGCCTGCCAAGATCGAAGGCATGCTGATGGCGGAGCAGGAGATCGCACAGGCGGTGATCGCGGGCGATGGGCGCGCGGGACTGACGGCGTTGGTGGTGCCGTCGGATGGGTATGATGATGTTGCGGTGGCGCTGGCGGTGAACCGCACGAATCTTCGTCTGTCGGTGACGGAACGGATTCGCAAGCACGCCATCGTGCCGGCGTTCACGGTGGAGAATGGCCTGCTGACCCCGACGCAGAAGATTCGCCGGATGCTGGTGATCCGCGCGAATGCGCAGACGCTGGCGATGCTGCACGGGTAGGGTTCTCGGTCGTGCTGGTCGCGCGGTATCACGGATCAAATGGAGCCGGGTGCGAGGAGGTTGGGGGCAACTCCTCGACTTCGGCGCTATTTCGTTCGGGGCAGGTCGCTAGCGAATGCGCGCAGTGCTATGAGGGCATATCACACCTTCAGGTGCATGCGTTGGACGTTCGAGTGCATGCGTTGGCACTCATAACGTGACGAATCCGGCCGTAGCACGGTATCTTTTGGTCTGATCTTCGCTGACTTCAGCAATTTGTTGAGGAATACCAGGCTATCTCCGTTCTGCCGCGATCGTGCCGCAGAACGGAGACGACACATGCGTGAATTTGTGTTTCGCCTCCGGTGGGGTAGGTGGCGGATAGAGATCCGGATCTCGATCCGCCGGTAGCCTACTCACCGGCCCCGAGGATACGCCCCAAAGCGTATCCCGGGTGCCCGGTGCACGTAGCACGCTCCCTCACTGCTTTCAATGCGAAGTCGTTCCTACAACCGTATGCAGCAGGAGCCGCGACGGCAGCGACGCGGCGTATTCCGTCGGCGCCGTGCGTACCTCGTGAACGAACGAAAAGCACCGACTCTCCTCACATGCGGCGTCTCTCCTCACATGCAGCGTCTCTCCTCCGATCGCCTCCAGCCTCGCCGGTTGCGCGCAGCAAGGCGCCGCCATCAAAATACCCAGTTCACGTCGTTTTCTCGCCGCCGTGCCCGCCCACTCATTGGCAACAGCGGCGTGGAATCCGATCCGTGCCGCGTGAACAAACAAGGCGGAAACCTGATGACTTCACGCAATCGTTCGTCAGTCTCGCGTGTCGAAGCGAAGCGGTCCAACCGGTCGGTGATCATCGGCCTCGCCGCATTGATGGCGGTGGCCGGCATGCTCGGCGGCTGTGTCGTCGAGACGCCCGGTCATCCGTATCACGGCTGGTGGTGGCATCATCACGAGTGATCGTAACGTCAGTGTTCCTTGGCATCGGCGAATCGCACGCGCCGTTGCGCCGCGCCCATCAGCCCTTGATCGCCGCGGTGTGCAGGTCCGTGCCGGCATGCGCGCGGCGGTCGCGGGCGATGTCGAGGAACACCTCCTCCATGTCGTCCCGATCGTAGCGTTCCAGCAATTCATCGGGGCTGCCGCGGTCGACGATGCGGCCACGTTTCAGCATCAGCACGTGGCTGCACAGCCGTTCGACTTCCGACATGTTGTGTGAAGCGAGCAGGATGGTGCAGCCGGTTTCCGCGCGGTAGCGCTCGAGCCAGGTGCGGACCCAGTCGCCGGTATCCGGATCCAGGCTGGCCGTGGGTTCGTCGAGCAATAGCAGCTCCGGCCGGTTGATCAGCGCCTTCGCCAGGGCCACGCGAGTCTTCTGGCCGGCGGAAAGCTGCCCGGAACGGCGGTTCAGCAGGTCGCGCAGTTCGAGTTCGTCCGCCAGTTCGCCGATGCGGCGCTCCAGGCGGGGCACGTTGTAAAGATGGCCATAGACCCGCAGGTTTTCCGCCACGGTCAGCCGCTGCGGCAGCGACAGGTAGGGCGAGGAGAAGTTCATCCGCGCCAGTGCGGCGAAACGGTCGCGGGCGATGTCGTGGCCCAGCACGGTGATGCTGCCCGCGCTGGGCACCAGCAGGCCGAGCAATAAGCCGATGGTCGTGGTCTTCCCCGCGCCGTTGCCGCCGAGCAAACCGACGGTCGCACCGGCCGGCGCCGTGAAGCTGATGTCATCCACTGCGAGCACGTCGCCGTAGCGCTTGGTCAGGCGGGTTACCTGGATCGCGTCCATGCGGGGGGATTAGGGCCGCGCGGGGGCAGCGCCAACTGCCGCGGCCTGGCCGCACCAGCGGCGCCGTCGAGGCGCTGCACACTGTGCAATCCAAGGGGGCGACCGGGAAGGATGCAGCGACCCCCCTGAACCTCAGGCCGATCTGCCATGCTCGACCTGCGCGATCATTGCCAGCAATCGTTCCAGGTCGGCGTCTGCAGCGGTGAAACAGGTGCGGGCGTCCGAGACTTCAATCTCCGGGCATCGGCTCATCACGATCATCTGCTGCTCGAACGTAGCGGCGATGTGGTACTGTGGTTCGGAAAACCAGCCCACGGCTGCGACGATGGTCCCGGGATCACAGAAAACCGAGGCATGCAGGCCCGATCCCGTTTCCCCCAGTACGCAACCGGCTGAACGGAACAGCGAAACCTGGTCCGGGAAGCTGAGTTCCTCAGGCCGCACGATAGCAAAGCCATGGTCCTGGGCCAGATGCTCCAACCTTTCCCGCTTCTCAAAGATGCGCCGATGGCTGAACGTCTCGCTTTCCTGGTTGCGACGGGACAGGCAGATGCGTCGCTTTGTCCCGTTTGTGTCCGTCTTGCCGAATCGATCGTAGAACATGCGCATGAACGGGTGCAGCACGTACGAACCATTATGGGCAAAACTGGGCAGACAGGCACGCGCACACACCAGTTTGTCATCGCGGCGGCGATACGGCAGGATGCGATTGGCGCCGACGCTGCAAAAGGCTTCCATCATCGCCGGCACCCATGCCGGCGTATCGGCAGGCAACGGCAGGACGAAATCGCGCAGCTCGGGTCCGAGAAGCTGCTGCGCGATAGCGATGCGCGGCAGGAAATCCAGCAGCCAATGGCCGTAGATGGAGGAACCGGGACCAAACACCATCAATGCCGGCCGATCGACCGCGATGGTAGTGCGTGGCGGCTTTGTGATCGGATGGTCGTGGAAGTCCGGATCGGCGAGCCATTCCAATGCGGCTGCGGACGTATGGACGCCTTCATGCACGAAACGGCCGGCATGGAACGGATAGCCGCTGCCGCAGATTTCCAGGTCTCGCAAGAAGTGGCAGCCAATGGCCGGAACCGGCGCAGCGGGAAGGCGGCGCCAAATCCATCCGCTGGCTCTCTCCCCAAGCTCCGCGTAGCTCCGGCCCTGCTGGCGTCGCATGGCCGGCGCCAGTTCAACGAAGCCGCACCATGTCGATAGAGCCTCGGCGAGCTGGCTGGGCGGCGCCAGGGAGCGGATCGGGACGGTAGGCAGGGTGCTCACGGGGTGGCTTCCCCGGCAGTCGTTACGCCGGCCATCGCAGCCAATCACAGGCCGTCCGACGCCGCAACCCGGCCCCTGCGACGCCGCGCTGCGGCTCGGCGTTCATTGGTGTTCGTTTGCGTGATCGGCGCGCCAATCGTGCGGCAGTCATCCGCTCACGCATGGCAGGGACAGCCGTGTTGCCCGCCGCACCACGGCCAGCCATGTGCTTCATGTTAGAGCGTCTGCGCTTCTCGATGCCGCCGGCGCGAGCGGCCAACCAGTCGGAAATTTCAAGCTGAGGCACTGTTGGCAACGGCAGCGACCCGCTCGGACTGCTTATATCTGCGAATACCCCGACCCCGGCGTATCGACCCCACGCCCCGCCGCCTCCGCGATCCAGCCGAACTCCTGCAGAATCTGCTGGCTGTACGTCACCCGCCCGTTCACCTTGTCGGCGCCTTCGCTTGCCAGCAGCAGCGCGGCGCGCGCCATGAAGCTCGGCGGCTCGCCGCGCGGGTCATCTAGCCCGGAAACCAGCTTGTGCAGCACCGTCCCCGGCGTCGGCACCACCTTGGACGGCGAGAGCGCCGCCACCGTGATGCCGTCGTACTGCGCCACTTCCTGCGCCAGCCCCTGGGTGAAGCGCTCCAGCGCCGCCTTGGTGGCGCCGTACATCACGCCGCCGCGTACCGTCGTGTCCGCGTACGGCCCGCGCCCCGGTCCGATCGCCGCCCCCGAACTGATGTTCACGATCGCGCCGGACCGGCGTGCGATCATGTCCTTCAGCACCTCCTTCGACAGCATGAACGGCCCGTGCACGTTCACCGCGAAGGCGCGGATCCAGCGGTTGGTGGGATAGGTCTCGGTCGGCAGGTAGTAATTCAGCGCCGCATTGTTCACCAGCACGTCGATCGGCCCGTACGCCGCGCGGGCTTGCTCGGCCAGGGCGATGCAGTCCGGCTCCACGGACACGTCGGCCGTAACCGCCGTGGCCTCGCCGCCGGCGGCGCGGATGCGCTCCACCGTGCGGGTCAGCGAGCCTTCCAGCAGCCGATGGTCGCCCTCGTGCAGCGTGCGGGCGGCGCACACCACCTTCGCCCCCTCGGCGGCAAACAATTCGGCGATCGCCTCGCCGATGCCGCGGCTGGCGCCGGTGACGATCGCGACCTTGCCGGTGAGCTTGCCCATCTCCGAGTTCCCCCTGCTGCGTGGCCCGGGCATTGTCTTGCGCCGATCACGCGACTGCAACTGGCAGAACAGCCCTTGCATGCCGTACTCCCGCTCCGCCACAGGGAGTGTCCGCCGATGCAACGGTTCCTGCTCGCCTGCCCTGCCGCCGTGCTGCTGATCGCCGGGGCGGCGCTCGCCGATCCGCCGCCGTCGCCCCAGTCGTCGGCGGGCCAGGCGGCGCCGTCCCAACCCGTGCAAAACCAGCCGTCGCAACTCTCGCGCACGGATCAGAGGTTCGCGGCATTCGCGGCAGAGAGCAGTACGGGGGATGCCCAGGCAGGGCAGCTCGCGATGCAGCACGGCGCGTCGGGACGGGTCAAGCAACTCGGGCAGCAGTTGTTGACCGACCAGGCCAGTGTCAGCGACGCACTGCAACAGATCGCGCAGCAGGACAATCTGACGCTGCCGGCGCAACCCGGCCCGTTGCAGCAAGCGCAGGACCGCCAGCTTAACGTGCTGTATGGAGCGAATTTCGACAAAGCGTTCGTCAGCGCGCAGCTCGCAAGCACGGGGCAGGCGATCGCGATGTACCAGCGGGAAGCGCAGTCGGGGCACGATCCCACGCTGAAGCAGTTTGCACAGGAGACGCTGCCCGTGCTGCGGCGTCATTATGCGCTCGCGGCAGCTTTGAACCAGGAAACCACCAACAATGAATCGCCGTGGCGCGGACAGGATTGAAGCTCTTCCTGTCAATGCGAGGGGCGTAGCGACGAAGCGCCGTGGCGTGGGCAGGATTGAAGCTCTTCCTGTCATTGCGAGGAGCGTAGCGACGAAGCGCCGTGGCGCGGCCAGGATTGAAGCTCTTCCTGTCATTGCGAGGAGCGTAGCGACGAAGCAATCTCGTTCGGGTAAAGGTCCGAACCGTCCCTGCGCCCTCTCGACCGGGATTGCTTCGTCGCTGCGCTCCTCGCAATGACATGGCAGGCACTGCGCCAATGTCTCGCGTGTTATTGGCTCTGACTACCGGTGTCCCCACTCTGGCTACCGGTGTCCCCGATGACAGCCACCGGCGAAGGTCGTCGCTTACACCCTCGGCCCCTCAATGCCGCGCATCGCCGTATCCACCATCCCGCACGACTTGTCCCAATCGAACGTACGGAAGGCATGATTGCGGCTGACGTAGCTGGTGCCGGCATACATCATCTCGTACTGCAAATGCCGCGAGGCGAATTCCGATCCCACCGCATCCCAGGCCAGCTTGAAGAACTTCACCCGATCGTCCGCCGCATAGAACGGCGAGACCTGGGTAGCGCGGATCAGCCGCGCCGTGTCCGGATCGGCGAAATCCGCCACCGAGGACGGCTGCATGATCATCCCGCCGCCCGCCAGTTCCCGCAGCTTCGCCATCAGAGGCGGGTACATCTCCTGCGCCTGCACCTGCGCCGCATACAGCAGCGCCCGGTCCGGCACGAAATACGGCCCGCGCATCTGCCCGCGCGCTTCCATGGCCCAGACGAACGCCTCCACCTGGCCGACGCCGGCGGCGATCTGGCCCAGCATCTCTCGCACCTGCGGATAGCCGAGCGTGCCGTTGGTTTCGGCGATCCGCCGCGCCAGGCCGGCGAAGAACCGCAGCTTCACCATCAGCCGTACCTGCGCCTGGTAGTTCTGATAGACATGCGCCGGCGTCGCATGGAACTGCCGCTGGCACATCTCCACGTCGCGATAAACGAACACGCGGTCCCACGGCACTTTGACATCGTCGAAATACAGCAGCGCATCGTTCTCGTCCAACCGGCTGGAGAGCGGATTGTCGAAGGCCGATACCGCCGCGGCTTCATAAGACTTGCGCGACAGGATGCGCAGGCCCGGCGCGTTCATCGGCACCGCGAAGGACAGCGCGTAGCGTTCATCGCCCTTGGCCAGCGGCGGCAACGTGGACACGAAGACCTCGTTTGCCATGATCCCCGCGGTAGCCAGCATCTTGGCGCCGCGTACGGTGATGCCGCGCGCGTCCTCATCCACCACGCAAGCGGTCAGGAATTCGTCCTTTTGCTCGTGTTGCGTACGGCCGCGATCGGCCTGCGGGTTGACAATTACGTAGCTGACGTAATGGTCGGCATCGCGCGCATACCGCACATAGTCGCGCAGCGCGGCGGCGCGTTGGGGATCGTACGCCTCGAACACCTCGATGCCCATCAGGAATCCGCACAGCGTGGACGCGACATGGTCCGGCGAGCGGCCGAAAAACCCCAGATGCAATTCCGCCCATGCCTCCAGGGCGCGCCGCCGCTCCACCAGTTCGGCGTAGCTGGCGGGAAGCTGCCAGCACCGGCTGACCCGCGCGCCGGTCTCGGTTTCGAACGTCATTCTCGCCAGGTTTTCGGGCTGCGACTGGAAATCGTAGAATCCGGCGGCGGTGCGGCAGGCGTTGCGAAACGCGGGATGTTGCGTGGGGTCGCTGATGCGCTGGCCGTTCAGGCGAATATCGCGTCCGTCCTGCAGCGAGCGAAGGTGGCTGGCGCCGTCCTTTGGCATGCGATTCCGTCTCCTGTTTGGGCTCGCGTGGTGCGCGACTGCCGCTCCCGCAAAGGCGGAGGCCAGCCCCGAAGCAGATTGCTTCGGCGCTGTGCGCATCGCAACAACCTGTCATGGCCGAGCTTGCCGCGGCCACGCCGCCGGATCGGGCGCGTCAGCGAACCATGCGACGTGATCAGTGCAGCGAAGATGGCCGGGTCAAGCCCAGCCACGACGCGTGCGGTCACGTGCCGCGCAATTCGCGCGCGATATTCTGCCGCGCCTGCCGCTCGAACGCCGCGGCGAGGCGCGCCGAGCGGAACAATGCAGGCGTCGCCTGCAACTTGCGCAGAAAGGCCAGGCGACCCGACTCCCACTCGGCGTACGGCATGTGACGATATTCTTCCCGCAACTGCCGCGTGCTGCGATCGAACGATTCCGCCGGATCGCCCAATGGCGACAGATCCAGGTCCAGCAGCCACAGCCGTAGCCGTGCGGCCTGCGAGCCGGCGTCGTGCACCGCGAGATGGTTCGCGGTCGCCTCGATCGTCTCGGACACCCAGACCACCGCCATGGGTGAAAGATCGGCTGGTGCGTACTGCTGCCAGAGCAATGCCGAGCGGTGTTCGTTGTCGCGCCGCGCCGCGTCATAAACCGCATCGTGGAAGGCGATGGCGCAGGCAATCAGCCGGTTTGCCGACGGCGCCAGGAACGGCGTGCCCGTCCCGTAGCGCCGATGTCGCGTCCATAGCGCCGCGAGGTGGTCCAGGCCGTGATAGTGGCGCCACGGCATCCCCATCCGCCGCAGCACAACCTGCTCCGCCGGTTGCGACAAACCGGCCGCCGACAGCAGCCCCTGCAGTGCCGCGCCGGTTCGGCGCATGGTTTCTCTCCGCTGAATTGCGGCTGGGTAACGATAGAGTGAGCCACATCCGCAACATCCGCGCAACAAGACTCTGTCGGATCGCCGATCGATGTGCGGTGCAGCGCGCGCGCCGCCGGCGGCTGCCACGTCAGGCGAAACAGAACGCGTCCTCGCGGAACAGGCGCAGGCAGGCGTCCACAACTTCGGCATCGAACAGATGGTTGCGGCCGGAGGCGATTTCCGCCATCGCCGCGTCCCGGCCAAGTGCGGCGCGATAGGGGCGGTGGTTCATCATGGTTTCCACCACGTCGGCCACGGCGATGATGCGCGATCCCATAAGGATGGCATCGCCAGATAAGTGATTGGGGTACCCGGAGCCGTCCAGGCGCTCATGATGCTGGCCGACCATTTGGGCAACGGGCCAGGGAAAGTCGATGCCTTTCAGGATGTCGTGACCCGCCTGGGCGTGAACCTGCACAAGCTGGTACTCGAGGCTGGTCAGTTTGCCCGGCTTGGTCAGGATTTCCCCAGGGACCTGCACCTTCCCGACGTCGTGCACCATGGCGGCAAGCTCGATGCCGTGGATCTCATCCTCCGCAATGCCGAGCGAGCGCGCGATGGCCGCGGCGAGCGCGGCGACGCGGCGCTGATGGCCGGCGGTATAGGGGTCGCGCAACTCCAGCGTGCTCGCCAGCGCCTGCACGGTCGCCCGCATGCTGTCGCGCAACCGCTGTTCGCTGCTGTCGCGCGCCGCGTGGGCGCGCAGCGACAGCACGCCATAGGCGAGGTCATTGGCCAGCTCCGAGAGCAATTTCAGCGCGTCGGCATCGAAGGCATGGGCGGCGCTGCTGCACAGCGCCATGACGCCACGCGCGGCGGGTCCAAGCGCGAACGGCAAGGCCGCCCAGGTCTCGCCTGCGTCGCAGGCGACTGCCACAACCGGCGACATGCTGCGCAAGGCATTCACCGGGGCGTCCGTTTCGACCGCCGCCGCCGCGGAGGGGGCGCAGCCGCAAGCGGACATCACCCGGATCGGGGATTGCTCCGCGGCACCGGCAAAGCCGATCCAGCAGCGGCGGTACTCTCCCACCTCCACCAGCACGCGGCACATCTCATCAAGCAACTGATGCTCTGACTTGGCCCGTACGACCACTTCGTTGCCGGAGCTCAGCGTGCGCAGGGCGCGGTTCAGCCGCTCGAGCGAGCGTTCGGCGTGCTTGCGTTCCGCGATATCGATCAGCGTCCCCTGCAGGGCTGTGACGTTTCCTTTGGCGTCGCGCAGCGCCGCGATTTGCGCATGCACCCAGCAAACCTGGCCGTCGCGTCCGAGCAATCGGCAATCGTCTGACAGGACGCCGGTCACGCCGCCGGCAAGCGACCGCAGACCGGCGGCGATGCGCAACTTGTCCGCGGGATGGATGTGCTGCGGCAGCCGGAAGCCGCCGGCATCGTCCGGTGTTGCGTCGTAGCCGAACCGCGCGACATTGCGCGAGACATAGGTGGTTGGAAATTCGCCGTTGGGGGCAAGGCGGAACAATACGACCGGGCTCTGTGCGACGATGATATCGGCCAGTTCAAGCGCACGCTTTGCCTGTTGCAGCTCGGAGATATCGATCACGACGGCGACGGATGCGGGCCGGCCGCGATAGGCGGCGCCGCTGGCCTGCACCATAATGTCTACAGCATGGCCGTCTTTCGCGCTGACGGAAGACACGATACGGACGACGCGCCGTTCGCCTGCGAATTGCGCTGCCAATGCCGCGGTGACTGTCTCCCGCTCCTCCGGCGGGACGATGTCGAGCAATGGCATCCCCGCCAATTGCGCCGGCGTGTAGCCAAACAGGCGCGCGTAGGCGGCGTTGGCGTAAGCGATGCACGAATCGTCGCCGATGATGCAGACGCCGGCGATGTCTTGCTCCACGACGCTGCGGAATTTCTCCTCCTCCTCGCGCAGCCGTGCTTCGGCGACGCGTTGCTGAGTCACGTCCCGGAAGAACCAGGCCCGGCTTTGCGGGGTGCCGTCGGCGCCCGGAATGGGTCCGGTGTGCCATGAGAAGATGCTGCCATCGGCCAGCATCGTCTCGTCATGCATTGCCTCCTCGGGGTGGCAGTCCAGGCGGCGCAGCCGCGCGGCAAATCCGGCCGGATCGGCGACGCGGGCAATCAGCGCTTCCGGCAGGCCGTAGACGCCCGCGACGATCGCCGCGTCCGTCAGTCCCCACATGCGCGCGAACCGCGTATTGGCGGCGATCACGGCGTTGTCCACGTCCAGGATCAGCAAACCGCTGGAGGATAGTTCGAACGCGGCGGCCAGCGCGTTGGCATCGGTCGGAGCAATCCGCGGTGCGGCCTGGCATGGCCTGGCGGACTGGTCCGGCGCGATCGCGAGGTCCGGCGGCGTATCGTGGTCCATCATCACAGGCGCGTCTCTCCATACGTGGCAGCGCCGGTCCGGGTGGCCGATGGCGGATTGCTGCCCCGACGATGCAGGGATGGCCTTAACTGGCGGTTAATCGGCGCAGGAATGTGAACCCGGCGGATTGATCTTTCCGCGCCCGGCAGGGATGGTTGCGCCATGCCTATCCTGACTGGACAAGCGCGACTCGCCGGAATTATCGGCTGGCCGGTCGCGCATTCCCGCTCGCCGCGGCTGCACGGCTTCTGGCTGGAGCGCCACGCCATCGACGGCGCCTATGTGCCTCTGGCCGTGCGGCCGGAGGATTTCGCGACCGCCGTGCGCGGGCTGGCGGCGGCGGGGTTCGCGGGCGCCAACGTCACGCTGCCGCACAAGCGGGCGGCATTCGCGATCTGCGACAGCGTGGAAGCGAGCGCGCA
>Ga0335074_10008422_pt1 | contig 14330 bp, 11 predicted proteins | sample Lox_Sample_23_FD_206715 | JGI IMG/M metagenome (GOLD analysis project Ga0335074, IMG submission 206715) | Soil microbial communities from Loxahatchee National Wildlife Refuge, Florida, United States - Lox_Sample_2.3 | ecosystem: Environmental > Terrestrial > Soil > Wetlands | place: USA...
GAGCCGGAGATTTCGTCTTCTCATCCCAGGAATTCGAGCTCATGTACCGGCAGATCGACGAGGCAAAGTCAGCCGGAGCGAGCGGCATTGCGCTGGGCGTGTTGTTGCCTGATGGCCGCGTGGATGTGAAACGCTCCCGCGCCCTGGTGGAATATGCGCGCCCTCTGGGAACGACGTTTCATCGAGCATTCGACGAGACGCCCAATCTGACCGACGCACTTGAGCGGGTGATCGAAACCGGCGCGGGAGGAATTCTGACTTCGGGAGGCGCAGCCCAGGTGTTGCAGGGAGCCGATCGAATTGGAGAACTGCTGCAACAGGCTGACGGGCGCATCCATATGATTGCCGGCGGCGGTCTGCGTCTAGCGTCGTTGGTTCAGGTAGTCAGGCGTTCGGGAACGTTTTCGCTGCATGGGTCTTTGACGAATTCGAACGGATCCGGATGCCGCGAAGTAGATACGATAAAGCTCGCGGCCGATATACGTGAAGCTGTGAGGCTGCTGCGCGACGAATTCAATCAGATAGCTGCCCAGCCCCAGGAGCGGTGAAGCGGTGTGGCAAACATACCCCCATCGCCCGCGCGGCGACAGCATGAAATGCAATTCGTGATTAAACATCGAGACTCCGCGCATCCGGTCAGACTTTGATAACGCGCGTTCCCTGCCGCTCAAATGACGCAGTTGCATCGGCTGTGGCGCTGGTGTCGGTGATAAGCACGTGAATCTCGTTGATGGAGCAAATAATTGCGGGGCTCACTTTGCCGATCTTGCTGGAGTCGGTAACCACGATTACCTGCTTGGTCTGCTTGAGCATCTTGCGATAGACGAGCGCCTCGTCCGTCTCGAGAGTTGTGGCGCCGCGTTCGGCATCGAGTCCCGTCACGCTCAGAAAAACCTTATCCATATAAACGCTGTCGAGAAAACTGAGCGCGGCATTTCCTGAAAGTGCAAACGACCATGCCCACGGCATCGATCCGCCGGTGAGGAAAGTGCGGATGGATGTCCGATTGCAAAGCTCCATACCGATGTTGATAGCGTTGGTGATTACCTGGATCTTTTCGCGATGACGAAGGCTGCGGCCGATGTGGGTGGTGGTGGTGCCGGCGGAAAGCCCCACCGTTTCGCCCTCCTGGATCATCTCCGCGGCGGCCAAACCAATGCGGCGCTTTTCAGCGGCGTGGCGCTGCTCGCGCGCGATAAATGAGCTGTCATATCGAAATGGCTCATAGAGCAGTGGCTCGGCGAGTTCGGCGCCTCCGTGGGTGCGGCGAATCAACCCTCGATTCTCAAGCCGCGCAAGATCGCGCCGGATGCTTGGAGCCGAAGAACCAGCCACGGCAAGGAGATCTTCAATGGTGGCAGTTCCTGTCTTCAGAAGGTACTTGACGATCTCTTCGGATCGGCGATTGATCGATTCCGACATAACAGGGCAATTCTACTCCACGAATTCTGAAACTGAAGAATCTATGCCAAGGGGTAGCAAGATTCTCACTGGGGCAATCAACCGGTTGATCATATCTTGTCAAAATAGTCATAATTGCCGTCCGAACAGAGCCGCAGAAAGCGCATTCCCATCATTCAATTTTGCAGCGGCCATTTTGCTCAAAACCGTACGATATGAACAGTCCTATTGGTTCTGCGCAAGCTCGCGGAGCCGCGCGCTCACGTTCCAGAAGGCGCGCCCGTCGTGATACGCAGCCTTCCAGATGCTCCCCTTGTCCTCGGTCAGCGGCTTGCCGTCGGCGGTGGTGAGATTGACCAGACCATGGTACCGGGAATCGATCGTGTGATTCCTCATAAAGTCCCACTGCTCAACGAAGCGCTGGAAATAAATCGGATTCTCTCTCCCGTAGCGTTGGTGCATCAGCAGCAGCGCGTTCAGGCCTTCGCATTGCACCCACCACTCTTTCTTCGTATCTTCTGCCGGGCCAAAGGTCGGGCCATTCTCAAAGAAGCCTCCATTCGTTTTGTCCCAGCCGTAAGCGAGGGCATGATCGACCAGCATCTTGGCCATGCGCTCGGTTTTCTCGCTGGCGGTATGGTGCAGCAGCTCATCCGATTCAATCATGAGGTAGGCGGTTTCAACGTCGTGGCCGTAGGAATCGGGTCCGGGAATGGCGCGCCAGTCGTTGGTGAAGTAGAGGTTCATGACGCCTGGCTCGACGCAGATCCTGTCGCGCACCACGGTGAGAATCTCTTCGAGCCGCGCGCGAACGGTTGCATCGGGCCACACGCGGTAGAGCTCGGTCAGCGACTCAAGCAGATGAATGTGCGCGTTCATCGACTTGTATCCAACGGGTCCGATCGGACCTTCCTCGACCAGGCCGTCGGCCACGTGAGGAACCACCGGAGTGCCGTCGCGGGTGAGCGATTCGAAGTAGCCGCCATTCACGGCATCGTGGGCATGCTGATCGAGCCAGACGAAGCCTTTCTTCGCAAGCTCCAGTGCGCGCGGATCGCCGGTAGCCTGGTAAGCGGCGGCAGCGCCGTAGATACAGAAGTCGATTCCGTATAACTGCTTGCCGTCGCCGAACGCCGGAGTAATGTGGCCCGAGTCGTCGAGTCCCCAGAAGAAGCCTCCATCCTGCTTGTCCCACATCGTGTTTTCAAGAAAGTCGAGCCCCTGTCTTACGTAGGGCAGAAACTCCGCCTTCTTATCCGGCTCGCGAAGAACAACCTGTGATGCGACCCAGGTCATGCGGCCCTCAAAGACTGAGAACTTGCCGTCGCTGGGCGCCCACTGCCAGTCGCGCGTGAAGTGCGAGTGGAAACCGCCATGCTCGTGGTCGATGGAGCGCGGGAACCAGAGGTTGAGCACATCGTCATGCAGAGCGCCGTCGACTTCGGCAGCAAGCTTCATGTAGGTTGCTGCGTCGGGCTTGGCGTCAGTGATCATCGATTGTGGGGTTGGCGTCTGCTGGCTTGCTCCGAGTGCCGCGCACAAAAGCAGAGGCAAAAGCGCCGGGAAACCGCTCTTCAATGCTGCATCTCCTGTGAGTTCCAATTCGCGGAGAATGCTAACACGGCAGGGTGCCCATGACTCCGTCGTCGCGGTGGGAGAGGGGCCCCCTGTATACCCTCTTGTCGATGCTAAGTGGTTTAGTATAAAAGACTTCTACCGGCAATAAGACGGTTGACGCACATGTATGCAGTCAGCCGAGAAATTGACGGTGGAATGTGTGGAAAGGATTTTTAATCTGCATCGTTGTACTCTCCGGAGTTATAGAAACCTTTGGTCAACACCGGGTCATTCCCGACATATACCCAGCAACTATGAGTGAAATGCTTGGTTTGCGTGCGGAGATCGACATATTCAATATTGGCGTAGAGAAAGAGCTTCGGCGGTCCGTTGTTGGCCATCTCAACCTCTGCCTGACCCAACGGCTTATAAAAGAGATTAAATTTGCTAGTCACAATGCTGTTGGGAACAACAATATCGTTGCTTTTGACGGCGCCGCTAGAGAATTTATATGGGGGATTCTTGGGAAAGACGGTAAACCAATCGCAGGCGACTGCCGAGATGAGAACCCTTGCAGGACGCTTTCCGCTATTGATAAATACCACAGTCACGGCTGGAATCTTGCCCACTTCAAGAGAATCCTGCGCCGTGATGGCAACGCCAAACCAAGGACGGTCAGCTTCCAAAACGTTCGCATTAGCCTTCTCGGTGGCATCAGCCAATCGTCCAGATTGTTTGACGTTGTTAGCAAGTTGGGTAGACTGATCGTTCAGTTTCCCAACCGCATTCCAGCCCGCGTGATTGATGCCTACGGCCGCTCCAGAAAACTCCCATCCGGCGTTTTTCATCTGATTTGCTGCATCAATGAGACTATTCATCTGCTTAGAGCTGGAGATCGTATTGGCATATTGAAGTGCTGCAAAGATGACGACCATAAACGCAATCAGCAATTCGATGTGTCTGTCAGGGCCTGCACTCTTAAACTGTCGCCAGTACGCCTTTACCGTTCGACGGCGGCGCTTTGGCACATACCGGCCTTGGGGCTCAGTTATGTGCTCTTGCTGCTTGGGGGTTACGGGATGCTCTGGATGATGGGCGGCGTGGGGCTTAAGTGGCGGGACTACGGGATCATCGCCGTCGGCGTAATCGTCTGTTGGACCTTGGCTGTCTGGCTCATCCATTCGGTAGTTACCATCTAAGGGTAAACTGAGGGGATGAAACACGAATACCACGAAGGCCCGAAGGCTGGCGAGAACTTTCAGAAGCTAGCAAGGGCTGTTTTTCAGGCACCGAAGGTTGCGGTCCCAAAGAAACAGCCCAAAGGTAAGCCTGCTAGCGGCAAGGATAAGGCTTAGAACGATTCCTCTTGCCCCGTCCCTGCCTCCGGATGGGAGACGTCATCTGCATCCTTGCCCGTAAGTTTGGCGTAGGTGAGCCGCTTACCGGCAACCTGCATCATGGCTAGCGCGAAGCGGCCCAAGTCAGTGAGTTTGTTATCCTTCATCGGGCGGGTGGCCCCGACCTCAAGGCAGCAAACTGACCACCAACGAATGGGTGCCCCCGGTCCCTCGTTCCTGGGGACCGGTGATAGCACAAAGCCTTCCAGGCCAAGAATTACTCCCAAAGCACACCCCAGGCTCCGGGGATTCTTCGAACAAAGCCTGGTAACGGAGAGAGGTGTGAGACGAAATGCTCGCGGGGATAGGTGATGCGTCCGCGGGTCCCCATTCGACTGCGGTCGCCCGCTCAGGGCGAGACACCCATTTTCGCGCGGATCGAAGCCGCGCTCTTACCGTGCCGACGCGACGCTGATTCCCGTCAGCTCCGCATCTTTGCTCTTCAGGTAGGCATCCACGGCCGCCGCCGCTTTGCGCCCTTCGCTGATAGCCCACACCACCAGCGACTGGCCGCGGCGCATGTCGCCCGCGGCAAACACCCCTTCAACCGAGCTCATGTAGTTATTGGTGGCCACATTGCCCCGCGTATCGAGCGCGAGACCGAGCTGCTCGATCATGCCCTTGCGCACCGGTCCGAGAAAGCCCATGGCGAGCAGCACCAGATCGGCATCGAGTGTGAACTCGGTGCCGGCGATGGCCTCGAACTTGGGCGGAGGACCCACGCGCACGCAGTGAAGCTGCTTGACATTGCCGTGCTCGTCGCCGGTGAACTTGACCGAGTTGACGCTCCAGTCGCGGACGCCGCCCTCTTCGTGCGAGCTCTCGGTGCGGAGCTGCAGAGGCCACAGCGGCCACGGCGTGTTGGGCGCGCGCTCGGCCGGAGGTTTCGGCATAATTTCAAACTGATGCACGCTCTTGGGACCCTGGCGATGGCTGGTGCCCAGGCAGTCTGCACCGGTATCGCCGCCGCCGATGATGATAACGCGTTTGCCGGTAGCGAGAATGGAACCGGCAGCCTGCATATTGGCCAGCAGAGCATCTTCCGCATCGCCTTCATTGCGGCGGTTCTGTTGCGGCAGAAACTCCATGGCGAAGTGGATGCCGTTCAATTCGCGTCCGGGAATCGGCAGATCGCGAGGATGCTCCGCGCCGCCGCACAACAGAATAGCGTCGTAGTTCTCGCGCAGCGACTCGACCGAGACATTGCCGCCCACGTGCGCATTGGTTTGGAAGTTCACGCCCTCGGCCTCCATCTGCGCAATACGGCGATCGAGCACGTGCTTCTCAAGCTTGAAATTCGGGATGCCATAACGCAGCAGTCCGCCGATGCGGTCGTTCTTCTCGAAAACAGTTACGGAATGGCCGGCGCGGCGAAGCTGCTGCGCCGCGGCGAGACCCGCGGGGCCGCTGCCGACGACAGCGACGAGTTTGCCGGTGGCCTGCTCGGGAGGTTCGGGATGAATCCAGCCCTCGTCCCAGGCCCTTTCAACAATCGAGCGCTCAATCAGCTTGATGGATACGGGAGGCTGGTTGATGCCGAGCACGCAAGCCGCCTCGCACGGAGCGGGGCAGATGCGCCCAGTGAACTCGGGAAAATTGTTGGTCGAGTGCAGGCGGCGAATCGCTGCTTCCCAGCGGCTGTTGTATACCAGGTCGTTCCAGTCGGGAATGATATTGTTGACCGGGCAGCCGGTGTGGCAGAACGGAACGCCGCAGTCCATGCAGCGTGCGCCCTGCTCGCGCTGCTTCTCTTCCGGAAAAGGTTCGTAAATCTCAAACCAATCTTTGATGCGCTCCCCGGGGTTGCGCCTTGTGGCCTGCTCGCGTTGCAGCTCGAGAAATCCTGTGACCTTACCCATGCTGCACCTCCGCGGTGGCTGTGGCTGCCACGGGTGGCGCCGTAGTAGGAGCATGATGTGCCGCTTCAGGCGAGGCGGCGCGCGCTACTCCCAGAACACGCTTGTACTCATGCGGGAACACTTTGATGAACCGCGGCTGCGCATCTGCCCAGTGCTCCAGCACCCATGCAGCTCGCGGGCTGCCGGTCAGGTCGCGATGCCGCTCGAGCAGGCCGCGAACCTTTTCGACGTCGGCAGCGTCGACGAGCGGCTCGAGATCCACACTAGCCTTGTTGCAGCGGCGCGAGCCAAAGTCGCCCTGATCGTCGTAGACATAGGCGATGCCGCCGCTCATGCCCGCGGCGAAGTTGCGGCCGGTGGAACCCAGAACGATGACCAGGCCGTTGGTCATGTACTCGCAGCCATGGTCGCCCACGCCTTCAACCACGGCGGTTGCGCCGGAGTTGCGGACCGCGAAGCGCTCGCCGGCGATGCCGTTCAGGAATGCCTCGCCGCTGGTTGCGCCGTAGAGCACCACGTTGCCGACCAGAATGCTTTCTTCGGGCAGGAAGCTGGAGGTCTTGGGCGGATAGGCAATGATCCGGCCGCCGGAGAGGCCCTTGCCCAGATAATCGTTCGAGTCGCCTTCAAGCTCGAGTGTCACGCCGTTGGGCACGAACGCGCCGAAGCTCTGGCCGGCCGAGCCCCGGAATTTGAAATGGATAGTGCCGTCGGGCAATCCATCTGACCCGTAGCGGCCTGCAATCTCTCCGCCCAGCATCGCGCCCACGGTGCGATGCACGTTGCGGATAGCGAAGCTGGCCTTCACAGGCTCTTGCGTTTCCAGAGCTCGTGCTGCCTTTTCGATGAGGATGTGATCGAGAGCCTGGTTGAGGCCGTGATCCTGCGCCTGCGTCCGGCGGCGCGACACGCGCGAGGGCAGAGTGGGCGAGTAGAGAATCTGCGAGAGATCGATGCCCTTGGCCTTCCAGTGCGCATCGGCGACGGACGCGTCGATGCGGTCGACGCGGCCCACCATCTCGTCAACGGTGCGGAAGCCCAGCTTCGACATATGCTGGCGCATCTGCTCGGCGATGAAGAAGAAGAAGTTGATCACGTGCTCAGGCGTGCCGGTAAAGCGCGCGCGCAGAACCGGGTCCTGCGTCGCGATGCCCACGGCGCAAGTATTCAAGTGACACTTGCGCATCATGATGCAGCCCATTGAAATCAGGGGCATTGTGGCAAAGCCAAACTCCTCGGCGCCGAGCAGCGCAGCGATCACCACGTCGCGGCCGGTCTGCAGCTTTCCGTCAGTCTGGACGCGGATGCGGCTGCGCAGATCGTTGAGCAGCAGCACTTGCTGTGTCTCTGCGAGACCGAGTTCCCAGGGCAGGCCGGCGTGCTTAATGGAGCTGAGCGGCGAAGCGCCGGTACCGCCGGTGTCGCCGGAGATGAGAACCACATCGGCGTGCGCCTTTGAGACGCCGGCCGCAACCGTGCCCACGCCAACTTCAGAGACCAGCTTGACGGCGATGCGTGCCTGCGGGTTCACGTTCTTCAGGTCGTAGATGAGCTGTGCCAAATCCTCAATTGAGTAAATGTCGTGGTGCGGCGGAGGCGAGATCAGTCCGACTCCGGGGATGGAGTGGCGTATCCGCGCAATTTCTCCATCGACCTTGTGGCCCGGCAATTGCCCGCCCTCACCCGGCTTCGCGCCCTGAGCCATTTTGATCTGCAATTCGGTGGCGTTGACGAGATAGTTGGTGGTGACGCCGAAGCGGCCGCTGGCGACCTGCTTCACGGCGCTGCGCCGCAAGTCGCCGTTCGCATCGGGCTTGAAGCGCGCCTCGTCTTCGCCGCCTTCGCCGGTGTTCGACATGCCGCCCAAGCGATTCATGGCGATGGCCAGAGTTTCGTGCGCCTCTTTCGAAATCGACCCGAAGCTCATGGCGCCGGTCGTGAAGCGCTTCACGATCTCCTTGGCCGGCTCGACTTTTTCAATCGGGACCGGCTTCTCGGCATACTTGAGCTTGAGCAGGCCGCGCAGCGTGCTCAGGTTGCGATTCTGGTCGTCGATAAAGTCGGTGTATTCCTGGAACGTGGCAAAGTTGTTGGTGCGGACCGCGTGCTGCACCTTGCTGATGGTGAACGGATTCAGCAGGTGGAACTCGCCGCCCTCGCGGTATTGGTACTGGCCGCCCACCACCAGGTCGGTTTCAGAGTCAGTGAGCGGCTGGTACGCGTAGGCGTGCTTCATCTGCGCTTCGCGGGCCAGCACCCCGAGGCCGACGCCTTCCACGCGCGATGCGGTGCCGGGGAAGTAGGCGTCGACCAGCGACTTGTTGAGGCCGACCGCTTCAAAAACCTGCGCTCCGCGATAGCTTTGCAAAGTTGAAATACCCATCTTCGAGAAGGTCTTCAGCAGCGCCTTGTTGATGGCCTTGATGTAGTTCTTCTCGGCGTACTCGGCCGTTATGTCCGCGGGAATCAAGCCGCGGCGATGCAGGTCGTGAATGGTCTCAATCGCCAGATATGGATTGATGGCGCTGGCGCCGTAGCCGATCAGCAGCGCGAAGTGCATCACCTCGCGCGGCTCGCCGCTTTCAATAATCAGTGCGACCTGGGTCCGGGTCTTGTCGCGGACCAGCCGATTATGCACCGCGGCCATGGCCAGCAAACTTGGCACCGGCGCGTAGGTGGCGTCGACGCCTCGATCGGAAAGGATGAGCAGCGTGTAGCCGGAGTTGACGGCGTGGGCGGCGCGAGTGCTCAGATCGTCGAGCGCCTGCTTCAGGCCCTTTTCGCCGTCTTCGGCACGAAAGAGCGCGGGCAGCGTGGTGGCCAGCAGATCGCCGGAAGAGACGCGGCGCAGCTTCTCCAAATCGCGGTTGGTCAGGATCGGATGCGGCAGCTTGAGCGTGTGGCAGTTCTCAGGCTCCTCATTCAGAATGTTGCGCTCAGTGCCGATGTAGCTGATGAGCGACATCACCAGCTCTTCGCGAATCGGATCGATGGGTGGATTCGTCACCTGCGCAAAGAGCTGCTTGAAGTAGTTGAAAAGCGGTTGCGGCCGGTCGGAGAGGCAGGCCAGCGGCACGTCGGTGCCCATTGAGCCGACGGGTTCCTCGCCCTTGGCCCCCATCGGCGCCAGCAGGATGCGCAGATCCTCTTCGCTGTAACCGCAGGCGCGCTGGCGCCGCAGCAGTGTTTCGTGGTTCGAAGCGATCACGCGCTTGGGCTCAGGCAACATATCGAGCGTCACCTGCTCTGCCTTGAGCCATTCGCCGTAAGGCTGGCGCGCGGCCAAATCCTTCTTGATCTCCGCGTCGGAGATAATGCGCTGCTGAACCGTGTCCACCAGGAACATGCGGCCGGGCTGCAGGCGCCCCTTCTTGCGCACATCCTCGGGTGGAACATCGATCACTCCGGCTTCCGAAGCAAGCACCACCAAGTCATCCTTGGTCACAATGTAGCGGCCGGGGCGCAGGCCGTTGCGGTCGAGTGTTGCACCAATCACCTTGCCGTCGGTGAAGGCGATGGCCGCCGGTCCGTCCCAGGGCTCCATCAGCGACGCGTGGTACTCGTAGAAGGCGCGCTTGTCCTCATCCATGTCGGGGTTGCCCGCCCAGGCCTCGGGGATCAGCATGGCCATCACGTGGGGCAGGGAACGGCCGGACTGGTAGAGAAACTCCACAGCGTTGTCGAGCGAAGCGGAGTCAGAGTTGCCGGGGCCGATGATGGGATAAATGTCGTCGATCTTGCTGTCGTAGAGCGGGGTCTCGAAGATCGACTGGCGGGCGGTCATCCAGCTCACGTTGCCGCGGATGGTGTTGATTTCGCCGTTGTGGCAGATGTAACGGTAGGGGTGGGCGAGCTTCCAGCTCGGGAAAGTATTGGTAGAGAAGCGCTGGTGAACGAGGATGAGCGCGCTGGTAACCAGCGGATTGGCCAGCTCAAAGTAGAACTTCTCAATCTGCGGTGCCAGCATCAGGCCCTTGTAGATGATGGTGCGGCAGGAGAACGAGGGAATGTAAAAAGTCTCCTTGTCCACGATGTCTGAAGCTGCAATCTCGTTCTCCGTCTTCCGGCGGATGCGATAGAGCAGGCGCTCGAAGGCTTCCTCTTCCAGACCCTCGGGGCGGCTGACAAAAAGCTGCTCGATGTAGGGCTGCGAGTTGCGCGCCTCGCGGCCAATGGCATCGCCATTCACCGGCGTGTCGCGCCAGCCGAGGACGGTGCAGCCTTCTTCCTGGGCAATTCGCTCGAAGACGCCCTCGCAGCGCAGGCGGCTGTGCTTCTCAACCGGCAAAAAGCAATTGGCCACGCCGTAGTAACCGGCTTCAGGCAGGCTCATGCCCAGCTGGCCGCATTCGCGCACAAAAAAAGCGTGGGGAATCTGGATGAGAATACCGGCGCCGTCGCCGGTCTCCGGGTCGCAGCCTGCCGCTCCGCGATGGGTCAGGTTGATGAGCACCTCAAGTCCCTTGCGGATAATCTCGTGGCTCTTTTCTCCACGAATATTGGCCACAAGCCCCATGCCGCAGGCGTCATGCTCGTTCTGAGGGTGATACAAGCCCTGGGGATCGGGTACACGGAGGCGATATCTCGAAGATTCCATGGCAGCCTTTTCAAGCGAAAATTGTGCGGTTAATCAGTGCGTCAAGAATAGTAAGAGACACGATCGGCGAGCGATTCCGGCAAAGGAGATCGCAGTTTTTCTGTTCGGAAAAGGTTGGTTCTGAGCAGCCCGGCCGCACCCGGAACTGCACTATCTTTAATATAACGAAAAAATCATGACGCCGCAGAACTTCGTTGGGCGCACTGTGCGGAACTGGACCAGCCGTTCGGGCTGCGAGGGTCTGTATCATGGTCCTGATGGCCTGCAAAGCAAGTGCAACCAATACGATCCTCGTCACCGGCGGCGCGGGGTTCATCGGCTCGAACTTCGTTCTCACCTGGATGAAATCGGCTGGGACGCCCCTCGTGAATCTGGATCTGCTTACCTATGCGGGCAACCCAGCCAACCTGGCAGGCCTTGAAGGCGACCCGGGATACACCCTGGTGCGCGGCGATATCTGCAATGCGGAACTTGTGCAGAAGCTGCTGGTTGAGCACCGGCCGCGGGCGATTGTCCATTTTGCCGCCGAAAGCCACGTTGACCGCTCAATCGCCTCGCCTGAGGCATTCATCAGAACCAACGTTCACGGCACCTTTGTGCTGCTTGAACAGGCGCGGGCCTACTGGGAGAGCCTGACGCCGGAGAGCCGGGAGGGATTCCGGTTTCTGCACGTTTCAACCGACGAGGTATATGGAACGTTGGGGCCAAGCGATCCGGCGTTCAACGAGATGACGCCTTACGCGCCGAACAGTCCTTACGCGGCATCGAAGGCCGGCTCTGACCACCTGGTGCGAGCCTACTTCCACACCTTCGGCCTGCCCGTGCTTACCACTAACTGCTCGAATAACTACGGGCCGTATCAATTCCCCGAAAAACTGATTCCCCTTATGATCCTGAACGCGCTGGAAGGTAAGCCGCTGCCAGTGTATGGCGACGGCAGGAATGTGCGCGACTGGCTGTTTGTGGAGGATCATTGCGCCGCCATCAGGACCGTGCTTGAGAAGGGCCGTCCGGGTGAGAATTACAATGTGGGCGGCAACAGCGAGAAGGCCAACATCGATGTGGTGACGGCGATATGCAATCTTGTTGACGAAATGCGGCCCGGCCTCGCAAGCGGTGCTCCCCGAACCAGCCTCATCACTTATGTCACCGACCGCCCGGGTCACGACCGGCGCTACGCCATCGACGCCGGCAAGATTCGCCGCGAGCTTGGCTGGCAGCCGGAACAGGATTTCGAAGGCGGATTGCGCCGGACCGTGGAGTGGTATCTCAACAATGGGGCGTGGATCGAGAGCGTTCGCACCGGCCACTACCGCGAGTGGATCGAAAAGAATTACGCGGGCCGGTGAACCGTGGACAGTGAACGGTGGACAGTGTCGAGGTGCTTCACGCGCCGGCTCACCGTTCACCGTCCACCGTCCACCGTTCACGCTCAAAGAGGATATCTATGAAAGGCATCATTCTGGCAGGCGGTTCGGGGACGCGGCTTTACCCCGTCACCCACGTTGTATCAAAGCAACTGCTGCCCGTCTATAACAAGCCGATGATTTACTACCCGCTGAGCACCTTGATGCTCGCCGGGCTCCGCGAGATCCTCATCATTTCAACTCCGCAGGATACGCACCGGTTTGCCGACCTGCTGGGCGACGGTCGCCGCTGGGGCGTGGAGTTGAGTTACGCCGTGCAGCCCAGCCCCGACGGTCTTGCTCAGGCGTTCCTGATCGGGCGCGAGTTTATTGCCGGGCAGCCGAGCGCTCTGATCCTGGGCGACAACATATTTTATGGGCAGGGGTTTTCTCACCAGTTGCAGACGGCGGCGAAAATCGAAGACGGCGCCACGGTGTTTGCCTACCCGGTGGAGGATCCGCAGCGATACGGCGTGGTCGAGTTCGATATTGCAGGCCATGCGGTAAGCCTGGAAGAGAAGCCGGCGAAACCCAAGTCGCGGTATGCAGTCACCGGGCTCTACTTCTACGATCGCGACGTGGTGAGTTACGCCCAGGCGCTCAAGCCTTCATCGCGCGGCGAGCTTGAGATCACCGATCTCAACCGCCGCTATCTCGAGGCCGGCAAGCTGAACGTGGAGATCATGAGTCGGGGCATGGCTTGGCTCGATACCGGCACGCATGAATCGCTGCTTGAGGCGGCAACGTTTGTGCATACCATCGAGCGCCGGCAGGGCCTCAACATCGCCTGCCCCGAGGAGATCGCCTACCGGCAGGGCTTTATCGATGCGGAGCAGTTGGAGCGGCTGGCAGCGCCGATCGCCAAGAGTGGATATGGGCAGTATCTGCTGGCCCTGTTGAGCGAACCTTACTTCGCCGCAAAGAGTGAATCGAAATGAAGATCGAAGAAACATCCTTGCCCGGGCTGCTGGTGATCACCCCCAGAATCTTCAGCGACTCGCGCGGGTACTTTCTTGAGACCTATAACCGGAGGGCGATGAGTGAAGCGGGCTTGCCGGATACCTGGGTCCAGGACAATTTCTCATTCTCGAAGAAGAACGTGCTGCGCGGCATTCACTACCAGGTGACGCAGCCGCAGGGAAAGCTGGTGCGGGTTACGCAGGGATCGGTACTGGATGTCGCGGTGGACCTGTGGCGCAGCTCACCCACCTTCGGCAAACATCATGGCGTGGAACTCGGCGCCGAAAACGGCCGTATGCTTTGGATTCCCGCAGGCTTTGGCCACGCCTTTCTGGTGCTGAGCGAGGTTGCCGGCTTCGCCTACAAAGTGACGGACTACTACTCGCCGGCCGGAGAGCGGACGATTGTGTGGAACGACCCTGACCTCGCCATCCCCTGGCCGGTGGCAGCGGAGGAGCCGATCGTGTCGGAGAAGGACGCCGCGGGAGCCCGGTTCAAAGATGCTGAAGTGTTTGCGTAAAAGAGGTGTTCGCGTAGAACTCGACTGGGGCGGCCGGCAAACCGGCTGACCGGCGAGCCCCGCGCCGAAACTGCCATACGAAAGGGCCATATTTGATGGATGAAAAAGCGCTGTTGCGGCGGTTCAATCTGCGCTGCCTGCTCGTTGCTGGAATGCTGCTCGGCGGCATGCCGTTCATCACGGCTCCCCTGGTTCTTAGAGGGTTTAGTGCAGGCTACCCCAGTCTTTTTGCGGCGGTCTTTAACGGTCTTACGGTTTTACCCGCATCTGCTTTGGCATTCTGGCATCGCCGCTTCGCGTGCATCTGGCTCAGCTTGAACGCGGTAATCCTGGCCGTTGGCCTGGCCGGGTCGATGCACCGCAGCCGGCCTTTCGACCTGGTCGGTTTGCTCTACGCATGCGGCTCAATCGGGCTTGCAATATGCCTCGATTTCATGGAGTTGCGGCGCTGGCCCGCCGCGCTTGGCCGGTAGTTACCGGCGCCCTGCGAAGGCCCATCGCAGCCCGGCAATTCCACCCTTACCAGTGATATACTCACAGATCGGGTGTAAGCGATACACCGCCATTTTCACTTATTTGAGGTAGTTATGTCCGGCCACTCGAAATGGGCCACCATCAAGCACAAAAAGGGCG
>Ga0335074_10008423_pt1 | contig 14330 bp, 9 predicted proteins | sample Lox_Sample_23_FD_206715 | JGI IMG/M metagenome (GOLD analysis project Ga0335074, IMG submission 206715) | Soil microbial communities from Loxahatchee National Wildlife Refuge, Florida, United States - Lox_Sample_2.3 | ecosystem: Environmental > Terrestrial > Soil > Wetlands | place: USA: Florida...
TTCGGGACCTCGGGGCACCGCGGTTCGTCGTTCAAGCACGCCTTCAACGAATGGCACATCCTCGCGATCACACAGGCCATTTGCGAATACCGGCGCGGGAAGGGAATCAACGGTCCGCTGTTCCTGGGCATCGATACGCATGCGCTTTCCGAGCCCGCGTTCGCGAGCGCCCTGGAGGTGCTGGCGGCCAACAATGTTCAGGTGCGGATTGCGCCGGGGTTTGAATTTACTCCGACGCCCACGGTGTCCCGGGCGATTCTCAATTTCAATCGCGGCCGGCAATCGGGATTGGCGGACGGAATCGTGGTGACGCCGTCGCACAATCCGCCGGAAGATGGGGGCTTCAAGTACAATCCGCCGCACGGCGGACCGGCATCGAGCGAAATCACCGGCTTTGTCCAGAATCGCGCCAACGAGCTGCTCGAGAACGGGCTGAATGGAGTGAAGCGGACGCTGTTTGAGAACGCGCTGCGCGCTTCCACCACCGAACGGCACGATTTCATCGCCGAGTATGTCGGGGACCTGGAGCGGGTGATCGATTTCGAGGTAATTCGCGGCGCGAAACTGAAGCTGGGCGTCGATCCGCTGGGCGGGGCGGGCGTGCATTATTGGAAACCGATCGCCGAACGGTACGGATTGAATCTGACGGTGGTGAACGACACCGTGGACCCGACCTTCCGCTTCATGACGCTGGATTGGGACGGGCGGATCCGCATGGATCCGTCGTCGCCCTATGCCATGCGCCGCCTGATCGGGCTCAAGGACCAGTTCGATATCGCGTTCGCCTGCGATACGGATCACGACCGGCACGGCGTAGTGACGCGCAGCTCCGGATTGCTGCCGCCGAATCACTACCTGAGCGTCTGCATTCACTACCTGTTCGCCCATCGTTCGTCATGGCGGAAGGACGCGGCGGTGGGCAAGACGGTGGTCTCGAGCAGCATGATCGATCGCGTGGCCGCGAAGCTGGGGCGCAAGCTATACGAAGTACCGGTGGGCTTCAAGTGGTTCGTGGACGGGCTGCTGAGCGGTTCGCTGGGATTCGGCGGCGAGGAGAGCGCGGGCGCCTCGTTTCTATGCCGGGACGGGTCGCCGTGGACCACCGATAAAGACGGCATCATCGCGGCCTTGCTTTCGGCCGAAATCACGGCGCGCGTGGGGCGCGACCCGGGCGAGATCTATGTTGATCTGGAGCGCGAATTCGGCGTGTCGTCCTACGAGCGCATCGATGCGCCGGCGAGCGCCGAGCAGCGGGCCGCCCTGGCGAAGCTTGCGCCGGAGGACATCACGGTGAAGCAGCTTGCGGGCGAAAAGATCCAGAACATTTTGACTACCGCGCCGGGGGACGGCAATGCCATCGGCGGCATCAAAGTGGTGGCCGAAAACGGCTGGTTCGCCGCCCGGCCTTCGGGGACGGAAGACATTTACAAGATTTACGCCGAGAGCTTCCGCGGCCCGGACCAGTTGAAAAGGATTCAGGAAGAGGCGCAGGCCATGGTCTCGGCCGTGCTAGGCGCGGTAGTCGCTTAATTTATTTCGCCGCTACCGCTACCGGCTGAAAGCTCTCCTGGGTGTAATTCAACATGTCGCCGATGCGCTCCAGGCTTATATCGGCCGGCGGGTATTTCTTGAAGACCTCGGGATCGTGCGCGTAGTGTCCTTGCCGCACGAATACGGTGGTGACACGCGAACCCCATAGTTTTTTGATCGAATCCAGGATTCTCAGTTTGTCGTCCACCAGCACGTAATGGTCGGCCGGGTAGCGTTCTTCCACGTCCTGCAGCTCGTGTTCTTTATGAACGTAGATGAGCACGTGGCCGTCGAATTCTTCAAACAGTCCCGAGCGGTAAACTTTATGCGGCTGAAACACAACGTCGCCGTCGGAGAGGATGACGGGCCGCCCCCACTGGCCCACGTGCTTTACGGCATCCACCGAGTTCGGGAAAAGCCGGTTGGCGAAGGGGTAGCGCATCATGAAATAGGAGACCGTGAGCAGGTTGGGATCGTGCGGATAATCCATGCGATAGCGCTGCAGCGCTCCCAGATAATCGGCATATCCGAGCTCCGAACGAATCTCCTCGAAGCGCTGCCAATAGCGCTGGGAGCGCTCCGCGCCCACGTTCTGCTGGAGATGGCGTTTCAAATCAGCCGTGACGTGATCGTTATCGAGCAAGGTGTTGTCCACGTCGAATAAGAAGACCGTCTTGGTTTGCGGCATGTTCCTCCGTTTGGCCAATTATACCGGCTGGGGCTGCGCTCTGTTGGCCCGGTCCGCGGCGATGGTCACCTGCATGTCGCGCGCCAGGTGAACCACCTGCTGCACCAGGCTGCGGCGCGAAAGAGCCGGCCACTGGCTGGGCCGAGGCCGCGTGAGAAAGATTTGGGTGACGCCGTTCAGGTGGGCGAACTCCACCAGCGTCTTGGCGATGTCGTGACCCTGCAGGATGCGTGTTTCGATATGCAGGTTGCGCGCGAAATTCAAGTGGCGCTCCACCATCTCGCGGTCGCGCGCGGGCATGTCGTGCAGATCCACCTCGCGCGAAACGGACACGGCGAAACATTCGGCGTGCAGATAATCCGCCACGCGCTTGCCCCGGCGGATCAGCATGGCGGTGGCGGGATCGGGCGTCACCAGGATCAAGATGCGTTCGGAGGCGGCCTGCGGTTCGGCCTCGTCGTGATAACCGGATTCGGGCTCGAAGCCGGGAGCATCGTAATCCACCTGGCGGATTTCGACCTCGTGCGCGGTTTGCCGCAGCGCGAGCTCGCGGAGCACCACGAGCGTAGATTCCTGGAAGAAATTATCAAGCGCCTTCTGGGCCTTCTCCTGCGAATAAACGACGCCGCGCGCGAGCCGGTTCAGCAGCGCTCGAGGCGTCAGGTCCACCATCACCACCTGGTCGGCCTGCTGCATCACCCAATCGGGAATCGTCTCGCGAACGCGAATGCCGGTGATGCTCCAGACCTGGTCGTTCAAGCTCTCCAGATGCTGGATGTTCATGGTGGTGTAAACGTCGATCCCCGCGTCCAGTAAAATCTGCACGTCCTGCCAGCGTTTCAATCGTTCCGCGCCGGGCACGTTGGTGTGGGGAAACTCGTCCACCACGCACAGCTGAGGGCGCCGGCGCAGGATGGCGACGGTATCCATTTCCTCGAAAAGTCCGCCGCGATAATCGATCTTGCGGCGCGGAATTATTTCCAGGCCTTCGGTTTTTGCGATGGTGTCCTTGCGGCCATGCGGCTCGAAATAACCGATCACCACATCGATGCCGTGGCGCTTGGCCTGCTGCGCCTCTTCGAGCATCTGATACGTCTTGCCGACGCCGGCCGCGTAGCCCAGAAAAATTTTCAGCTTTCCAAGAGGAGGGCGGGCCATGGCTAATGCGGGAACACGCGCACGTCGATGTCATGAGCGCCGCGAATCAGCCGGTCGAGGGGCGTGCCGGTGAACCGCTCCCACCACTGCTCGTGAATGCTGTGTCCCACAAAAATCTGGGTGATGCCGTGTTCGTGCGCGAAGTCGAGCAGCGTCTCAATGGGGTCCTGGCCGTCCAGAATCTCGATGTGCGCGTGGGCCGCGCGGGCGATGGCCAGGTTGCGCTCCAGGGCTTCCTGATCGTCGGCGGAAATCTCGGCCTGGCGGACGTAAGCCACGGTGAGGTCGCCGTGAAAGCGGTCGGCATTGCGCTTGCCGCTGGCGATCATGGGCCCGGCATTGGCGCGCGGCGTAATGCAGACCAGAATGCGCTCCTGGGCTCCGAAGGTCTGCGGGATACCGTTGCGGCGGAGGTAAGCTTCCAGCTGCTTGTCCACCACGTCGGCCGCCAACAGCAACGCGATTTCGCGCAGCTCCGAGAGCGTCTGCTCCGGGCTGGCCGCTCCGCCGGTCTGGCCGTCGTAGGCGATGCACATTTCGGGCGGAGCATCCACCACGACGATTTCGTCGGCCGAATTCAGAAAGCTGCGCGGCACGGTTTGCGACACGTGCTTGCCGGTGATGCGCTGCACGCGCTCCCGCAGATCGTCGATGTATTGAATATTTACCGAAGTGATGACGGAGATGCCCGCATCCAGCAGATCGTTGACGTCTTCCCAGCGGCTGGCGTGCGCCGATCCGGGAGGGTTGTCGTAGGCCAGTCCGTCCACCAGACAAACGCCGGGATGCCGCTTGAGAATGGCTTCGGCGTCCATCACCGCGACGCCGCTCACTTCCCGCAGCGGAATTACTTCGAGCTTGTCCAGGATCGCCTCACTCTCGGGCGAAGTCTTGGGCTGAATGGCTCCCACCACGACGTCCTGGCCGCGTTCCTTGCGGCGGCGTCCTTCATCCAGCATGCGAAACGATTTCCCGACGCCCGAGGCGTAGCCCAGGAACACTTTCAGACGGCCTCGCCGCTCGTAATCTTCCTCGGCCTGGACCTGCTGGAGCAGCTCTTCGGGGCTGCGGCGTCGAATGGCGGTCGGCATGGATTCATTTCATTATTGCCCGGAGCCGCGCGGCCGCGCTATGCGCCACGCGTTATACTACGGGCACAATGCGGCGCTTTCAGCTGGTTCTTGTGTTGGTTGCAGCGGGCTTGGCGGCAGGCGTCAAGTCGCCCGACGAGCGTCCGATCACCGATCCGGCGACGCTCGAATCCCGATCCAATCCCGACGCTGCTCCCATTCCGATCGACGATTTGTTCTATACGCGCGTGGTGACGGGCGGCGCCTGGTCGCCGAATGGGCGTGAAATCGTCTTTACCACCAACCTTACCGGGCGGCTGAATCTATGGAAGGTTTCCTCATCGGGCGGCTGGCCGATGCAGTTGTCGCAATCGGATGATCGCCAGACTGAGGCTTCCTGGTCGCCCGACGGCCAGTGGATCGTGTATCAGCAGGATTTCGGCGGCGGCGAATACTACGATCTGTTCGCTATCCCCTCCAAGGGCGGCGAAGCCGTGAATCTGACGAACACGAAAGATGTCTCGGAAACGGACGCGCTGTGGTCGCCCGACGGCACCAGCCTGGCGTTCGCGCGCAAGCTGAAATCGTCGGCTTCATCGAATGTTGCCGTACTGAATTGGGCCCAGCGTAAGGTCACCGAGCTCACGCACGAAAAGCAGGAAGATCGCCGCTGGCAACCGGCGGTCTGGAGCCACGATGGCCGCTATATTCTGGCGCTGCGAATGAATGCTTCAGGAACCGACGCGAGCGTATATCGCATCGACGCATCGAGCGGAAAAGCCGAAGAACTGACGCCGCATTCCGGCGAGATCCGCTATTTCGTAGGCTCGCTCTCGCCCGATGGCGCGACGGCGCTGATCGGTTCGAATGAGAAGGGCGGGTTCGACAATGTCGCACTGCTCGACATCGCGTCGCACAAACTGACCTGGGTGACGGATCTCGAGTGGGAGGCGTCGCCGGGTGATTTCTCGCCGTCCGGCGACCGGTTCACGTACGTGGTGAACGAAGACGGCAGGAGCGATCTGTACCTGGTGGATCGCGCTTCGATGCGCGCGTCCAAGCTCGATTTCCCGGAAGGCGTGTCGCTATTCGCAGGCCAGCCGTCGTCGTTTTCGCCCGGCGGGGATCAGTTGATCGTTTCGCACCAGAATTCCGAGCGGCCCGCGGACCTGTGGATCTACGATGTGGCGAAGCGGTCGGCTCGGCAGTTGACGTATTCCGCGCTGGCGGGCCTCGATCCGGCGCGTGTTCCGCCCTCGCACCTGGTGCATTATCGGAGTTTTGACGGCAAGATCATCAGCGCTTTCGTCTGGCTGCCGGACAACTTAAAACGCGACGGATCGAACCCGGGCATCGTGCTGCCGCACGGCGGCCCGACCGGGCAGACTGAGGACCGGTTTAACCGCACGGTGGCGGCGCTGGCTTCGCGCGGATACGTCTGCATCGCGCCGAACGTGCGGGGCTCCACGGGTTACGGCCTGGCGTTCGAGCAGGCTAATCACAAGGATCTGGGCGGCGGCGATCTTCAGGACGAAGTCTACGGGGCGAAATTCTTGGTCGCGACCGGGTACGTGAGCGCGAAACGCATGGGCATCACGGGCGGATCGTACGGCGGCTACATGACGCTGATGGCGATCGGCAAGACGCCCGGGTTGTGGGCCGCGGCGGTGGAGCAGTACGGCATCATCAACTGGTTCACCATGCTGCAACATGAGGACGCGAGGCTGCAGGAATACGAGAAATCGCTGATCGGCGATCCGGTGACTGATCGCAAGGTGTACGAAGACGATTCGCCGATCACCTTCATCGCTCACGCGAAAACACCGCTGCTGGTTCTGCAGGGGGATAACGACATTCGTGTTCCGAAGGAAGAAGCGGTGCAGATCGTGAATATCCTCGAGAAGGCGGGTACTGTGGTGGCGGCGCACTACTATCCCAACGAAGGGCACGGCTTCGCCAAGCGCGAAAACCAGGTGGATGCCATCCGCCGTACCGTCGACTGGTTCGACCGGTATCTCAAAGGAAAGCAGGAATAGAGGCGTTCGCATTGCGGCCTCGGGCGGCTGCTCGTTATCCTGGAGGGATTGCATGGTGAAAGCGATCACTCGCCGGTACGAGCGCTGGATTCGCGCGCGCGAAGAGCAGCTTTGCTTTCGCGCCACCAACCGCGTGGTGCGGAATTTTGAATGGGGCCTGGAATGGACGCACGGCTGGCCCTGCGCACGGCTTCATCCCAAGAACGGCGATGCGCCGGAGGACTACGTGGCGCGGCTGAATCACCTGGCGATGCGCGACAGCGACGAGTTCTACGGTTACGAACGCCCGCGGGATTTCGAGCTGCGCGACGGGATTCTTCGATTTCACTCGCCCGTTCATACGCCCTACCCGGAGAACAATCTGGTCCATGCGCAGTGGTTCCCCGCGGCGGTCTCGGCGAAGAAACCGGCGCCCAGGAAAGCGGTGGTGGTGCTGCCGCATTGGAACGCGCCGCGCGACGGCCACAATGCGCTGTGCCGCGGACTGGCGCGGTTGGGCATCTCTACGCTGCGGATCAGCCTGCCGTATCACGATTACCGCATGCCGGCCGAGTTGACGCGCGCCGATTACGCGGTGTCGGCGAACATTTGCCGCACTCTCGATGCGACGCGGCAAGCGGTGATCGACGTGCGCTGCTGCCTGGATTGGCTCGAACAAGAGGGCTTTGAGCGGCTGGGAATCGTGGGGACGAGCCTGGGCTCGGCTTACGCGTATCTGGCGAGCGCGCATGACCGGCGGGTGGCGGTGAACGTGTTCAACCACTGTTCCACCAATGTGGCCGACGTGGTGTGGGACGGGCTCTCGACCCGGCACATCCGCCAGAGCCTCGAGCAGCACATCGACCTGGATCGGCTGCGGCGCGTTTGGCTGGCTGCGGCGCCGGTGAATTATCTGGAAAAATTCGCCGCGAAGGTCCAGAAATCATTGTTCATTTACACCTCCTACGACACGACTTTTCCACCCGAGCTCTCGCGGCTGGTGCTGGGCAAAATGCGGGAACTGAATGTGGACCACAAGGCGGTGGTGCTTCCCTGCGGCCATTACACGCTGGGAGAAACGCCGTTCAAGTTCATCGACGGGTATCACATCTGTTCGTTCCTGAAGCGGAATTTGTAGGACGCCGGATTTATACCGTTTTATCGCGGGCGTAGCACAGCGGATCGAGCTTGCACTGCGCGCATTTCGGCTTGCGCGCAACGCAAAGCGCGCGGCCGTGATAGATGAGCTGCAGCGGGAAATCGAACCATTTCTCGCGCGGGATGATTTTCATCAGGTCCTGCTCGATTTTCACCGGGTTGGTATTCCTGCTCAAGTCCAGCCGCTGCGAATTGCGCCCGACGTGCGTATCCACGACAATGCCTTGGTGCACGCCGTAGCAGGCGCCGAGCACCACGTTGGCCGTCTTGCGCGCCGCGCCGGGGATGGTCAGCATTTCGTCCATGGTCTGGGGAACCTGGCCGCCGAAATCGGCGAGGATCTTTTTCGCCGCGCCGATCAGCGACTTGGATTTGTTGTTGAAGAAGCCGGTGGATCGGATGGCCATGCCGAGCTCGGCCTGATTGGCCGAGGCGAAATCCTGGATGGCGGGGTATTTTTCGAACAGCCCGGGCGTGGTATCGTTCACGCGCTGGTCGGTGCACTGGGCCGAGAGGATGGTGGCCACCAGCAGCTCCCAGCAATCGCGGTGATGCAGTGGAACCTGAGGGCGAGGATACATTTCAGCCAGAATCTTGAGGATCTTGCGCACGCGCGCGGCGCGATCGGCGGCGGTCTTAGGACGGGGAACCAGTTTCGCGGGAGTAGCTTTCGGAGTGGCCTTGAGGGCGGCTTTCGTTGTCACGCCGCTATCATCTCACGGCAGATAACGATTCGGATTACTGGCGGCCGACCGTCACGTCGGTGCGCAGCGACTGCCAATCCGGAATTTCCGACGCCGGAATGGACGCGCTTACGTCCGCGTGCACTTCCTTGGATTGATTGGGACCCAGCGAGGAGACGGGGCTGGAGATCGTGAACAAGGGAGCATCGCCGGATGAGTCCGCGGAACGAACGGCGATGCGGATGTTCAAGCCGGTAAGTTCCGTGGGCGCGTGATTGATCACGATGAAGTGCACCTGGGGCCGCTTGCCCGGGCTGTTCACAATGCGGATGCCGGCCACTTCCACCGACCGGGCGGAGGGATGCTCCTGGAGGACCGGCAAGCGGGCGGGCGCGGACTTCGCGTATTGCGGCGGCGGCGCCGCGGAGGCGGTTCGAGTATCCCGATCCCCGGCAAAATATTGGAGGGCGCTCACGACGGCTAATATGACGACGGTCATAAACAACAGGCTGAGCGGCCACGCCGGCCATCGTTTGTTGCGCGGCCGCAGACCGGACGGCTGGTGATCGAACTGGCGGAGTTGCCGGGGAAGGGTCGGCCCGGCCAGAGTGGGCGTCTGCGGCCCGGCGATCACCGCCGCGCGGCCGGCGCTATCGGGAGCAACGGGCGTAAACTTCGGTTTCTGGGATCGCAGCCATTGTTCGGCGGGCGGCGCGGGCGGAGCCACGATTTCAGCCGGAGCAGACAGCAGCGGCGTCACCGGTTGTTCGCTGAAGGAATCATAGATGGCGGCGATCGAAGCTTCCTCGATCTCCTGGATGGAAAGTTCGAGCGCCCTGCGCAGCTCCGCCAGCGATGCGCCCGCCAGGCTCAGGCCGCAGGCAGGCAGTGCGGGCGAGCCGCTTCGATACGCCAGCTGGAGAGACGCGCTTTGTTTCCAATGGCCGTTGAGATTGGGAAGCGGCGGCGGGAGCGGGAGGCATGCGCCCATCGCCAACGCGGAACCACTCACCCCATTGCACCGCTTGCGCACGAAGGCGATGGATTGACGGCGCGACGGAAGAGGCTCCGGGCCCGGCCGCAAGGTGGCTGACTGATGGCCGCGCGAGGCGCGAAAGCGGACCGCGCCAGTGGGCACCGGGCCAGCGGAGTCCAGGGCGAATTCGGCCTGCGCCGTGGCCGTGGTACCCGCCACTACGGGCGGGGACAGGCGAACCGCCAGAGGCGCGGGGCTCGATACGGCCGGCGTTCGTCCATTGCTTCGGGCCGGCCGGATTACCAGGTTATCGAGCGGCGCCAGAGATTTCGCTGCCTCTGGTTCCTGGGGTACAGGTTCGATGATCGACGGTGCGATGACCGGCGGTTCGATCGCCGGCTCCTCGATGGCGACCGCGGCGCCGGCGCTTGACGTCTCGTGTCCGTTCGCTGCGTGCAGCAACAGCCGCTGTGGCGCTGCCGCGAGCAGGGTGGCCGGCGCGGGCGGTGCGAAGTTCTGAGCGAGCGACATTAATTCGCTCGCAACGGCGGCTTGCTGCGGCGCCGGTTCGGGCGCTGTTCCTTTTAGGGCGGGAGGGGCTGCACAGGTGGGACATTCCCGGATGGCCGGCGAGCATTCGCGGCCGCACTCAGGACAAATCCAGTACAGCATATATATTCACTCTAGAACCAACGTGCTTTTATAGCTGTCGGTGACACACCCTACCTTGTTCTAAGACAGGCCCTAGGTTGCCCACTCACGGCACCTAATGCCATTGCCACGTAAGACTTTATACTGGAAGGGCTTGGAGTTTTACCGCCAGACTAGCCGGGCACCGCATAAGGTGGGCATTTTGGCAGGCAGCTTCAACCCACCCACCGTCGCCCACCTGGATCTGGCGCTGGCGGCGAGTGAACGCGTGGATCTGATTGTATGCGTCGTACCTAGAGTGTTCCCGCACAAGGATTTTTCAGGCGCCACACTCGCTCAGCGAGTGGCGATGCTGGATGCGGCCGGACTGGCGGCGCCGCACGCCATCGCGGCGAGTGAACAGGGATTGTTTATCGACATCGCGCGCGAATGCCGCGAGCATTATGGCGCGGCCGTCGAACTCGCCTTCATTTGCGGCCGCGATGCCGCGGAGCGGATTCTGGGTTGGGATTACGGACGCCAGGGCGTAGTTGAGGAGATGATGGCGGAGTTTGAGCTGCTGGTGGCGCCTCGGGGCGGGCACTTTTCACCGCCCGAGAAGTTCCGGCATCGTATCCACGCCCTGGCGCTTGCGCCCGGGCACGAAATGGTGTCGTCGAGCGAAGTGCGGGCGCGAATCCGAAAAGGCGACGCCTGGGAGCATCTGGTGCCGGAGAAAATCAGGCCACGGGTGCGGGAGATTTATTCGTGAAGTGAAGTGTCGAGGAAGGCCCGCAGGCGGTGGCTGCGGCTGGGATGGCGCAGCTTGCGCAGCGCCTTGGCTTCGATCTGGCGGATGCGCTCGCGCGTGACGGCGAAGTGCTGGCCGACCTCTTCGAGGGTGTGTTCGCTGCCGTCCTGCAAGCCGAAGCGCATTTTGATGATTTTTTCTTCGCGCGGGCTGAGAGTCTTCAGCACTTCAGCGGTCTGCTCGCGCAGGTTGAGGTTGATGACGGCTTCGGAAGGCGAAACCACGCGGCGGTCCACGATGAAATCGCCCAGGTGGGATTCTTCTTCTTCGCCGACCGGCGTTTCGAGCGAAATCGGCTCTTGCGCGATGCGCAGCACCTTGCGAACCTTACCGACCGGCAGCTCCATCTTGACCGAAAGCTCTTCGGTAGTGGGCTCGCGCCCCAGTTCCTGCTGGAGCATGCGCTGGGTGCGGACCAGCTTGTTGATGGTTTCGATCATGTGCACCGGGATGCGGATGGTGCGGGCCTGATCGGCGATGGCGCGCGTGATGGCCTGCCGCACCCACCAGGTGGCGTAAGTGGAGAATTTATAGCCGCGGCGGTAATCGAACTTGTCCACCGCCTTCATCAGGCCGATGTTGCCTTCCTGGATCAGATCGAGGAACTGGAGACCGCGATTGGTATAGCGTTTGGCGATGGAGACCACCAGGCGGAGGTTGGCTTCGATGAGCTGTTTCTTGGCGACTTCGGCTTCCTGCTCGCCGCGCTCCACGATCTGGAGCGTCCGGCGCAGCTCGGTAGCGCTGGCGCCGCAATCTTCTTCCAGCTGTTGAAGGCGCTGGCCGGACTGTCGAAGCTCCTTGCGCAGGTCGCGCGCCGGGTGGGCGCCGTTGGCGGGCTCTTCGAGCTTGCGCTGGATCTTGGCGATCTCACGTTCGAGCGGCTTGAGCTCTTCCACCGAACAACGCAGCCGCCCCGCCAGGCTGCGGCGCACCGTGGTGCTGAACGCAACGTTGCGGATGATGCGGGAGATCTGAACCATGTTGCGCGCCAGCCCGTAGCGCAGGCTGCGATGCTGCTTGGGCTTCATCTGGCGCGACACGGCCTGCAGCTTCTGGCGGAATTGCAGGCTCTTTTTGTAATATTTATCGATCTCGGCGATTTGCGCCAGCAAATCGTTGAATTGGCCGGTAAAGTCCTCGTCGGTGATGACGAATTCGGGAAGAACCAGAACGTCGCGCACCGAGGCGGCGCCGCGCTGCAGATCCTCGCCCAGCTGGATGATCTCGCGGATCACCAGGGGCGAGCGGGAAAGCGCCTTGCGAACGGCCCACTGGCCGCGTTCGTTGCGCTTGGCGAGCTCAATTTCTCCTTCGCGCGTGAGCAGCGGAACGGTGCCCATCTCGCGCAGGTACATGCGGACCGGGTCGTTGGTTTTGTCGCCGGCTTCCTGGGTGAGCTCCAGATCGCCGAATTCGTCGGGTTCTTCCTTGGATTTTTCGAAGTCGATCTTGGGTTCTTCGAGGATCTCGACGCCGGCGCTGTCGAGGTCTGTGAGCAGGTCTTCAAACTCGCGCCCTGAAGGAAACTCTTCCGCGAGCAGATCGTTCACTTCGTCGTACAAAACGAATCCTTTTTCCTTGCCGACTTCCATGAGTTGCTTTAACCGGCCGAACTTGTCATCTGTTTTCACTGGCACCCCGCTTACCAGCGAACTCCTAAGCGTTGCGCGCGGCCCGCATAGCGCCTGCCTTTTAGCTTAATACTGAGTCCAACACGATGAACCTCATCCCCGAACTCATTTAGTGTACAACATCGTGTGATGGGCATTCGGGCGCTCAGGGTCATCTTGCAGGGCTCATCTTATTTGCCAATCGTAGTGCCAATCGTAGTGCCAATCGTGGTGCCAATCGCGCTTCGCGATTTCTGATCCAACTCCTGGGCCAGCCGCAGGGCCTCCTCAAGATTTCCCTCGCGTTCGGCAACCTTGATCCGGGCACGGAGAGCGGCAGCATCGGACCGGGGATCCTGTGATTTCAGGCTGCGCAAACAAGCCACGGCCTGCTCCGCGGCCTTCTCCTCCTCCAGTGTTTCATCGGCAAAAATGGCCGCCGACAATAGGTCGCGATCGGCTTCAGAAAGCCGGCCTTCGAGGTCCGAAAACCGGAACGGGCCACCATCGGAATGCATTGTAAACAAGGCCTGAAACACGCTTCGGGCGGTGAACCGGTCCACTGCTGCCATCAAGCTCAATTCCGGGATGACCTGCGCGCGGGCGTCCTCGCTGGCGAGTAACGCATTGAGCAGCAGGCGCTCGGTGGGTGGAACGACCGGGCGGTGCGGGACGGTGGCGCGCTCGGCCACGCCCTTACTGAAATGGTCGCGCACCAGCTTTTCGTCCACGCCCAGATAATCGGCCACATCGTTCGCCACGGCGAAGCGCTCCAGGCGGTCTGAAATGCGCTGGATGGCGGGCGCGATGAATTTGAAGCCGTCCATACGGCCCTCGGCGCTGCGCATGTCGAATTTCTGACGCGCGCGGTCGGCCAGCCAGTGAAAATACCTGGGGGCTTTCTCCAGGCTCTTCCGGTATAGGTCGACGCCCGAGGCCTGGATGTATTCGTCCGGGTCGAGGTCGCCCGAGAGCTCGAGGATGCGCACCCGCAATCCTTCATCGAGCAGCATCTGGATGGACTTCTCGGCGGCGTTGGAGCCCGCGGTGTCGGGGTCGAAATTGACTACGATGCCTTCGGAATGCCGCTTGAGCACGCGCACCTGGGCGTTGGTCAGCGACGTGCCGCAGCTTGCCACCACATTGTGAACGCCCGCCGAGTAGACCCCGATCACGTCCATGTAGCCTTCCACCAGAATCGAATAGTCGGCCTTGCGCACGGCATCCTTGGCGCGATGCAGGTTGTACAGCACATAGCTCTTGCGATAGAGCGCCGTTTCGGGCGAGTTCAGATATTTGGGCTCGTCGCCCGGCCGCAGCGCGCGTCCGCCGAAGCCGATAATTTTTCCCGATTCGTTGTGAATGGGGAACATGAGGCGCCCGCGGAAACGATCGTAAAAGCCTGAGCCTTCCTGGCGCTTCATCACTAATCCGGATTGTTCCAGGTGCTCGGGCGCGAAGCGCGATTCAAACTGCCGGATGAGCTGGTGCCCGGAGGCGTCGGAAAGCCCGAGGCCGAATTCGGCGATCTGCTCAGCAGTCACCTTGCGCCGGGCGAGATATTGGCGGGCCTGGGCGCCCGCGGATCCGTTCAGATTGTTTTGGAACGCGCGCGCGGCGATTTCGTGCATTTCGGTGAGCGCCCCGCGAAGCTTGGCATCCGGGTCCGAGTATTCGCGCTTCGGCATCGCGATCCCGTTGCGCTCGGCCACCAGCTTGAGCGCCTCGAAAAAGCTGATGCGCTCTATTTCCATCACGAACTTGAACAGGTCGCCCGAGGCGTTGCAGCCGAAGCAGTGGTAAAACTGCAGCGTGGAGTGGACCGAAAAGGACGGCGTTTTTTCGGCGTGGAAGGGACACAGGCCGGTGTAGCGCGGCGATCCGCCGGCCTTCTTCAGGCGCACGTATTCGCCCACGACTTTGACGATGTCCACGGACGACTTGACTTGCTCGGCGAAATCCATTTTCGTGCGGCGTTCCGTCGGGGGAGGGTCGCTC
>Ga0335074_10008424_pt1 | contig 14326 bp, 9 predicted proteins | sample Lox_Sample_23_FD_206715 | JGI IMG/M metagenome (GOLD analysis project Ga0335074, IMG submission 206715) | Soil microbial communities from Loxahatchee National Wildlife Refuge, Florida, United States - Lox_Sample_2.3 | ecosystem: Environmental > Terrestrial > Soil > Wetlands | place: USA: Florida...
ATGGAATCGTGCAAGTCAACGTCACGATTGCACCGAGCCAGCCGAGCCGGCTTTTCGCCAGTATCGCCAGCGCGCGAGCCGGAGGCGGACAGGGCACGGAAACGGGAATTTATCGTTCCGACGACGCCGGCGAAAACTGGCAGCGCATTACCACCGATCCGCGACCCGCGCTGCGGATCGGCGGCGGCGATCTGTCGATGCCAAAAGTGGACCCGAAAAATCCGGATGTCGTTTACAGCACGAGTATTGTGACCATGAAATCGACGGACGGCGGGAAAACCTGGATCAGCTTTCGCGGAGCGCCAGGCGGGGACGACTATCAGAACATTTGGATCAATCCGAATGACCCGAACATTATTCTTTTGGTGGGCGATCAGGGCGCGCTTGTGACCGTCAATGGCGGAAAAACGTGGAGCACTTGGTACAACCAGCCGACAGCGCAGATGTATCACGTGGCGACCAGCAATTCGTTTCCCTATCTCGTTTGTGGGGGGCAGCAAGAGAGTGGCTCGGTGTGCGTTTCAAGCCGCGGCAACGATGGCGAAATTACGATTCGCGACTGGCATCCGGTGGGCATCATCGAATACGGCTACGCCGCTCCCGACCCGCTGAATCCGGACATTGTTTATGGAGCCGGCCGCCGCGAAGTTTCGAAATACTCGATCAAGACCGGCCAAGTTCAGGACGTCACGCCGGTTGCCGCCGCTGACCCCAAATACCGCGCCGATCGTACCCAGCCCATCATTTTTTCGCCGATCAATCCACACATTCTTTACACCACCATGAATTTTCTTTTCAAAACGACCGATGGCGGACACAGTTGGCAGACTATCAGCCCGGATCTTGCGCGCGAGCACAACGCCGTTCCCGCGAGCCTCGGCACGAGCGCCGCAAAAGATCCGAACGCCGAAAAAGAACGCGGCGTCATCTATTCGCTTGCTCCGTCGTTCAAGTCCCTGAATACAATCTGGGCCGGAACGGACGACGGGTTGATCTGGATCACGCGCGATGGCGGCGCCCATTGGAAGAACATCTCGCCGTCCGAACTGACTCCTTGGAGCAAAGTTACGCAGATTTCCGCTTCGCATTTTGACGACGAGACGGCGTACGCTTCGGTAAGCCGCTCGCGCATCGATGATCAACATCCTTATATTTATCGAACGCATGACGGCGGAAAGACTTGGACATCCATTGTCGGCGGCCTGCCCGAGGATTCTGCCGTTGACACCGTACGTGAAGACACCGTTCGCAAAGGACTCTTATTTGCCGGCACGGAAACGAGCGTGTGGGTCTCCTTCGATGATGGCGACCATTGGCAAAGCCTTGAGCTTAATCTGCCGCACTCCTCGATGCGCGACCTCTGGATTCACGATAATGATTTGATTGTGGCCACGCATGGGCGGTCGTTCTGGGTGTTGGACGACATTACACCGTTGCGGCAGATTTCGGAAGCGATGGAAAAGGCCAGCGCATTTCTCTTCAAACCCAGCGCGGCCTATCGGGTCATGCGCGACACCAATACGGATACGCCCATTCCGCCTGACGAGCCCACCGCGAAGAATCCTCCCGATGGAGCGATCGTGGATTATTTTCTCGGGGAGCCTGCCGAGGGAGCCGTTACGCTTGATATTCTCGACGCGCAGGGCAAAGTGGTGCGCCGCTATACCAGCACGGACAAGCCTGATTTGACCGAAGAAGAGCTTGCCATGCAATTGATTCCGCCGTATTGGGTGCGCATGCCCAGGATTCTTTCGGCCACGGCGGGGATGCACCGATGGGTCTGGGACCTGCACTACACCAAGCCCGTTTCGGAGCGGTATAGTTATCCGATTGCCGCCGTGCCCGGAGACACTCCGCGCGTGCCGCAAGGTCCGAGCGCGCTGCCTGGCCAATACACGGTTCGACTCACCGTGGGCGGCCACTCCTTCAGCGAGCCGCTGATTGTAAAAATGGATCCGCGCGTAAAAACGCCGCGCGAAGGTTTGGCGGAAATGTTCCATTTACAAGTCCGACTCGCGGAGTTGATGACGCAAAGCACGGAGGACGTGACGCAAGCGCGTTCCGCGCACGAACAGTTGCAGAAGCTCACGCCAGAAACGAGCGGGCAAGTTGCCGAGGCGGTTTCCGCGCTGGATAAAAAAGTGTCCGCGCTGCTCGGCGGAGGCGGCGGCTTTTTCGCTCCTCCTTCGCCCAAACCAACACTCAGCCGCGCAAACGGCGAGGCGTCCGCCCTCTATGGGGAAGTAGGCCGCGCCGATGCCACTCCCACTGCAGCGCAAATGAGCGCCGCCACCGAAGCGGAAAAAATATTCACCGCGGTTTCGGCGCAATGGAAACAACTATTGGCCAACGATCTTCCGGCGCTGAATCGCCAGCTCCACGATGCCAATCTTCCCGAGATCAAGTTGGAATCCAGGGTTCACGAAGAAGAGGATTCCGGCGACATCGAATAAGATTGCGAATGGATGGGTGCGGCAGCGGAATCGAATCTCCGCAAGCCTGACCAAGGGATATCATCAGGGTGCAGCATGTCTTAAAGTTAAATGGCGCGCCCGGTGAGGGTCGAACTCACGACCTACAGCTCCGGAGGCTGTCGCTCTATCCATCTGAGCTACGGGCGCACACGAAACGCTCCGGAAAAAGCCGCCGGAAGCGCATTCACGCGAAAAGTTCCGCGTGTCTGAGTTATTCTAACGCTTGGGCCGTCTTCACGCCACACCGCTTTCCCCCGGAGCACCTCGCAACGCAGTTCAAACAAGAATATCTTCTCTGGGAGGGCGCTCTACGGCTCAGCGATTTCCAGCCCGGCGCCTTCCGGCTCAACCCTTGGCCCGCGACTTAATATCGTGAGCCAGTTTCTCGATCTCTTCCGCTTTTCGAACCAGGCTCAGTGAAAGCACCTCGGTCGAATCCGTTTTCTCTACTTCCTTCTTCAAGTCGCTCGCAAGCTGATACAACTTTTCGATGTTCTTTCTGATGTCCTTCTGGTTTTCTTCGAGCATTATCTTCGTTGGAGACTTGCCCAGCGGTGGCGCCGGCTCATCCATGTCCTGATCTTGACTCGCGCTCGCGGGCGGCGGCGGAGCGGACGGTGGCCTGGCCTGTCCGCCTAGACTGGCAGCGCGCACCATGACCAGCGTCCCGGCGCCGGCAAATACACTCAGGAACCTGCGTCTCGTGTCAAACATACCCACCTCGTCCCGGATGCCGCCCGTTGCAACTTGAATCCGGTCCGGCGAGCATCCTCGCTCGTCCAATGTTATACTCACCTTCCCGAAAAAACGATGACCAGTCTCTCCATTCACTGGCCCGAATTCACGCTGACCAGCGCCCTCGACCTTGTAGCCATCTTTGTTATCGCGCTGCTCGTCAACCGCTTCCTCCGCGTTATGACCAATTTGATGGTCAAGCCCGCCGGCACGCAGAGCCGCGCCGCCCAGGTACGCGAACAGCAAACCCGCACTCTCGCCACCGTGCTCTACAGCTCCGGAAGCAAGGTTGTCTGGGTTGTGGCGTTGCTAACGGCGCTCGCCCAATTGCACATCGACGTTGCCCCGGCCTTGACCGTTGCCGGCCTAGCCAGCATCGCCGTCGGTTTTGGCGCCCAAAATCTCGTCCGCGACGTCATCACCGGCATTTATATCGTTCTCGAGGACCAATACGCTATTGGGGATACGATTCAGATCGGCGACACCATTGGCCGCGTCGAAATTCTGACGTTGCGCCGCACCGTGCTGCGCGATGCCCGGGGCGCTCTGGTCACCGTCGCCAACGGTGAGGTCCGCACCGTGAGCAATCTCAGCCGCGATTGGTCTCAAGCCTTTGTGGACATATCCATCGCGCCAGAAATATCCCTCGAGAAGATCATGCAGGCGCTGGAATCCGCCGCCGCCGAGATGCGCGCCGATCCATCTTGGTCCCAGGCTCTCGTTGATGGCCCCCGCATTCTCGGCGTTCAATCCTTCGACCGTTCGGCCTCGACGGTCCGTTTACAAGTGCGTACCGCCCCCACCCGCCAGGATGAAGTCTCCCGCGAGCTTCGCCGCCGCATCCAAACCGAGTTTCAACGCCAAGGCATCCCACTTTCGAGCGTGCAGCGTTTCGAGCTCGCCAGCGCCTCTCCTTCTCCGCAGGAGATGCCCAAGCCAGCAGTCGAAAGTTAGAGCAGGGAGAATCCAAAATGAGCCAAATCACTTATGATGAAGTCAACCTGATGCTCAAGCTCTATGAGATGAGGCGTGAGCCGAGACTCCGGCAAGCGCGCTCTTGGTTCCTCGAGCATTTTCATCCCACTTCTCCCGAGGACATGATTCAAAAATTTCCGCAAGGCGGCGAGGAGAACACTTACATCCGGATGGTTATCAGCTATTGGGATATGGTCGCCAGCATCGTCAATCGCGGCTTGATCAACGACGAGCTTTTCTTTGAAAGCAATGGCGAGATCTGGGTGGTCTGGGACCGCATGCACTCCATCGTGCCGACGTGGCGCGCCGCGTTCAAGAATCCCCATCTTTTCTTGAATATCGAGGAGACATGCAAGAGGCTTGAGGCTTGGCGCGAGAAGAAAGCGCCAGGTTCGACCGCGGCCATGCGCCAGATGATGGATCAAGCCCGGCAAAAAAATTCGGGTGCGTGATTTCTCCAACGCCCCGCTTTCCCTTCCTTCAGGAATTCCTCATTGCCTTTGCCTTACAGCTTGTGGCAGGTTCTCGGGCAGCACCTCGGCTCTCGCTCCTGGCTTTGCGATGCGCAAACAATCCCGCCCAGCGGCCTTTGCTTCGTAGAGCGCCAGGTCCACTTGGTGCAGCAATTCCTCGACAGGTCTCGGCCCCCAATCCGCGCTCAAAAGTACCCCAAAACTCATCGTGAGTGAAAGCGGGCCTTTCGCTGTCTGCAACGGACGATTTGAGATAGACCTTCGAATCTCTTCCGCTCGCCCCGGCGCGTAAGTCGGGTCGCAGCTGTTCAAAACGACAAGAAATTCCTCTCCCCCGTAACGGCCGACAAAATCATAAGATCGCACGCTGCCCAGAAGCCGGTTGGCTATTTCCACAAGGACTTCGTCTCCCACAACGTGGCCCAAGCTATCGTTCACGCGCTTGAAATGATCGACGTCACCCAACAAGATTGCCGCGGATTTCTGCTCGCGCTCCGAGCGGTGCAGCTCTCGCCCCAGCAAATCCATGATCGCGCCGCGGTTTAGCAGGGAAGTCAATGGATCGTGCGTGGCTCTAAAACGCATGTTCTCCCGGGCTTCCACCAAGCGGTCTTCCAGCAAGAGAATCCGTTCCCCCACGCGAAGCCGCGCTCGTAGTTCTTCGGCATTGAATGGTTTCGTTAGATAATCGTCCGCGCCCGATTCGAGGCCTAGCACGGTTTCTTCCTTGGACCCTTTGGAAGTCAAGAGCACCATATACACGTAAGTTTGCTCCGAACGCATTCGGACCGCGCGGCATACTCCCGGTCCGTCCAGCTCCGGCATGACCCAATCCAATAACGCGAGACGTGGTCCCTCCAGCTTGCCAAGCTGTTCCAGGGCCTGCTTCCCGTTTTCCACCGCGGTGACTTCGTAGCCGGCGCGTTCCAGCGTTTTTTCGAGCAATCGGCGCGAAAGCGCCTCATCGTCCGCGATCAAAATCTTCAACGCGGCACCTCCGTCAAATAAGCATCGAGTTCCGGGATGAGGCTCGCGGCTGCGCCTTCCAACGAATCGAATGCGCCCCTGAGAAGCGTTTTTTCCCCCGCGTTGGCAATCTCTTCGAGTTTAGACGCCGCCGCCGCCGCGCGTGTGCCGCCGAGGTTCGAAAGCATGCCTTTTAGCGTGTGGCTCAGCGATGCTGTGTTCTTCAAGTCGCCCCGGCCCACGGCTGACTCCAGGGACTGGATGGTTCGCGGGAAGTCTTCTTTGAAGATCGTGAGGAGTTCTCGCAAAAGCTCCTGATCGTTGTCTACTCGATCGAGAAGGTCTGCCAGGTTCCAAACCGGTTCCGAAACGCTTTCTTTGTTTTTATTCATAATTTCACCTTCTTGTTCTGTCTTCTTGTCTGTAAGTCGCTTAATTTCACTCCGCAAGAGCTCGACTTGAATGGGCTTCGACACGTATCCGTCCATCCCCGCCTTCAGAAATTTTTCCACATCTCCAGTCATTGCGTGCGCGGTCATCGCGATAATGGGCACGTGGGCGCCAGTCTTACTCTCCCTTTCGCGTATCTTTCCCGCTGCTTCCATCCCGCTCATCACCGGCATCTGGATGTCCATCAAGATCAAGTCAAATCCTTCGCGGGACGCCCAGTCCAATGCTTCTCCGCCATTCACGGCAAGCGTCACTTCGTGGCCCATCTTGGCCAGGAGATTCATGGCGAGTTTTTGATTGACCACGTTGTCTTCGGCGAGAAGAAGCCTCAACTTTCGTGGCATGCGCGAATCTCTTCTGGCGTCGTTCGCTACAGTTTCGGCGGAAAATATGTCCAGCGCGCGCAAAATAGCGCCGCGTAACGAGGCTCGGCGGAGCGGCTTCATCACGTGCTGCGCAATCCCCAGACGCTTTTCCGTTTCGCGGTCGGCCGCACTCAGTGCCGAGGAAAGAATCAGGATGGGCGGCTTGCCAGCCATGGAAAACCTGCGTATTTGCTCCGCAACTTCGAGTCCGCTCATTCCCGGCATGTTTTGATCGAGCAGCACGATTTGGAATCTGTCCGGCCCTGCCATTCTTTGGGAAAAGAGCGCGAGGGCCTCGAGACCTCCGGAGGCAAGCGCAGGCTCCATGCCCCACTGCGGGAGGAGCTTCGCCAGCAACTGGCGGTTCACTTCGTTATCGTCAACCACCAGAACTCGTTTTCCTTCCAGGTCCGCGTCTACTTTTGGGGGCTCGGAATTTTCTTCGCGCTTGGCTCCGGCAAATTTCAACTTGAAGAAAAACCTGCTGCCTCTGCCAGCCGCGCTTTCCAGTGAAATTTCTCCCCCCATGAGCTTCACGAGTCTCGAAGAAATGGAGAGCCCCAAGCCTGTTCCTCCAAACTCCCGCGTGGTCGACGTGTCCGCTTGGGAGAATGCGTCAAAAATCTGCTGGTGTTTTTCCTCAGGAATTCCGATTCCCGTGTCGGAAACCGCAAGCAGGATTTCAATTTCTTCCCCGGCTGCTGGAAGGCGTTCCGCATGGACGCTCACTTCCCCGGTTTTGGTGAACTTGATGGCATTCCCCGCCAGGTTAATCAAAATTTGCCGCAATCGAGTTGGGTCGCCCGTGACCAGATCCGGTATCTCTCCCTTCGAGGACCATGCCAGCTCGAGTCCTTTCTCTTGCGCCCGCATCGCCAGGGGCCGAAGCGCGTCTTCGATACAATCCATCAGTGAGAAAGGAACGCTCTCGATGTCCAGCCGCCCCGCCTCGATCTTCGAAAAATCCAAAATGTCGTTAATGACGCCCAGCAGTAACTCGGTCGAGGACTTGACCATCCCCAGATATTCCCGCTGTACCGGCGAGAGTTCCGTGTCCAGCGCGAGCTCGGTCATTCCTAGGATTCCGTTCATGGGCGTGCGAATCTCGTGGCTCATGTTCGCCAGGAACTCGCTCTTCGCTCTGCTCGCCGCTTCCGCAGCTTCTTTCGCTTCCAGCAGGCGTTGCTCGGCGGCGCGGCGCAACGTAATGTCCTCGATCACTCCCACATACCCCTGCAAGGCGCCGTCGAGGGCGTAGAGCGTTCTGGTTTGCCATTCGACCCAATTGGTGTGGCCTTCTTTGGTGAGAAACCGGCACTGGTCTTTCAGCTCCATTCCGAATTCCACGCCGCTTTTCCACAGGTTTTCGACGACCGCGCGGTCTTCCGGATGGGCCACCGCGTACCATCCGCTGTTCATCGCCTGTTCCGATGTGTGCCCCGTGAGCTCGGTCCAACGCTTATTGGTATATAAAATTTTGCCCTTTGCGTCCGCGCAGAAAATCCCGACGGGCGCTGCCGCGCTCAATGCTCGGAAAAGCTCTTCGCCTTCGCGGACTCCCTTTTGGGCCTTCAGCCGCTCGGTAAGATCCTGGTAGATCGCCAGAACGCCTTGCAGTTTGCCGTCGATGACCAACGGCACTCCGTGGATTTCCACATCCAACTGCGTTCCGTCTTTCCGCCTTCGCTTGGCTGTCGTGTGGAGGGTCTCCCCCGCGGCAATTTGCTGAAAATTTGCCCCAGCGCCTTCGCGTAACTCTTCCGGGGCAATCAGCGCATCGAGTGAGCTTCCGATGGTTTCTTCCTTCGAGTACGCGAACAAGCTGTAAAAGGCGGGATTCGCTAGCTTGATCCGTTCCTCCGAATCCTGGACAACGATGGGGATCGGATTGCTCGCGACGAGCGTGTTCAGAAATTCGGTGCGCTCCTGCAAAGCCTCGTCGAGACGCCGCCGCTCCGTCACTTCTTCTTCCAGGTCGCGCGTCCGTTCTTGCACCGTCAATTCGAGCGTGATTCTGGCTGCTGTCAGCGCCGCGTCGCGCCTCTCCATTTCCACCAGCATTTGGTTGAAATCGACGCTCAACTGGCGCAGTTCCTTGCCCGGAAGTACCGGCGCCCTCAAGGAGTACGTTTGGCCGGTGGCAATCGAGCGCGCGACCCGCGCCAAAATCTCAATCGGCCCGGTAATCGATTTTTGCAATGCTGCCGTCAGAAAATAAACAATCAAGAGGCTGGCGGTCGCGATCAGCGCAGTCAGGTTTTCAAATCGTTGTCGACGCTCAAGCAGGTCGCTGCGGCCCGCCTCGAGATAGAGCAGCCCTACGGTTCTACCGTCCAGCTCGATGGGAGACGCTAAGGAGACGTAGTCTTTCTCCCAAGCAACGCTCTTTGGAACGCTTGTCGGTAGAACTAGCTTGCCCTTCAAGTCAGGCCGGACGTACAAGGCGAAAACGCTTCCGTCCGGCAGGTAGATGGCTCCGGCGCGAATGTTCTTTTGCGTTCTGAGCGCGCTCAAAATCCTCGAACCGGCCTCTGCATCACCGAACGCCAACGCTGCCGTGGTGTTCGTCCCCACGATTTCCGCCGCCGATTGAAGGCTTTCAATCTTATTTCTCCGCGCAATGTTCATGTCGTACGCGAGAAACACGACGCAACCTAGCACCACGGCGATTCCGCTGGTGAGCGTCGTCACCAGGAGCAGCCGGTCGCGAAGCGAGATCCCGTGAATGAGCCCCGGCGCCATGCTAGCTTTTCGCTGCCTCCGCTTTCACGAGAACGTGCCTCGCCAGCACAAGCATGTTCGAGCTGATCCGCAGGCGCGCCTCGTTTGCCGCGCCTATGTTCACTTCAAACTGCAGTTTGTCTCCCTCGAAAAGAAAATCGATCGCGCCGCCACTGGCCAGAAAATCTGGAGTCTCTCCGACAGTCAACACGCTTGCTCCCCGAATCGCCTTGAAGATTGTTGCGTAGCGCTTGTCCTCCGACCGGCTCACGAAAAGTATGTGGCATGCGCGCAAATCCTGTTTTTTGCGTGCCCATCGGACTTGCACTCGCCGGGTACGGATGGACATGTCCCGCGTCATTTCCGCCAAGGACGTCCCGAAGGAAAAGTCGCCGAAAACACAAATGAAAATCGGCGCTTGCTCGGACGGAAACGCATCGGTGGGCCATTCGATGAAGTTGGGAAACGCCGCAAGGAGACTGGCCTTGGCGCGATATTCCTCGTTCCCATCTTGCGCGCTGCTAACCGGCAGGAGCGGCAACACGCCTGCGATCAACGCCAAAGCACACGCAGCCCGAAACCAACAGAATGTGAGCTTCCTGCACCTTCCGTCGGAGTGCAGAGAGCCGCCGGAATCTAATAATCGGCGGCACTCATCCAGTGGACACTCGTGCAGCTCTAGCGCGGGCGTTGCGCGTCCATGGACAACGTTGAAGAGCACAAAGACCCCCTGCGTTTGCGGGCAAGCGAGAGGCCACATGATGGGAAGGTTGTAGGGTCTAAGCCGTTGAAAAACAACAGGTTAGTGAGCGTAATTCCGTGGAAGTGAATCGGAGAATTCCCAGGTCGGGACAAAGCGAAGTAGCCAGTTCACTGTGGAACAGAACGTCCGACTTGCCTTTCGCTTCGTTCTTGCTCTACTGACTCAAAACCTTCGCCGGCAGGATGCCGTTCGGGGTCATCGGAAGATCTCGCAGCCGGGTACCAGTAGCGTCAAAGATGGCATTACTGATCGCAGGCGCGACTCCCATGATTGGCGTTTCGCCCGCACCTGCCGAGGGGATGTCCTTGCGGTCCAGCAAGACCGCTTCGACTTCCGGCACGTCGCGGAAACGCGGAACCCGATAACTCGCAAAATGAGGGTTCGTGATGCGCCCGTTCTCGAAAGCGATGGCTTCGAAAAGCGCTCCCCCGAGTCCCTGAACATTCGCGCCGATCACTTGGTTGCGCAATCCATCCGGATTAACAATGGCGCCGCATTCGAAAGCCGTTGTCAGTTGGACAACGCGCACGGTGCCGGTAGCTCGATCGACTGCAACTTCCGCGCACGTCGCCACGTAGCCGCCCTTTTCGTGGCCGCCGGCAATCCCGAATCCATGCCCCTCTTTTGATTTCTGTCGCGGCCAGCCAAAAGATTTTGCAGCCGCTTCGAAAATAGCCCGCAAGCGGGGATCGGACAGATTCTTCAGGCGAAATTCGAGCGAATCTATTTGCGCTGTGCGGGCCAGCGCGTCCATGTGGGATTCCCGCGCGAAAAAGTTTGCCGTCGCAGCCAGTCCTCGATAAGAGCCGCTGCGCAGAGGACACTCCGTCGAATGAAACTCGATGTGTTGATTTGCTACGTCGTAAGGCGTCTCAATGGCGGACATCCCCGAGTTGTAATTGTGAAATTCCCATGCCGTCAGCGTGCCATCCGCAGCGATTCCGCTTTTGACTTCCATCACGCCTGCCGGACGGAAATACGCCCAAGTGAACTCTTCCTCTCGCGTCCAAACCACCTTTACGGGGCGCCCTGCGGCCCGCGCCAATCGCGCTGCCTCCAGCGCCGCGTCTCCGGTGTGCTTGCCCCCGTATGCGGAACCCATGTCCGGTACAATCACTCGCACGCTGCCTTCTGGGACATGGAAGGCGTTCGCCAGCTCATCGCGGACTGCAAACGGACGCTGCGAACCTGTCCAAACCGTGAGTTTCCCAGCCGACCATTCGGCTAAAGCAGCGCGCGGTTCGAGCGGAGCGTGCGCAATGAACGCAACCGTGTACGTCGCGTCCAAACGATGCGCCGCTGCGGCCAGGCCATTCTCCACCGACCCTTTTATGTGCCGAGAGCGCTCGTCACTACCAGGCTTTGCATTTTGTTTAAGGTAGGAAAAAAGTTCCTCGCTCGATGGTTGCGGAACTTCCTTCCACTCCGTTCGAATCGCTTCGACCGCCTTTTGTGCGTCGCGTTCGTTGCCAGCCGCGGCAGCCACGAAGTCGCCATCTCGCAAAACGACCACGCCGGGCATCGCTTGAGCGGCTTGCGCGTCGTACATAGTGAGCGTTGCTCCAAACGACGGTGGCCGAAGCACTTTGCCGTACAGCATGCCCGTGCGCCGCAAATCGGGAGTGTACTGATGTTCGCCGGTAACGAACGCGCGCCCATCCTTTTTCGGAATCGATTTCCCCGCAATCGTCCATTTATCAGGTGGAGTGACCGGATCTTCCGTGGGAAGATTTTGCGCCAACGTTTTTCCGCGAGCCAACTCTCCATATCTCAGCGAACGCCCCGTCGCAGGATCGCTGACCTTTCCGTTAGCCGCAGTGAGTCCATCCGCCGCGACGTTCCATTCTTTCGCTGCTGCGTCAACAAGCAAGTCTCGCGCGGCGGACGCCACGCGCCGCAACTGCGGCGACATCGTCGGCATCGAGCGGCTGCCCACCGTGCCGAAATCGAATGGCGTCAACGCGGTGTCCGCCGTCACCATAGTCACGCATTCGAATCCCACGCGAAGTTCATCGGCAACCGTTTGCGCCAGCGAAGTCCGGATGTTTTGGCCTATCTCTACTTTGCCTGTGAACGCCGTGACGTTTCCGTCTTCGCCGATATGCAGCCATGCAGTAATATTCTCCGGCAATTCCTCGAAGTGAAAACCGAGCGTAGGGGCGGTTTCTTGCGCGGCGCGAGCTTTCTTTGCCACCGCGAAAACCGCAATCCCGGCGCCGAGAAACTTGAAGAAATCTCGGCGCGCCAGTTCGAAGTGATGCATCGGCCCGGCGCTGAATTCGTAGCGTTCCGGCTCCGGCACGAACGTAACGGAAGAGCTCATCGCGCACGCCCCGGCATCATCTTGGCCGCTTTTTGTACCGCTTCCAAAATCCGCGGATACGTTCCACAACGGCAAAGATTTCCCTGCAACGTTTGAATTATTTCCGCGGAGCTCGGATTTGGATTTGTCGAAAGCAATCCAACGCTGCTAAGGATCATCCCTGGCGTGCAATACGCGCACTGGAATGCACCTGCATCCAAAAATGCCTGCTGCACTGGATGCAAATGCCCGTCCTTCTCAAGCCCTTCGATGGTGGTAATGGATCTCGAGGCGGCTGCGCTCAAGGGAATCTGGCAGGATCGGCGAGGCGCTCCGCCCAGCAGCACCGTGCACGCGCCGCACTGTCCTTCGCCACAGCCATATTTTGTCCCGGTTAGTCCCAGTTCGTCGCGCAGCACATAAAGCAGAGGCGTTTCCGGCGCGCTCTGGACTGCGTACCGCTTGCCATTTATTTCAAGCCCGATCGGCTTCGCCATCATTTCTCCTCTGGCTTGCAAAATCGCGCAAGCCGCGTTGCCGTCCCGCTCATTTTACCACCGCGCTCTCCCGCCGCGGCATCTCTCGTTGGGCCTTCCAGGCTTCTCTGCGTTGCGCTGTCTGTGAGCGGACCAGGCTGCGCCGATCTCAATCTTTCTCGTGCTGCAGCGTCTCCCGCACCGTTTCTAATTCTTTTTTCTTCTCTTTGTCCACGTCGGGAAAGGATAGATCGAGTTCCTCAAGCGTCGTGATAATCACCGACGCCACGACCAATTGCGAGTACCACTTATTGTCCGCAGGAACCACATACCACGGCGCATGCTTCGTCGCCGTGTTCTGGATCATCTCTTCGTACGCTTCCTGATAATCCCTCCAGTAGCCGCGCTCTTGGACATCCGCCATCGAGAACTTCCAATTCTTTTTCGAATCCTCAAGCCGCTCGAGAAAGCGCTTCTTTTGCTCCTTCTTCGAAACGTGCAGAAAAAACTTGCGTACCAACACCCCGTTTCGCGTCAAATAATGTTCAAACGCGTTGATGTCCTCATAGCGCTGCTCCCAGACATGTTTGGTGATGGACCGGTCCGGCAACTTCTGAGCCCGCAGAATCGCCGGGTGGACTCGCACGACTAGAACCTCCTCGTAGTACGAACGATTGAATATTCCGATTTTGCCGCGCTCTGGGAGGCGGCTGTGAGCCCGCCACAAGTAATCATGATTGAGTTCTTCCGCGCTCGGCGTCTTGAACGAATAAACGTCGCATCCTTGCGGATTCACTCCCGTCATCACGTGTTTGATCGCGCCGTCTTTCCCCGCCGCGTCCATCGCCTGAAAAATCAGCAGCAGCGCCCAGCGGTCCTGCGCGTACAGCTTCTCTTGCATGTTGCTGAGCAGGCCGGCGCGCTTGTCCATGATGTCTTGGCTCTGCCGCGCGTCCTTTACATAGCCCGTGTCCCTCGGATTGTGATCCTTCAAGCGGAATTTCTCGCCCTTCGAAATGCAGTACGGCTCGGCCAGCCGCGCGCATTCCTTGATTTGTTTTCGATATTTCATGGTGCTGCGAGTTTATTACAGAGCAGTCCGCTCGGAACAGCATCCGAGGCGTGGCCTAAAGGCGGGCGGCAAACGATCTATATGAATCAGCGGCAACGCGAGCTTGCGAAATCAAACCTCCTCTATGCGCGTGGAAGCACGTCGTATGGCCGCATCATTTCGTTGTCTTCGTGTTCCAAAATATGGCAATGCCAAACGTATCGGCCCGGATACCCCTCGAATTTCGCGATGATTCTCGTCACCATTCCGGGCTCCGCTCGCACCGTATCCTTCCACCCTGCTTCCGCCGGATCAGGTTGCACCATCGGGCCCGTGAATCTCAATTCCCCTCGACTAATGTATCCAAATGTTTCGAACCTCTGCCGGTCCAAAATCTGAAATCTCACAAGATGTAAATGAATCGGATGAGAATCGTTCGTAGGATTCACAAAACTCCAAATTTCCGTCGAGTCCAGCGCCGGATTTTCCGACACCGGCTCGTGCCAGCTCGTTTTGTTCAATAGCATCTTGACGGGGTTCTGCACCAAATCGTCCACTTCATCGAGCGACAGCAC
>Ga0335074_10008425_pt1 | contig 14326 bp, 13 predicted proteins | sample Lox_Sample_23_FD_206715 | JGI IMG/M metagenome (GOLD analysis project Ga0335074, IMG submission 206715) | Soil microbial communities from Loxahatchee National Wildlife Refuge, Florida, United States - Lox_Sample_2.3 | ecosystem: Environmental > Terrestrial > Soil > Wetlands | place: USA...
GACGTGACCGTCACCCGTTCTGAGCTGTCGGGTGCCCATGCTGAGCTGTCGGGTGCGCCTGGTAGAGCCGGTAGCGGGACTGGCCGAGGGGGCGGGCCCCAGCCCGGCGAGCGACCTGGTCGGCGGCCGGCGCGCCCAGGAAGGAAAGACCCGAGCATCATCGTCCGGCGGTGGCTGGTCCTCGCTGTCGTTGTGCTCGTGGTCGTCATCGTCCTTGTGGTCGCTCTCCACGGCCGTCCACCCACCCTTTACTGGGAAGGCGAGCCCCTTACCAACGGCAGGCAAGTGCTGACGAAGGCGGAGCTGGCGATGAAACAAGTCAGCGACGCCAACGAGGGTGTTGTCGGGCCGCAAAGCCGCTGCTACTACAGCTTGGCCACCAAGTCTTCTCATGATGTCGGGACGTCGCTGTTCTGCGGGCCGGTGCTTTTCCCATGGTCCTCGCCATCAGAGCCCTGGATAACCTTCAAGCTCGACGGGAGCTTGAAGTCCTCCGGTGAGAAGCTTTCACTGGCCCCCGGCCCGGCTCCCGACGAGACCATCGGGTTGGCTGGCGACCTCGTGCTGCGCCGGCCGGACGGGCTCAGCCCTCCGGTAGGTAGCGGTGACCTCTCGGTCCCGGCCGCCCCGTACCAGCCGGCGGGTTGGGGCGACCTGCTGGCCAGTACGCCAAACGACCTCGCCACCGCTCCGGTGGGAGATCTGATCGGGGACTGGGGCCAGTCGTACCGCCTGGTCGCCTACGGGGAAGTCAGCCGGCTGAGCGCCAAGCTCGACCCCGGTGCCCTCCGCTCGGCGGTCAACCCTGCGGGGAGCGCATGGGCTACAACCAGGCAGGGCGCGAACAGCTCTCGTCCCCTGGCAACCTTGCTGCTCCCACCGAGAGGCGACACCTTCGTCGTGGCTGAGATCGCGCTCGGCCCCGGGGAGGCCTCGGGAGCTGTCCCTGTGGGCGCTGGAGCCGCGGTCAGCGACCAGGCGACCCTGGAGGTCGTGGACGGCGCGAGCACGATAACTTTCCCGTCCTTGAGCCCGCGCACTGCAGGCAACGTCACCTTGGCTGCCGCAGTGCCGCTCGAGAGCAACCCGGTCCTGCAAGTCACGGACAAGGGCCTCGCTCAGACGCTTTCCTTGGCGGACGGCCGCCTTGGGGCGGCCCCAGGAATACTCTCCCGAGCCGGGACCGATGAACCGATGTCTGTTAACGGGGCCTTGGGGACGGTGGCGGTCCACGTAAGCGACGCCTCTCTCGTGTGGTTCGCAGGAAGCGACGGAGGCACGGTCCCACCGAACGCCGACGAGGCGTACCTGCAGGTCCTCGCAACCACCACGCCATCTGACGCCACCTCCGTCTCAGCCTCCTCATTTAGCCTCCAGGTCGGCAACGGCCAAGCCCTCAGGGGCCAAGCGCTGCCTTCCTCGGACCGCCAGGCGGTTGTCGTCGGGTTCCTTGTCCCTGCATCATTCAGCGACGGGACGGTAACGGTGTCCGCGAACGGTCATTCGTTTGATTTCCCGGTGCATTTCGCCTAGGGCGCGCCAGCGCTTTATTCGCCGGGGCTACCCTGGGCGCTCCCCCTAGAGTGGGTTCATGACACTCCGGCGCCGCCTCCCGCAAGACACTCGCGTACTTCTCCTCGAGAACGTCCACACCGACGCCAGCGCCGCTTTGTCCAAGGCCGGGTACCAGGTGGAAGCTCTCGACCGGGCGCTCGGGGAAGAGGAGCTGCTGGCACGCTTGGCAGCGGTGGACGTGCTCGGCGTCCGGAGCAATACGCAAGTGCCGGCGGCCGCGTTTGAGGTAGCCCCGCACCTTCTTGCTGTTGGGGCGTTCTGCATTGGCACCAACCAGATCGACCTGGCGGCTGCCACCGGTCATGGGGTGGCGGTCTTTAACGCTCCCTTCTCCAATACTCGCAGCGTCGTCGAGCTCGTGATCGCAGAGATAATTGCCCTCCAGCGCGGGCTTACCGACAGGTCGCAAAAGATGCACGCCGGCGTCTGGGACAAATCGGCACAAGGCAGCCACGAAGTCCGTGGGAGGCGCCTCGGGATCGTGGGCTACGGCAATATCGGTTCGCAGCTGTCGGTCCTTGCCGAGGGTCTTGGCATGTCGGTCTGTTTTTACGACACAGCCGACAAGCTGGCCCTCGGCAACGCGAAGAGGTGCTCGTCGCTGGAAGAGCTTCTCGAGGTTTCCGACATCGTCACATTGCACGTGGACGGGCGCGCTTCAAACCGCGGGCTGTTCGGGGATGCTGAGTTCGCCCGGATGCGCAAGGGCAGCATCTTCTTGAACCTTTCGAGAGGCTTTGTCGTCGACCACGCAGCGCTTCGCGCCCATATCGGGTCGGGCCACGTCGCAGGCGCGGCAATTGACGTCTTCCCGCACGAGCCCAAGCGCAAGGACGAGCCGTTCGTCTCGGAGCTGTGCGGCCTCCCAAATGTCATCCTGACCCCTCACGTCGGGGGCAGCACGGAAGAGGCGCAGCAGGACATTGGCCGCTTCGTTGCCGGCAAGCTCAACGATTACCTCGCCTTTGGTTCCACGTCGCTTTCGGTGAACATGCCAAACCTTGCTTTGCCCCCACACGCCGGCGAGTTCCGCCTGACCCACGTCCACTCCAACGTGCCTGGGGTGCTGGCGGCGGTGAACAGCCTCTTCGCCTCGCAGGGGATGAACATCGAAGGCCAGTACCTCGGCACCCGCGGCGAGGTGGGCTACGTGATCACCGACACGCCGAGCGACTTCCCCTCCGAGGTGGTGGCTGCCCTTTCTGACATGCCCGCGACGATCCGCCTGAGGGTGCTCTAGGGGCGTTGGTTCAGCTTGCCGCGCCCTTTCGGGAGGGCTCCCTAGTGTCAATTTCTCGCTCGACCTCTTAAATGTCATCCCATGACCACGCTCAGCGCGTATGATGTTGCTGAGGGGGCCCCCGGTGGAGCGGCCTTTCGCCGTCGCACGCCAGCTGCAGAGGCGAGCAGGCCGGCCGATTTCCGAAATTTCCTCAACCGGCCAGGCCCACCGGCCGAGAAGGGGGTATGGAGAGTTTCATGAGTGTAATTCAGCCCTCGCTGAGCCGCTTTTGGGCGTGGCTGGTGCGGACAGCTCTCCTCATGGCCGGAGCGCTCCTCAGGGCAGTTCTCTTCCTCTTGACCGCCTCCGCGGGGGCGGTGGAAATGTTGCGCCAGCGAGCCGACTCACGACGTGTGACGCTAAGCATCGCTGCTGCTCGCAACGCGAGGGCGGCCAACCGCTGGCGGACTGCTTTCGAGGAGGCGCCTCTCGGCATGGCCAGGGTCAGCCTCGACGGCCGGCTCGAGGACGCCAACTCTGCTTTCCGCGCTCTCCTCGGAGAGCCCCAGAGGGCGATCGTCGGCCGCCGGCTGAGCGCCTTTGTCTACCCCGACGACCTGCCCGCATTAGGGGACCAGGGCAACCCGGGGAACCCGGCAAATTTGGCCAAGGGCGTAGCCAAAGCCGAGGTCCGGCTCGTCTGCACGGGGGGGCGGCTCAAGTGGTGCGAGCTCTCCTCTTCGGTAGTGCGCGACGCCTACGAGCGGCCTGAGTACGTGCTCGCCTCGGCCGTCGACATTACGCGGCACAAGCGCTCGCAGGCCGCGCTCAGGGACTTGGCCACGAGAGATCCACTTTCGGGGCTCTCCAACCGGCGTTGGTTCGAGCTCCAGCTGGCCCAGCACCTGCGGCTTTGTGCGGAAGAAGGACCAGTCGGTGCGCTCTTGGTGATGGACTTGGACCAGTTCAAGCAGGTGAACGACAACCTCGGCCACCAGGCCGGGGACCGTCTCATCATCGGGGTCGCACTGACCCTCCGGCGGCACCTGCGCGACCAAGACATCGTCTCCCGCCTTGGCGGGGACGAGTTTGCGGTCGTGCTGCGAGAGGGGGACCGCTGGGCCGCCGAAGCCGTCGCTCGCAAGCTTGTCCTCGCGGTACGCGACGAGGTGCGCGCCCAGGCAGTCGGGGACGGCGAGCCGCTTGTCATCAACCCTGAGGGGGCCCTCGGGAGCGAGATCTACCTCGTGGACGGCCCTGAGGCGGGCAGCGACGCGACGAGGCCGGGTCAAGCGCCTAGCCATGTTGCAAGCGGTCGCGGAGCGGGGACCAGCCCGGGCCAGGCCGGCAACCCCTGGCGGGGAGAGGAAGGAGGCCAGGGCCGGGAGGCCACCTTCGGGGTGAGCATCTCCATCGGGGTCGCGCCGTTCGAAGTGCTCTCGACGGCGTACGACCTGGCTTCCTCGTCGGCCGCGCGCGATGCGCTGCGGGCGGCCGATACCGCCTTGTACGCCGTAAAGCGCTCTGGGCGTAACGGCTATGCCGTGTCGGGCGCCGAAGAGGGGCCGCGCCACGCTCGCCCACGATCGTCGAATGTGCCCGACCTCTCTGAGGAGGACCTCGCCGCCAGCCCAGCGGCACAAGCACCTGCCTCGACCGGGGCCCAGCGCTAGGCCTGCCCAGGGCAACTCGAGGCGGTGCGCTCTTGGCGCCCCGCTTACTCCAGGGGTGCCCGGAAAGCCCCCCTTCTCGCCGGGTTCCCGGGTGCCCGACCGAGCAGCATCGTCGCCAGCTCGGCTGCCATCGCCCCAGCATCTCGTTGGCTGATGACCAGGCGGTCCCAGCGTGCCCCTTCTGCGTCCACGACCACGGCCGGCCTGTGCGCGTAGACGGCGACGAACTCCCGCCGCCCGCCTTTCCGGCTGCACCCGACGGCAAAGCTCTTGGCCCATGCGAGGCCGGGCACGAGCAACAGCGGCACACCGGTCATGGGAGATCCCTCTACCTGCACCATTCGCAGGCTGGCGAGCGGTACACGGACCTGCCGCCGAAAGGTGACGAGTGCCTCAAAGGTGCCCAGCCGGACGACAATGTCGTTCCCCTCGACCCTGACTTCGGCCATCTAGCGCTCAACTCTAGGTGTGTCCTGCCGATCGCAAGCGCGGAGCAGTTATTTCGTGCACACCTCGTCAACCATCCCAGTCAGGCCCGCAACCCGTTCCTCGGGCGCCGCGGGCCGGGCCCGCCCTGTTAGCCAGGGCTATCCGGCTGGCCCTGGCTACTCGGGCAGCCCTTCCTTGCCGACCGGCTTCCCTTCCCTCCCGAGCGGCGCTCCTCGCTCCCCACGGCGACCTCGGTTAGACCGGCGGCCCCTCGACCGCGCGCCCGGCAGCCGGGTCGTCGAGCAGATAGAAGCCGACGCCGGCGCGGACCCGGGCCAAGGCGGGTGGTCGGGCGGGTTCGCCAACCAGGCCCACTGGGACCCCTCCCGCTCGCGAGACTGGCGTTGCTGGGCGCAAAGTGGGCCGACCTGGTCAGCTCACTGCGGAGCCGAGGTCGCAGCCGAGGACAACCTCGGCCTCTGCCAGCGGCACCGCCGGTCCTTGCTCGAGGATGGCTCATCGGGACGGCCCGAAGCCCTCGTGCCCGGCACAGACCTCGCAGCTGAAGGTGCCCTAAGCGCAACCTGAGATGTCCCCGGGAATGCAGGCGGGCACCGCCCAGCGGGCGATAGCCCCCTGGGCACCGAACTAGGCTCCTCTTCGAAGAATCGTGCTTGGCGCGGGGTTACTGCGCGGGAGGAAAACCAGTCATGGCAGGAGCGAAGCAAGGCTCAGGCGGGAAGGCTAGCAACGTGCCGCCCCGTCCCGGCGGGCGGCCCTCGGCCCCGGCGAGGCCCGCACGCGCTTCAGGCCGGTCGTCCAGCTCGCCGCCTACCAAGGCCGGGGCACGACCCGCCCCGAGAGCATCAGCTCGCCAGATGACCCAGCGCCGGCGCCAGCGCAACATCTACCTGGCATCGGGTTCGGGGCTCGCGGTCATCGCGGCGATCGCGGTCGTCCTCGGGGTTGTGCTCAGTTCCGGCGGCGGTCCCGGCAGCGGTTCTTCTGTCGACGCCGGGACCTTTGCCCTCACCGGTGCGTTGACCCAAGCCGACGTTGCCAAGGTTGAGGACGTCCCCGTCGGTGACCTCATCGCCAACGCGACTGCCGCCGCCGAGGTGAACACGAAGCTCGCGGCGCAGCCGCTACAAAAGATGACCGGCAAACCTCCCGCCCTGAGCGTGGGAGGAAAGCCGGAGATCCTTTACATAGGAGGCGAGTACTGCCCCTACTGCGCCAACGAGCGTTGGGCGATGGTAATGGCGCTCTCCAAGTTCGGGACGTTCTCCGGGCTCAGCGGTACGACCTCGTCCTCAACAGATGTGTACCCGGGCACCCCGACGTTCTCGTTTTACAAGTCGAGCTATACGAGCAAGTACATCAGCTTCGTGGGTGTCGAGTGGTACAAGAACAGTGGCGAGAACACCTCCACCGGGGTGTGGCCAACCCTGCAGGCTCCCACTTCGCAGCAGCTCAGCATCATCAACACCTACGACGCGCCCCCTTACGTGAGCACGTCGGCCGCCGGGGGCATCCCGTTTGTATATATGGACGGAAAGTTTGTGCTCATCGGCCCGCAATATGTCGACACCCAGCTGTCGTCCATGCAGTGGGACTCTGCGGCCCAGCTCCTCACGGCGGGCAACAATTCCGCCTCGAAGAACGCAGAAGCTGCGGCTGGTTTCCTCGTCGGCGAAATTTGTGCCATAAGTAACGGCCGACCCGCCTCAGTTTGCTCGCAAGTACCCAAGGATCTAATCGGGATTTCGACTTCTTCCCCTAAGATCAAAGTCGTAAGCAAGACGCCGTCGGCTAAGAAGAGCTAAGAGCCGCGATGGCCACCAGGACCCAAGCTCGCAAGCCTCGGGCCAAAGCCGCGACCGCCATGCCAGCGATGGAGATGGGCGGGAACCCCACGGCGGGGAGCCCTCAGGCGCCCAATGCAACGGCGCCGCGCGCGCGGTCATATCGCGACATGGAGCCGCCGCCGACTTCTTCCCAGTACTCTGCCGCACCCATACCGCCTCGCTGGGCGCCCTGGGCCTCGATGGTGATCTGCGCCCTTGCCATCGCGGACTCGGCCTGGCTCACGTACGCGCACTACACGACACCTGCTGTGCTGGTATGTAGCACAAAAGGTTTTGTCGATTGCGCGGCCGTGACGACGAGCTCGTACTCGCACCCCTTCGGCATCCCCGTCGCCGTTGCCGGCCTTGTCTGGTCCGTAGGGATGCTCGCGCTCTGCACGCCTTGGGCGTGGCGCGCTTGGTCGCCCTGGTGGAGACGCGCGCGGGTCGCGGGTTCTGTTCTCGGCGTCCTCACGGTTTTCTACCTGCTCTGGGCAGAGCTGATCAAGTTGCACCACCTTTGCGAGTACTGCACGGCAGTGCACATCCTCACCATCGCGCTCTTCTTTGTCGTCGTTTTCGGGACAGCCCTGGCGGTCCCGGCCGGCGACGAGGAAGCTGCGTTCGACGAGAGCGTTTGAAAGCCTGAATGCCCCCGGGTGAAAGTAGCGCCGGAGAGGGCGCCAGAAAGCTGCCACCTCGACCGGGGACGGGACGCGAACGCGGCCCGCGGCCCTTGGGCGGGCGTTCGGTGGCTGGCCCCGCTCACCCGGTCAACAGGGCCGTACCGCGAGGGCGGGCGCCACAAAGGCTGTCGGCTCGCCAGCTTGCAGAGCGGCGCCGTCAGAACTTCTTCATGGTGAGTGGGATCACTGCGGTGGTCGTTGTTATCGTCGGGGGCATAATTACCCTGAGCGTCACAGGTGGGAGCGGGCACAAGGCCGCCTCCAAAAGGACTTCCACGACAGCTAGCCCTCCAACGACCGCCAGCCCCACCACGACGCCCAAGCCAAAGGCAGCCTCCTCCAGCACCTTCAGCATCGCGAGGACATTGTTGCAAGAAGTTGAGGGCGTCCCGGTGGCGACCTTGGTTGCCGCCGCGGAAAAGGACGGCTCGTCGGTGACCCGCCCCGAAAAATTGGCCTCGTCTGCCCCCAAGCTCTCGGTGGGTGCCAAGCCCGAGGTCCTTTACCTGGGTACCGAATGGTGCCCATTTTGCGCGGCGGAACGGTGGTCGCTGGTGATGGCGTTGTCCAAGTTCGGGACGTTCGGCCCGCTGCGCGGGACTACGTCGTCCTCGGCGGACACCAACGCGAGCTCGCCTACCTTTACCTTTTACCACGCCGATTTCACGAGCAAGTACATCGCCTTTGTCGCTATCGAGGAACAAACCAACACGGGCCAACAGCTTCAGGCGCCGACTGCTGCTGAGAGCGCCCTCGAGTCGAAGTTCGACTCTGCTGGCTCGATCCCGTTTATTTATATGGGAGGCAAGTACTTGGTAATTGGTTCGCAGTACCCCTCCCCGGCTCTTTCCAACATGGCGTTCAGCAAAGCAGCGAGCTACCTCACCTCGGGGGCGAACGCGACCTCCAAAGGCGCCGAAGCTGCCGCCGGGTACCTCGTTGCCAACATCTGCGCCCTCACCCATGGCCAACCGGTGCCTGTCTGTTCTCAGGTCCCAGCGAGCCTGCAGGGCGCGTCGAGCTCGTCTTAGGGACGTCCCGGGGCTGGTCCCGGGGCTGGGGGCGAGAAATGGGCCGGGCGCCTCGTCGGCTCCTTAGGCAGGTTTTCGCGCCAGCACGAGCGCTTCCCAAGGCTGGAGCCTGAGAGCGTCCCCCGGGGCACCCTGCCGGGAGCTGTCCGTAGAGAGCAACAATTGCAACCCCTCCAAACCTTGCCCTGGGAGCTTTGCGGGCCCGCTTGCAAGGTTCGCCACGGTCACGACCTCGCCCACCCGGTAAGCCCAGACCTGCTCGTCGAGGTGCACGCGCTCCAACGGCGCCGTGCCACCGAGCTGGCCCGACTTGCGCAGCCGGGCGAGCTTGTACCAGAAATTGAGCACGGAGGCGGGATCTTCCTCTTCGCTGTGGACATTGGTGGTCGCATGCTCGCCGAGCGGGAGCCACGGGTTGACGCCCTGGGCGGTAAAGCCCGCATTTTTCCCAGCGCTCCAGGGCATGGGCGTGCGGCAGCGGTCACGGCTCGGCCGCTCCGGGTGGGGAATGCTGATCTCGTCCCGCCAGAGCCCGAAGGGGACGTCGACGTCTTGCATGCCGAGCTCGTCCCCGTAGTAGAGCACGAGGGTGCCCGGGAGCGTCGCCAGGACGACCAGAGCGGCCTTGACCGCGCGCTGGTCGCCGTGGCACCAACGGGTGGGGAACCTCCCAGCGTCGTGGTTGGAAGCTGTCCAAACCGGCGTGGCGCCTTCGGGCAACTGCTCGAGAGCCGCCTCGACTACCGAAGCGAGCTCGGGCGCTCGAAGCCCCGAGAAAAAGAACGGGAAATTGAACGCCAAATGCAGTTCGGGCCCCTCAACCCCATAAAACGCGGCCAGCTTCCCAAAATCAAAGGTCCAAGTCTCACCGAGGAGCACCCGCCCCGGCTCGTAACTGTCGGCCAACCGGCGCCACTGGCGGTAAAGCCCGTGCACCTCAGGGCGGTTTGAGCTGTAGACAGGCCGCAGAGGGCCCCTCAGGCTTTCCGGCAAGTCTCCAGGCGCCGATGGCGGGTTGTCGCGCAACTTGGCGTCCTTGTAGATCCCGTTCGCGACGTCTACCCGGAACCCGGCGATCCCGCGGTCGAACCAGAACCTGATGACCCGTTCGAACTCTTCGTGCACCGGTTGGTGCCACCAGTTGAGGTCCGGCTGGGTGGCCAAGAAATTGTGCAGGTAATACTCCCCGCTCCTTTCGTCAAAGGCCCACGCCGGCTGTCCGGTCGCGTCTACCCAGTTATTGGGCGGGCCTCCGCCTGGCTTCGGCGGCACCCATACGTAGTACTCGCGGTGCTTTGCCGTCTTGGCGCTCAGGGCGTCGACAAACCAGGGGTGCTTGTCAGAGGTGTGGTTCGGCACAAGGTCGAGGAGCACACGGATGCCGAGCGCGCCCGCTTCGCGCACGAGCGCATCGAGGTCGTCGAGAGTGCCGAGCTCAGGGTGGACTCCGCAGTAACCCGAAACGTCATAGCCCCAGTCCGTGTCGGGCGAGGGCATCGTGGGGCTCAGCCAGATCCCGTCTACCCCCAGTCGCTGCAGGTAACCGAGACGCTGGCGGACCCCAGGCAAGTCGCCGAAGCCGTCCCCGTTGGTGTCCGCAAAGCTGCGTACGTAGACGTGGTAGATCGTGGCGCCTCGCCACCAGGGGACCATGTCCGGCATATGGTCAGCGGGCGAGGTAGTCGCGAAGCTCGGAGGAGTACTCTGGAAAATACCGGGCGATCCCGTCCAAGCTGAACTTGGTGAGGATGGACGTCGCCGGCTCGCGGTCCAAGAGGAACGCGAACGACGCCCGCACGAGCTCCTCGGCGGGCACGTCGCTGGCGCCGAGGCTTTGCGCGAGGCCGTCGGGCACCGAGACAGTGTGGCTGGTCTCTGACTTGCTGGCCTTGACTTTGACCGCGAAACTGCCGTCGCTTTGGCGAGCGACAAGAACTGTGGGCTGAGCCGGCACCCGACCACGCTACCGGCGCGGTGCCCGCGAGCCCAACAATGGGTGGCATGGATTCAGAGGAGCTCCGGGTCGACACGACCAACCGGGGGGTAGTCGACATCACGAGGGAGGTCGAGCGCTTCTGCGCCCGACGGGGCGATGGGCTTTGTTCAGTCTTCGCGCCGCACGCGACGGCCGGGATCGCGCTCATGGAGGTTGGCTCCGGCTCGGAGGACGACCTGCTGGACGCGCTCACCCGGATCTTGCCGAGGGACGACCACTACAAGCACAAGCACGGTTCTGTGGGCCACGGCGCCGACCACGTGCTGCCGGCGTTCATATCGCCGTCTCTCGTACTACCCGTCTTCAACGGCCGTCCCGCTCTCGGGACATGGCAGAGCATTGTCATCGTTGACACCAACCACGACAACACTTCTCGCCGTGTGCGCCTGACCTTCCTCCGCGCCTAACCGCCCGCCTGCCTGCCTGCCCGCCGCTCTGCCCGCTGGTGGTCTGTTCACCCTGGCTGGCCGCTGCGCCGGCGAAGTCGGGTAAGACAGTGCTATGCCGATCGAGACCCAACCTTTTGGGCGCACCGGTCACAACAGCACACGGGTGCTATTTGGGGCGGCAGCGCTTTCAGACGCAAGCCAAAAAGAAGCCGACGCCGTCTTCGACGTGCTCATGAGCTTCGGTATCAACCACATCGACGTTGCTGCCGGTTATGGGCTCGCCGAAGACCGGGTGAAGCCCTGGCTCGAGCGAGCGCCGGGGCACTTTTTCCTAGCCACGAAAACTGCGCAAAGGACGCGGGAGGGGGCACGTGGAGAGCTGGAACGTTCTCTTACGCGCCTTGGCGTCGACCACGTCGACCTCTGGCAGCTTCATAACCTCACCGACCCCATTGACTGGGACACCGCCCTCAGCCCGGGCGGGGCGATCGAGGCGGCGGTCTCGGCGCGCGACGAGGGCTTGGTCCGCTGGGTCGGCGTCACCGGGCACGGGGCGCAGGTGGCCGCGACCCACAGGAGGAGCCTGGAGCGGTTTGCCTTTGACTCGGTCCTCCTGCCCTACAACTTCACGATGATGCAAAACGAGTACTACGCCTCCAATTTCGAGGCTGTGCTCGCTACCTGCGCTGAGCGCCAGGTGGCCGTGCAGACCATAAAGGCTATTGCGGCTGGGCCATGGGCCGGGAGGCCGCATACCCGTCACCCCTGGTACATGCCGCTCGAAGAGCCGGCTGATATCGATCGTGCCGTCTGGTGGGTGCTCGGGCGCCCGGGGATTTTCTTGAACAGCGCCGCTGATATTGACCTCCTGCCCCGCTTCCTTGACGCAGCAGCTCGGTTTTCGGCCCGGCCGAGCAAGGAGGAAATGACTGCTCTCATGAGAGAGCGCGAGGTCGAGCCGCTTTTCGTTTAGCCTCGTTTGCCCCGGCGCGCCCAGAAGACCGAGGCCGCAAGGAGGAAAACGACCAGTACAGGGAAGCCCGCCACGGCGGCGGCGTTGAGGTCCGACGCCTTGACGAGCAAGGCGACCGCGCCAATGGCGACGAGGGCCCCGACAAGCAGTTCCGGGGTGTCACCGACGAGAAAGTCCCACCAAAAGGCCCCAAACCCCTTCAGCCAGCGCACGAGCAGAGGAGGCGGCGCGGGGTCCTTGGTGCGGACCTCGGCCACCTCGCCGTCAGGCACTAGCCGCCTCGCGGACGTCGCTGCGAGACGGTGCCCGGAGCGCCTGGACGAGCACGAAGGTGACAGCGGCATACGCGCCCACCAGGACCGGGATGGCAAGGTCGCTGCCCGGCCAGTGCACGCCGAGGCCCTCGCCCGCCCAGAACGTCCCGAAGGAAACGAGCATCACCCCCACGACTGTCTTCATGAGGTTCTCCGGCACGCCCGCGAGCTGCCGGGCCACGACGACCCCGACCGCGGCGATGACGAGCACAGCAGCGCCCGCCGCCGCGCTCGCGAGCCCGAGCTGGTGGTCCCCTCCCCCGAGGCCAAGGACGATGATCGCCACCTCGAGCCCTTCGAGGAAGGTGCCCTTGAAGGAGACCACAAACGCTGCCGGGTCACGCCTGCCCTTGGTCCTTGCGCCTTCTCCCTCTATGCCGAGCGCCTCCACGTGCTTCTTGAAGATCGCGTCCTCGTCGTGCTTCGCCTTCAGCCCGACTGCTCGCAGGACGGCCTTGCGCAGCCACTGGAGCCCGAAGACAAGCAACAGCGTCCCGACCACCCCCCGCAGGACCGAGATCGGCACCAAGTAGACGAGCGCCGGCCCGAGCGCCCCGATGAGCACTACGAGAACGACTAGCGCCACCGCCATGCCTTCGAGAGCCGAGCGCCAACCTCGGGAGACGCCGGCGGCGACGATAATGGTGAGGGCCTCGACACTTTCGACGGCGCTCGCCACGAAGACGGCGACCACGAGAGTGAGGGCACTTGTCGTCGTGCTGTGCATCGCTCCTTCTTAGCTTGCCGGGCCTGGGGGCGGTTGCGACGGCAGCGAGGAGCCGTCAGCTGGGAGCACGAGGCACCCCTCGGGGCTCAGGCGAACCCCTACCGACGTTCCCCGCCCCCAGCGTTGGTGGGAGAAAACCCTGGTGAAAATCACGAGGCCTTCAGCCGAAAGCGCATGCTCATAGCCTCGCCCTGCGAAGGCCACGTCCCGGACCTCGGCCACGAAATGAGCCTCAGCCGGGGGCACGATTTCAACGGCCGAGGGGCGGACGAACATTTGCAGGTCCGTCGAAGCGGGGAGGGGGCGAGGGAGGACGGCGCCCACCTCGGCCCCGTTCGCACCCGCCAAGCGTACGAGCACCTGGTCTCGAGGGCCCGAGCTCGGCCTGCCGGCGTGCACGACCGGCATCTCGGCGCATATCCCGGTAAACCTGGCGACGAACGGGCTCGAGGGCCGCAGGTAGAGCTCTTCGGGTGTGCCCCATTGCACTAGGCGGCCATCTCTCAGCACGCCGACCCGGTCGGCAAGGGCGAAGGCCTCCGATTGGTCGTGGGTGATATAGAGCGAGGTCGCCCCGCTGTCGCGGGCAAGTGTCGAGATGGCGAACCTCAGCTGCTCACGCATGTCAGCGTCGAGGTTGGACAGTGGTTCGTCGAAAAGGAGCAGCCCAACGCCGCTTACGAGGGCTCTGGCGAGGGCAACCCTTTGTTGCTCGCCGCCTGAAAGTTCGTTCGGGTACCGGTCTGCCAGGCGCGCGAGACCAACCTGCTCGAGCATTTCGAGCGCCTTCTGGCGCACTTCGGGCGCCCCCATGCGCAGTTGCTGGAGCGGGAACGAGACGTTCCTAAGAGCGGTCATGTGGGGCCAGAGGGCGTAGTCCTGGAAGACCATCGCGAGGCGGCGCTTTTCAGGTGGTAAGTGCCGCCCGGGGCTCGCGACGACCTCTTCCCCGATGGCGATCATGCCCCCTGTCAGGCGTTCGATGCCGGCCACGCAGCGAAGGAGCGTTGTCTTGCCCGAGCCCGAAGGCCCCAGGAGCACTACGAAAGTGCCCGGGTCTACCTGGAGGTGGAGGCCGGCGAGGGCGTGCTTTTCGCCGAAGGACTTGGTGGCACCGTCAACGTGGACCCTTTCCCCCCCTGCGGCTGCACCCCGGCGGCGAGGACCGGTCGTGACCGCGGTCATAGCTGCCATCCCATCCTGCGCCAGCCCTCAGGCGCGAACAGCCGGAAGGCGCCGAGCACCAAGGCAATTACGAGGAAGTTAGCTGCGAGGGCGATGACCGTCGTCGCGGTCCCGATCTGGTAGTCGTAATTGCTCAGCCAGGCGTCAATGGCAACTGAGACGGGCTCTCGGCCCGGCGGGTAGAGGAGCTGGGAGATCGGGAGCTCGAAGAAGGTTTTCGTGAACGTGATCAGCCAGGCGAGCACGAGGACCCGGGAGACGACAGGCACGTACGCCGAG
>Ga0335074_10008427_pt1 | contig 14325 bp, 11 predicted proteins | sample Lox_Sample_23_FD_206715 | JGI IMG/M metagenome (GOLD analysis project Ga0335074, IMG submission 206715) | Soil microbial communities from Loxahatchee National Wildlife Refuge, Florida, United States - Lox_Sample_2.3 | ecosystem: Environmental > Terrestrial > Soil > Wetlands | place: USA...
GGCTGGCTGCTCAGCACGACCATTTCGGCCGGTACCGGCCTGCCCCTCACGCCCTCCTATCTGGTGCCGGAGCAAGGCACCGGCGTCACCAACGCGCTTCGTCCCGAATATACCGGCGCTCCGCTCTATGCCGCGCCGCCCGGCCTGTCGCTCAATCCGGCCGCTTATGCCGCGCCGCCGCCCGGACAATACGGGAACGCGGGGCGCGATTCGATCACCGGCCCGTCTGAGTTCACCTTGAATGCGTCGGCCGGACGCACGTTCCGGTTAAGCGACCGGCTCAGCGGCGATCTGCGCATCGATTCCACCAACCCGCTGAATCACGTCACCTACACCAGTTGGAACACCACTTTCGGCGCGGCGCAATTCGGCCTGCCGGTGTCCGCGAACGCGATGCGCAGCCTGACTACCGGATTCATCGTGAGGTTTTAGACCATGCTCCGTGCCACGCTTGTCCTGCTTCTGTTTTCGATCGCCGCCGGCGCGCAAAAGGTCGGTGAAAACGCGCCCGCGGGCTCGAGCAACACCGCGAGCACGTTCTCTGTCAGCAGCCAGCTGGTGGTGGAAACTGTGAACGTGAAGGACAAAAGCGGCCAACCGGTGGAAGGACTCACGGCCAAGGATTTCACCATCACAGAAGACGGCGCCGAACAGATGATCCGTCTGTTCGAATTTCAGAAGGTGCCCGAGGCGTCCGAACCGGCCCCTCCGCTGCACGAGGTCGGATTGCCGTTCCGAAAGCTTCCCGAGACCCAGATCACCGCCGAGAAGCCCGGCGATCTCAAGTATCAGAACCGGCGCCTGCTGGCCATGTATTTCGACATGACCGCCATGCCGCCCCTCGATCAACTGCGCGCCGTCAACGCCGCTCAAAAGTTCATACGGACGCAGATGACTCCGGCGGACCGCATCGCGCTGATGCGATTCGACGGCGGCGCGGTGCGCGTTATGTCGGATTTCACGGACGATCGCGACCGTCTGGACCGCATCCTCGAAACGCTGATCGTGGGAGAAGCCCAGGGCTACGACGAAACCGCCGCCGACGATAGCACTCCCGACACCGGAGCGGCGTTCGGCCAGGACGACAGCGAGTTCAACATCTTCAACACCAACCGCCAGCTCTCGGCGCTGCAGACCGCGGCCAAGATGCTGGGCCAGATCAACGAGAAGAAATCGCTGCTGTACTTCGCGAGCGGCCTGCGCCTCAACGGGCTGAACAACCAGGCGCAAATGCAAGCCACTATCAATGCCGCGGCGCGCGCGGGCGTTTCGTTCTGGACCATCGATGCGCGCGGCCTGGTGGCCCAGGCGCCCATCGGCGATGCGACGCAGGGATCGCCGGGCGGCAAGGGCATGTACACCGGCGCATCCGCGCTGGCTTTCACCACCAATTTCCAGCAGTCGCAGGATACGTTGTTTGCCCTGGCCGCGGACACGGGCGGCAAGGCGCTGCTCGACAACAACGATCTGACGGTGGGAATCGTGCGCGCCGAAAAGAGCGTCTCGGCCTACTACATCATCGGCTACTACACGACCAACACCGCTCTGGACGGCAAGTTCCGCCGCATCAAAATCTCGCTGGCAAACGGCCTTTCCGCCAACCTGGATTATCGGCAGGGATATTTCGCGGGCAAGACGTTCGCCAAATTCACCACGGCCGACAAGGAGCGGCAATTGGAAGACGCGTTGATGCTGGGCGATCCGATCACCGAGCTGACCATCGCCATGGAGATCGACTATTTCCAGTTGAACCGCGCCGAATATTTCGTCCCGGTGATGATCAAGATCCCCGGCCGGGAGCTGGCGCTGGCGCGCAAGGGCGGCGCCGAACGAACCCTGATCGATTTCATCGGCGAGATCAAAGACGATTACGGCAGCACCATCCAAAACGTCCGCGACAAGGTGGACGTGAAGCTGAGCGGCGAGACCGCCGCCAAGCTCGCCAAGCAGCCCATCGAATACGACACCGGGTTCACGCTGCTGCCCGGCAAATACAAGATCAAGCTGCTCGCGCGCGACGATGAGACCGGCCGCATCGGAACCTACGAGACCGCGTTCACCATCCCCAACTTGAACAAAGAAGTGAAGCGCATCCCGATAAGCTCCGTGGTGCTGAGCAGCCAGCGCGTAGACCTGAGCGAGGCCATTTATAACGCAGTCAAGAAAAAGGAGCAGGCCGAGGTCACCAATCCGCTGGTGCAGGAAGGCCAGAAGCTGATCCCCAGCGTCACCCGTGTGTTCAGCAAGAGCCGTCAGATGTACGTTTATCTGCAGGCTTACGAGCAGGGCGTGGCGTCCGTGGAGCCGCTGGTGGCTTTCGTCACTCTGTATCGCGGATCGACCAAGGTTTTCGAGACCGCGCCGCACCAGGTTTCCGACGGCATGAAAAATCGCCTGAACACCATGCCGCTGCGGTTCGACATCGGGCTCGATCAGGTTCCCGCCGGCGGCTACAATTGCCAGGTGACAGTGCTCGATCCAGCGGGACAAAAGGTCGCCTTCTGGCAGGCGCCGATCATCGTCGTGGAATGAACGGTCACTCTTTCACCAATTGTTTGCGAATCGCAAGCAATTCCCGGTGACGCTGCGCAGTGGTCTTGGGATAACTCATCTTCAGGCTTTCCAGCGTGTCCAGGATGGTGCGCGAGATGATCAGGCCGGTGTTCTCCTTGTCGTCCGCCGGAACGATGAACCAGGGCGCGGTTTCGGTGCTGGTGGCGCTCAGGCATTCCTCAAATGCCGTCATGTAATGCTTCCAGTACTTACGCTCTTTGACGTCGTCGGCGCTGAATTTCCAGTTCTTGTCCTTATCATCGATGCGCTTGAGGAAACGCTTCTTTTGTTCGCCCTTCGAAAGGTGCAGGAAAAACTTCAGAATGCGCGTGCCGTTGCGATAGAGGTGCTCTTCGAGATCTTGAATGGAGCGATACCGGTCGCGCCAGAAATGTTTTCGATCCACCAGCTCCTCGGGCAGGTCTTCGTTGCTCAGAATCTCGCGATGCACCCGCACGATCAGCACTTCCTCGTAATACGAGCGATTGAAGATGCCGATGTGCCCGCGCTCCGGCAGCCGGCGGATGGCGTTCCACAGGAAATCGTGCTGCAGCTCCTCGGTGCTCGGATGCTTGAAGCTGAAAACCTGGCAGCCCTGCGGATTCACTCCCGACATGACGTGCTTGATGGCGCTGTCCTTGCCGGCCGCGTCCATGGCTTGAAAGATCAGCAGCAGCGCGTAGCGGTTGCTGGCGTAGAGCAGGTTTTGCAGCTCGCTGAGCTTTTCGATGTGTTCGCTGAGTAGCTCCTGGTACTCCTTGTCGGAGCTGTAAACAGGCTTGCCTTTGGTAGGCCACTCGCCGAGGTGGACTTTCTTGCCGGGCCGCACGCGATAGTCGTCTGGATCGATTTTTGGCATGGCTATATCCATTAGGACACAACCTATGCGCGACGATTCCGTGTCTGCAGACACTAGCATTCGCAGAACGACATGGGCGAACTTCGCTTTCTTCCGCGAGAGATACTGGAGAAAGATACGTGAAACCCGACATATTCTGGATTCCTGGTCCTTGGCGTGGCAAGCTCGCCATAATCGCTAAGCCAAGAGGAGGGGATTGGCTTGAGGATGAAGCCAATGCCTGGCGGCGAGCAGGCATTGATGTCGTGGTCTCGCTATTGGAAAGCGATGAGGCGGCCCAACTGGACTTGGCCGGCGAACCCGGCGCGGCAGACGCGAGTGGCATCGGTTTTATCTCGTTCCCGATCCCCGATCGGAGCGTGCCAGACTCTACCTTCGCGGCCATCGCGCTGATGACCCGCATCGCGAACGCATTGGGAGAAGGAAAGAATGTCGCTGTGCATTGCCGCCAAGGAATCGGGCGATCAGGCTTAATCGCCGCGGGTGTCTTAATTACTTCAGGAGTCAGTCCCGGCGACGCGATCCGGGCCGTCAGCGCCGCCCGCGGTGTCGGCATCCCGGAAACGATCCGTCAGCGCCAGTGGGTGGAGCGGTTAGCCTCCAGACCATCGGTTGTGACGGGCTGAATCCTATCGCCTGCGGCGCGCCGGAGCCCGGCCCTTGCCGTCCGCCAGATTCACTTCGGCCGAAAAGGCCTGTTCCAGAATCTCCGCCAGCTCCTCTTGATGCCGCTTCAGCGATCCCGACGCAGGACTGGCGCTCGGCGCGCGGCCCGCGTACCGGAGCATGCGCTGCGTGCCTTCCAACACCGGCTGCATCTGTTCCTGCACGAAGCGCCAGGCGCCCATGTTGCGCGGCTCTTCCTGCACCCACACCACGTCGGCGGTTTCCGGATATCGCGCCAGGATGTCGCTCACCTGCCCGGCCTGGAACGGATAAATCTGCTCCAGCCGCACGATGGCCACGTCGTCGATTTTGCGCTCCTCGCGCGCCGCCAGCACGTCGTAATACACCTGGCCCGAGCAAATCAGCACGCGGCTGACGCGCGACAGCTCAATGCCCGTCGTATCGTCGATCACCTCGCGGAACGACCCGCTGGTTAAATCGTTCAGGCTCGAAACCGCCTTAGGATGCCGCAGCATGCGCTTGGGCGTGAACACGATCAGCGGTTTGCGAACGCCCCGCCGGTCCAGCCCGCCGTGCATCTGGCGCCGCAGCAGATGGAAATATTGCGCAGGCGTAGAGGCGTTCACCACCTGCAGATTGTTCTCGGCGCACAGCGTCAGGAAGCGCTCGATGCGCGCGCTCGAATGCTCCGGCCCCTGGCCCTCATAGCCGTGCGGCAGCAGCAGCACCAGACCGCTGGGCTGCCCCCACTTCGATTCGGCGCTGGCGATGAACTGGTCGATCATGATCTGCGCGCCATTGGCGAAATCGCCGAACTGCGCCTCCCACAACACCAGCGTCAGCGGATCCGCCACGCTATAGCCGAATTCGAAACCCATCACCGCATATTCGCTGAGCGAGCTGTCGTAAACATCGAAGCGCGCCTGGTTCGGCGCCAGGTGCTGCAGCGGAATGTACCTTTCGCCGGTCTCGCTGTCGTACAACTCCAGATGTCTTTGACTGAAGGTCCCGCGGCTCGAGTCCTGGCCGCTCAACCGCACCGGTGTGCGCTCCATAACCAGCGTTCCGAACGCCAGCGTTTCCGCCGTGGCCCAATCGATGGGCGCGCCGCGCAGAATTTCCTGCCGTTTTTTGAGGAATCCTTCCAGCTTCGGATGCACGTGGAATTCATCGGGGAACGTTGTGATGCCGTGCACCACGCGCTCCAGCGCCGTCCGGTCCACCGCCGTGTTCGGACGCGGCGCCACCATGTCCTCCGGATCGATGGCGCTCAGCTCCTGAACCTGATACCGCTCGCGATTCTGCTTCGAGGCGTCGTAGATCTCGTTCAAGCGCCGGTGGATGCCCTTGCGCATCTCGGCCACGTAATCCTCGCCGACCAAGCTGTCGCGCACCAGCGCCTCGCCGTACAAAGTGGCCACCGACGGATGATTGCGAATCTTGCGATACAGAATGGGCTGCGTGTAGCTGGGGTCGTCGCCTTCGTTGTGCCCATGACGCCGGTAGCAGAACATGTCGATCACTACGTCGCGCTTGAACGTCTGGCGATAGTCGTAGGCCATCTGCGCCACGCGAATGCAGGCTTCCGGATCGTCGCCGTTCACATGGAAAATCGGCGCTTGCACCATGCGCGCCACGTCGGTGGAATACGGCGTCGAGCGCGCTTCGTCGGGATTGGTGGTGAACCCGATCTGGTTGTTGATCACCAGATGAATCGTTCCGCCGGTGGTATAGCCTTCGAGCTGCGAAAGGTTCAGCGTCTCTGCCACCACGCCCTGCCCGGCAAACGCTGCGTCGCCGTGAATCAGAATCGGAATCACGCGCTCGCGCGCGGTGTCGCCCAGCCGGTCCTGTTTGGGCCGCACCAGACCCTCCACCACCGGATCCACCGCTTCGAGATGGCTCGGATTGAACGCGACTGATACAACAATCTCGCGCCCCGAGGACGATTTGCGCACCCCGCTCGCGCCCAGGTGATACTTCACGTCGCCCGATCCTTGCGTGCTGTCCGGATCGATGCCTTCGAATTCCGAAAATACCTGCACCATGGACTTGCCGACGATATTCGCCAGCACGTTCAGCCGCCCGCGGTGCGCCATCCCGATCAGCGCTTCATGAACGTTGGTGGCCGCCGCGCGATCCAGTATTTCGTCCAGTATCGCGATGGCCGATTCGCCGCCCTCCAGCGAAAATCGCTTGTGCCCGATAAACCGCGTGTGCAGAAAGCGCTCGAACTCCTCGGCTTCCACCACGCGCTCCAGCGCGCGCAGCTTGGTTGGCGGATCGAGCGGCCAGCGGTTGCCGGTCGGCTCCATGCGCAGTTGCAGCCAGCGCTTCTGCTCGGGAATCTGGATGTTCATGTACTCGCAGCCGATTTTTCCGCAATAGGTCTGGCGCAGAGTCTCTAGAATTTCCCGCAGCGTGGCCATCTTCTGCGGCTCGTCGTCGTCGGACATCAGCGTGCCCGTCAGGAACTCGCGATCCAGATCCCAGATCGTCAAGCCATAAGTGGCGGGGTCCAGCTCGGAATGATAAATCGGCTCCGTGCCGAGCGGATCAAAATCGGCGATCAGATGGCCGCGCACGCGATAGGCGTTGATGAGCTGCAGGACCGCCGCTTCCTTGACCACTTCGTCCTGCTGCGCGCCACGCAGGCCCGGAACCGACACCGTGCGGTCCGGCTCCCAGTGCACCGGCTTGTGAGGAATCTTGAGATCGCCGAAAATCTTCTCGTAAAATCCGTCTTCGCCTTCGAGCAGCGCCTGCAGGCGCCCCAGGAAGGTACCGGATTCCGCTCCCTGCACCACGCGATGATCGTAGGTGCAAGTCACCGTCATCACTTTGCTCAGCCCCAGCAGCGCCCGCAGTTGATCGGTGACGCCGTGATATTCGGCCGGATAGTCAATCGCTCCGGTGGCGATGATCGCGCCCTGGCCGGGCATCAGCCGCGGCACCGACCCGAGCGTGCCCACCGTTCCCGGATTGGTCAGGGAAATCGTGGTGCCTTCGAAATCCGGCACCGTCAGCTTGTTGTTGCGCGCGCGAAAAATGATGTCGTCGAAAGCCGTGACGAATTTCGCGAAATCGAGCGCGCCCGCGTCCTTGATGTTCGGCACTTTCAACGAACGGGCGCCGTCCTTGCCCGCCACGTCCACCGCGATGCCGATGTTCACCTGCTCCCGCACCACGCGGAACGCCTGGCCGTTGGTCTCCGCGTATGCGTGATTCAGCGACGGATTGGTCCGAATGGCCTTCACAATGGCCCAGGCGATGATGTGCGTGTACGAAATCTTGCTCTTGCCGAGCAGCGCCCGGTGCTCGTTCAATATGCGGCGATTCTCGTCGATCACTTTCACCGGCATCACGCGCTGCGAAGTAGCCAGCGGGATGGAGAGGCTGGCGTTCATGTTCTCCGCGATGCGCGCCGCGGCCCCGCGCAGCGGCATCAATGTTTCGCCGTCCACGCTCGGATGCTCCCTCGCCGGTCGCGCAGGCGCCTGGGCCGTCTCGCCGTTCTGCAGGGCCACAGCGGGTTGCGGTGCGTGAGAGCCGTTCGCGGGAACTGCCCCCGCCGCCTGAGATGGAGCGCCGCCGTTGGTCTCAAAAACCTCTTTCCAACTTTGATCGACATTCTTGCGGTCGTTCAAATACTGCTGGTACAGCTCATCCTCGAGCCAACTGTTGATACCGAGTTCGGGTGCACGTGGTTCTGACATGGGAAATGTTTGATGAGGGCTACTTCTTCATCATATCGTGACACACGCCGTCACGCCTCTTCCGTCTATACTCATCGGCGGCGCTTCAACGACTTACGAAGCTTTTGCGGCCGTAAATCTGTGTAATACCCGCAACCGCGTCCCCCCTCCCTACATCGGATTAATTGAAGTGAACAGGAGGCAAATCAATGAAAAATACACTTCAAAATCTAGCTTTGGCCGCCGTTCTTGCTATCGGCGCCGCTCCCGTGTTCGCGAACAATGCTCCGGCGCAGGACCTGGCCGGTCAGATCCGGCACCAACTGGTCATGATCCCGTACTACAGCGTGTTTGACGATCTGAACTATTCGATCGCGAGCAACGGTGTCGTGACGCTCTCCGGCGACGTCGTCAACCCGGTTGTGAAGACCGACGCCCGAAACCGCGTGAAACGCCTGGCAGGCGTTACGCAGGTGGTCGACAACATCCATATTTTGCCGCCATCCACTTTTGACGACCGCATCCGCCGCGCCGAGTACCGTTCCATTTACAGCTATGCCGGCATGTATCGCTATGGACTGGGCACCCAGCCGTCCATTCACATCATTGTCGACAACGGCCATGTCACTCTGGTAGGCATGGTCGATAATCAAACCGACAAAGACGTCGCCAATATCCGCGCCAACGCAGTTCCTGGCGTATTCTCGGTGACAAACAATCTGCGGGTAGCGGAAAAGAGCTAACTCCCCAATCGGCGTTCGAAGGCCCTCGTGGCCGTCGGCCAACTTCAATTTGACCGGCGGCCATTTTCATATAAAAATGTTTTTACTTTGCTCCGCCGCCCCGACTTCTGTACACTGGATAAAACATGTGTGCGGAAGCCGCCCGAGCGCCGCTCAAGATCGCAGACTTCCCCGAACTTAACGACTCCACCCTTTATCTCAATCGCGAGCTCAGCCACCTGGAGTTCCAGCGGCGCGTGCTCGAAGAGGCTCGCGACCGTCGCAACCCGCTGCTCGAGCGCGTCAAGTTTCTGTCGATCTTCGGCTCCAACATCGACGAGTTCTTCATGGTGCGTGTGGCGGGCCTGCTGCAGCAGATCGAGAACGGCGTCCAGGAACCGGGTCTCGACGGACGCGGCCCGGTGGAAACGCTGGATGCCATCCACGCCTCGGTCGGCCGCCTGATCAACTCGGCTTACGAATTCCTGCGCGAGGAATTGCTCCCCGCGCTCGAGGATAGCAACGTCCGCGTGCTGCAACTGAGCGAGCTCAGCCTCGATCAGCGCGCGCAGCTCGATACATTTTTCGCCGACAAAGTGTTCCCGGTTCTTACGCCCTTGGCCTTCGATCCGGGGGCGCCCTTTTCCGCACATCTCCAACCTCAGCCTCAATATCGCGGTGGCGGTTCGCGATCCCGGCGGCGGCGCCGAACACTTCGCCCGCGTCAAAGTTCCCGACAGCCTGCCGCAGTTGCTGCCCGTGGCGGTGCCCGGCGCTACGCCCCGTGCCTATGGCTTCGTGTGGCTGGACCAGCTCATCATCGCGAATCTCCACCATCTGTTCCCGGGACTTGAAATTCTGCGCGCTCATGTCTTTCACCTCACGCGCGACGCCGAGGTGGCCATCAAGGAGCTCGAAACCGACGATCTGCTCGAAACCATCGAGGAAGCGGTGTGGCAGCGCCGCTTTCGCGACGCCGTGCGTTTGCAAGTGGACGCGCGCATGCCCGCCCCCATGATCGATCTGCTCGCGTCCAAGCTGGAGCTGGATGCCGCCGGTATCTTCCGCGTCCAGGGCCCGCTCGACCTGAGCCGCCTGCGTCATCTCCTCGCGCTCGACCGGCCCGATCTCAAGGACAAGCCTTTTCTGCCCCACACCCCCTCGGGTTTCGGAGCAAAAGACGAAGATGTTTTCGACGTCATTCGCCAGCAGGATCAGCTCCTGCATCATCCTTACGAATCCTTCCAGCCCGTGGTCGAGTTCCTGCGCAAAGCCGCCAGAGACCCCGACGTCTTGGCCATCAAGATGACGCTCTACCGGCTGGGCCGCAATTCGCCGATCGTCGAAGCGCTGCTCGAAGCGGTAGAGAACGGCAAACAGGTTGCCGTGGTGGTGGAGCTGAAGGCCCGCTTCGACGAGGAGAGCAACATCGAATGGGCCCGCGCGCTCGAACGCGAGGGCGTTCATGTGGTTTACGGGCTGCTTGGCCTCAAAGTGCACTCCAAGGTGATCCTGGTGGTTCGCCGCGAGGGCGACGTCATCAGGCGCTATTGCCATCTCGCCACCGGCAATTACAACCCGGCCACCGCGCGCCTCTATACGGACCTGGGCCTGTTCACCTGCGACGACGAGATCGGCGCCGACGCTACCGATCTGTTCAATTACCTGACCGGTTACTCGCGCAAGAAGATGTTCCGCAAGCTGCTGGTGGCCCCGCTCAATCTGCGCCAGCGCTTCGAAGAAATGATTCTGCGCGAGATCGACGTCCAGCGCCATGGCGGCCGCGGCCGGATGATCTTGAAGATGAACGCGCTCGAGGACGGCCCCATCATCAAGCTGCTCTACCAGGCCTCCCAGGCCGGCGTTGCGACCGACCTCATTGTTCGCGGCGCCTGCTGTCTCCGCCCCCAAGCCCCCGGCATCAGCGATAACATTCACGTTCGCAGCGTGCTCGGCCGCTTCCTCGAACACAGCCGCGTCTTTTATTTCCGTAACAATGGCGCCGAGGAATGCTATCTGGGAAGCGCCGATCTGATGCCGCGCAATCTGAACCGCCGCGTCGAAGTGCTTTTCCCCGTCACGCGGCCGGACATCGTGAGGCGCATTCGCGATGAAATCCTGCACTCCTACCTGCACGACGACATCGGCGCCCGCCACATGTTCAAGGATGGCGCTTATTCGCCCAAATCGCGCCGCGCGGGCGGCGACTGCCAGGCCTGGTTCCTCAACCAGCGCGCGCTCTCCGCCGTGCGCTAAGGCCCCCGCCCGAAGTGCAATCACCCCAGGTGCGATAAACTAAACAAATCCCGGTGGAAATGCATTGGCCGGAAGAACCAAGTCATGAGACTGGCACTTTTCGGCGGCACTTTCGACCCCATCCACAACGCGCACCTCACCGTGGCTCGCGAGGCCGCCGCGCAATTTCAATTGGATCAAGTCTGGTTCGTTCCAGCGGCCCATCCGCCGCACAAGTCCGACCATACCAGCGCCAGCTACCAGGACCGCTTCCGCATGACCGAGCTTGCCTGCCGCGCCGACCCGCGCTTTGTCGCATCCCGCCTCGAAGCGGGAGACGGCAAAAGCTATTCCGTGGACACGGTAGAGCGCGTCCGCCAGCTTGGCGAGGAGCCGTACTTTATCATCGGCGCCGATGCATTCGCCGAGATCACCAGCTGGCAGCGCTGGCAGGATCTGGTCCGGCTGACCGAGTTCATCGTCGTCACCCGCCCCGGCCACCAATACGCTACCCCTCCCGGCGCGCGCGTCCACCGCCTCGAAACCGTCGCCCTCCCCGTATCGTCGTCCGATATCCGCCGTCAGTTGGCGCGCGGAATCGTCCCCCCCGAGCTCCCGGAAGCTGTGGGACGGTACATCGCCGAGCGTGGCCTGTACCAGAGCTCGAAGTCTTTAGCGCTTTAGATTCAACCGTCAACAGACCTTCAAAGAGCATTCACACAATCGTAATGTATTTGTAACATCAATCTGGTTACCTTCAAGAGAGCCCATGAAGAAAATCGTCCTGATCGAAGATGATTCCGACCTCTTCGCCCTGCTCAAGTACAACCTGGAGAAGGAAGGCTTTGCCGTGGTGGGCTCGCAGACCGGGCGCGGCGCCATTGAGCTGTGCCGGCGCGAGCGGCCGGATCTGCTCATCCTCGACATCATGCTCCCGGATTCCGACGGCCTGGAGATTTGCAAGGGCCTGCGCAACCATTCCGAGCTGTCGCACGTGCCGATCATTTTCCTGACCGCCCGCGCTTCGGAGACCGACCGCATCCTGGGCCTGGAGCTAGGCGCCAACGATTACATCGTCAAGCCGTTCTTCATTCGCGAGCTGATCGCCCGGGTGAAAAACCAATTTCGAACCCAAACTTCCCCCGCCCGCACCGTCCGCGCCGGCGAGCTGGAGCTCGATCGCGCCAGTTGCCGCGTCACACTGCGCGGAGGCGAGGTCGCGCTCACCGCCACCGAATTCCGCCTGCTGGAATTTTTAATGAGCCGCCCGGGCGTGGTTTACAGCCGCGAGCAGCTTCTGGACGCCGTCTGGGGACATGACCGCGCAGTGACGGACCGCACCGTCGATGTTTACATTCTGCGCTTGCGGCAGAAGATCGAGCTCGATCCCACCAACCCCACGTTCATTCGCGCCGTGCGCGGCTTCGGCTACAGCTTCAACGAACACACCGTAGAATCTCCGGTTAAAAGCTGATTAAATCAGGCCCGCACGCGCCCGCAGAGTCTTCGGCGCAAGCGCCTGATAGCTGCCCGCCACCAGCTCCGCCACTTCCTCCCAATCCACGCCCGGACGATCCAGCCGCAGCGCCACCCATCCCGCCGGCCCGACATAGGCCGGCATGTAGAACCGCTCCGGATGCGCGGCAATCAGCCGGACGTTGTCGCCCGCAAGGGCCTTCCCGCAGACCCCGACTATGCCGTCGCCGTGATGATCGTCCAGGAAATAAACGAACTTCTTCTTGCGCACCAGGAACGCGGCGTGACGTCCCTGGATCTGGCGCGTCACCTCGGGCAGCGCCAGGCAAATCTTGGTCAGCCGGGCCAGGCTCTGCGCCGGCGAAAGAGCCTTTGGCTTCGTCATCACTTCACCGGCGGTTCACTTCACCGGAGGATCGATGGCGCCGATCGAAAACAGCGAGAATTCGTCTTCCGGCCATTGGATCGGTTTGCCCTTCTCCTCCCGCATGTGATGATACCGTCCGCCGAAAAACAGCAGCGGCTTGCCTTCGCCGGCCTCAAAATGTTCCACGCGGCAAACGTACAGCGTATGATCGCCCGCCGGATGAATGTCCGCCACCTCCACCACGAAATACGCTACCGCTCCTCCGATCAGCGCAATCCCGTTGCGATGCACCGTGCGGACGTGCAGGTCGGGCGAAGGACGGCCCGCGAAATGGTTGCTATGAGCGTCCTGGTCCTCGGCCAGCACGCTGATTCCGAAGCGCCGCATCGAAGGCAGGATGCGGTGCATATTCGATCGATTGTCGAGCGACACCAGGATCAGCGGCGGATCGAGCGAGACGGAAATGAACGCGTTGGCCGTCATCCCGTGCAATTTGCCCTCGGCCTCCACCGTCAGCACGGTGACGCCGCTCGCGAAGCGTCCTAGGGCGTTCCGAAATTGCCGGGTGTCGATCTGGCTCACTGAAGAACGCCGCGATTATTTGCGGCCGTTCTTCATTACAACACTAATGTCGTTCGGATTGATCAGGTCCGGCACCGTCCAGCCGTCCAGGTCGTATTCGGCCATGCACTGCTCGGCGAAGCCCTTCATTTTCGCGGCCTGCCCCAGGTGCTCGGCCACCATCAGCGTCTCAAACCGGATGCTCTCGTGATTGCCGAAATAATTCCGTTCGTACAGCTCGTGCCGGCCGCCGAACTCCGTGCCCATGGCGTCCCACATCAGCTTCATCAGCTTCACTCGATCGAGCGCCGAGTAACCATTCGACCCGCGCACGTAGGTCTCGAGATAGTTGCGCAATTCGGGCACCTTGAAGTCGTTCGCGTGCGAGGGCAGGTAAATCAGCGCGCTCGCCAGAACGTTCTCGATAATCTCCTTGAGCCGCGGATAAATCAGGTTGGACGCCACGCGATACGCCAGGCCGTAATCCAGATTCGGCAGCACATATCCCGGCGTCCAGGGCGACGTGGTGCGCGCCATCGCGTCCGTCAGTCCCCAGAACAGGTTGCGCCACGCCAGCACTTCGCCCACCTGCGCCTGCACCCCGCGAAAATCCTTGGACCCGGTCGCTTCCACGCCCTTCAGCAGCAGCCCCGCGATGAAATCCATCTTCACCGCCAGCCGCACGCAGCCATGGAACATGAAGCGCGGCAGGAACCCCGAGCGCGGGAAGAAATTGTTCACCTTATCGATGTCGCCGTAGGCGAAAACGTTCTCCCACGGCACCTTCACCTTGTCGAAAACGATGATCGAATCGTTTTCATCCAGCCGGCTCGACAGCGGGTAATCGAACGGGCTGCCCATGGCCGCGGCCGTCATTTCATACGACGGGCGGCAGAACAGCTTCACGCCCGGCGCATCCGTCGGGACGATGCACACGAACGCGAAATCCTTGGTCTTGATGGGAAGCGCGCCGTTGTTGGCGATGAAATTGTAGTGCGTGAGCGTGGATGTCGTGGCCACCACCTTCGCCCCGCTCACCACCAGCCCCCCGTCCGTCTCCTTCTCCACGTGCATGTAGACGTCGCGCACTTCCGACAGCTCTTTGTTGCGGTCCACCGGCGGATTCACGATCGCGTGATTGACGAACGTGACCTCTTCCTGAACTTTCTTGTACCAGCGGCGCGCATTTTCATCGAACGGCGTGTAGAAATCCGAGTTCGCGCCCAGCGT
>Ga0335074_10008428_pt1 | contig 14324 bp, 14 predicted proteins | sample Lox_Sample_23_FD_206715 | JGI IMG/M metagenome (GOLD analysis project Ga0335074, IMG submission 206715) | Soil microbial communities from Loxahatchee National Wildlife Refuge, Florida, United States - Lox_Sample_2.3 | ecosystem: Environmental > Terrestrial > Soil > Wetlands | place: USA...
TTAGGCGGCGTCGCGGCTGACATTGCCAACGCACCGCGCGTGCGTGAGGTTGGAGTACCGTGAGCACCACCACGACCACGACGTCCTACTCGGCCCCGCCAGCGTCCCGCCCCCTCGGTGTCGCGATCCTCGCGATCCTGATCGGGATCTACGGATTCATCGTCTTCCTGGGCGGACTCCTGGTCGCGGCGGGTTCCTCGGTCGCGTCGTACGTCGGAGGCAACTCGGCCTTTCACGCGCTCGGCGCGACGGGCGTCATCGCGGGGATCATCATCGTGATCATCGGACTCATCATCCTCGGGTTGGCGGTCGGGCTCTGGCACCTTCGGATGTGGGCGCTCGTGCTCACGGTCCTCTTCCTGATCATCACCCTGGTCTTGGACGGGATCGCGGGGGCGTTCATCTCGTTCGGTTTCATCGTGGCCCTCGTCCTGTTGATCTATCTGCTCGCGGTCGCCCGCCACTTTTCGTAGGCGGTTCACGGCGGCTACTTCAGGATCGGAACGCCCAGCTTCTCGAGCGCCCGCCGTCGCAGGTCCGACAGGGCGTTCATGTAGTTCGCATAGGCGTCGTACGGACTGTCGTAGCTCGAGAAGTACTGGTGGACGCCCTGGTCGGCGCCGTGCCCGCTCACGTACATGTAGTAGAAGTGGTCGGACGTCAACAACTTCCGCCAGTCCGTGAGGATCGCGGGGTCGCGGGTCTCGCGGACCACGATTCCGACCTTCTTGACCGCCTCGAACGCCGAGCGCTGCAGGTCGTTGCCGAGCCAGGCTCCGAGGTCCCGGTTCTGGTCGGCCCAGCTCATCGTGTACGGCACCGACAGCGTGTCGCGCGGGGGGCCGCGGATCGCTTCCTCCACCGTCGCCCAGCCGAGGTGCGGCTCCCGTCGTACCGCCTCCGGCAGCGCGCTCAGGAACTCGAGGATCCCCGTCGAGGCGTGGTGGTGCTCCCCGAACGTCTCGAAATCCATGAACAGTCCGATCAGCTCACCGGGCGTACCGCCGAGCCAGCGAGCGTACTTCTCCGCGGTCAGCGGGTACTCGTTCCACTCCCGGGACGAGAACCGGAATCCGACATCGTCGCTGAGCGGGTAGTGGCGGAGCAGCAGCATGACGGTCGGCGCGGGTGCCGCGCAGTACCGGTAGGTCGGCGGGTGCCCGCGGAGCATCCCCTCCCACCCCTCCGCGAGCATCCCGCCGAACCGCTCCGATTCCGCGAATCGGGCGAGGTCGTCGGAGTAGGCGAGCTCCGTCATCCGGAGGACCTTCGTCTCGACGCCGAACTCGGCGCGGAGCATGTCGCGGTGCATCCGGACCTCCTCGGAAAGCTCGGGCGGCGGGACGAGGAACGCGAGCGAGTGGTAGTACGTCTCGGCGAGCAGGGAGACCCGCCCCGTCGCGACGAGCGCCCGGACCTTATCGAGCACGTCCGGCGCCGCGAGCTTCGCTTGCTCGACGAACGTCCCGGTGATCGAGAGGCTCAGCCGGAACTCCTCGTGCGTCTCGAGGGCGTGGAGCAGACGGTCGAGCGCCGGTCGGTAACATCGCTCGGCGATCCCCCGGAAGATCGCGAGGTTCCGCTCGATGTCGAAGTACGAACGGCCGGACCCGAGGTCCAGATATCGGAACCGGGCGAGCCGCCACGGCTGGTGCATGTGGAGGTAGAGGACGATCTTCACGGCTGCCGGCCCCGGGCGGCCATCGCCTCGAGGTACACACCCACCGTCTCTCGGGCCCGCTCCGGCCACCCTTCCCGCAACGCCTCCCACCGACCCTGTTCGCCCATCGCCGCCCGGAGGGTCGGGTATTCGAGGAGCTCGGCGATCCGGCTCGCGAACTCGTCCGCGTCCCAGAAGTCGACCGTAAAGGCGCCCGACGTCACCTCGGCGACACCGCTGGTCTTCGACAGGATCGTGGGGACACCCGCCGCCATCGCCTCGAGCGCCGCGATGCCGAACGGCTCGACGACCGACGGGAGGACGAAGACCGAACTGCCCGCGAGCAGGAGGTCCCGCTCCTCCTCGGTGACCTTTCCGAGGAACATCACGTGGTCCCCGACCCCCAGCCCGGCGGCCAGTCGAACGAGATGATTGTACTCGGGTCCCTCGCCCGCGACGACGAACAGAACGTCCGGGAACTTGGCGGCGATCCGGGCCGCGGCCCGGAGGTAGGTGTCGACCCCCTTCATGACCGCCAGCCGCCCGACATACAGCACCACCCGCTTGGCCGGGTCGATCCGCTCGAGCCGAGCGCTCGGCCGCACCGCGTTGTAGATGACGCGCATCTTCCCGGGGTCGGCGTGGTACCGGTCGATGATCTGCTGGCGGAGATGACGGCTGACCGCGATCACCCGCGTCGCGGCGTCGATCCCGACCTGTTCGCGGTCCAGGATATGCTGCCACGGGTGGCCGAGCGATCGGTCGTACTCCGTGGAGTGGACGCTCATGACGAGCGGGACGTCCAGGCGCTGGGCGAGGGCGCGGGCTCCGACGGTGCCGAACCAGTCGTGGACGTGCACCACGTCGACGGGGCCGAGCCCCTCGAGCAGCGAGATCCAGACATTGTAGCCGTCCGTGGCATCCATGAACGGGCTGTCCGGGGTTCCCCCCGCCCAGTACGCGGGAGGAAAGTCGATCGCCGGCGGGGTCGTCCCCGTGGTCGCGGGGGGGCCGCCCGGGAACCGGAACGTCACGCCCTCCACGGGCGTGAACGGCCCACCGAACGGCGTGAGGAAGGTGATGCGGTGACCCAGCCGAGTCAACTCCTTGGAGATCTCGAAGGAATGTACGCCGAGCCCCCCGGTGTGGTTGGGGGGCCACTCCCAACCGACCATCACGATGTGAAGCGGCCGGGAGGCGGCCACGGTCCGCACGATCCCGCCGTTTTGGGACGGCGTCCGAGGAGCGGGTCGCCCCCCTCCGAACTCGTCGAGAGGTCCCCGGTGCAGGTCGCGGGACGGCTCGCGCCGTACCTTGGGCCGGCCCCGCCCTTTGCCGGAACTGCGTCGGCGCCGTCCCGCCCGGGCGGGGGGAGCGTGAGCTGTCGTTCCTTTTCGCGGTTCGGACATCGGGCCAGTTACCCCGTGGGTGGAGCCCGGGGTCCGGGACGGGTCAGCACCGATACCCACATGAAGGAACCGTCGAGCGGCTCCCCGTTCCGTGATCAATATCCGGCGAGCAACCCCGCGATCGCGGCCCGCGGGTCGGGTGCGCGCGTCACCGCGCTGGCGACGAGGATCCCCTCGGCCCCAAGTTCGAGCGACCGTGCAACGTCGCGGCGGTCGTGGATCCCGGCGCCGCACAGTACGACGGTCGAGGGCGCGACGCTCCGTACCGCCGAGACCGCCCCGCTCACGACCTCCGGCCGCGCCGAGGAGACGGAGATATTCCCTCCGATCAGCTCCGGCGGTTCTACCGCAAGGTAGGAGGGCGCCGTCCGGGCGAGCCGGGCGGCGGACCGGACGTCGCGCGCACACACGACCGCGGTCAGCCGGAGCGCCCCCAGCCGGGCGACGGTCCGCGCGACCTCGGCCGGGGAGAGCGGGTGCTCGGAATGGTTGACGAGGCTTCCCCAGCCGCCGGCCTTGCCGACCGCCTCCGGCGGGACCGAACCGGTGTGCGCCCCCGGCTCCACCGCGTCCACGTGCTGGGCGAGGACCGGGATCGCCACCGCCCCCGCAACGCGCCCGATGTCGGGCGTGGCCGGGGCGATTGCGACGGACACCCCCGCGTTCCTTCCGGTTTCCTCCAGGATGCGCGCGATCCTTTCCGCCCCCGGACCCAGGGCGCCGGGGTAGGTCTTCAGGTTCAGCAGGAACAGCGGACGGCCGAGGGCTGGGGGTTCAGTGCGCGGTGGCGGCTCGGGCGCGCTTCGGGCGTGAGCAGATCGCGTACTCGTCCCCGTCGAAGAAGACCTCCCGATCGGGGTGCTTGCGTTGGAGCTCCGCGATGCGACTGAGGACGTCCTCGAGGGTCGTCGATTCGTCATTCGGGTCGATCCGCAGGTGCACGGTTTTTTCCGGCCGCCCGGGCGAGTGACCCGTACCGACCATGCAACACCGAGGTACGACGGTAGGCGAGGGTGGTCTAAAAGAGTTCAGAGGACGGATAACCGTCCCTCCGGACCGTCGGTCGCCCGGGAATCGGGAGCGAATCGCACGTGATAGCGGGGGCGGGCGAGTTTGTGCGACACCATGCCATGCGAAGGAGTAACGCGTATATTCCTCGCCTTCCTCCGACCGCCCGCTGGTGCCTTCTCGATATGGCAGATGCGAAAGCCGAACCGGTGAGCAAGGACGACGAATCCCGACTGTCCGAGGCCGAGATCGCGGTCCACTGGAAAGAGGAGGCGGTGCTCCGCCCCAATCCTCGATTCATCGGGCAGGCGAATCTTTCGGACCCGTCGTATCGCGAGCGATTCTCCGAGAAGAACTTCCCGGAATGTTTCCGGGAGTATGCGGAGCTGCTGCACTGGGACAAGTACTGGACGACGACGCTCGACACGAGCAAGGCGCCGTTCTGGAAGTGGTTCGTCGGCGGCCGCCTGAACGCGAGCTACAACTGCGTCGACCGGCACCTGGACCGGTACCGGAACAAGGCCGCGATTGTCTGGGTCTCGGAGGACGAGAACGAAAGCGACCAGGTACTCACCTATCAAGAGCTGTACATCCGGGTCAACGAGTTCGCCGCCTATCTGCGGGACTTTTGCGGACTGAAGACCGGCGACCGGGTCACCATCCATATGCCGATGGTTCCCGAGCTGCCGATCACCATGCTCGCGTGCGCGCGGCTGGGGGTCATCCACTCGGTCGTCTTTGGGGGATTCTCGGGAGAGGCGTGCGGGGCTCGGATCGTCGACTCGACGAGCCGCCTGCTCGTCACGATGGACGGCTACTACCGGTCGGGCAAGCTGCTCGACCACAAAGTGAACGCCGACATTGCGGTGAAGAAGGCGGAAAGCGAGGGCGTCAAGGTCGAGAAGGTCCTCGTCTGGAAGCGGTTCCGCGAAAAGTCGGCGACGCAGACGCCGATGGTCGCGGGGCGCGACTTCGTCGTGAACGACGGGCTCAAGGAGTTCCGCGGCAAGACGGTCGAACCGGTGTCGATGCCGGCCGAAGCGCCGCTGTTCCTGATGTACACGAGCGGTTCGACGGGAAAGCCGAAGGGTTGCCAGCACTCGACCGGGGGATACCTCTCGTACGTCACGGCGACCTCGAAGTTCATCCAGGACATCCACCCGACGGACGTCTACTGGTGCATGGCCGATATCGGCTGGATCACGGGCCACTCGTACATCGTCTACGGGCCCCTCTCGCTGGCCGCCACGTCGGTCATGTACGAAGGGGTGCCGACCTTCCCGGACCCGGGCCGGCCGTGGCGCATCGCCGAGCGGCTCGGCGTGAACATCTTCCACACCTCGCCCACGGCGATCCGGTCGCTCCGGAAGCTCGGCCCGGACGAACCGAAGAAGTACCACTACCGGTTCAAGTGCATGACCACCGTCGGGGAGCCGATCGAGCCGGAGGCGTGGCGATGGTACTACGAGACCGTCGGGCGCGGCCAGGCGGCGGTCACGGACACCTGGTGGCAAACGGAGACCGGCGGATTCCTGTGCACGACGATCCCCGGCCTCGACCCGATGAAGCCCGGGAGCGCCGGACCGCCCATGCTGGGGATCTACCCGGTAATCTTTGACGAGAACGGCAAGGAAGTGCCACCGGGGGCGGGCAAGGCAGGGAACATCTGCATCCGGAACCCGTGGCCCGGCATCTTCGAGACGATCTGGGGAGACCCCGACCGATTCGTGAAGAACTACTACGCGAAGTACAACCGGAACAAGGAATCGACTGACTGGCACGACTGGCCGTACTTCGCCGGCGACGGCGCGGTGTGGGCCGAGGACGGCTACATCCGCATTCTGGGCCGCGTGGACGACGTCATCAATGTGGCGGGGCACCGGCTCGGCACGAAAGAGATCGAGTCGGCGTGCCTCACGGTTCCCGAGGTCGCCGAGGCCGCGGTCGTGCCGATCGTGGACGCCGAGCGGGGCCGCGTCCCCGAAGTGTACATTGCGCTCAAGCCCGGGATCAAGGCCGACCAATCGGTCGCGGACAAGGTCACGAAGGCGATCGAGACCGAGATCGGGAAGATCGCACGGCCGCGGACCGTTCGCATCGTTCCGGACATGCCGAAGACCCGGTCGGGCAAGATCATGCGGCGGGTGCTGGCGTCGATCTCGAACCACATGGACTACGGGGACATCACGACGCTCGCCAACCCCGAGGTCGTTGAGCAGATCCGAGTTCAGGTGCAGGGCGCCGGGCCGGTCGAGAAGAAGTCCGGACCCGACGACATCAAGGCGTTCGGCAAGGACGTCTAGACGGGGGGAGGCCTCCCCCCCGGGGGGCCGGCGACGCCCGTGGCGGCGCTTCCCCCGGGGTGCCCGCGGTGCGGGGCCCCCCTCGGGCCCCCGGTAAGCGGCGACGTCCACTGTCACGTGGAATGCCCCCGGTGCGGTGCCCGCTTCGAGCTCGACGACCCGGCGCTCGCGGGCGTGCCGTGCTAGTGCCTTAGGTCCGTTGCGCCCGAGACCCGGAGATCCCCGGCGGGGCGTAGGTCGGGATCCGGACCAGGTGGATCCCGCAGACGAGGGCCCACAGGAGGACGGGCGCGACGATCAGCCGTTCCATGCCCCCCACACCGAGGGGGCCCCACGTCTTCGCGACGAAAAGTACGAGGGCGATCAGGCCGATCAATCCGCAGAAGATCGAGAAGGCACGGAACCCGTCCCAGCGCGTATCGCGAAACATCGCGAATCCCAGGACGATGAGCGCCAACCCTCCGCCGGCGAACGCGAGCAGCGCCGAGACCGTGTGAACGGTGATGTTCACGTCTTCCGGGGAGAGTCCCACGCCGATCGCGCCGAACCCGGAGATCACCAGCAATCCCAGACCGATCGTGCGCGAGCTGCGGGCCGGGAATCCCGTACGGATCAGGATCACGCCGACGATGAGGAGGATGCCCAAGAGGACGATGGAAACGTTGAACACCTCGTGCCACGGCGAGCAGACGTACCGACCGTCCAGGGGTCCGCAGTAGACGGCGCCCAGGTCGCTGATGTAGTTGTTCTGAAGGCTGTAGGGCGTCGTCCACCCGACCTGTGTGACGATCATCCCCACGATGAACTCGACCACCCCGACGATCCAGAGGATAGCCCCGTGGCGGACGGAGCGGTGCACGAGCGGCCCGTACCGTTCCGGCGTCGCCGCCGGCGGTGCCTGATCGCCCGCCATGCGGTCCGCCTAGTCGCGCCGGGCGTTCCGCTCGTACGACGCGTCGCTCGCCTTCTTCAGGCGCGCTCCGTCTCGGTCGCAGATCGGCCGGGCGCTCGGTGGGACGTCAATGACGTAGCCGCCGCCACACTTCGGACACTCGTAGTACGGCATTCGGAGGCTCCAAGCGCGCGAGCCCTCGCTCCCTATAAAGGCCGGTGGCCCGACGCGCAGCATCGAACGGATATCGAGGAATCGACTGCACCGGCGTGGCCGGGCGCTCCGAGGCGGGCGATGCGCGTGGACCGACTCCCGCGCGCGTTCGCCCCGTTCTGATCCGCCCGGGGAGCCGCGGGGACGCTGGATCGGCTCGCGCGCGCTTTCTCGCGAACGATGCGTACCGCGCCGGACGCGAGTGGCTCCGGTACGAGGGGACCCCCCAGCGTGACCTGTTCCGCCAGCTTCGCGAACGATTCCTCGCGCGCCACGCGCCCAGGGTCGAGTGGGCGATGGACGCCGGCGCCGGCCCGGGTCGGTTCACGGCCGCCCTCGGAGGGCCCGGGAGCCGCCACCGGGTAGCGCTCGACCTGGGCCGTGCGATGCTGGCCGAGTTTCGGGATCGCCCGGGGGTCGGCCAGGGCGCCACGGACCCCACGGAGTTGGTGCGGGGCGATGCGGCGCGGTCCCCGTTCCGGGACGCCGCGTTCGGGGTGGTTGCCGCTCTGGGTAACCTGGTCGGCTTTGCCGGGGCGAACGAGGGACGGATGCTGTCCGAGCTCATGCGGCTCGTGGCGCCCGGGGGGACGCTGATCCTCGAGGTCGCCCCCGGACCGGGCGAGCACAGTCGATACCTACACCGGCTGCCCGCCTCGAGTGTCCGCCGCTTGCTCCGGTCTCCGCCTCGCGCGGTCGCAGGGAGGATCGAACGCGAGGGGTTCGACGCCGAACCTCGACGGAAGAAGGACGACGGGGAATTCCGTCGGATCTCGCCCGGCGATCTCGCGCTCGAACTCGAACGGCAGGGATTCCACGTCGAGGAGCGAGTAGCGATCGCTCCCGCACTGGGGTCCGACCGCGACCGGATCGCCGCCGTCGCTCGAGACCCCAAGGCGTGGGCGCATCTCCTCGAGGTCGAAGAGGCGCTCGGGCGGTCTCCGGACCGGAGCTCTCTCGCCGCGGCCGTCCTGCTGGCGGCGGTCGCCCCGCCCGGCGGCTCGCCCGATCGGGCCGGCCCAAAGCGAAGGATAAAGTAAGATGCCTCCCCCATGAATCCACGGGGGAATTCGTGGCCAAGGAGAAGGCCCCCGTGCCGGCCACGCGCGCCGTCACGGTCCCGGCACCCGAAGACCTGGAACACGCGAAGGACGACGCGTTGCTCCAGCTGCGGATCGGTCGGTACGCCCACTTCTACACCGTCGTGATCTCCGGCGCCTTCGCGCTCGACGGCATCCTGCTCCTCTACCTTCAGCCCGACCTCCACGCGTTCGCGTCCGGATCATGGGCGACCGAGTTCTTCCTCCTCCTGCCGATCGCCGCGGGCGTGATGATCGCGGCCGTCGGGCTGGCATCAAAATGGGAGGAGTACAACCTCTGGCCGTGGGAGGCTCACTTCTCGACGTCGGTCGGTGCGGTCGGTCTCAACGCGGTGATCCTGATCGTGTTCGTCCTGCACGTCGCCAACTACGGCTCGTTCGGGAGCCTGTCGATCTGGCCGTGGTATCTCGCGGTGGTATTCGCGGGCATCACCGTGGCTCTGCTCGGCCTCGTTCTGACGTGGAACGGGTGGTCGACCCGCCAGTGGTTCGCGGCCATCGCCGCGGTCCTCCCGCTGGCCACGGTGCTCTTGGTCGTGTTCCCTCCGAACGGCGCCGGCAGCCTCGACTCGGCCCTTGCGAGCAGCTTGTTCCTCTCGGCGATCTTCTACCAGTCGTCGGGTTCGTTCCTTCACCTGATGTCGTCGGGTACTCGCTCCCACGAACGGGAGCTGATCACCTCGAGTCAGACGAAGATGTTCCGCGCCGCCGAGGAGGTACGCGCGAAAGAGGAGGCCCTCCACTTTCGCGAGGCGGCGCTCGTCAAGCGCGAGGCGGACGCCGAGAACGACGAGATGTCGATCAAGCGCCAGCAGGACGCGTTGACCGAGGCCCGTGCCCAGCTGCAGGAGAACGAGGTCGATTACCAGAAGCGCTCCGACGCGATCGTCGCGAAGGAGCGCGAGTGGGCGGGCAAGATCGCCGACATGGACGGCCGCGAACGCGCCGTGGCCGACCGTCAGAATTCTCTCGAGCTCCGAGAACAGGAGCTCGCCCGGTCCACCCCTCTCGTTTCGGCCCGCGAGCAGCGGTTGGTCGAGCGCGAAGGGGAGCTCACGAAGCGCGAGGTCGAGCTGAACCAGCGTTCGGGTGACATCGATCGACGCGCGGCGGCGATCCCGGACGTGGAGGCACGGCTCGACGCACGGAAGAAGGAACTCGACCAGAAGACGAACGAGCTGCTGCGGCGCGAAGGCGAGGTCTCCTCGGCCGAAACGCGCGCGACCGGCGCGGCCCCGGCCGCAGGGGCAGCGGCGGCTGATCTCGCGGGACGCGAGGTGAAGCTCCAGCAGCTCAAGCTCGCTCTCGACGAGCAGAACCTCGTGCTCGGTCGGAAGGCGCGCGACCTCGCCGACAAGGCCAAGATCGCGGAGGACGCTCTCAAGGCATCGGCCGACAAAGAGGCGGGGCTCGCGGCCCGGGAGGCGGCCGTCCGCCAGCGGGAGTCGGACCTCGCGGACCAGATGAAGGCCGCCGAGGAACGGCGCGGCCGGTACGACGCGGCCGCCAAGGATTACGAAACGAAGCTCTCCGAGGTCGGGAAGGCGCAGGTCTCGGCCGCGGAGAAGTCCGCGGACCTCGACCGCACCCTGAAATCGATCTCCGACCGCGAGAGCGCGGTCCAGGAGCGCGAACGGCAGCTGCGCCTTTCGCAGACGACCGTCGACCAGCGCGAACGCGACGTGACCGTTCGGGAACGGGCGGTCGCGGCTACCGAGGCTGAGGTATCGCTCCGTCGCCAGGAGATCGCCCGCGGAACGGACATCCCGATCGCGGGACTCGCCGCCCTGGCGGCGGCCGACCGGATGGACGCGATCGGTCCGAGCGGACGGACGACCCGAAGCCCGGGGGTTCGGGACCTCTCCGAGGCACCGGACGCGGCGAGCGACGAGCGGTTGCGGACGTCGACCCCACGCCGCATCGCGGACCGGCTTCCGACCGGCACCCCCCGCCTCGACGACCTCCTGCTCGGAGGGCTGCCCCCGAAGTCGCACTCGGTGCTGGTCGGGGAGGCGTTCGTCGGCAAGGAGGTCGTCCTCTACTCGTTCCTCGCCGAGGGTCTGAAGCGCGGCGAACCGGTCGTGATTGTCACCGCGACCCGCGCGCCGTCCGAGGTCGGAGAAAGCCTGGGCGTCGTGCTGCCGCAGTTCCGGGAGTACGAACAGATGGGAATGGTCACCTGGGTCGATGCGTCGGGGGCGGGCACGGCCCCGAGCTCCGACGCCCACCGGCTCGGCACCAAAGGGTCGGACGACCGCGCGGGGATCCTCTCGCAGCTCGTGAAGGCCGCAAAGTCCGCCGGAGGCGAGCGCGACGTTCCGTTCCGGGTCGGATTCCTCGGCCTTTCCGCGGTGCTGGCGCACGGCGACGAGCGCGCGAGTTTCTCGTTCTTCCAGAACGTCGTCGGGATCCTGAAGCCCCGCAACGCCCTCGCGATGTACTCGCTCGAGGGCGGCGCGCTGTCCGAGGCGCAGGTCGAGACCCTCCTGGGACGGATGGACGGGGCGTTCCTGTTCCGGCAGGACCGGGACAAGACCTTCCTATCGGTGAAAGGGCTCGGTGACGTCCAAACCCGCGACTGGGTCGAGTGCCGCGCCACCAACCGCGCGTTGATCGTGGGGTCGTTCGCTCTCGAGCGGATCCGCTAGGTCGGAGGCGGGGCTCCGGTCGGAGCCGCCGGGATCATGGCGCGATCGTCCCGGTACTCGCTCCGGTCCACCACGTGGGCCGGACTACCGTCGCGGAAGTACCGAGCGACGTTCTCGAGCGCGAGCCGGGCCGCGCGTTCTTCCGCGCGGGGGGCGTACCCGGCGCAGTGCGGGGTTCCCACAAAGTTCGGGAGACGGGCGAAGGGAAATCGGCTAGACAAGGTCCCGGCCCCGTAGTCCTCCGACCACCAGACATCGAGCGCGGCTCGGAACTGGGGGTGCGCCTCGAGGTGCCGGTAGAGCGCTTCTTCGTCGACCGTGCCCGCGCGACCGACGTTCACGAACACCGCGGTCGGCTTCATCGCCTCCAGCGCGGAAACGCCGATCGAACCGGACGTCCGGGACGTGAGCGGCCGGGCCTCGAAGACGAAATCCGCCTCCGCGAGCGCGGCGTGCAAGCCGTCCGACGGGAACATCCGCTCGACTCCGGGCGCGGGGGCGCCGTGGCGGTTGAGGGCGGTCACGCGAGCCCCGAATCCGCGCACCCGTTCGCCGATCGCCCGCCCGATCTCGCCGTAGCCGAGGATGAGCGCGGTCGATTCGTGCAACAGCCGCTGCTCCGGCGGTGGTCGGAGCCGACCGGTACGGACCATCTCGTGGGCGCCCCGCACGTCGCGGGCCGCGGCGAGCGCGATCGTGACGGCGTGCTCCGCCACGTACGGGGCGAACGCGCCGACGTTCCCCGCGATCGCCACACGCTCCGGGAACCTCTCGAACGGAAGACCGTCAAGCCCCGTGAAGATCCGCTGGACGAAGCGCAGATTCGGGGTCGTGGCGGGGTCGAACGCTTCGACGCCGCGCGCGAACGACCCCACGAGGAGTGCTTCGACCGTGGAGCGGTCTATGGCTTGGTCGAGGTATGCCCAGGGAATTTCTGGCAGGTATCGGGTCAGTGCGGCATCGAGGCCGGGTCTCCGAGAAAGGAGGATCAGGAGCCGGGGGGCGGGAGATTCCATGGGGCGGGGGAGGCACGGGCGGTACAAACCGTCCCGCTGGTCGGCGACCAACCGTAAGAGGGGGGCGGGATTCGACTCGCCCGCATGCCGTCGCGCCGGGCCGGAGTGACGTTCGACCTCTGGCACACGCTGCTCTATCTCCCGCCGGAGGCCGAAGAAGAGTACATGGAACGTCAGATGGAGGTCGCGGTCGACGCCCTTCGGTCCCTCCCGTCCGACGCGCAGGGGCCCGAGGTCGGAGACGCCGCGCTTCGCGCGGCCTTCGAGGCGGAGTACCACGCGGCGATCCGAGCGGCCGGCGAGGGCCGAACCATCTCACCGGAGACGCAGTTCGTGCGCGCCGCTCGCGCGGCCCGCCGTACGGCCCGCTCGACGGAGTACCTGTTCGCCCTGAAGCGATTGGTCGAGTCGACGGGCTTCCGGGTCGCCCCCGGCGCCCTCGCCATGCTCGAGGAGCTTCACGAGGCCGGCTACCGGCTCGGGGTGATCTCGAATACCGTCGGGGAGCCGGGAGCCTATTTCCGGCCCCGGTTGCGGGCGCTCGGATTCGACCGATTCGTGCGGGAGTACACTTTTAGCGACGAGCACCCGTGGGCGAAGCCCGCCCCCGAGATCTTCCGCGCCACGCTCGATCGACTTGGCGTGGCGCCGAGCTCGGCGGTGCACGTCGGCGACGGGCGGTCGGACCTCGACGGCGCGCGCGAGGCCGGTCTCCGCGCGGGGATCCTGTTCACGGGACTTCAAGAGTACGGGGAGAAGTATCGGGCGCTGTTCTTCGGGCGACCGGCCCGGCCCGACCGACCCGAGCTCGAGGTCAGCCGGCTGGAGCTGGTCCCGGCGCTCGTCCGTCGGCTCCTGCCTCTTCCGAGGGCCTGAGAGTCCGGGCTATTCCTCGCCCATGGTGCGGGGCTTCGGGATCACCCGCGGCTGGTCGGCCAGGGTTGGCATTCCCTTCGCCCCCGGAATGATGTCGCAGTCCTTCCAATTCACACCGACGGTGACCTGGGGGAATGCGACCTTCAGGGTGTAGTTCGCGAGCTTCCCGACGACCAGTCCCTTCGATCCGGCCACAAGGTTGGGATTCATTACCGACAGGTCGCGAGTGAGGACGACGACGGTCTCTCCGAAGACGACCCGCTGGAGCTCCGAACGGTCTTCCATGGCCGGGCGACGAGCCACTCCCGAGTTAAACGCTCGACGCCCCGGACGTACGGAAAGCCCGCGCGGTGCCCTCCCGGCTCTATAGCCGGCCCTCTCGGGCGCCCGGCCCACGGAAAATAGGGTTTTTCTACTAGGAGGGCGTGCGAGCCCCTAACATGCCGGCGTCGGGTACGACAATGGAAACGGCGAGGGGGATGACGGAAGCGCCACCCAGAGTGGAGGAGAAACCGGAATGGTGGGGCACGCCCGCGGTCATTGGGTTGATGGGATTCGGCACAACCACGATGATCGCAGGCTTGACCAACCTACCGGCACCTTACTCGAACGGGTTTGCGAACAACTGGGCCGTCTTCGGAATGGCTTTGGCTTTCGGGGGCACGGCGCAGTTCGCCGCAGGCTTGGTGGCTCTCCGCAAGGGGAACGTGTTCGCCGGGTCGGCGTTCGTGGGGTACGGGGCGTTCTGGATCGCATTCACCTTGATGCTGACACAGTTTGCGGGGGACGCCGGAACCGGCGCCCCGATCCTGTACGGTGTTGCCGGGTTTGCGTTTATCTGGTTCCTGTTTACCTTTACGTTCCTGATCAACGCACCCAAACATGGAATGGTCCTTACCGGCGTCTTTGCGCTCCTGACGCTCGCGTTCCTGCTGCTGACGGCTAAGTTCTACAGCCTCGCAGCGAACGCGGCCGGGTGCACGAGCGCGTACGGATGCGGACCGTTCGCAGCGAACATGTCGTCGGGCTGGGCGGTCGGTGGGGAGATCTTCCTCACGGGGCTGCTCGCGTGGTACCTGGCGACCGCGGACCTAACGAACTGGAACTACGGCCGGAAGGTACTTCCGACCTAGGGCCGATCGGACGGCTCCGAGCGAACCCTTTCTTTCCCTTTTCTTCAATTCCGGTGGGACTGCGAC
>Ga0335074_10008429_pt1 | contig 14324 bp, 13 predicted proteins | sample Lox_Sample_23_FD_206715 | JGI IMG/M metagenome (GOLD analysis project Ga0335074, IMG submission 206715) | Soil microbial communities from Loxahatchee National Wildlife Refuge, Florida, United States - Lox_Sample_2.3 | ecosystem: Environmental > Terrestrial > Soil > Wetlands | place: USA...
GCGCTACTGCGGCTGGTCCACCTCTGGAAGACGCAGCGAACCGATAACTGTGACAGCTATCGTGCGAAGATTCGATTCAGACGAGCTGCCGGAGTTGCTCCGACTTCCGCTGTCAGGACGTACTCATTGCAGGTTTGAAGCAGCGGGTCACGCGCCAATGTCATTTGCGAGGAGCGAAGCGACGAAGCAACTTCGTTCGGGGAGAGCCTCCCTATCGTCCGCGTGCCCAAACGATCGAGGTTGCTTCGCCGCTTCGCCCCGCGCAATGACATGCTGCGAGGCTGTACCTCGCTTCTTTGCTTCTGGGTGCCACAGGATTGGCTGGCGATCCCGATTGTGTCGAATAAGCACGCGGACGTTTCACAATAGCAGATGGCGCGTCTCAATGCCGCCCCTGGCGAATGGCCCCGCCGAGCAAACGTGAAGCTCCGGCGGGGCAGTGCCACGAGGTCTGGTTGAGATACAACGATATCTTGTGCTCCTTGCGACGATGCCGCAAGCCAATCTCCAGGATCAGACCCGTTCAAATTGCACGACGCGCCGAACGCGGCCCCATGTGCCTGGCTGCACCACATAAATGTTGCGCCGTGAATCACACCAGATACCGTGGCAGGAGCGATGGATTGGGTCACCCCAGCGCGCCAGGCGTTCGCCGTCCAGCGTCAGGATACTGACCATGCCGCCGTTATGTTCGGCGACGTAAACGATGTCGTCGGCATCCACGTAGAAAAACGCCGGCCCGATTAGTTCGGTGGGCCAGATCTCGAGGAACTTGCCATCCTGATCGAACAATTGCACGCGGTCGTTCTCGCGATCGGCGACGAGCAGTCGGCCGCGGCGGTCAAACCATAGGCCGTGAGGCAGGTTGAACTGCCCCGGCGCGGTGCCTGGCTCGCCCCAAGAGTACAGATATGCGGCCTCGGGCGAGAACTTGTGCACGCGCGCATTGCCATAGCCGTCGCTCATGAAGATCGTGCCGTCAGGCGCAAAGGCAATATCCGTCGGCAGATTGAATGGCCCTCCGCCATGCGTGACTTTCTTCCAGGCCACAGAGCTGTAATCGTCAGCGGGCACACCGGTTTTGGAACGATGACCGCGCTCACCGATGGTCTGCAGTAGTTCGCCCTCCGGCGTAAATTTCATGAACTGCATGTGGTGGCCATCAGTAAGCCAAAGATTGCCTTGCTCGTCGAACCGGATCGCATGCGGGAAACGGAACTGCCCCGCACCCCAGGAGAGCAAAAAGTCACCATTGCGATCGAACACGACGACGGGGTGCTCTGCGCTGCGGTTGAAGCAGTAGATGCGGTCGTGTGGATCAACAGCGACGGCCGCCGGCTTCATCTCGATACCGGCGGGAACATGCGCCCAGTCCTCGTGCACTTTGTAGGTGTATTGGCCGCTGCCGACGATCTGTTCCATGGCTTCCTCCCGATGGGCTGCTTGGATGAAGGCTGGCGCGACGCACCTGCGATCGGCGCAGGATTTGCGAACGAGGTCGTCGGTCCACCGCAAACTCGTGCTATTTATCATGCCGATTTACTTCGCACGTCCAGCCACCTCCGCCGCGGCGGTGTGAGAGGTCCGAAACGGATGGTGTTCCATGACGATGGTGTACCCACCGCATTGGCGGCGGGCGCCGGACGGCCTACACGTACGCCCGGAAACAGGGGGGGCAGTTACTGCGTGGTCTCGGCAAAAAATGCGTGATCTCGTGCAAGTATCCGGCAGGCACGCAGGGCACTGAGTGTCTGAACGCCCTGACGACGCCGGGGCCGGAATCACACGGCTGATTCATACAGAACCGATGCGACCGAAACGAGGGTGAACCATGAGCACTGAGAAAATGCTGGCCCAGATGTCTCGTCAGCCCGGCTTCATCGCGGCGCTCGATCAAAGCGGCGGCTCGACGCCCGGCGCACTGCGCCTCTACGGGGTTCCCGACAGCGCCTACAGCGGCGACGCGGAGATGTTCCGGCTGATGCACGAGATGCGCGTGCGTATCATGACTGCTCCCGCGTTTACCGGCGCGAAGGTTGTCGCCGCGATCCTCTTCGAGGGCACGATGGATGGGGTGGTGCGGGATAAGCCGGTACCCGCCTGGCTGTGGAACGAGCGCGGCGTCGTTCCCTTCGTGAAGGTCGATCAGGGGCTCGAGCCCGAGCAGGACGGGGTTCGTCTGATGCGTCCCATGCCCGCGCTCGATGCGACACTGGCCCGCGCGGCCAGGCTTGGGGTGTTCGGTACCAAGATGCGTTCAGTTATCAATCTGCCGTCGCGGGCCGGCATTGCCGCGATCGCGCGACAGCAGTTCGAGATCGCGGAACGCATCACCAGGAGCGGTCTGATGCCGATCCTTGAGCCCGAGGTACTGCTGCAAAGCCCGGACAGGGCCGCTGCGGAAGCCATTTTGCGGGAAGAACTGACCAGGCAGCTCGAAGCGATGCCGGATGGACAGCGCGTGATGCTGAAGCTGACGATTCCGGAGACGCCGGATTTCTATGCCTCGCTGATTGGCCATGAGCGCGTGGTCCGCGTTGTCGCGTTGTCCGGCGGCTACTCGCGGGCGGACGCCTGCCGGCACCTGGCTACCAACCACGGCATGATCGCCAGTTTTTCGCGCGCCCTTGCCGAAGGCCTCACCCGTTCGATGACGGACCAGGAGTTCGATGCGGCGATCGAGAAGTCCATTTCGGAAATCTACCACGCTTCAACTATAAAGGTCTGAACGTGCCGTTGTCCGGCTCGGCAATCCGGCCGGCTGCGGGATAGAGAGCGATCATGAGCGGTCGTTCGCTTGCCGCTGGCCGGCCCGATTCGGCGGGCTGTGCGGCGCGCGGCCGGTTCTGGCCGACACGGAAAAGAAAGGGAATCCCGGCTTCCGGTGTAGAAATGTGCTCCATGGCGCCGGCAGACGCGTTGCGTGCCACCGGTCACCGATGACGGCACCTTGGGATTCCATGCGAATGCACCTTATGCCGCAAACATAGGATGGTCACGGGCAGCCGCTTTGTCGTGATCTGCGGCAAAGCAAAAAAAGACCATCGCATTGATCCGACGCGACGATTCCTTTGCCAAATTTCAACGGCTTTTGCAGCTTAACGGCCAGAGGCAGCAGAAGGTTATTGTAGCACCAGAACCCTTGGGCGGGATGTCGTGCCAACAGATCCATGGCGAAGGTCGCCAACGAAGAAGAGCGCGGACGCATGCCAAATGGCGCGCTTCGTACGATTTCGAAGCCATGGCGCTGCAGCTTCTCGGTCAACAGCATTGGATCATAGCGTCTGTAATGCCCAACGATATCGTCGAAGCGGCTCCACTGTGACGCGTGCAATGGTACAGATAGCAACAGGGCGCTTCCTGGCCTGGCCAGTCGGGCAAGTTCAGAAAAGCACGCGTCGTCGTCCTCGATGTGCTCGACAATATCAAACGCGCACAGCAAATCGAAAGCGGCATCCGGGAACGGAAGAGCGGTAGCGGGCGCGAGCGCGGCGTATCCCCCCCTTTCCCGCAATCGAGAGAGCGCCTCCTTGCTGATGTCAATAAAGAACGTCTCGGCGACAGGCAAACGTGGATGCAGCCCTGGCCCTATCTCCAGTCTGCGTGGTCCCTCGCCAAGAAGTGTCTGGACGACCGGCCAGGTGTTGAAGCACTCGGGGCCTACCAGTCTCGACTTGCGCCATAACGTATCATAGAACTTGGTGTTCGCCGTCCGCAGGTCGGGCGCTTCTCCCGTCACCGTTGCGAGGTTGGATTCTGACCGGCTCGTAATCTGCAACCTCCCTTGACCCAGAACAGCGGTTGGTCCACGATGTATCGGGCCCCGTGGCTGGTGCCAACCTGACATTATTGGGTTGCGGATTTTGTGAGTGCGCTATACCCTGCGCGCACTGACAATGTGGCGCGAATCAGGGTCAATGGCAACGCAGGATGGTATGGCCGCGGCGAACAGTACAACGACGGAGGGCGAAGTTGCTTGGCTGCTGATTGAGACTTTGCAACTCGAGCGATCTCCCGAGGAAATTATTCCGGATGCGCCTCTGTTTGGCGATGGGCTTGGCCTTGATTCGATCGATGCGCTGGAGATTGCCCTCGCATTGTCGCGTTCGTACGGATTCGAAATAAAATCCGAAGAGGCTCGCGCTCAACAAATATTTTCCTCGCTGCGGAATCTAACGAAATATATTAACGACCATAGAAAGCGTTGAATAAGTGCAGTTCGCTGAATGGCTGCTGCCGGAATGCCCATGACAGGACAGTCCATAGAGTATCCGTTGCTTCGCCGGCAACCGCACGACGTGGTGCACCGTTTGCAAGGCAAAAGCATCACCGCTGAAAGCTTCTTGCACGCCGCTTATCACGCTGCCGAAGCGTTGCCCGATGCGCCTTTCGTCATCAACGCCTGCCGCGAGCGCCTGTGGTTCGCGATCATGTTTGCCGCGGCCCTGCTTCGCAACCAGACGACTTTGCTGTGCAGCGATCGTACGCCGGAGCAAGTGCACGAAGTAGCGGACCAGTATCCCGGGCTTTACCTAGCGACCGATGATCCCAATCAGGACTGCATCGTCCGACGGCACGTTGTGTCCAACGCGCCGCTTCGTGCAATCACCGGTGTGCTGGCCGTCCCGTGCCTCGCTGCCTCCACGATCGCTGCCGTTGTTTTCACGTCCGGCAGCACAGGCAGGCCGGTGGGCCACCAAAAAACCTGGGGATCGCTCACGGAACGAAGCATTGATGCCGCCGCCTGTTTCGGATTTTCCGCGGACCACCCCGCGCATATCGTCGGCATGGTCCCGGGACAGCACATGTATGGCTTTGAAACCACTGTCCTGTTGCCGCTGCACGTTCCGGCCTCCACATGGTGCAGCGCTGCCTTCTATCCCCATGATGTCGCGGCCGCCCTCTGGTCGATTCCCGCGCCGCGCGTACTCGTGACCACGCCGCTCCAACTCGGCGCATTGCTGCGTGCGTCGGTCGAATTGCCGCCGCTGTATCGCATCATCTCCGCCACCGCACCGCTCGCACGTGAACTCGCCGAAGCGGCAGAACACAGCTGGCGGACCGAGGTGCACGAGATCTTTGGCGCCACGGAAGTCGGGTCTATCGCCTGCCGCCGCACCACGCAGAATGATATATGGCAAACCTACCCGCGGGTCCGATTGCAACAGGAGGGTGTCGAGGACCCGCTGTCCGTCTCGGTCACCGCTCCGTTTGCGGCGCCGCATCCATTGAACGACGTCATTGAACGGCACGATGCCACGCATTTCCGGCTGCTGGGCCGCCGCAGCGACATGATCAAGCTGGGCGGCCGTCGTGTCTCCCTGGCCGAGCTGAACCGTATCCTGACCGGTATCGAGGGCGTGATCGACGGCCAGTTCGTCGCGCCGGACGATCTTGAAACGCAGCCCAATGCCCGGCTGCAGGTGTTTGCGGTCGCCCCACAGCGTGACGCCAATGACATTCTGACCGAACTGCGCCGCCGTATCGATCCGCTGTTCCTGCCGCGCCGCGTGGTGCTGGTCGATCGGCTGCCGCGCAACGAAACCGGCAAGCTGACCGAAGCGGCGATCGGGGCGTTGCGAAGAGACCGGCCGGACCTATAGTGCCACGCGCGGCGGCGCGGTCGCACGCTGATGATGCACCTCATGGAAACGCCACACGTCTTCACCATCGGCCTCGATCATCCCGCGCTGGCCGGCCACTTCCCGCAGCAGCCGGTGGTACCGGGCGTCGTCCTGATCGAGGCTGCCATCGCCCCTTTGATCAAGGCAAGCCGTGTCACCTGCCTGGAAGCAGCGAAATTCCTCGCCCCGGTTCAGTTTGGCGAGCCTGTCACCGTGACCGTCACCGGCGCCAGTCAGGGCCGGCTCAGCCTCACCGCCGAAGCCGCGGGCACCACCGTGCTGCGTTGCCGGGTCAGCTTCGACCCGGCATGAGGAAGCCCATGTGGAGCCAACGCCGCGAGCGCGGCAGCCGCGTGCTGGTGCGGTTGATGATCTTCCTGTCGTTCAGGCTTGGCCGGGCGACGGGCCAGGCCTTGCTGTATCCCATCACCCTCTATTTCTATCTGTTTTCGCCGGCCGCCCGTGCCGCATCGCGCGGCTTCCTGACCCGCGTGCTGCCCCGCCCGCCTGGCGCAGCCGACGTCGTGCGCCACATATTCACGTTCTCCCGTGTGTTGTTCGACCGCATCTTTCTTCTATCGAACCGAACGGCCGGATTCACCATCGATGCGACGGGCCTCGATGATCTGACCGCGGCACTGACGCATGGGCGTGGCTGCCTGTTGCTCGGCGCGCATTTGGGCAGTTTCGAGGTATTGCGCTGTTTTGGCCGGCAATCGCCGGTCCCGGTGAAGGTTCTCATGTTTCGTGGCAACGGCGGCGCCTACACCACGCTGGTCGAGGCACTGGATCCCGCGCTGCGACAGGACATCATCGAAATCGGCACGCCGGAGGCCATGCTGCGTGTGCACGAGAGCCTGCAACGCGGCGAGATCGTCGGCATCCTGGGCGACCGCGCGCCCCACAGTGACAAACTGGTCACGGTGCCGTTTCTTGGCGATCCGGCACCGTTTCCCACCGGACCGCTGTTGCTCGCCGCGGCCCTCGGTGCGCCGGTGGTATTGTTCCTGGGCGTCCGCACAGGGGCGCGCACCTACACCGTGCATTTCGAACATTTCGCCGACCGCATCGTGTTGGACCGCGGCAACCGCGTGGGGCAAATCGCGCTCCACGTGCAACGCTACGCCCGCAGGCTGGAACACTTCTGCCGCCGCTATCCTTTCAACTGGTTCAACTTCTATGACTTCTGGGATGCCCGCCTCGCTTCGTCACCCGCGCCGCAGCCTGCTGCGCGGCGCCATGCTGGGTATCCTGTGGACGCCGCTACGGGCAGCGGGCGCTTCTCTGCCGCCGATTGACGCACTGATGCAGGCGCTCGCGGGCGTTCCCGCGCGCCGGGCGGATTTCATCGAGATCAAAACCATCGCTGCCTTGTCCGAACCCATCACCGCGACCGGGGCGCTGATCTACCGCCGCCCCGACTACCTGGCGAAGATCACGGCCGCCCCGCATGCCGAGCAATTGGTGGTCGATGGCGACCAGCTCACACTGACCGAGGGGACCGAGGCGTCGCACGTTATTGCGCTGGACAGCCATCCCCGCCTGCGCGCCCTGGTGGATGCGGTTCGCGGCACGCTGTCGGGCAATCTGGCCTCGCTGCGCCGGCAGTACACCGTCACCATGACGGGCAGCCTCACCGCCTGGCGCTTGGACCTGACCCCGATCGAAGCCGGGGTTGCGTCGCTGATCCGGTTGATCGCCATCGAAGGTACCGGCACCACGCTGCGCACGGTGCGCACGGTGCAGGCGAACGGTGACGAGAGCCGCATGACGATCAATCCCGAGCCGTGACGATAGCGCGCCGCTGGCGCGGCCTGCCGATCATCGTCGCCTTTGCCGGCGCGGTGCTGGCCGCCTTCCTGGTTCTCTCCCAGGTCACCATCCGCACCGACATGAGCGAATTCCTGCCGCCCGGGCGGACCCCTGTCGCGCGCCTGATGCTGCAGCAATTCCGCTCGGGCGCCGCGACGAGCATGGTCATGCTCGCCGTCGAGGGTGCACCGCCCGCGGCACTTGCCCGCATCAGCCGCAGCATGACCGCGGCGCTGGACCGATCGCATTTGTTCATGTTCGTCAGCGACGGCGATGCGTCACTGGTCGGCAGCGACACAGAGCAGGTTTTGCTCCGTTATCGCTACCTGCTGTCGCCGGCGGTGACGCCGCAGGCATTCTCGGTGCCTGCGCTGCATGCCGATATGGGGCGATTGCTGCGCGGATTGGAGTCTTCCGCGGCGCCGCTGGTATCGCAATTTGGCCTGGTGGACCCGCCTGGAGCCTTCCTCGCCCTGCTGCGGCAATGGATCGGTGCCAGCCAGGTGCGCTCGGTGGATGGCGTCTGGTTCGCCCCCCATCGCGACCGCGCGCTGATCGTGCTGCGGTCGCGGGCGCAGGGCATGGACCTGGAGGGGCAGCAGCGGGCCCAGGCGGCGATCGAGGCCGCGTTTGCCAATGCCGATCCCGGTGGTGCGCACTTGCTCTCTGCCGGTCCGGCGGTGTTCGCACGCGAGGCTGCTGATACGATGCGTGGCGACGTCACCATGCTGTCGATCGCCTCGACGGTGCTGCTTGCGGCGCTGTTGTTCTGGCGGTTCCGCTCGGTCTGGGTGCTGCTGCTGGTCGCGGTGCCCGTCACGCTTGGTATCGCTGCCGCCGCCCTGGCGGTGCAGGTCTTGTTCGGCTTCGTTCATGGTGTGGCGATCGGCTTCGGCGTCACCATGCTGGGCATTACGCTGGACTACCCGGTGCTGCTGGTAGGCCATCGCAAGCTTGCCGAGCCGGCTGCGGACACGTTGCGGCGCATCGGCCAGGCGTTTCGCCTCGCGGTATGCTCTGCCGCGCTCGGTCTGACGGGCATGCTGTTCACGGGCATTCCCGGCCTGTCGCAGCTCGGCTGTTTCTCCGTGGTTGGCCTGGTGGTGGCCGCCGGCGTGACCCGCTGGCTGCTGCCCCACCTGATCGTGGCCGCCGATCTGGCCCCCGTCTCTGCCGGCGATCCCGCGCATCTGCTGCGGGTGGAGCATCTCCGCGCCTGGCGTGGTTGGGTGGCGGCGGTGTGTGTTGCCGCAGTGGCCGGGCTCGTGGCGGCGGGCGGGCCGCGGTGGCAGACCAACCTTGCCGCGCTCAGCCCCGTGCCGCCCGAGGCGATGAACCTCGACGCCGCGTTGCGCCGCGAGCTGGGAGCGCCGGACACGGTTCTGATGGGGCTGGTCCAAGGGGCATCGGTCCAGGATGTGCTGCAACAGGAAGAGGACCTGGTGCCAACAATCGACGCACTGGTCAGCCGCAACGTCCTCGCGGGCGCCGAGCTGGCGGCGCGCTATCTGCCCAGTGCCAGAACGCAGCTTGCGCGCCGCGCGATGCTGCCGGATGCCGCCGCCTTGTCGGCGCGTGTCGCGCAGGCGCAGACCGGACTGCCGTTCCGGCCCAGCGCGTTTCAGCCATTCGTGGACGCCGTCGCAGCGAGCCGCGCCTTGCCCCCGCTGCTGTCGGCGGACGTCGCGGCGCCCCTGTTTCGTGCCCGCATCGATGCGTTGCTGTATTCACATGACGGCGTTCATTATGGCCTGATCACCCCCATCGAACTGCACGATCCGGCTGCATTCGCCGCGGCCTTGCGCCGGTCCAACGGCCGGTTCGTTGACATGGCCGATGAAATGAACCGTCTCGTTGCCGATTACACCGGCACCGCCTGGCGCTGGTTCGCCATCGGCGGCGCCAGCGCGCTGGCGGTCATCGCCGCCGGGCTGCGTTCACCCCGCCGGGTCCTGGCGGTGGCCGCCGCCATCCTTGCCGCTCTGCTGACGACGGTCGCAATCCTCACTGCGATCGGCACAGAGCTGTCGCTGATTCAGGTGGTCTCGCTGCAATTGGTCGCGGGCGTTGGGCTGGACTACGCGCTGTTCTTTGCCCGCCGCCAGCTTGACCAGGAGGAGCGTGCCCGCACGTTGCGCACCCTGGTCACCTGCAATGCCATGACCGTAGTCACATTCGGTGTGCTGGCCTTGTGCCGCACGCCCCTGCTGCGGCAGATCGGCCTCACCGTTGCGATCGGCGCCGTCCTGGCGCTGGTGTTCGCCTTCCTGTTCGCGGGCGTCCTGCCGCGCGACAGCCAGGAGGAGTGTGGCTGAGTGCGACCGCTGGTCCTGACAGCGACCACCGTGATCAGCGCGATCGGCCGCGGTGCGGCAGAGACTCTGGCCGCGCTGCGCGGCCGGCGCGGCGGGCTGGTGCCGTGTGACTTCCAAGGTATTGCGACCGGCTTCATCGGCCGCGTGCCGGATGTCGAGGCGCATGCGCTGCCCCCGGCGCTTGCCGGCTTCGATTGCCGCAACAACCGGTTGGCGGACCTGGCGCTGCGCACCGACGGTTTTGCCGCCGCGGTCGCTGCGGCGCGCGACCGGCTGGGCGCGGCGCGCATCGCCGTGGTGCTGGGGAGCAGTACGTCGGGGATTCTGTCAACAGAGGAGGCGTATCGGGCGCGGGATCCGGGGACCGGGGCGCTGCCGGCGGGCTTCGACTACGACCGCACGCACGAGATGTTCTCGCTGGCGCATTTCGTGCGCGCGGCCCTTGGCTTGCGCGGGCCGGCGATGACCGTCTCGACCGCCTGCGCGTCCAGTGCGCAGACGTTCATCGATGCGCGCCACCTGATCGAGGCTGGCGTCTGCGACGCGGCCATCGTCGGCGGTGCGGACAGCCTGTGCGGCATGACGCTGCGCGGATTCGCCTCGCTGGAGCTGATCTCGCCGGTGCCCTGCGCCCCTTGCGACGCCGCCCGCGCCGGTATCTCGATCGGCGAGGCGGCCGGGTTCGCCTTGCTGGAACGCGATGGCGATGGGGTTGCGCTGGTGGGATCCGGGGCGAGCAGTGACGGCTATCATATGTCGGCGCCGCATCCCGAGGCCGAGGGCGCGATCGCGGCGATGCGGGCGGCGCTGGCTGGCGCGGGGCTGTCGCCCGCGGACATCGGCTACGTGAACCTGCACGGCACCGGCACGCGTGCCAACGACGCGATGGAGGACCGCGCCATGCTGGCCGTGTTCGGCGCCGGCACGCCGTGCAGCTCGACCAAGGGGTGGACCGGCCATGCGCTGGGTGCGTGCGGCATCGTGGCGGCGGTGATCTGCGGGCTTTGCCTGCGGCATGGCTTGCTTCCGGGTGGACTGAACATTGCGACGCTGGACCCGGGGTTCGGCGCCAACGTGCTGCTGCGGAATACCGATGCGCCGGTGCGGCGGGTGATGAGCAATGCGTTCGGGTTCGGCGGCACCAATTGCAGCCTGGTCTTCGCGGCCGGCGCATGATGCAGGCGTTCATATGCGGCGTTGCGGTCTGCGGCCCCGGGCTGGACGGCTGGGCGGAGGGCCGCGCCATCCTGGCGGGCGAGCGAGCCTATGAGCCGCGGCCGATACAGCCGTCGGTGCCGAGCATTCTGGCGCCGAACGAACGGCGGCGGACCGGCGCCGCGGTCCGCCTGGCACTGAGTGTCGCGCAGCAGGCCAGCGAGATGGCGGGCATCGCTCCGGGCGCCATTCCCAGCCTGTTTGCCACCTCCAACAGCGACGGCGCGGTGATGCACGCGATCCTGCAGACCCTGGCACGCGATGAGCCGGTGTCGCCGACTCAGTTTCATAACTCGGTGCACAATGCTGCGTCGGGCTACTGGTCGATCGCCACCGGGTCGCGGCAGCCGACGAGTTGCCTCTCCGGCCACGATGCCACCGCGGCGGCGGCGCTGCTGAAGGCGGTCGCGGCCGGGCAGGTGGAGCAATCGCCGATCTTGCTGTGCGTTTATGAGGTGCCGATGCCGGAGCCGTTGGCATCCCGGCGGCCGACGGTCGGCAGCTTTGGCGCCGCGCTGGTGCTGGCGCCGCGGGCGGGCGCAGGGGCGCTGGCCCGGCTGTCGCTGGCCTACCGGGCGGGGGCGGCCACCATGGCGCAGGAGGCGCCGCGTGGGGCGGCGTGGCGCGAGCTTGCGGCGGGGAATCCGGCGGCCCGGCTGCTGCGCCTGCTGGAAACGCTGGCACTCGGGGTTGCCGACGTCTTCGCGCTGCGCTTGCTGGATGGGCAGCTGGAGATCACGGTGGACCCATGCTGACCCGTGAGCACATTCTCGGGCTGATACCGCATCAGGGGACGATGTGCTTGCTCGACCGGGTGCTGGACTGGTCGGCGGGGGAGATAGTGTGCGCTGCGTCGTCGCACCTGGCGCCCGATAACCCGTTGCGGCGCGATGGCCGGCTGGGTGCGATCTGCGGCATCGAATACGGGTTGCAGGCCGCGGCGCTGCACGGGGCGCTGGTGCGGGGTGGGGTGACGTCTGCGACGTTGGCTGTGGCAGCGGCGGAGGAGCCGGTCGCGTTGGTCGCCTGCGCGGGGATCGGCCAGGCCGCGGCGGCCAGCCGGATCGCGGTGGCTGGCCACGCAGCGGCGGCCGGGACGGTCGGCACGGACATGCGCAAGCCAGCGCCGGCCTATCTGGCCGCGCTGCGCAGCGTGGAGCTGTTTGTCGAATACCTGGACGATCCGGCTCTTGGCTTGCTGCGGGTCACCGCGGCGGCGGAATTGGTCGCTCCCAGTGGGTCGATCTACTGGTTCGCCGTCGCTTCGGAATCGGCGCAGCCGTTGCTACGCGGGCGAGCCACCATCGCCTTTCCCGGTCTGCGGGCATGAAGCGCGCCCTGGTCACCGGCGGCGCGGGCACGCTGGGGTCGGCGATTTGCCGGCGTCTCGGGCGCGACGGGCTGCATGTGATTGTGCATACGCATGCCAGGCTGGAGGCCGCCGAAGCGGTGGTGGCGGATATCCGTGCTGCGGGAGGGTCGGCGAGCGTGCTGGCCTGCGACCTGAGCGATGTCGGCGCCTCGGAAGCGGCGCTGCAGCCGGTGCTGGCGGATGGCGTGCCGCAGGTGGTGGTGCACAGCGCCGGCACCCATGACGATGTGCCGATGGCGGGCATGTCGGAGGCGCAGTGGCGCGCGGTAATCGACGTGTCGCTGCATGGGTTCTTCGCCATCACACGGCCTTTGCTGTTGCCGATGATGGCGACGCGGTGGGGGCGGATTGTGGCGATTTCGTCGGTGTCGGCGATCATGGGGAATCGCGGGCAGGTCAACTATGCCGCGGCGAAGGCGGGGTTGATCGGGGCGGTGCGGGCCTTGTCGCTGGAGCTGGCGAGCCGGGGGGTGACGGTGAATGCCGTCGCGCCGGGGATTATCGATTCGCCCTGGGTGGCGGCGGCCATAGATGCGCGGCGGATCGCCGAGCTGGTGCCGATGAAGCGGGCGGGGCGGCCGGAGGAAGTTGCCGATCTGGTGGGGTTTCTGGCGTCGCCGCAGGCGGCTTACATCACCGGGCAGACGATTTCGATCAATGGCGGGATGGCGTGACCTGGTGCGGCGGTTTCTCCTGAACGGCCGCCATCAGCGGAGGAAGCAAGCCAGGTAGAGACAGGCACGTTGTGGCAGAACAGACACGGTTGCGATCGCCATATTGAACCGGTACAAAAATAAGTTGAGTCCGGTGCGGGAATGGTGCTGAACTTCTGAATTGCTATTCGGCGTAGGGTCGACGCGACAAGCGGCCGAATTTTAAAGGAAGCATCGGATGAAAGGGAGGGTGTCCGCGCTGGCGATCGGGTTCGCCGGAGCGCTTGTTGTTGCCGGTTGCTCGAATACCCTTGCCCTCCACTATGTTGCAACCGAGCAGGCTTCGCAGTCGTCCGTTACACTATCGTCGGTGCATGTCGTCGATAAGCGAGGCGAACCAGATCCCACGTGGTACGGCGCCATACGTGGCGGATACGGAAACCCGCTCAAGACGCTGCACTCCGACAAGCCGATCGACCAAACCGTGCAGGACGCCTTTGAGGCGGCGCTTGTGGCGCGAGGGGTTCGCGTTGACCGGAGTGCGGATGCGCCATCGCTGATGGTGGCGGTTACGGCGTTCGAGGCGGACCGCGTTATGCGGTCGGAGGTGGTGATCCGGATGGATGTTGTTGTGAAGTCACCCTCTGGCGACACGATCTACAGCCATGAGACAGCCGAGGATAAAGTCAAATTCGGCGGCCTTGCCGAGGGCGTCTTCGCCGACCCCAAGGATCTCCAGGATTACACGCAGGCGACGATGAATGACGCCATCAATGAAGCGATTGACGCTCCGGGTTTCCTGGCAGCGATTGCGGCGCAGCGATAGCGCTGCGAATGCACCTGGATCGGGTCTGGGGCAGGCTGCGGGCGACAGAGAGCCGCGGGTGCCGTTGGCGGCAGAGAAAAGGTTCTACGCGGATACAGGCAGATTGATGCTGATGCATGCGGGTGGTGCGGTGCGGCTGGCGTCTGCCTGCCAACTTTGAGAATCGATGAACGTCTTTGCGAGCCGCGACGATTTCGACGAGTAGCAGGATTTGAGAGCAGGCGGCGTTTGGGGTACGCGCGTGCATGCTCGCCGCCGGGGGACGGTGAGTTCGAATCGGGATGGCGGGGCCGGTTGTGGTCCGGTCCCGGATGGTGCATTGGTATATCGTAACGATTCAGGTCAGAGTGATGCTGGGGCGGCGACCTCCCGCGCCGGCGAAACCGGCCAGTGCGGGACTGGCGCGGTTTCCGTCTGCTCGAATGTTTCCGGACAAGGCTGGGCTTCCGGCGATAGGCATTCGGCTGACGCTTGCTGTGGCGGTGCACGATCGCACGATTGCTCCTC
>Ga0335074_10008430_pt1 | contig 14324 bp, 9 predicted proteins | sample Lox_Sample_23_FD_206715 | JGI IMG/M metagenome (GOLD analysis project Ga0335074, IMG submission 206715) | Soil microbial communities from Loxahatchee National Wildlife Refuge, Florida, United States - Lox_Sample_2.3 | ecosystem: Environmental > Terrestrial > Soil > Wetlands | place: USA: Florida...
GGATCTCGACGACCTGCCCCAGGGAAGCTGGCCGCGCTACCTGGCCGAGCCCGCCGACCGGGCACGCGTGCTCGACTCGGTGCTCCGCTGGGGTTTCGTGCTGCTCCGCAACGTGCCCGCCGAAGCCGGGATGGTGCTCGAAGTCGCCGCCAGCTTCGGCTTCGTGCGGGAGACGAACTATGGCCGGCTGTTCGACGTCCGCGTCGAGCCACGGCCGGGCAATCTGGCCTTCACCAGCCGGCGGATCCTGCCGCACACCGACAACCCGTACCGCGATCCTGTGCCCACCGTCCAGCTGCTGCACTGCCTGCGCGCGGCCGACGACGGGGGGCGCACCAGCCTGACCGACGGATTCGCGGCCGCCTGTCAGCTTCGTGCCACGGACCGCGAGACGTTTCAGATCATCGCGGGAACCCCCGTTCCGTTCGGCTACACCGACGACAGCACGGAACTGCGGGCCAGCCAGCCGCTCATCCAGCTCAGCCCGCGCGGCCAGGTCCGTGGCATCCGGTTCAACAACAGGTCGGCCCGGCCGCTGCGGCTGCCGTACGCGGAGGTGACCGCGTTCTACGCGGCCTACCGGCGCTGGGCCGAGCTACTGGCCCGGCCGGAGCGCCAGCTGAACCTGCGGCTTGGACCGGGCGACTGCCTGATCTTCGACAACACGCGGATCCTGCACGGCCGCACCGCGTTCGGCGGAACCGCCGGCAGGCACCTCCAGGGCTGCTACGCCGACCTTGACGGATTGGCCAGCACGCTTGCCGTGCTGCGCCGGAAGCTGGAGACATCATGACCGCGATCGACGCGATAGCGGAGTTGTTCGCCGGGCCGGGGGCGCGCGATTACCTGGGCGAGCCGGTGACGATCGGCGAGCACCTGCTGCAGGCCGGGGCCCTGGCCGAGGCGGCCGGGGCGGACGGGGCGCTGGTGGCGGCGGCCCTATTGCATGACGTGGGCCACCTGCGGCCCGAAGCCGGGGTCGGGCACGGCGATGTCGGCGCGCGGTGGCTGAGCCAGTGGTTCGGCGAGGCGGTGACCGAGCCGGTCCGGCTGCACGTGGCGGCGAAACGGTACCTGTGCGCGGTCGAGCCCGGATACTTCGGCCTGCTGTCGGCCGAGTCGGTCCGCTCGCTGGCCCTCCAGGGCGGCCCGATGACGGCGGCGGAGGCTTCGGCGTTCGAGGCGGCGCCGCACGCGCAAGATGCGGTGGCGGTGCGCCGCTGGGACGACCAGGCCAAGGATCCGGCGGTCACCCCGCCATCGTTCGCGCACTTCGCACCGCTACTTGAGACCCTGCTTACTTAAGATCGGGGCCGGATCGTGACCGGGCGCGCGTCCGCGATAGGGCGTTGACCGCGATCGAGTTGCGCACGCTGAACGCGACCGCGCTGCCCAGGTAACGGTCGTCGGACCACTCGACAGGAACGCCGGCCGGGTCCGTGGTCAGGCGGCGCTCGCGCAGCAAAGGCACCCGGGGGCTCACGCCGAGTAGCCTCGCGTCCTCGGCCGAGGCCGGCACCGCGTCGATCACGTGCTCGGCATCGGCGAACACGACGCCAAGTTCCTCCAGGCGCTCGGTGATCGAGCACTCCTCCAGGCCCATGCCGGCCACCAGCGCGCCCACCTGGTCGGGGTAGGCGCCGCGCTCGATCATCACCGGACGGCCGGACAGCAGGCGCACCCGGACCAGGTAGTAGATCGGCGCGCCCGGCGGCATGGCCATGCGCTCGGCTTCCAGCGGCTTGGCCGGCCTGCGCAGCAGGGTGACGACCCGGCCGCTCGGCACCTCTCCCATGGCCCGGGCCCAGCGTGAGAACGACAGCAGTTCACCGAAGCTCTGTACTCTCGGGCCGCCGATGACCACCCGGCGCGCCCCGCGCCTGGACGCGATCACCCCGTCGGCGCGCAGCGCCGCGAACGCCTGCCTGACCGTGCCGCGCGAGACGGAGTAGCGTTCGGCGAGCTCGCTCTCGGACGGCAGGCGGGTGCCTATCGCGTACCCGCCGGCCGCGATCGCGGCCTTGATATCCTCCGCCACCTTGCGGTAAAGCGAGGGCGAACGCGACACCTCCTGATCTACGGCCACGAAAGCTGAGCGTATCTGGCGGTTAGCCGCCAGGACATCCCACCGCGGATTGAATCCCGCCGGGTATCACTACGCTGTATCACTACGCTGGGGAGGTCGCTCAACGAGGAGGAACACCATGACCCAGCCCATCCCGCAGCCGGGCACCTACGCGCTCGACCCGGAGCGGACCACGATCCGCGCAGACGTCAAGGCCATGTTCGGCCTGTCGACGGTGCACGGGACGTTCCGGCTCAAGGACGGGGAGGTCACCATTGCCGGCGACCCGGCCGGGTCGCGCGTACAGGCCGTCATCGACGCGGGCAGCTTCGCCTCGGGCAACCAGAAAAGGGATTCCGACGTGACCTCGGCCCGCCTGCTCGACGCCAAGGAATACCCGCAGATCAGCTTCGACGGCACCGGGGTCCGGCAGGACGGCCAGGACTGGGTGGTAAGCGGCTCAGTCACGGCGCACGGGACCTCCGTGCCCGCCGAGGTCCGGGTTACCGAGGCCCGGTCGGACGACGGCACCGCCAGGTTCCGGGCCACCGCCCGCCTCGACCGCACCAGCTTCGGTGTCACCAATCAGAAGGGCGTGGTCGGCCGGACGGTGAACCTGGTCATCGAGGCGGTGGCCCGGCCCACCTGAATCCCCGCCTGACTGGCGCGCTGACTGGCGGGCGCCGGCGGGCCTGCGGCCGGGCAGGAACAGCAGGACCAGCAGCGCTCCGGCGGCCAGCGCGGCCGCGCTGATGACCGCGGCCCGGACCATGCCGGTGCGATAGGCGTGGTCGGCCGCGGCGGCGAGCGCGCGCCCGACGCTGGCGGGCAGCCGGCCGGCTACGGCGTGCGCCGCCGCGATGCTGGAAGTCGCGGCGGTACGCTCCGCACCGGACAAGCCGGCCACCGGCGTCCGGGCCAGCCGGGTCCGGTAGGCCCCGTTCAGGGCACTGCCCGCCACGGCCGGGGCGAGGCAGACCGCGATGCGCTGCACCGCCCGGTTCAGGGCGTTACCCGCGCCGACCGCGTCGGCGGGCAAGGTGGCCAGCACGGCGTCCGCCGATAGCGGCAGGGACAGGCCAAGCCCGATGCCGAATACGGCCAGCGCCAGCGCGGGCAGCCCGTAGCCGCCGCCGGCCGGGGCCCGCGTCAGCATGGCCAGCCCGGCCGCGCTGACCAGCATCCCGGCCGCGATCACGAGCCGGGTCCCCAGGCGCACGGACGACTTCTCGATCACGGCCGCGCTGGCCAGCATCGCGCCGATCATGGGAAGCAGCCGCAGCCCCGTCACCTGTGCGTCCGCGCCCTGGACGAGTTGCAGGTACGGGGTCAGCACGAACAGGACGCCTGTCATCGCGAAGCTGACCACGGCGAACGCGACCGTTCCCCACGTGAAGCCGCGACTTGCGAACAGCCGCAGGTCGACCAGCGGCGAGGCGGCGCGGAGCTGCCAGGCAGCGAAGCCGGCCAGCAACAGCGCCCCGCCTGCCAGGCTGGCCAGCACGGCCGGATCCCAGCCGTGGTCCGGCTGCTCGATGATCCCGTAGACCACCGCGGTCAGGCCGGCGGCGGACAGCAGCGCCCCGGCCCAGTCCAGCCGCAGGGACCCGAAGGCCCCCCGGTCCGGTCCTGCCCGGCCTGATTCTGCAGCGCTGCGCGGCACCAGCAGGGCCACGCCGGCCAGGCTCAGCGCTGCCACCGGCCCGTTGATGAGGAAGACCGACCCCCAGGCGAAGTGGGTCAACATCCAGCCGGCCAGCAGGGGACCGGCAGGCATGCCGAGCATCGTGCAGATCGCGGTTACCGCGACCGCCCGGCGCCGCTCCTGGTCGCCGGGAAACAAGCCAGGCAGGATCGAGATCGACAGCGGCATTATCACCGCCGCCCCCGCGCCCATCACCGCGCGCATCGCGATCAGCTCGGCCACGGTGTGGACCTGGCTGGTGATGACCGAGGCGACGCCGAACAGCGCAAGCCCGGCCAGCAGCATTGTGCGGTGGCCGAGCCGGTCGCCCAGCTGGCCCGCGGGCAGCAGCACCGCCGCCATAGCCACCGTGTAGGCGTCGGTGATCCACTGCAGCTGGCTGGTGGACGCACCAAGCGCGGCCGACAGCGTAGGCAGCGCGGTACTCAGGATGTAGGTATCCAGCCCGACAGCTAGCAGGCTGAGGCTGAGTGCGGCCAGGGCCCACCAGCGTGATCGGTGCTTGCGGGTTGTAGTCTCGGGCATGATCGGCTCCTTTCCGGGCCGGCGATCCCCGGGCGCGGGCCTGTCTTGGCGGACTCCCGGCCCGGGGGTTCCCTTTGTCAGCGGTGGGGCTTTTACCTGTAGGCACGCTCCAGCTGGCCGCGCTGCGCGGCAACGATCGCGGTGAACAGCTCGGTCACCCGCCCGGCCAGTGCGACCACCGCGTCCGGCGGCGGTTCTCCCTCGATCTCCAGGCTCCGGTGCAGCACGTCGGCGAGCAGGTCGGCCTGCTCGCTGAGCGGGACCCCGCCGCCGTCGCCCGGCCCGGCGAAGAACCCGCGCATCACGCCGCCAAGGACCACCCCGGCGCCGGCCACGGTCAGCCCCGGGCGCAGCAGGCCCTGTTCGCGCACCAGCTCCAGGTAGTTCTCGTTGCCGCCGAGCTCGGCCTGCGCGGCCGCGACGGTCTTGTCGGCGGCCAGGGCGCCGAGGACCTCTGCGTCGGACAGCAGCAGCGCGCGGACCAGCGGGCGGTCGGCGACCTCGACGAAAATGGCCCGCATCAGCCGCCCGGGCAGGGCCAGCCAGGGATCGTCGGCCAGGGCGGTCAGGATCTTCTCGAGCAGCCGCGCGGACTCCCGCTGCAGCACCGCCCAGAACAACGCCTCGCGTGTCTTCCAGTGCAGGTAGATGGTCCCCTTGCCGACACCGGCCGCCGAGGCGACATCGTCGATCGTGACCCGTTTGTAGCCGTGCCTGTGCAGCAGTTCGGCGGTGGCGTCGAGGATCCGCTCGGCCCGTTCCTGTCGCCGGGGGGATCCTGCTCCCAGCCGCGCTCCCTTATCCACTCGTTGATCATATGACTAATTTTCAAATCTAGTCAACAACTGATTACATGGCTTTGCGTTGCGCCCGGGCGAGATCCGCGGGTACGTTTTGGGCGACCTCACCAAGGGGACGACGGATGTGGTTCGGGATACTCGGGCCGTTGCTGGTTCGCGACGGGGAGTCCGTTATCAGCGTGCCGGCGGCCCGGCATCGAGCGCTTCTCGCGGTGCTGCTGCTCCATGCGGGAAGGATCGTCAACGCCGACACGCTGGCCGAAATCGTGTGGGATGGGGCACCACCGGCAGGCGCCGGGATTACGCTGCGGTCGCATGTTTCGCGGCTGCGTCAGGTTCTTGGCCCGCACGCGGGGGCACGGGTGGTGACCCGGTATCCGGGGTACCTGATCGAGGCCAGGGAGGAGGAAGTCGACCTGCTGCGCTTCCGCCGCCTGTACCGGGAGGGCGGTACCGCCGTCAGGGCCGGGCACTGGGAGCGGGCAGCAGAGACACTGGGAGAAGCCCTGGGGATGTGGCGTGGGACACCGCTGGCCGACATCCCGGGTGAGCTGTTGCACCGCGATGAGGTGCCGAGGCTTGACCAGCTTCGGCTCCAGGTCCAGGAATGGCAGATCGAGGCCGGACTGCACCTGGGTCGCCATGGCGAGCTTGTGACCGAGCTGCAGTCGCTGACCGCGGCTCATCCGCTGCGGGAGCGCTTTGTGGTCCAGCTCATGCTCGCCCAGTACCGGTGCGGTCGCCAGGCCGAGGCGCTTGCCACCTATCAGCATGCCCGGCGCGTGCTGGTGGATGCGCTCGGAGCCGAGCCCGGCGCCGAGCTACGCGACCTGCACCAGCGCATCTTGGCCGGTGACCCTTTGCTCGAGGCTCCGAGCCCGGCGTCATCTGTGACGCGCGGCACCGGCCCTTTGGTGCCGCGCCAGCTCCCGGCGCCGGTGGCGCATTTCGCCGGCCGGTCGGAAGAGCTGGCCGCGCTGAGCAGGCTGCTGGACCGGCCTGCTGAAGCGGGTGCCCAAGGGGCCCAGATGCCGGAAGCGATCGTGATCTCCGCGATAGGCGGGACGGCCGGCGTGGGCAAGACCGCGCTGGCGGTGCACTGGGCGCACCAGGTCGCCGGCCACTTCCCTGATGGGCAGCTTTACGTGAACCTGCGCGGCTATGATCCCGGCCAGCCGGTGCCCGCGACGGAGGCGCTGTCCGGGTTTCTGCGGGCCCTCGGCGTGCCCGGCCAGGACATAGCCGGGGCGGAGAGCGACCGGGCAGCGCAATACCGCAGCCTGACGGCCGACCGCAGGATGCTTGTGCTGCTTGACAACGCCAGCGAGGTCGAACAGGTCAGGCCCCTGCTGCCAGGCTCCCCGGCCTGCATGGTCGTGGTGACGAGCCGGGATTCGCTGGCCGGGCTGGTGGCCAGGGACGGTGCCCAGCGCATGGACCTGGACCTGCTGCCGGCCGATGACGCGCTCGGGTTGCTCCGTGTCATGATCGGTACCAGGGTCGACGCCGACCCGGATGCGGCGGAGATGCTGGCCGACCGGTGTTGTCGGCTCCCGCTGGCACTGCGGGTGGCGGCCGAGCTCGCCGTGGCCCGGCCTGGCGTCTCGCTCGCCGAGCTGGCCGGGGAGCTGGCCGACCAGCAAGGGCGGCTGGACCTGCTTGACGCCGGCGGGGATCCCCGGACCGCGGTGCGGGCCGTGTTCTCCTGGTCATACCGGCACCTCGACGATGACGCTGCCCGCGCGTTCCCGCTGCTTGGCCTGCACCCGGGACCCGACCTTGACTGCCACGCCGCCGCCGCGCTCACCGGCGCCGGCCTGGACAACGGCCGCCGGTTGCTCGACCGGCTGGCCCGTGCGCACCTGATACAGCTCGTCACGCCTGGCCGGTACGGCATGCATGACCTGCTGCGCGCCTACGCCGGGCAGCTTGCGGCCACTCAGGCCACAGATCAGGAGCGGCGGGCGGCGCTGACCAGGCTATTCGACTACTACCTGCACACCGCCGCCACGGCGGCCGCCGCCCTCTACCCTCGCGAGACCCCCCGCAGGGGCAAGGTTCCGCAGCCGGGCGATCCCGTCAAACCGGTGTCCGAGCCCGGCACCCCAGCCACGTCACGTCGCTGGCTCGACGCCGAACGCGCGACCCTGGTCTCGGTCGCCGTCTATGCCGCGGACCATGGCTGGCCCGGCCACGCCACCGGCCTGGCCGCTGCCCTGTCCCGCTATCTCGACACGGGAAGCCACTATGCCGAGGCCGTTACCATTCACGCCAGCGCCCGCGAGGCGGCAAGGCAGGCCGCCGACCGCGCGGCCGAAGCCTCCGCGCTTAACGGTCTCGGCCTGGTCGACTCGAGGCAGGGCCGTCATGAGCAGGCCGCCGGTCACTTCGAGATGGCCCTGGCGCTGTGCCGCCAGACCGGGGACCGGACCGGCGAGATCCGCGCCCTGGTCAACCTCGGCCTGGTCGACTCGAGGCAGGGCCGTCATGAGCAGGCCGCCGGTCACTTCGAGATGGCCCTGGCGCTGTGCCGCCAGACCGGGGACCGGACCAACGAGATCCGCGCCCTGGTCAACCTCGGCCTCGCCGACTTGCGCCGGGCGCGCCATGAACAGGCCGCCGCCCACCTCGAGGAGGCCCTTACCCTGTGCCGGGAGGCGGGAGACCTGACGCCGCGGGGCTACGCGCTGACCACCCTCGGCCTCCTGCACACCGGGGAGGGTCGCTACCAGCAGGCCGCCGAGTATCACCAGCAGGCGCTGACCCTCTTCCGGCAGGTCGGCGACCGGTCGGGCGAAGCCAATACGCTCAACGGCCTTGGTGAGCTTTTCCTGGCGGTCGGCCGACCCGACGACTGCCGCGCCCACCACACCATGGCGCTTGGCGAGGCCCGGGATATCGGCGACAGGTACGAACAGGCACGCGCCTATGATGGCCTCGCCCGCGCCAGCCAAGCAGAAGGCGCCGCCGACGAGGCCGAACGTCACTGGAAGCTGGCGCTCGCCATCTACACCCAGCTCGGCACCCCCGAGGCCGATCAGGTCAGGGAGCAGATGGCGGCCGGGACGTCCGGCCCTGCCCGACTAGACACTGCCCGACTAGACACTGCCCGACTGACACTGCCCGACCAGACACTGCGCAACCAGACCCCGTGCAGCCCTAGCCCCTGACCCCCATCCCCAGGATGGCCTGTCGTCCCCGTTCTTCGCAGGGGCTAGGGCTGCATCATCACTCTGCCAGCCGGTTGTTGAATCTGCGTTGCACCGGCGTGGCACCGGGTTGTCAGCGGCCGTTGAGCAGCATTCGGAGCAGCGGAACCGCCACCTGCGGCTGCGGTGCGCCGCACCTGGGACAATACGGTCCGCCAGAAGGTATGTTCAGCCAGTAACCATTGACGTTCGGTTGCGCTGCGTCGTACGCGGCGAGCAGTTGCCCGCTTGTCACGTGCTGCCCGCTGGGATTGGTGCTCAGGCCAGCCAGCACCGTGACATGCCTGTTCGCACCGCGGGCCTGGGCGGCGGCAGCCGTGACGAACGAGGTGAACGTACTGAGGCTGGTTTCCGACCCCTGTGCCTGGATGTCGATCACGTCGGCGTACCTGGCGGCGCTCGCGGCCAGGCCGAGCCTCAGGTACGCGGCGTAATGGCTGGATTCACCCGGTGCCAGCACGTCCGTCAGGTCGACGGCCGGGGCGGTGATGAACAGCAGGTGGTGGGCATGGACCAGGCTCGCCGCCAGTTCCTCGTACTTGGCCGGATTACGCTGCTCGCCGGCTGGCGTAAAGCTCCAGTCCTCGTTGTCGTAGAGCACGGCCCTGGTCCCGGCCGGGAGGCCCGGTCCGGCAAATTGCCTTTCCATCGCCTGGTAGCTGGTGAAAGAAACCGTCCGCAGCGCGCCGCTCACGGGCGCGGCCGCCGTCTGGGTCAGCCCGCGGATCAGGTAGGTCCTGTCGTTGCCGAAAAGGGTCTGCAACTGTGCGTGGGTAAGACCCGCCCCGCCGAGCAGGCTCACCGCAGACTGGTTGACGATCCACTCGGGTTTCCCTGATGATGGCGCGGCAGCCGGCCAAAAGCCGACAGCCAAGACAGCGGCGGCCGCTGACATCCTGACCGCCGCGCGGTGCTTCCCCTCGGTCATCGGCCCCGCCTTTCTGTGTACCAGGGGCATTGAGATTCGCCTGCATGGTCGTGGATGCGGTATACGGATTAGTCTCACTGCGGGGCGTTGAGTTCGCGTGGCATCCGCGTGGCGTCGGCAGACTCGACGGGAAGCACTGGCTGGCGCGGAAGGGCACTGGTGCGAGGTGAGGTTGTATGTGGTTCGGCGTCCTTGGGCCGTTGCTGGTCCGTGACGGGGAGTCGGTCATCGGCGTGCCCCCGGGGCGGCAGCGGGTGCTGCTGGCCGCCTTGCTGATGCGGGCGGGCACGGTGGTGCCGGCCGATGCGCTGGTCGAAGCGGTGTGGGACGGGGCGACGCCGGCCAGCGCAGGGACCACGCTGCGCTCGCACGTGATGCGGCTGCGCCAGATTCTCGGCCCGGCCGCTGGAGGGCGGGTGGTCACCCGGTATCCGGGGTACCTGATCGAGGCGTCCGAGGAGGAGGTGGACCTGCGGCGGTTCCGCCGCCTGTGCGGTGAGGGCGGCGCGGCGGCGCGGGCGGGGGACTGGGAGCGGGCCTGGGAGACGCTGGCCGAGGCGCTGGGTTTGTGGCGAGGGGAGCCGCTGGCCGACGTGCCGTCCGAACTGCTGCGCCGCGATCAGGTGCCCGGACTTGAGGAGCTACGCCTGCAGGCGGCGGAGTGGCGGATGGCCGCCGGGCTGCAGCTCGGAAGGCATGGCGAGCTTGTGCCCGAACTGCAGTCGCTGACCGGGGAGTATCCCCTGCGGGAGCGGTTCGCCGGACAGCTGATGCTGGCGCTGGTGCGGTGTGGTCGGCAGGCCGAGGCGCTGGAGGCCTACCAGCGGGCCCGTGAGGTACTTGTGGAGCAGCTTGGCGCCGAGCCCGGCACCGAGCTGCGCGAGCTGCACCAGCGGATCTTGACCGCCGACCCGGCGCTGGCAGTGCCGGATTCGGCAGTCGCAGGTCATCCGGCGGTGGCCGAGGGGTCCACGGGACCGAGAGGGTCCGCGAGGCCCACCGGGCTGGTGCCGCGGGAGTTGCCGGCTCCGGTGGCGGGTTTTGTGGGGCGGGCTGATGAGCTGGCCTTGCTGACCGGGTTGCTGGACCGGTCGGGTGAGCAGGCGCCGCCGGCGATCGTGATCTCGGCGATCGGCGGGACCGCTGGGGTGGGTAAGACGGCGCTGGCGGTGCAGTGGGCGCATCAGGTCGCTGGGCGGTTTCCCGATGGGCAGCTGTATGTGAACTTGCGGGGGTATGACCCGGACCGGCCGATGACTGCGGCTGATGCGCTGGCCGGGTTCTTGCGTGCGCTGGGGGTGGCGGGGCAGGACATTCCGCTGGAGGAGGATGAGCGGGCGGCGCGGTACCGTAGCCGGCTGGCCGGGCGGCGGGTGCTGATTGTTTTGGACAATGCCGGGTCGGTGGAGCAGGTGCGGCCGTTGTTGCCTGGTTCGCCGGGTTGTGCGGTGCTGGTGACTAGTCGTGATGCGCTGGCTGGGCTGGTGGCCCGGGATGGTGCGGCGCGGGTGGAGTTGGATTTGTTGCCGTCGGCGGAGGCGGTCGGGTTGCTTGGTGAGCTGATCGGCGGGCGGGTGGGGGAGGATCTGGCTGCGGCGCAGACGATTGCCGGGCAGTGTTGCCGGCTGCCGCTGGCGCTGCGGGTGGCGGCCGAGCTGGCCGCGAGCCGTCCGGACGCGCCGCTGGCCGACCTGGCCGGCGAACTGGCCGACCGGCAACGGCGGCTGGAACTGCTGCAGGCTGGCGGGGATCAGCGCACCGCGGTGCGTGCGGTGTTCTCCTGGTCCTACCGTCATCTGGATCCCGATGCCGCCCGGGCGTTCCGGCTGGCTGGCCTGCACCCGGGCCCGGATTTCGAGACCTACGCCGCCGCCGCGCTCACCGGCAGCGACCTCGAGCGGGCCCGCGCGACGCTGGGCACGCTGGCCCGCGCCCACATGATCCAGTCGACCGGGCCTGGCCGGTACGTCATGCACGACCTGCTGCGGGCCTACGCCCGTGAGCTCGCCGCCGACGACGGCGAGGAGGAACAGCACGCGGCGCTGACCCGGCTGCTCGACTATTACCTGCACACGGCCTCGATGGCGATGGATACCCTGTACCCGGCCGAGTGCTACCTCAGGCCTCGTGTTCCCGCTGCAGCGACCCCCATCCCCCAGGTCACCTGCCCCGCAGCGGCCCGGGCCTGGCTGGATGCGGAGTGGGGCACGCTGGTGGCCGCGGCCGTGCACGCGGCGGGATACGGTTGGCCCGCCCACGTCACCCGGATGGCCAGCACCCTGTACCGCTACCTCGACGCCAGCGGCCACTACCCCGAGGTCATGGTCATCCATGGCCACGCCAGGCGCGCCGCCGCCGTCATCGGCGATCAAGCCGCCGAAGCGAACGCGCTGAACGGCCTCGGAGTTGCCCACTGGCGGGCCGGACGACTCCTTCAGGCGGCAAGGAATCACCGGGAGGCAATGGAACTGTTCCGCGCGGCCGGCGACCAGGCGGGCGAGGCCCGCGCACTGCACGGCCTGGGCGTGGCCAAGTTGGACCAGCACCGCTACCGGGAAGCTGCCGGAGATCTCCGCGGGGCGCTTGCGTTGTTCCGCGCGGCCGGCGACCGCCTCGGCGAGGCCCGGGCGCTGGGGAACCTCGGAGTCATAGAGCGGCGACTTGGCCACTACCAGCAGGCCCTGGAGCATCAGGAGCAGTCGCTCGCCCTGTGCCAGGAGATCGCCAACCTGGACGGTGTGGGTACGGCGCTTAACCGGCTCGGCTTCATCAGCTTGACGCTGGGCCGCTACCAGCAGGCCGAAGAATATTTCCGGCGAGCCCTGGTCCTGTCCCAGGAGGTAGGCGACCTGAACGACGAGGCCGACTCGCTCAATAACCTGGGCCGCGCGTACCAGCAACTGGCCAGGCACCGGCAGGCCACCGACCATTACAAGCAAGCGCTTGACCTGTTCCGCCAGATCGGTTACCGGCACGGCGAAACCGGAGCCCTCAACGGTCTCGGCGAAGTGCTCCTGGCCGTGGGCGAACCCGGCCAGGCCCGCCTCCAGCACGCACAGGCTCTCATCCTGGCCGAGGAGATGGGCGACAAGCACGAGATCGCCCGCGCGTGCGACGGCCTCGCCCGTGCCTGCCGTGTCCTTGGCGACTCCAAGCAGGCTCGCCGTCGCTGGCAGCAGGCGCTGAGGTTGTACACGGAGCTCAGCGCGCCCGAGGCCGATCAGGTGCGGGCGCAGCTTGCCGCGGCGGAAAACGACGGCGACAGGGAGCGGAAACTGTCCCAGCAGGGGAACCACCGCTCGTTCGGCCGATAAGAGATCTATCCCCGGGACCGGGCGGCAGCGGTCAGCGGTCGCCGTCGGGTGCCTTCCGGCATGCCACCAGGAGGCCGTCGGCGATCGCAGTCAAGGCAAGGTCGACACGCGGGTCCGCGCCGGCCAGGTCGGTGAACTCCCTGACGTACATGACGCGGCCGTCCCGGGCGAACCCGACGAGTTCTCCGCTCCAGAATGCATCGTCAACGAGCAGGAGGCCGCCCGGCCGGATCCTCGGCACGAGTTCCTGCCAGTAGGAAAGGTAACTGTCCTTATCGGCATCGATGAACGCCAGGTCGAACATGGGCTCGGAAGGGAACGAGGTGATGGTGTCAAGGGCCGGGCCGAGCCGGAGGTCGATCCGGCCGTCCACGCCGTCTTTCTCCCAGTACTTTCTCGCGACCGACGTCCACTCGTCGCTGGTGTCACAGCAGATCAGCTTCCCGCCCGCCGGCAGCCCCCTGGCGATACAGACCGAGGAGTAGCCGGTGAACGTACCGACCTCGATGGCAAGTTGCGCCTTGGTGGCGCGGGCGAAGATGGTCAGCAGCCTTCCCCGGACGGGATCGACCTGCATGTGCGCTTGGTGCGGGTACCGCTCGATGGTCTCGGCCGTTAGTTCTTGCAGCAGCCGGTCGGGCGGGTTGTAGTCTCGGAGTTCGGGCAAGGTGTGCTCCGCATTCAGCATTGCGAAACCTCATTCTGGTACGCCCCAGGCGTGAGGCCGTGCATAGTCGTGGGTGTGGTATGCGGATTAGTCTCACAGCGGGGCGTTGAGTTCGTGTGGCATCCATGTGGCGCCGGCGGGCTCGGCGGGGAGCGCTGGCTCGTCTCGGCGAGGTGAGGTGGTATGTGGTTCGGCGTCTTGGGGCCGTTGCTGGTCCGTGACGGGGAGTCGGCGATCGGCCTGCCGCAGGGGCGGCAGCGGGTGCTGCTTGCCGCCTTGCTGATGCGCGCGGGGGCGGTCGTGTCGGCCGATGCGCTGGCCGAGGTGGTGTGGGACGGGGCGCCCCCGGGCGGGGCGGGGACCACGCTGTCGCGGCTGCGCCAGATTCTCGGCCCGGCCGCGGGAGGGCGGGTGGTCACCCGGTATCCGGGGTACCTGATCGAGGCGTCGGAGGGGGAAGTCGACCTGCTGCGGTTCCGCCGGCAATACCGTGAGGGCGGGGCCGCGATACGGGGCGGCGACTGGGCGCGGGCATTCGAGACGCTGAGTGAGGCGCTGGGTTTGTGGCGGGGGGAGCCGCTGGCCGACGTGCCGTCGGACGCGCTGCGCCGTGATGTGGTGCCGGGGCTTGAGGAACTGCGGCTGCAGGCGCTTGAGTGGCGGCTGGACGCAGGCCTGCAGCTGGGTCGCCACGACGAGCTTGTGCCCGAACTGCAGTCGCTGACCGGGCAGTTCCCCCTGCGGGAGCGGTTTGCCGGACAGCTGATGCTGGCGCTGGTGCGGTGTGGTCGGCAGGCCGAGGCGCTGGAGGCCTACCAGCGGTCCCGTGAGGTACTTGTGGAGCAGCTTGGCGCCGAGCCCGGCACCGAGCTGCGTGAGCTGCACCGGCGGATCTTGACCGCTGACCCGGCGCTCAGCGCGACGGCCACGGCGACGGCCATGGCCACGGCCACGACGGCTCCCGCATCGCCGGAAGCGGGCGCGGGCGAAAGCATCAGGCCGCGGGAGTTGCCGGCTCCGGTGGCGGGTTTTGTGGGGCGGGCTGATGAGCTGGCCTTGCTGACCGGGTTGCTGGACCGGTCGGGTGAGCAGGCGCCGCCGGCGATCGTGA
>Ga0335074_10008431_pt1 | contig 14323 bp, 10 predicted proteins | sample Lox_Sample_23_FD_206715 | JGI IMG/M metagenome (GOLD analysis project Ga0335074, IMG submission 206715) | Soil microbial communities from Loxahatchee National Wildlife Refuge, Florida, United States - Lox_Sample_2.3 | ecosystem: Environmental > Terrestrial > Soil > Wetlands | place: USA...
CGATTCGTAATCCGAAAGGCTGAATTTCGATTGGCCGCCAGCCAGCCGAAAGCGCACATGACCATCGCCATCGTCAACATCGGCCAGCTTGTGAGCCTCTCTGGGCCGGAGCGCCCGCGCACCGGCGGGGAACTGTCCGATCTCGCCATCCTGGAGAACGCGGCGCTTCTCATCGAAGACGGCCGCATCGCCGACACCAGAACATATGCGGAGATTCGCGCGCGCATTCCTGCCGGCGTAACCGTAATCGATGCCGAAGGCCGCTGCGTCACCCCCGGCTTCGTCGATGCGCACACGCATCTCGTCTTCGCCGGCAACCGCGCCGATGAGTTCGAGAAGCGCATCGCCGGCGCCACCTACCAGCAGATCGCCGCGGCCGGCGGCGGCATTCTGCGCACCGTGCGCCTCACTCGCGCCGCTGACGAAGAGGAATTACTTGCCGCCGCGCGTCGCCACCGCGACTGGATGCTGCGCGGCGGCACAACGACCATAGAAGCCAAGTCCGGCTACGGCCTCGACCGCGACACCGAGCTGCGCATGCTGCGCGTCATCCAGCGGCTCAACGACGAAGGACCGGCGCGGATTATTCCCACTCTGTTGGCGGCGCACACTGTCCCTCCGGAGTTCGCCGACCGCCGAGCCGAGTACGTCCGCTTCGTCTGCGAAGAGCTCATCCCTGAAGTAGCGCGCGAGGGCCTCGCCCGTTACTGCGATGCCTTCTGCGACGACCACGCCTTCACGGTAGACGAATGCCGTCTAGTCCTGGGCGCGGCAAAGCAGCACGGCCTTGGCCTGCGCCTCCACGCCGAGCAGTTCCGCCCCGGCACCGGCGCCGCGCTCGCCGCCGAGCTGGGCGCAGCAACCGCCGATCATCTTGAGACCGTAACCGACGAAACGCTGCACCAGCTCAAGGCCGCAGGCACCCAGCCGGTTCTTTTGCCCGGCAGTGTCTTCGCGCTCAGCCGCACCGAGTACCCGCCCGCTCGCCGCATGGTCGAGGCTGGCCTCGCCATCGTTCTCGCCACCGACTTCAATCCCGGCTCGTCGCCCGTCGCGTCCATGCCGTTCATGCTCTCGCTGGCGTGCCTGCAGATGCGCCTCTCGCCCGCCGAAGCGCTCACCGCGGCGACCATCAACGCCGCGTACTCGCTCGGCCTGGGCGCGGAGATGGGCTCGCTCGAGCCCGGCAAGCAGGCCGACTTCCTCATCCACGAGTTCACCGATTACCGCGAGCTGGCCTACTTCATCGCCGCGCCCGCGCGCCCCCGCGTCTTCATTGCCGGCCGCGAAGTCACGCCGTAGTCCGCAGCTTCTCGTCGCGCAACTTGCGTCCTTTGTGGCGGCCCACCAGGTACAAGCCGATGCCGGCGACCACCACAATCGCGCCACTGCCCACCACCTTCAGCACAGCCAACGGCTTGTTGGGATCGTCCTCGGATGGAAACGCGGAAAGCACGATGGTCACGACCGTGCTCATCAGGCCCAGGATGCCCAGCAGGATCGCCACCGGCTTGCCTCCGGGCACGCGCCGCACCTCCGGCCCAGCCGGTTCGCGCTGCAGACGGATCATCGCGGCAAAGATGAACAGAAACGGCAGAAACGTGACCAGCACGGCCATGCTCACCAGCACGTCGTAGGCTCCGCGCACCGATGTGCCGGCCTGGCCCAGCAGCGCGACCGCGATGCTGGCCAGGCCGTAGAACCCGATCGAGATCCACGGCGTGCGATAGCGCGGATGAATGGATCCGAAGATCGGCGGCAGGTAACAATCGATGCCGGCAACGAACGGCAGGCGGGAAGACGAAGAGAGAAACGCCGCCGCGCCTCCGATGGCGTTGAGCGCCACCAGCAGTGCCGCTGCCGGCAGCAACCAGCCGAGCCCAAGCCGCGCCGTTAGGGCGTATAGGCCGGTGACAATGCCGTCGGGTCCGCTGACCGCGTTGCCGGGCAGGGCCACCAGCAGCGCCGCGGTCCCGCAGATGTAGCCGACGGTGGTAATCGCGCCCCCTGTGAGAATCGCCATCGGAATGGTGCGGCGCGGATTCTCAATCTCGTCTCCCATGAACGATCCGGCCTCGACGCCGACAAAGGCGAAGAAGATGGTGGACCAGAAGATGGCGTTCTTTACCGACCAGTGCAGCGCCATGCTGGACGCGTTGAACTGCGTTGCCGAGCCGAAGCGCGCCCATGAAATTGCTGCCAGCACGATCAGAAGCCCGAGCGGAAGCATGGCTCCCAACGAGCTCACGTTGTTGAGCCACTTGCCCGCATCTACGCCACGAATATTCAGCAGAATGATGACGGCGAGGGCGATGCCGGCGAAGAGCACGTAATAGAGGGGGCTGGCCGCGAGCGCCCGGCCGCGCGCACCAAACGCAAACAGCGCGGATGCGGCGCCGAAGTAGAGGACGCCGGGAAAGTACGGCAGATTGCTCATCCAGTAAGTCCAGGCCGCCATGAATCCGCAGCCGTCGCCGAAGGCGTGGCGGGCCCACACATACAGGCCGCCCTCGTCCGGGTAGCGCGAAGAAAGCTCCATCACGCTGCCGGCCAGCGGAATGAAAAAGCAGAGCAAGGCGGCGACCCAGACGAGGAGACTGCTGGGGCCGGATGCGGCGGCGGTCGCGGACCAGCGGATGCTGAGGCTGGCGGCGACGAAAAACAGCGCGAGATCGCGAAAGCGGATGGCGCGCTTCAGAGCTGGAGTCTCGGGCACGTTGGGCGGAGGATATCAGAAAAGCAGGGAACAAGGGACCGAGGGAATGAGGGAACAGGAAAACGCCCCGAAAGCTGTGCAAAAACAAAACGGCGATGTCGAACGGGCTACGCGCCTTACGGTGGTTCTCTGAGACTTGAGCCGCCCGCCGTTTTGGGGGATCGCGAACTTAAAAGCTGTAGCGGAGGGCGACCTGCATGACGCGTGGGGGCTGGGCGCTTACAGCCTGGCCGAAGTTGCTGGAGGAGATGTTGCCCTGGACAGCGGATGCGCCGAAGAACTGGGCGTGATTGAGAACGTTGAAGGCTTCGGCGCGGAATTCGAGGTTGCCGTCGCTGCGAAGGGTAAAGCTGCGCGCAAGCGTGGCGTCGAGATTCTCCATGCCGGGACCGGAGAAGAAGCGGCGGCGGGCGTTGCCCATGGTGCCGAGCGCGGGCAAGGAGAATTGCGAGGCATCGAAGACGGATGCGCCGCGGCGCGGGTTGGTGTGCAGATCGAGGGATTTGCCGGTCCAGTCGGGGGTGTCCACGCCGTTGTTGTTGATGCCGTTGGGAATGGTTCCGAGGAGGGAAGTGTCGTTATTGTTCAGGAGGGTGACGGGAACGCCGGTGGTGAAGCGGGCGATGCCGGAGACGGCCCAGCCGTTCGCGAATGCATTCACAGCGCGCGCGGAGGAGAACTTCGGAATCCGGTACTGGAAGCTGGAGACGACGTTGTGGCGGAGGTCGAAGGCGGAGAGGCCGCGGCTGAGCGAGGGGTTGACGGGGTTGACGGGCTCGGGCAGGCCGGTGGACTGGTCGATGGACTTCGAGTACGTGTAGCCAGCGAGGAGATCGAGCGAGCGGGAGCGGTGATTGAGGGTGACTTCGAGGGCGTTGTAATTGGCGTTGGCGACGGTGCGCTGGAGTTCGACGGATCCGAACTGCGGGCCGAAGGCGGTGCGGGCGGCCTGCTCATTGAACGGGCCGCAGGCCGGGGCGAGGCTGAGGCAGAGGGACGGGTCGGCGGGGTTGGCTTCTTCCAGGACGAGCAGGTGGTGCGAGGCCGTGCCGACATAGCTGACGGTGAGCAGGGTCTGGCTGGCGAGCTGGCGCTCGACGCTGGCCATCCAGTGCTCGGCATAGGGGGTGACGTCGTGGGAATCGACTGCAGGGATGCCGACGAGCGGCTCGAACTGGGCCCAATCGACGTTCGCGTCGGGGTGGCTGCGGCCGGCGCCGAAGGGAACGGGCTGGAGGGGAAAGCGCTGGCCGGCGTTGGCGCCGGTAGCGGCCACTGTAAATGGGGAATCGAAGAGCGGCGGCGCGGCGGAGGTGTAGGTGTAACCGTAGGGCGGGTTGGCGCTCATGATGCCGGCGGAGAGACCTTCATAGGCGGTGTAGAACATGCCGTAACCGAGACGGATGCTGGTTGTTCCCGGATTGCCGGTGAGGCGATGCATCAAGCCGGAGGCGGGTGCGGGCGACCAGGCGATGCCGATCCGGGGAGAGACATTGTCACGGGCGGGAGCAAGCGATGACGGCACGCCAGGATCGCCAGGGAAGACCAGACCGCGCGGCGCGCCGGGGAAGACCTGCGACTGCTCGCCCTGGATCAGGGTCTGCAACTGGTTGAACTTCTCGCTCCAGGGGCGGATGTGGTCCCAGCGGATCCCGTAGTTGAGGGTGAGACGCTCGGTGGCTTTCCAACTGTCCTGGGCAAAGGCGGCGGCGTAAAAATCGCGGTTATAAAACGAGTGCGCCTGGCCCTGGGTATAGCTGGAGGGTGCGCCGAGGAGGAAGTCGGCAAAGTCGACACCGGTCTCCGAGCCGTTGAAACTGAAGCTGCCGTTGAAGACGACATCGGGGTGGGTATTGATCTGGTCAGAGTGGAATTCTGCGCCAAATTTGAGGCCGTGATGGCCGGCGATGTGGGAGAAGGCGTCGCCGACCTGGTAGATGTTTTCGGCCTGGACGAGGGCGGTGGTGTCGACGCCGAAGGTGAAGTCGTTGAAGGCGACATTCTCGACGCCCTCGGTGGAGGGCTTGAGGGGAACGATGTTGGAGAAGCCCTGCGAGGAGAGCGATGGGCCGACGCCGCCGTGGGGTTGGCCAACGGAGTTGTCATTGCGCATGAAGCTGAGATGGGCTTCGTTGAGCGAGTTGTTGCCGAAGGTGGCGGCGTGGGAGAGGCTGGCGAGCTGAGCGAGGCCGCCGGAGGTGGCATCGAAGCCGGGGACGTTGGCGCCGCCGGTGCCGGTGGGGTAGGGGTTGTCGAGCGAGTAGCGGTCGGCGAAGTAGTAGCCGGTGAGGGTGGCTTTGCCCCGGACCCAGTCGGTACGAAGAGCGGCCTTGTCGTCGGTAAGGGTCTGGGCGTAGCTGGAGGTTTCGAAGGAGGAGTTGCCGGCGTTGGGAGAGGGGACGTATTGGAGCAGGGCCTGCGCGGGCGTGGACCAGGCCGATTGGGGGATGCGGCCATCGGGGAAGACGGAAGCGTAGGGTTCGCCGGCAGCGACGGTGCGGCCGAGGCGCGTGGAGAGCAGGCTGGCGAGGTACGGGCCGGAGACGGCGCCAGCGAGGGGAACCTGGCTGAAGTCGCCGGCGCGCTCTGCAATCGACGGGACGGCAATCAGGCCGGTGTCGACTCCTTGTGTGAGGCGCGTGCCCTGATAGTCGCCGAAGAAGGTGAGGCTTTTGGAGTGGAAGGGTGCGCCGCCCAGCGTTGCGCCGAACTGATTCTGGCGATAGGCGGCGCGATCGGGAGAGAAGTAATTGCGGGCGTCGAGGGCGGTGTTGCGGAGGTAATCGAAGGCAGAGCCATGCCATTGGGCGGAGCCGGATTTGGTGGTGACGAGGACCTGGCCGCCGGAGGAGTTGCCGTACTCGGCGTCGAAGTTGGAGGTGAGCACGCGGAAGCTCTCGATGGAATCGAGGTTGGGCAGGATGGAAGTGCCCATGTTGACGTCTTCTTCCACGTCGCTGCCGTTGACGCGGAAGCCGTTGGAGGCCTCGCGCTGGCCGCTGATGGAGAGATTGCCGGGGTTGGCGTCACCGGAGGGCGGCGTGCTGGCGACGCCGGACATAACGACGGCGCCTGCCTGGGCGGTATTCTGGGGGACGATGCCGGGCTGGACGGCCATGAGGTCGGTAAAGGCGCGGCCGTTGAGGGGAACGCTTTCGATTTTGCGGGTATCGATGGTCTCGCCGAGCTGGGTGCTGGTGGTTTCGGCGGCAAGGGAATCGGCGGTGACTTCGACGGTTTCGGCTTTGGCGGAAATGGAGAGGGCCAGGTCGATGGTGGCGGTTGGGGCGGCCGGCGAGACGGAGAGGGCGGCGGTTGCGGCGTCAAACCCCGTGGCTTCTGCGCGGATCTGGTAGTTGCCGGGGCCGGGGAGGGACTGGGTCAGGGTTCCCTGTGGGTCCGTGGCGGCTGTGGCAATGGATTCGGCGCCATTGCGCAGGAGGGTTACGGTGGCGGAAGGAATGACGGCGCCGGAGGAGTCATGGACGGTGACGGTGACGGCGAACTGCTGCGCGTGCAGAAACGGGCTGCAGGCAATTAAAACAAATAAAATCAGAAGAATGCGAGCTTTCATGAATGGCCTTTCCCAGGTCATCGGGCCGGAAGAAGCGGTACGAATGAGAACCGGGAGGCCGTCACCGCAAATATCCGACCAAATCAGTCCTCTTTAATATACGACAGATTTGGTCCGTCTTGCTGTGATTTGTATCACTCCGCACGGAAATAGACACTGGGATTGAATGCTGGCTGGAGGTCGGACCTGAGATCGGACCAGGGGATTTGGATGGGGTCAGTGGCGCAGGCGTGGCAGGAGACGGAGTCTGGAGGGAAGTCGACGGAGAGGCTGCGCGAGTCGAGGATCCAGTTAGACGGACTCTCGACGAGCTTGTGGAGGATCTTCTCCATGAAGCCGGGAGCCCACTGGTCGTCCGGATAGCCGGGGCCGAGCTGGGTTTTCAGGGATTGCATGGCGCGATCGTAGAGAAGTTGTTTCCAGGCGGAGCCGGGACGGAAGATGTCATCGGCGCGGAGCTCCCGGGCGGCGGTGAGACTCCAGTTGAAATGGAAGGATTCCGTGTTGGGATGGGCGGCGCCGTGTCCGTACCAGGAGTTCTGGAGGCTGGTTGCGACGAAGGTGGGAGAGACGGTGTCGACGGAGACGATTACGTCGTTGTCGGTGCCGTTGATCCACTTCTCGTTGTTCCATGGATCGCCGGGTTTGGCCAGGCCTTGAGAGGCCATGTTGCGCGCCTGGGCCTCGATGGCGCGGTTCCAGGCCTGCCACGCCGGATCGGAGGAGAGCGCCTGAGGCCAGAAGGCGTCGAGAGTGGTGACAGCCGGGACGCCGCGCGAGCGGTCGTTCTCAGCGAGGCTGCCGGTGTCGGCGTGGACGAAGTGGACGGAGTGCCAGAGGAAGGCAACTCCGCCATGCTTCACAAACATGGTTTTGAGTTCGCCGGTGCGGTGGGAGAAGGCGTCGAAGAGGCAACTTTCGAGGGAGATGAACTGGGTGCCGTAGCCGCAGTAGAGATAGGTGGCGCGGAGCCAGTCGCGCTGATCGTTACGGACCTGGCCGCGGAGCTCGGTGGGGATGGCGTCGAGGAGGACGCGATAGGCGGCGGCCATCTGGCTGTCGAGGTCGCTGAGACGCGGAGACGCGCAGATGGTGCGTTCTTGTGGGGTGGAAGCTTTGGCGCAGTCGAAGCTAGCGGCATGGGTGGGGATGGCCGCTGCGGCGATGCAAAGGATAAGAAGGCAGCGCATGTGTTGGGGACATTCTGACACAGGCGGGGGCCGGCGATGAATTCAGGCCTTGGAGCGGGACCGGTGTTTGCTGGCGTTGATGGCGGCGCGGGCTTCGCGATCGGCTTCGCGGCGGCGCTCGGTTTCGCGCTTGTCCCAGTCCTGCTTGCCCTTGGCGAGGGCGAGTTCGCACTTGACCCGGCCGTTTTTGAAATAGAGGCGGGTGGGGATGAGCGTGTGCCCCTTAACCTGCGTCTTAGACAGTAGCTTGCGCACCTCATCGCGGTGCATCAGGAGCTTGCGCGTGCGGGTTTCGTCGTGATTGGCAATGTTTCCGTGAGAATAAGGCCCGATGTGGACATTCAGGAGAAAGGCTTCGCCATCCTTGATGATGCCGTAGGCGTCCTTGAGGTTCGCCTTGCCTTCGCGAATGGATTTGACCTCAGTGCCGCGAAGGGCGATGCCGGCCTCGAAACGTTCGAGGAGAAAGAAATCGTGGCTGGCGCGGCGGTTCTGGGCAGCATCCCGCTCGCCGGCGGCGACCGGATCGCGGGGTTGCCGAGCCGCGGGACCGGAAGTTTTGCCGGCCGGCTGGATAGTGTGGCTGGACTGGCGAGGCATTTGGAAAGGTCCTTGAATCTTCATGCTAGCACCGGGGCAGGGTACAGGCCCGGGGCTGTGGGGCTTTGCTAAAATGAGGCAACGTGGGTGGGGTATCAACCCCCGCATCAATTGCGTCCCAGGCGACCGAATCGGCCACACCGCAGGGAACGAGGCGGGGGGCGGACTGGGCTGCCGGACGCCAGGGAGTTCGATGAATCGCGCTTCGGGCAATGTCCTGCGGAGGGCCTTCCTTCTCCTATTTATTCTGTCTGTTCCACTGGCGGCGCTGCATGCACAGTACGACGACATGGGCGCGAAGCCGGAGCGCGTGAAGGGCGGACCGTCGGCCAACAAGCTCTACAAGATGGGCCAGGCGGCGGAGCAGCACGGGGATTTTGACGCCGCGTTCACGGACTACCAGCGGGCCGACCAGAAGAATCCGAAGGACCTTCGGTATCGCACGTCGATGAACCGGGTGCGGGTGACGGCAGCGTCGCAGCACATCTCCAAGGGCAGGCAACTGGAGCAGTCCGGGAACAACGACGGCGCGCTGACGGAGTACATGCGTGCGCAGGAGATCGATCCTTCCGACGAAGCGGCGGGCCAGGCGATCAATGCGCTGCGTGTGAAGGAAAACCAGGCTCCGGCTACGCCTCCGGCGGAGAATCCGGAAGAGGCGCAGGTTCAGGCGGAGATGAACTCGCTGGGCTCGCCGGTGGAACTGAAGCCGGTTTCGAACGAGCCGCTGACGCTGCATTACACAGAAGACTCGAAGGTGGTGTACCAGGCGATCGGGAAAGCGGCAGGGATCAACGTGCTGTTCGATCCCGATTACTCGTCGAAGCGGATCCAGGTGGACCTGAACAACAGCACGCTGCTGGATGCGTTGCGCATCGTGGGCGTGATCTCCAATACATTCTGGCGGCCGATTACGCCGAATACGATCTTTGTGGCGGCGAATACGCGGTCGAAGCGTACGGAGCTGGACGAGCAGGCGGTGCAGACGTTTTACCTGAGCAACGCGTGGCAGCAGAACGATCTGAACGATGTGCAGACGGCGCTTCGCAACGTGCTGATGAACATCAAGGTATATGGGCTGGCGAGCCAGAACGCGCTGGTGGTGCGGGGCACGCCGGATGAGCTGCTACTGGCGCAGAAGCTGATCCAGGATCTGGACAAGGCGCGGCCGGAAGTGGTGGTGGATATTGCGGTGCTGGAGGTGAGCAAGAACTGGGAGCGGACGCTGGGCATCCAGTGGCCGACCAGCGTGGGCGTGCAGCTGCAGCCGCCGACGACCAGCACCTCGACCACAACGACGTGCCCAACCGGGAGCACAGACTGCACACCGTCGACCGGGACGACGGGAACGAGCCCCACGCTTTACAACCTGGCGCATCTGAACTCGAACGATTTTGCGGTTACGGTGGGAGCGGCGACGGCGAACCTGCTGCTGACGGACTCGAACACGAAGATTCTGCAAAGCCCGCGGCTGCGGGCCACGGACATGCAGAAGGCGACAATGAAGGTCGGCGAGCGTATTCCGATTGCGACCGGCTCGTACCAGACGGGCGCGGCCACGGCTCTGGTGAGCTCGCTGGTGAACACGCAGTTTCAGTACATCGACGTTGGCGTGAACATCGAGGTGACGCCCACAGTGCACTCCGATGGCGACATTACGCTGAAGGTGAAGGTCGATGACACCGCGCAGGCGGGCAACGTGACGATCAGCGGTGTGACGGAGCCGATCATTGCGCAGAAAACATCCGAAGAGGTAGTGCGCCTGCGTGCAGGCGAGGTGAACATCCTATCGGGAATCCTGGACCAGCAGGACGTGGTGAGCTGGAGCGGTATTCCGGGACTGAGCGCGATTCCGATTCTGAAGTATCTCTTTGGGTCGAAAGATCACACCATCACGGATGACGAAGTGGTGTTCCTGATGGTGCCGCACATCGTGCGGGGCATCGATATCTCGCCATCGGACATGCGGCCGATTGATACGGGCGTGGGCACAAACGTGGAGCTGCGGCGGATTGCGGCGGAGGGTCCGGGCGTGAACACGGCGCCGCAGATGCAGCCGGTAACGACAGAGTCGATTCCGCCGCATCCGCCGACGGAGGAGGCACAGCGGGTGGCTACAGTGCCCGGGCAGAGCGCGGCGACGGCTGCGCCGGAGGCCCTGGCGCAGTTCAGGGCGTCCGCGGCGGGGTCGACGGTGCAGGTGCCGCAGCCGAACTTGAATACGAAGGAGCCGGTGACGCCGCCCGCGCCACAGGGAGCGCAGACGCCGCCGGCAACGGCGTCATTTGCCGGTCAAGGTGCGGCGCCAGGCGCGCCGGGAGGACGGCCCATAGCTGCGCCAGGAAGTCCGCCAGCATCACCCGGGGTGGGCGTGAAGCTGATGATGAGCCCGCCGGGTCAGGTGGCTAACGGCGCTACGTTCCAGGTGCCGGTGGTGATCAGCAACGCAACGGATATTGCGAGCGTGCCAATGCAGGTGACATACGATCCGGCAAAGCTTGCGCTGGTCAACGTGGGAGCGGGTGACTTTCTGTCGCGGGACGGACAGGCGGCTGCGCTGGTGCACCGCGACGACGGTCCGGGGACGATCACGATCAACGCATCGCGGCCTCCGGGCACGGCGGGTATAAGCGGAGCCGGAGTGGTGTGCATGCTGAGCTTCCAGGCCAAGGCAGCGGGGCAAACCACGGTTGCGATCACCAAGCCCGGGGCGATATCGAGCGCGCAAAAGCCGGTGGCCGCGCAGGGCTCGGCGATTCTGGTGAATGTGAAGTAGGCAGGAATGATGTTGCGCGGCAGGCAAATACGGAGAGCGGGCGAGCAGGGGCTCACGCTGGTGGAACTGATCGTTACGGTGGCGATTCTGGCCATCCTGGCGTCGGCCGCCGCGCCGATTGCGCGCTTCCAGGTGAAGCGCCAGAAGGAACGCGAGCTGCGCTATGACCTGTGGATGATGCGGGATGCGATCGACAAGTATAAGGACGCGGCGGACAAGGGCGCGTTCCAGACGAAGGTGGACAGCCAGAATTATCCGCCGGATCTGGACACGCTGGTGAAGGGCGTGGACATTCAGGGCAAGAAGGTGCGCTTCCTGCGGCGCATCCCGGTGGACCCCATGACGGGAAACACTGACTGGGGCATGCGGTCGATGCAGGACGATCCGGACTCGGATTCCTTCGGCGGGCAGAGCGTGTTCGATGTGTATTCGAAGTCGCAGGGGACGGCACTGGATGGGACGAAGTATTCGACGTGGTGAACGACAGCTTCCAGGTACTAGCCACTAGCTTGCTGGTGTCTTGATGGTTCGAGCGTACTTGCGGAAAGGGCCAGAGGCTGGAAGCCCGGACGAGAAGCTGAGGAAACAGATTTGCGCGACCGTCAACGCCAATCCGGATTTACGCTCATCGAGCTGATGATCGTGATGGCCATTATCGGCATTCTTGCCGTGGTGGCGATCCCCAGCTACCTGGGGGCGGTGCGGCAGGCGCGCGAGGCTGTGCTAAAGGAAGACCTGCATGTGATGCGCACCGCTATCGACTCCTACACTGCGGACAAGCAGAAGGCGCCGCAGTCGCTGGACGACTTGGTGCAGAACGGATACCTGCGGGCCATCCCCGAGGATCCGATGACAAAGGCCACCGATAGCTGGGTGACGGATACCAGCGATTCGCTGACTTCGTTGGACCAGACCGACCCCGGCATCGACGACGTCCACTCCGGCTCACAGGAGCAGGGCAGCGACGGGCGGCCGTACTCCGAGTGGTAAAGGCTGTGCGTGCCGGTGCGCGAGACGCGATAAGGTGGGATCAGCGATGAATCCCACTTCCCTAAATGAAATCAAAGCCGAAATGGAGGCGGTGTATTGCATCTACGCGGGGCTGGCGTGGGGCCTTGAGGCGGAAATGGGCCTTGGCGGCAAGCTGGTGTATGCGGGTGAGTTGGACGGCGAGGGCTGCCGGCTGGTGCGCGCCGCGAATATCGCCGGGGCAGCGAGCCTGAGCGCCACGTCCGATGCTGCGGCGCAGAGGCTGGCGATCCGCGAGGGTGTGATCGACTTTCTTGTGACTTCGCTGGACGAAGCGCTGCGCATTCTGAAGAACGAGATTCGCAAACGCAATCCTGTAGCAGTGGGTGTGGGGCTTGCGCCGGCGCAAGTCGCCGCGGAGATGCGCGGGCGCGGAGTGTTGCCGGATCTGCTGCGGGCTGACGCGGCGGCGGAACAAGTTGCGGAGTTCGTGGTGCAGGGCGCGAGATTTGCGGCGGCGGCGGCGATCCCGGCCGGATGGGAGTTTTGCGTGTTCGCGGATGTGCCGGCGGATTTTGAAGCGCGCGCGCTGACGGTGATGCCGGAGGGCAATCACGTGATGCGACGTTGGCTGCGTCTGTCGTCGCGCTATTTGGGGCCACAGGCGCGGGGGATGCGATCGCTTGTGTGCGATGCGGAAACCGCCGCTAGACGTTCAAGGTGAAAACGGCAGGGGCTGGGAGTCAAATCGGAGAAGAAAAGCCCGAGGCCTAACGCCCGAACGCCTGTTGAGCACTATTCGGCACGAGTAAAGTCGTGCACTGGCACTTTTTCTCGTAGCGGAATGGACTTTTTCAGCAACCTGCAAAGCGGTGCCCCTTCACGCTCTTTCCAATTTCGAAAAGAGCGACCTACTCGCCTTCTATTCTTGCCCACAATTCCTTGATGCCGACGCCGGTCTTCGCGGAGACGGGCAGAAGGTGCTCGATCTGCAGCCCCTTGCGCAGCGCGGCCAGGTTGCGCGTGCGCTGGTTGCCGCTGAGGCGGTCGATCTTGGTGGCGACGACGACGAATTCGCGGTCGACGCTGCGCAGCCAATCGAGGAGCTGCGCGTCGCGCGGCTGCGGAGGCACATTGGAGTCAATGAGGCACACGCAAGTCTTCAGCGTTGCGCGATCGGCGAGGTAAGGCTCGATGAACTTCGGCCACTCCGCGGAGACGGATTTGGAAATCTTGGCGTAGCCGTAACCGGGCAGGTCGGCGAAGCGCAGCTTTTCGCGCTGCCGGTCGTCCTGGATCGAGAAAAAATTGATGGCGCGGGTGCGGCCAGGCGTGGAGGAGACCTTGGCAGCTTTTTCGCCGACGAGCGCATTCAGCAGGCTCGATTTGCCCACGTTGGAGCGACCGAGGAAGGCGATTTCAGGAACGGAGGGGGCAGGGAACTGCTCCGGCGACATGGCGGAGAGCAGGAACTGGGTTGAGTATCGCGGCACCGGCATAGTTGGGATGGAGCAGCGTTTTCAGGATACAGGAGCGGGGGCTACCATCTTGGTGAAGGAGCGCGCTCATGTTCACTCCGCAGCCTATCGGCTTTATTCGCAGTGATTATCAGGAAACGTCATCCATTCCCAAGGGCCTTGGTGTGAAGCACGATGCCGAGGGCGTGCTGGAGATCCTGCCGGAATTCGCGGAGGGTCTCCAAGATGTTGAGGGATTCTCGCATCTGTTTGTGCTGTGGGTATTCGACAAGTCAGAGGGGTTCGCGCTGGTGGGCAAAGGGCCTGCGGACAGCCGCCCGCATGGGGTGTTTGCCACGCGCTCGCCACGGCGGCCTAATCCGATCGGGCTGACCGTGGTGGAGTTGCTGCGGCGCGACGGTAACCAGCTTCACGTGCGCGGCGTTGACATGCTGGACGGCACGCCGATCCTGGACATCAAGCCATACATGTCGAGCGTTCCGGTGGAGAAGCTGCGGCGGGGATGGCTGGCGGAAGCGGAAACCGCGGCGCACAAGGATTGATCGGGCCGCCGCACATGGATGAGAACCTTTCGGGCGCCAAGTCGCACCCGACTTGCAATAACCAAGACTCAACGCAGTTTTGATTTGCCAGCGCCATTCGGCCCATGCTAATTTACGGGCGGCCTTCAGAGAGTCCCCGCTGGCCGTCCCAATTCGATGATTCTCTCTGTACGCCTTGAGAGGAGATCCCCCCATGACAAGAAAGGCTATTTATCTACTTGTGCTGGCATTCTGCGCCTGTTCGCCGGCATTCGCGCAGCCCACCGACGACGCATGCAAGGGGCTGCCTGACCACTACCATCTTCAGGCCGCGCTTACCACGGCGCGCAACCAGAGCAATGGCGGCTTCAACCTCGACATGTGGGCGACGGTTGTGAACCGGGACGGCATTGTTTGTGCCGTGGCGTTCACGGGCGCGAACCGCGGCTCGCAGTGGCCGGGAAGCCGCGTGATTTCCGCGCAGAAGGCGAATACCGCG
>Ga0335074_10008432_pt1 | contig 14321 bp, 10 predicted proteins | sample Lox_Sample_23_FD_206715 | JGI IMG/M metagenome (GOLD analysis project Ga0335074, IMG submission 206715) | Soil microbial communities from Loxahatchee National Wildlife Refuge, Florida, United States - Lox_Sample_2.3 | ecosystem: Environmental > Terrestrial > Soil > Wetlands | place: USA...
GGCTGGGACGCTTATGCTATTGGCTTACGCGCCTTTCACGGCTGGCTGATCGAGCCGCTCGATCAAGGCGGTTGCCGTATCGTTACCGAAGAAACTCAAAACGGCTCGCTGGTTTGGATCGCGCGATGGTATCTGCGCCGCGCGCTTTCCCGCCAGCACCAAAAATGGCTCGAGAGCCTCAGTAACGTCGCCACTAAAAGCTCATATTAATAGCCGCCACTTCGCGAGATTCCCAAGCGAAGCCCAACTGGCCGGCCGATCCGCACTATATCTTCGACGACCACCCTACTTCGAGATAATCACGATCATTTGAAGTTATCGTGTGAAGTTATCGTGCAATGCACGCTTGAGCGCGTTGTCGCGGTCGGCCTTGAATTGCTTTGAGACCTTCGCTGAAGGAGCGAACAGGTCAAACCCATGGAACGCCCCTGGATAGACGTGGAGCTCAGTCGGCACGCCCGCCTGAATCAAGCGCTGAGCGTATTCGATATTCTCGTCGACAAACAAATCAAGTGCGCCAACCGGAATGTAAGCCGGTGGTAGCTTGCTCAAATCGGTAGCCCGCGACGCTGCTGCGTAAGGCGACACGTCCGCGCCGCCGCCGTCACGTCCCAGATACGCCTTCCAACCGAGTCGATTGCTCTCGCGATGCCACATTCGCGGGTCAGTAATCGCATAACTGGCTGGGGTTACATTGCGATCATCGATCATCGGGTAGATGAGCAGTTGGAAAGCGACCGGCACTTCGCCGCGATCGCGAACCATCAGTGCCAGTCCCGCAGCCAGGCCACCGCCGCCGCTGGCGCCGCCGATCGCGATCCGCGACCGCTCAACGCCGAGTTCGTCGGCGTGCCCGAACAGCCATTTCAACCCGGCATAACAATCCTCCACCGGAGCAGGAAACGGATGTTCCGGCGCTAGACGATAGTCGACCGATACTGCCACACAACCGATTCTATTCACCAGTTGCTTCATGAGCCGGTCGTCTTGCTCGATATCGCCCATTACGTAACCACCGCCATGAATCCATAACAGAGCGGGAAGCTTGCTCGGCTGATCGATTGGCCGATAGGAGCGGACCCGAACCGCAGGGTCGTCCTTTCGTGAACCGGGAACGAAATGATCCTGGCTGGTTACACCCTCGACCGGAGGCATAGACGCCAGCAGCGAGGTCACCATTTTATTCATCTTGATCCGGGCCGTTGGAATGTCATTGAGATCGAGAGGACGGTCAGTCGGCAACTTGTCCACTACAACTCGCAGCTCAGGGTCTATTTGGTCTACGAAATTCATCGTCCATCTCCCTCACACGCTTCGATGACGTGGCCGAGTTTATGCCACGATTCGCACAGGATATAAACACTAAGGGTCGGCGAATAGCATTGGGGCGGAACCAACTCGGAAATCTGCAAGGGATGTTTCACTTGAAACATCTCTTGCAGATTTCTTGTTCTATTTTGGGAGCGGTTCCTTCGCTGTTGGGGAAGAATTTCACCCGGAGCAAGCCTGTTACTTCATTTTGCTGAAGAATGTCCGGATGTCGTCTGCCAGCAACTTCGGCTCTTCCATCGCCGCGAAATGGCCGCCACGCGGCATCACCGTCCATTGCTGGATGTTGAACGCGCGTTCGGCCCAATCGCGCGGCGGCTTGCCGATTTCGCGCGGGAATAGCGCGGCAGCGGTTGGCGTCTCGATGCGCTTCGTCTTATCGGGGCGCCAAGGATGATGCCGCGCTTCGAAATAGAGCCGCGTTGACGAATTAATCGACTGGGTGATCCAATAAATCATTACGTTGGTCAACAACTGGTCTTTGGTAAAACGTGTCTCGACGTTACCGCCGCAATCCGACCAGGTGCGGAATTTTTCGACGATCCACGCGGCGAGGCCGCTTGGTGAATCGTTCAGGCCATACGCCAAGGTCTGTGGTTTGGTGCCCTGAATCCCCTGATAGCCGCTTTCCTCCCGCTGGAAATGATCCATGTCAGCGAGGAATAACTTCTCTTCTTCGGTCAGTTCCGCAGCGCGATCGCGGCGATTGCCCGCAAAAATCAGATTGACGTGGATGCCGTAGAGGCTATCACCATGTGCTTCGCCCAATCTCGACGTAATCGCCGAGCCCCAATCGCCGCCTTGTGCGCAATAACGATGATAGACGAGGACTTCAGTCATCAGCTTGTGAAAGATCTCGGCGATGCCCTGGACGTTCATCCCACGCATCCGCGGATGATCCGAAAATCCATAACCGGGTAATGACGGTGCAATCACCGTGAACGACTGATTGGGATCGGCCCCGTGAGCGCCCGGATCAGTCAGCATCGGAATGATCTGCATGAACTCGTAGATTGAGCCGGGCCATCCATGGGAGAGCAGGAGCGGCTTGGGATTGGGTCCACGGCCTTCCTCGCGGATGAAATGGATGCCGAGGCCGTCGATAGTCGTGCGGAAATGCTTGAAGCGGTTCAACTCGGCTTCGTGTTTGCGCCAATCGTATTGACTCCGCCAATACTCGACCAGCTCGCGCAAGTAGGCGAGATTAGTGCCGTATTCCCATCCAGTGTCGGGCACTTCATCGGGAAAACGCGTGCGGTTAAGACGCTCGCGCAGGTCCTTCAAGACCTCGTCGCTGATGTTGATGGTAAACGGTTCAATCTGCGCCTTGGCCATCGCCCAACCTCCGCAATGCGTATCCAGCGAATGTTACGCTGATATATGCCGTGCGGTGTTTTGCTACAAGCAAAAGTGCGCGGCCGTCAATAGCGTACGTGACGCGACGGTTAAATCGAACGCGGACCGCTTTCGAGTTCCTCCGGCCAACGCGACGGCGCGCCTAGCGCCTTGATTCCCGCTTCTCTCAAGTGGGACAATTGTTCATGCCACGCAGTGCCGACGGTTTCGAGGCGTTTATCAACCTAGGCGACAGCCTGAACGAGCTCGAGTTGATTGTCGGCCCCATGGCGCGTCCATTCATAGCGGAGGTGCGCGAGGGTCTCGCGCAGGCGGCAGCGAAAAGGCATGCGGGCGATCCGGATGGCGCGCTCATCCTAATCCGCCAATCAATGGAGAAGTTGGCGGTTCTTGGCAGTGAAGTAGATGCGCAGGAGGGAGCGATGATGCGATTTATCGCCGAACGCTTCGCGCAATCACTTAGCGCTGGTGATAAAAGCGCCGCTAAAGAGGCCGTCGGTGTCATGCGGCATAAAGCAGGCGACCCAAAAGACGAACCCGGCAGGGGCTGGTAACGTGCGAGCACGTTCTGCCCATGACGGACAAGTCTAACAGCGTCTGAGGCGACACAGGTAGAAGTTCGAGCCTCAGCGACAAATAAAAGAGCAAATTTGTACGGAGCGGCGGTGGCGACTGTACCTAAATCAGACTTAAAAGATTCCAATCTAGACTTGCTCTGCATCAACTCGATTCGCGTGCTTGCGATCGATGCGGTGCAGAAGGCCAATTCGGGCCATCCCGGTATGCCGATGGGGATGGCGCCAATAGCGTATCTGCTGTTTACACGCTACCTCAGGCACAATCCGAAAAACCCTCATTGGTATGGACGTGATCGCTTCGTCTTATCGGCGGGGCATGGCTCGATGCTGCTATACGCGTCGCTCTATCTGTCGGGCTATGACCTTTCGCTAGATGACATCAAGCAGTTCCGGCAACTTGGCAGCAAGACACCCGGCCATCCTGAATCGGAACTCACGCCAGGCGTTGAGACCACCACCGGTCCTTTAGGCCAGGGAATTGGCAACGGGATCGGGATGGCGATCGCGGCGAAGCACATGGCGGCGAGGTTTGCCCGCGGCGACACCAGCATTTTCGAGCCGCGCATTTTCGGCATCTGTGGTGACGGCGACAACATGGAGGGCGTAGCCAGCGAAGCTGCTTCGGTTGCGGGTCATCTGGGTCTCGGCAATGTCATCTATCTATATGACGACAATCACGTCACGATCGATGGCCATACTGAAATCGCTTTTACGGAAGACGTCTGCAAGCGCTATGAAGCTTACGGCTGGCACACGCAAGTCGTCGAAGACGCCAATGATCTTGGCGCGCTGATTAAAGCTATCGATGCCGCTATCGCCGAAACCGGCCGTCCCTCGCTGATTCGGGTTCGCAGTCACATTGGCTATGGCAGCCCTCATCGGCAGGACAGTTCCGAGGCACATGGCAAGGCCCTTGGCGTCGAAGAGGTCAAGCTGACCAAACAGTTCTACGGATGGCCGACCGAGCCTGATTTCTACGTTCCCGACGTTGCGCTTGCGGAGTTCCGCAAATGTCTCGAGCGCGGTGCTCAATTCGAAGCGGATTGGATTAAGCGTTTCGAAAGTTACGCCAAGGCCAACCCAGCAGATGCGGCCGAGTTTCGCTCGATAATGGCGCGCGAGCTGCCCCCTGGATGGGACAGCGATTTACCCGTATTCACGCCCAAGGACGCACTTGCAACGCGCGAGTCAGCCTCGCGCGCTGAGCAGACCATCGCGAAAAAGATGTGGAGTATGTTCGGTGGCGCGGCAGATCTGAATGAATCAACTTTCACGGACATAAAGGACGGCGGCAGCTTCGAGCGGGGCAGCTATGAAGGCCGCAACTTGCATTTTGGTATTCGCGAGCATGGCATGTGCGCGATCCTAAATGGGATAGCGCTCTTCGGTGGTTTCATTCCGTTCGGTTCCAGCTTCATGTGTTTTACGGACTACTGTCGGCCATCGATACGTCTGGCGGCATTGATGGGGCTGCAGGTCATCTTCGTCTTTACCCATGACTCTATAGGACTTGGCGAGGACGGCCCGACCCATCAGCCGGTTGAACATCTTTCGAGCCTGCGGGCGATTCCAAACCTCACTTTGATCCGGCCGGGTGACGCGAACGAAGCGGCTGAAGCCTGGCGCACCGCAATTCTTCATCGTCACGGACCAGTTATGATGGCGCTTTCCCGCCAGAAGATGCCGACCTTCGATCGCACGGTAATGGCGCCGGCTTCTGGAGTGCAAAAGGGCGCTTATATCTTGACCGAAACCCCTGGCAAGACTCCCGAATTGATCTTGATGGCTACCGGCTCGGAGCTAAGTCTAGCCGTCGACGCCAAGCAAGAATTAGAGAAGCGCGGTCACGCGATCCGCGTCGTTAGCATGCCGAGCTTCGAGCTGTTTGAGAAACAGGATGCGGCTTATCGCGAGACCGTTTTACCGCCATCGATCAGGCGCAGGCTGGCGATCGAGGCTGCCGTTCCGATGTCGTGGTATAAGTGGGTCGGACTTGACGGTGGGGTCGTGGGCATGACGACTTACGGCGCGTCCGGGCCGTCGCAAAAGGTTCTAGATCATTTCGGATTCACGGTGGCGAACGTGGTTGAGCATGCACTGAAGTTGTTGGCGTGACGCATCGTTCGGGCACGCGGCTGTTGCCGAATACCGATGACAGAGATCCAAGGAGCTAACCTCCCATGAGTACAGAAAATCCCCTCAAGCGGCTAAGCCATTTTGGTCAGAGTGTATGGCTCGATTATATCCGGCGTACTCTTCTGCCCTCACCGGAATTTCAACGGTTGCTCGATGAAGACGGGCTCGACGGGATGACGTCAAACCCAACCATCTTCGAGAAAGCGATCGACGGTTCCCACGACTATGACGCCCAGTTTGTAAAATTAGTCCGCGCTGGAGGTGATATTGACGCCGTCTACGAGGCTCTTACGACGGATGACATCAAGGCTGCCGCTGATCGTTTGCGGCCGATTTACGAGAAATCAAATGGTGTCACCGGCTATGTAAGCTACGAAGTGATGCCGACGCTGGCTCATGACACCGAAGGTACGATCGCGGCAGCACATCGCTATTTCAAAATGATCGATCGGCCGAACCTGATGATCAAAGTTCCCGGGACGCCTGAAGGCCTACCGGCTATCGAGCAACTGATTAGCGAAGGCCACTGCATCAACGTCACCCTGATGTTCTCGATGAACCATTACGAGGCGGTCGCAAAGGCGTATATCAGCGGACTTGAAAAGCGCGCAAAAGCAGGGCAGCCGCTCGATCGGATTGCATCAGTTGCGAGCGTCTTCGTAAGCCGCGTCGAGACCCTCGTCGATAAGCACATCGATGAAAAGCTAAAATTGAAGTCCGACCAGGGTCTCGCAGCGTTGCGCGGTTCTGCTGCGGTCGCCAACTCGAAGCTGATTTACGAACGCTTCAAGCAAATCTTTCATGGCGACCCTTTCAAAGCGCTCGCGTCGAAAGGCGCTCACGTCCAGCGGCCTTTATGGGCCTCGACCGGTACCAAAAATCCGGCTTATAGCGACATCAAGTATGTGCAGGAACTGATTGGTCCCGAGACGGTCAACACCATGCCGCCGGCGACGATGGATGCGTATCGCGACCACGGTGACCCCAAGCCGACCCTCGAGGCGGGGATCGATCAAGCGCACGGAATTGTCGATCGGCTACGGACCTACAGCATCGATCTGAACGAGGTCGGCGATGATCTGCAAAAGGAAGGGGTAGATCTATTTATCAAGTCGTTCCAGGAATTGATGGGGACGATCAAGAGCCGTCGCGACGCGATGGGCTCGACGCCGTAACGGCGCCACTGCAAGACGTGAGTTGTGGGCCACAGTCAGCCGATAGCATGGATTTGTTGTTCTGAGTGAGACGGAATAGCCCCGTCACCTGCGGGACGTTGCAAAACAATCGCTGACGGGCTATCGAGCTTCATGTCCCGGCGGTCCTGGACTAGCCGCGAGCTAAGCCATTTCGAGAGGGATTTTGCGCTTTTCCAATGGATCAGCCACGTAGATAGAAGCCTGAGGTATGAGCGAACCAAAGATCATCGTGCTTGACGACGAACAGGCGCTGCATATGCGCGCGGCTGAAGAAATAGCCCATCTTAGCGGCGAAGCAATCTGCACCCACGCCGAATTCACTTTTTGCCTGTCGGGTGGATCAACCCCAGCGGCAGTCTACGAATTACTAGGTTCGCGTTTTCTCTTGAGTGTGGATTGGAACGAAGTGCACTTCTTCTGGGGGGACGAGCGCTGTGTACCACCGGATGACCCCATGAGCAATTATGCGATGACGCAGCGGACGATGCTGTCCAAGCTGCCGATCAAGCCGTCACAGGTACATCGAATCCGCGGCGAAGAGCCACCCGCCGCGGCGGCGCAGGCCTACGAAGTGGAGATCGCCAGTCATTTCGGTGGGGCGGGCTTCCCTCACTTTGATCTGACTTTGATGGGGCTGGGCGACAATTCCCACACCGCATCGTTGTTTCCACATAATCCTGCGTTGCATGAAACCGAGCGTGTTGCACTCGCAGTCGAGGTCGACGATCCCACCCAGCGCCATCGCGTGACCCTAACGGCACCCGTCTTCAATAATGCTGCGAATGTCATCTTTCTCGTGAGCGGCGCCGGTAAGGCTCAAGCCGTATGGAACATTCTGAAGGGTCCACACAATCCTGACGAATTCCCGGCACAACTGATCGCGCCGGCGAAAGGTGAGTTAATTTGGCTGCTGGATCGCGCTGCCGCCAGTAAAATCAGCTGATGGAATCTCGAAGGCGGCGCGCGTTCTGATATCGGACGGGCGGCATTGCCCGAGTACAGTGGCCTGCTTAACACTTCGAGCCGCGATCGTCACAATGAACGGATGGCCCGCCTAGCTCTCCGCCACTGGACCGCGATTCTGATAGCCGTTGCCGTCGCCGCGTGGGCGATTTTCTACGTCCCTCAAACGCCTTCGTGGACGATCTTCCAACTGAAGCAAGCAGTTGACGCGCGAGATGGCGTGGGTGCCGCTCGTTACGTCGATTTTCAATCCGTGGTTCAAAATGCCGGTTCTGAAATGGTCTCCGATCAGAACAGTTCTAATGGGAGCGCGGGTAGCTTGCTGGGCGCCCTGGTCGGGAACGGCGTCGTGAGCCTGCTTTCTGGACCGATGGCTTCATTACTTAAGTCGTGGGCAATCCAACAGGTCGACAACGGAGCGAAGCAAGTGCAGATTCCGGCCGCTGCGGCAGCCGGGGCGATCGCACTGCTCCATCGCAACGGTGACGCCGCCTACACCCGCTGGACCGATAACAAAGGTCAAGTGTGGGAGGTGCGGCTCGGACGGGAGGAGGGCGGCTGGAAGATCGTTCAGGTGAAAAATGTCAAACAGTTGCTCGAAAAACTCCAGCAGCAGCAGGAAAACCGAATCAACGAACCGGCACCCGGAGCGTTGCCGCCCGATACCGGTTCGGCTGCACCGCCATCTTCGGGTCCCTAGCATTGCAGAAGAATCAACGGCTGGTTAAATGGAAACAGAATGCCGCGGGGTAGGTCGCCCGTAATACAAGGTGCGTTTACTCTGAGGTCTGCTCCCGGTAGACTGTTGCCAGCGCGGCCCACCACAGGCCGCGCTTTTGGTATTAAGAACGTAAACGATGCGACGTCCGGACATCCGCAACCTTGCCATTGTTGCCCATGTAGATCATGGGAAAACCACGTTGGTTGACGCTTTACTGCGTCAATCCGGCGTTTTTCGCGCCAACGAACAGATGGTCGATCGTGTGATGGATTCCTTCGCGCTTGAACGTGAGCGTGGCATCACGATTATGGCTAAGAACACCGCGATTGTGTGGGGCGAAACCCGCATCAATATTGTTGACACGCCCGGCCATGCGGATTTTGGTGGCGAAGTCGAGCGCACGCTCTCGATGGTCGATGGCATCCTGCTGCTGGTGGATGCATGTGAGGGCCCGCTGCCGCAGACGCGCTTTGTGCTTAAGAAAGCGCTCGAGGCGCGGCTGCCGGCTATCTTGTGTATCAACAAGATCGATCGTGCTGACGCGCGTGCACCCGAAGTTCTAGACGAAGTTTACGACCTGTTTATCGACCTCGACGCGAGCGAAAGCCAACTCGACTTCCCGGTGCTCTACACCAACGCACGCCGCGGGACCGCGGTAACCAGGCTTGGCGATGAAGGCGTGGACCTCCGTCCGCTGTACGAAACTATCATCTCGCATCTTCCAGGACCTGAAGTGGATCCGGACGCTTCCATCCAGTTTCAGGCGAACAACCTTGATTACGACGATTACGTTGGACGGCTTGCGGTTGGCCGTCTCATTGCCGGGGTAATTACGGCAGGCAACAGCTATTCGCTGTGCCGGGCTGACGGTAGCCGGACGACTTGTAAGATTGCGCGGCTCTACGGCTGGCGCGGACTCAAGCGCGTTGAAATCGATGAGAGCCGGGCGGGCGATATCGTGATGATCGCCGGTATCGAAGATATCGAAATTGGCGACACGATTGCCGACCTTGAGAATCCGCGGCCACTGCCGGTTATCCGGATTGACGAGCCGACGGTCGCAATGACTTTTCTGGTCAACAATGCGCCGTGGGCAGGACGCGAAGGCGAATTTGTAACCTCGCGTAAACTTGGCGAGCGTATCCTGTTCGAGTCGCGTCGGAACGTCAGTATTCGCATCGAACAGCTGAGTGCGGATTCGTGGCGCGTGATGGGCCGTGGCGAACTGCAACTTGCGGTGATCCTCGAAACGATGCGGCGCGAAGGCTACGAAGTTCAGGTCTCCAAGCCAACCGTATTGACCCGGCAAGTCGATGGCGCGATCCACGAACCGATGGAATTTCTAGTCGTCGATATTCCCGAAGATTATATCGGCACAGTCACCCAGCTTTTGTCCGCCCGCAAGGGTAAGATGCGCACGATGGTAACGCATGCGAGCGGACGCGTGCGTCTGGAATACGACGTCCCGGCGCGCGGACTGATCGGGTTTCGTGGACGTTTTCTCGCCGAGACGCGCGGTTTGGGCGTGCTCCATTCGATTTTCAATGGCTATGGTCCATGGGCTGGGACGATCCGCTCGCGGCAGAACGGTGCGATGATCTCTGATCGTGAAGGCGTCGCCAGCGGCTATGCGTTATTCCATTTGCAAGAACGAGGGCGCTTCTTTATCGGCGCAGGCGAGCCAGTTTACGAAGGCATGATTGTTGGGGAATACTCGCGCGAGACGAACCTGCCGATTAACGTCTGCCGTGAGAAAAAGCTCACGAATATACGTGCCGCCGGTCACGACGAGGCGATCAGGCTGACGCCGCCCCGCGTGATGACGCTCGACACCGCGCTTGAATGGATCGACGATGAAGAACTGGTCGAGCTGACGCCGAAATCGGTGCGGATACGCAACCGGATTCTTCGCACAGCGCTGCGAAGCAAGCATCGCGCGGGTTGGAGCGACGCCGCTCAGCCTGAGATCGCTGAAGGCGAGTGAAGCCTGCCGAACGGGCGATATTCGTAAGGCATCCGCAGAGGGGATCGGATGAGAATTGTCCGCATTCTCCTTGGCAGCATTCTGGTTCTGGTCATCATTGCAGGCACGGTCGTCGGCCTCGTTTTCCACAATGAAGCTGCATTAGTCCAACTTGTCCTCACCCGAATCGACACTAGTACCGGCTACAACATCGTCCCGGCTGGCGTTCGTGTCAGATTTCGCAGCCATCTTGAAGTAACGCTCGAACAGCCGCGCGTCTATCAGAGCGGTAGCGAGATTGCCCGCTTGGACGCGATTAGCGTACTCGTCAGCTACCACCGTATGCTGACGAGCAACGGCTTGCCGCTGCGCGAGATTCGTATCGTTGGACTAAAGGGACACGTCCCCGCCGGTGCTGCGGTCGCCGCCGGATACGCAATCCCGCGGCCGGGAGTCGCCGGGATGCACACGGTGCTCCGCGTCCTTGACGCGATCGGCGCCTTTTCGGGACGTATCGTTCTGGACAACGCCAAGATCAATGACCCATCTAATCACACGATAATCGAAGATTTCGATTTGGTTGCGGCACGCGAACATCGGGGGGTCGCGAATTCACCTTGGTTAGTCAGTTACGACGGAGACTGGCGCTATGCCCCGCTCGGTAGCTTTCGCCTCTCTGGTACCGCTCATCTGGAAACCGCAAAGCAGGCTATAACCGGCGTTCTCTGGAGCGGCGAGTTAAGGTTCTGGGGCGTGAATTTGAATAATTTTGCCGCGCTGCACGGCGTCGCGGCCACCGGCACGATGCAGGGTCAGCTGCAGACGGTGCTCAATCCCGACGGTACGCTGGAGGGCCGTGGGCAGGCCGAGGTGACCGATGGGGTGCTGGATGGTACCGCCCTGGTTCATCCAATCACGCTGGGTAGCTTTTCGTTGAGCGCGAACTATTTGGTTTCGGAGACTTTATTCCGGTTCGATAAAATCGAGGTGACCGAAGCACAGCGATCTGTCGCTGCCGGATGGTGTTCGGTTACGAATCCATACGATCCGGCGCGCCGGGCCGACCTGAGCATTAGCGGCATAAGAATCACTCTGACGAAGCTTGCGTCTTACCTGGGGGCGATCCGCGCGGTGCCAGCCGTGCTGATTACTGATGTGAAAAGGTTCAATTCGGGTAGTGTATCAATTGCGCAAGCGTTATTCGGACCGCCCGTGCCGATCAACGATTGGAGCGTTGCGGCCATTCGCGACAACCTGAAGGTCGGCGCGATTATCAGCGACGTGGGCTTCGACCTTAATGATCCGCGCCTGCCTGACGTCCCACCGGTTCGCCATCTTGAGGCCGCCGTGAGGTATGAGGATGGAATGCTTCAAGTCAGCCAAGGGTCGGCCGCCCTCGGCAAATCGTCAGTGACCGGCATCAGCGCGCAAGCGCGGATTACTCATGCCCCCCGTTCGCTGCCGTATAGCGTGCACTTCAAGAGCGTCCTTGATTTGGGAGAGCTCTATGCCGTCGGCGGGTCAATGCTCAAGCAAATCGATCCGCGAATATCGGACCGAATCGAAAGCTTGCAAGGCAGCGCGGCTTTGAGAGTGCAGGCTTCAGGCTCGCTTAGCGATCTGAAGTGGTCAGCTCCCCACGAGTACGAGGCGCTCTTGGCGCCCAACCAGATTCAGCTGGGAATCAGGGGACTTCGCCAGCATTTATCACTCGCTAGCGGGTCATTAATTGTCATGCCGGGGCAGGTGCGGATCGATCAGTTGCTGATTGCGCCTTCCAACCCCAACAGCGGTAACGTTGTTATCAACGGAACAGTACTTAGCGGCTCGCCAATGCCGATTGTTCACAACGTGAGCGTGGAATTGCACCGGCTCAGGGCGGAGGACTGGATTCCGCTAGTGGTTTCCAGCGACGATCTGGCGATTGAAGGTGAACTAGGCGGCAAGCTCATCGCCAACTCCGATCCTTCGGGAAAAGAACCGCCGGTGGTAACCGGTGTCGTAACACTGGCGAACGGCAAGGTTGAACCTGGCTTCATGCGCTCGCCGATGGTCGTTACCGCAGGCTCGTTATCCCTCAATGGCAAGGGACTGGTCTTCGATCTGCCGGCCGCGACGCTGCAGGGTCATGCAATCACTTTCAAACTGACGCTCGCCGACTTCACTCATCCTGCCTTGCGCATCGACGCCACCGCGAGCGACTTCGACTTTGAAGTCCTACGTTTCATTCGCCTGCCATGGTCGCCCAAGACGCCGGTGCATTTCTTCCCCTTGCCGATCGGAGGTCATATCGAAGCGACGCACGCCAACTTTGATAAATTGCAGATGACTACTGTCAGCACAGACTTCAGCCGCGCGCATGAACATTGGATCGTGACCAATTTCAACGCGGACACCTTGGGCGGCCATGTCAAGCTGGATCTTACGGGTCGTTCGGCGAATGAATGGATTAACGCTCATGGCACTGTCGACAACGTTGACACGGCTGCGATCTGCACGCTCCTTGGCGAATCCAAGCCTGCACTGAGCGGCAGGATGCATTCTGATTTTGATATCTGGGGCAATACGGATACTAATTTCTTTCAGACCCTGGACGGCACTATCAGCCTGCATCTGACGCATGGATTGGTCCGCCGGCTTGCGCTGCTGAGCCGTGTTCTGAGTCTGATCGATCTTAAGAACTGGCTGACTGCGCATTTGCCTGACCCGCGCATCGCGGGTGTTCCCTACGACACTATAACCGCTGAGTTCAAAGGCCATGACGGGATTATGTACACGGATAATTTCCGTCTGGATGGGCCGGTGCTGGTGATCACGTCGAAGGGTGATTTGAACCTCGGCAAAAACACCATGAATATGGAGCTGAGCCTGATTCCGTTCGACACGTACAATTGGCTGCTTACCAAAATCCCGATCGTCGGGAGCCATATTGCGGGCGGTACGAACGATCTGCTCGCTGCGTACTTCGACGTTTACGGGCCGATGACGAATCCAAGAGTGATTCCAAAGCCGATCACTTCTGTTGCGGCATTCGTGGCGAAGACCTTGAGCATCCCCATCAATATAATTCGGCCTAACACAATAAATCCCTGACGGCTTGGAGCGTATCGATGGCATCGCTAGATTGTGCTGATGGCTCTGGCGACGAAAACGCGCATCATCTTCGTGATGGCAGCCAATGAAGAAGAGGCTTCCATGATCGCACGAACGTTGGTCGAGGAGCAGTTGGCTGCATGCGTGAACATAATCTCGCCAGTCCGCTCGATCTATCGCTGGCAAGCAAAGATCGAAGAAAGCGGAGAATGCCTGCTGCTGATCAAAACCTCTACCCGCAATTACGCCAGACTGGAGCGGCGCGTAAAGGATTTGCACAGTTACGATGTCCCCGAGATAATCGCGATGACATTGGCGCATGGCTCGTCCGACTACCTGAAGTGGATAGCGGAATCGACTGGCGGGCCTGCTGCGTCAATGAAAAAGCCGCTGGCGCGACGGCGTTCGCCGCGTAGTGCTTGAAGGCGAATGCTCGATACCTCGTACAGCACCTATCTCGCAGTTGCCCGCAGGAACAGCTAAATAACACCGGATGTTGCGCAAGACGATCGCCAAGATGGCGCCTTATGTACCGGGTGAGCAGCCCCGCTCCGGCCAGCGCCTGATTAAGCTGAATACCAACGAGAATCCCTATCCGCCGTCACCTCGGATTAGGCGCGCGGTGATTGCGGCGGCGAATGAGGAACTGCGTCTCTATCCGCCGCCGCGTGCCGACGCATTTATCGATGCGGCAGCGCAACTCTACCGCATCCCGCGCGAAATGATCATCGCCGCCAATGGCTCCGACGAATTGCTTTCGATGGTTTTTCGTGCCGCGCTCAATCCAGGTGATCGGGTTGCCTATCCCCTGCCGACGTATTCCCTTTACGACACTCTTGCCGCGATTCAGGATGCGCACATGATCGCGAAGCCGCTGGGTAAGGGCTTCACGATTCCCTTGGATGCTCTGGCACGCGAACGCGCCAATCTGACGATCGTCTGCAATCCGAATGCGCCCTGTGGCACGCTCGTGCCCGCCGAAGAAT